>Ga0318567_10000485_pt1 | contig 16567 bp, 13 predicted proteins | sample GRESIP088b5f20_FD_203691 | JGI IMG/M metagenome (GOLD analysis project Ga0318567, IMG submission 203691) | Tropical soil microbial communities from Luquillo Experimental Forest, Puerto Rico - GRE.SIPMG.088b5f20 | ecosystem: Environmental > Terrestrial > Soil > Tropical forest > Bulk soil...
TCTCTGTGGATCGCGATTAGAAACTCGTTCATTGTAGTTTGATTTTTGTATTTGAAAAAATGTTTGTCTGAATAATTTCCCCGAGTGTGTTACGTAGTATTAATTTTTACCGGCACCTGATGATACATTTCGTTCATGAGATTTAGGTTACATTCACCTTGCTTTCCAATACCTGGCTGAGGTCGCAGGAAAAAGTTCCGATTGAACCAACAAGTGTTCCCTTTACTCCTGACGCAGGTGAAGAAATCGCATAGAGAAGGAAGTTGTTGTCCTGCTTGATGCTACAATCGAAACTATAAACTTCATCAACATGAAATTCGTCCGGATCCAATCTCATATCCAGTTCTCCGCAGTACAGGCAAACAGATTCTGTTTCTATTGCGAAATCTGCATCATAACCCCTCTCCCTGAGATCAGCCAAAGCATCTGCGAGTGATGGGTAATTTTTCATAAAATGTCTTTAGTTAGTCTTAAAATTTATTGATGAAGCAGTGTTCCAAAGTATTTGTACTGTTGCCCCACGCCCCCATCAGAAAATGTTTTCAGCAGCGCCTGCAGCGATAGCATCTTCGTTACGCACCAGCGGTTGATCACGCATGCGTATAGCATCATCAAGAAATTCACTTCCTTCATTTGTATTATGTTCTTGCTCATGCAACGGGAGCAATGGATGCTCATTCGATTCAACTTCCGGTCCGGGAGTATGATGATTAAAAAAGTTCATGTTATGTAGATTGATTGGTGAATCATTTTTTCAAAAAGATCGCTGGAGTCAATTCGCAATGCGAATGGAACTGGAAATCTTAGAATCGCGACCAAAGGCAAAATGGTTAAGCTTTTCGTGACTGCACGCTTAACCACGCTTCAAAGGTTATCGCCCCCAGTTCTGCTTCACCTGCCGGAACCAGTGCGGTGTGAGAAACTTCACCACCAAAATATTCAGGTCTTCCATTAGAAATCACTTTGCGTGTGTCGCCAGTATATTGAAGATAGCGTGTGGCAACTTCATACATATCAAAACGGTCAGGACCGGCAATTTCAACTTTACCGTTAACAGGCGCTGCCAGCGCATGTTTTACTACCAATGCGGCAACATCATCTGAAGCGATTGGTTGAAATTTCACATCAGACAAATGCACTTCGTTTCCTTGTGTTGCCTGGTTTGCAATGCCACCGATGAACTCAAAAAACTGTGTGCTGCGAACAATGGTATAGGGCACTCCCGATTGCCTGATGATATCTTCCTGCACTTTCTTCGCTCTCATGTAACCGATGTTTTGCATGATGTCTACACCAACTATAGAAAGGGCCACGTGATGTTTTACACCAGCAGTGATTTCTGCTCCCAATAGATTGCGACCGGCGATTTGGAAGAACTCCATTACTGCATTGTCTTCAAACGAAGGAGAATTGGCAAGATCAATAACCACGTCAGTGTCTTTCATTGCCTCTGCCAGTCCTTCGCCCGTAAGGGTGTTGATACCAGTTGAAGGTGATCCTGCTATCACCTGGTGTCCCAGTTGATTTAAATGGGCAACTACTTTTGTACCGATGAGGCCAGAGCCTCCAATGACTACAATTTTCATAATTCAATTTTTTAATTGTGATTTTAGTTTGCACAATAAGGCCAACGACGTGCCAATTGAATAGTTCGTTGATAGTCAGTAATTTTCGTAAAAAAGGTTCTTACATTTTTCACTGTATTTAGTGAAAGCCCGATAAGTTTCACTGCGGGGAGTGAGGATTTAGGGAAAGCTAATTGATAATTGAAAGTTGAAAATGAAGAAGAGTTGTTAGTCTGTTGTTCTAATATTAACTATGACAACAAGCAGTATGAAAGTTTAAATTGAGATTGTTTTGTTTTATCCTGATCGTTGTACAGAAAGCCTAACAACTAACAACCATCAACTAACAACCCAATTTTCAACTCCCAAAATAATCCGGCTTGGCTATATTCAACTTCCTCATTTTAGAATGTAAGGTGTTGCCCGGTATCTGTAATATTTCCGCTGCGCTACCGGGGCCGGAGATCTTCCCCAAACAGCGTTTCAGCGTTTCAATAATATAGGATCGTTCCATTTCTTCAAGTGAACGGTTCAAAAGATGCGCCTCTTCTTTTTTTCCCGCTCCTGCATTTTGTGGTATGTATATCTCTGCAAGTACGCCGTCTGTTGTAAGTAATATGCTTCGTTCAATCAGGTGCTCCATCTCTCTTACATTCCCTGGCCACGTGTAACTGCGTAGTTGTTGTATTACTCGTGGTGCAACCTTCTTTATTTTGCGACCGGTGTTTCTGCAATACTTCTGAACAAAGAAGTGAGTAAGGGCCTCAATATCCTCAGTGCGTTCACGCAACGGTGGAAGATGAATAGGAAATACATTTAAACGAAAATACAGATCAGCGCGAAAACGGCCCGCTTTTACTTCTTCTTCAAGGTTGCGATTGGTTGCGGCAACTAATCGTACATCGACCTTAATCACTTGTTTTCCTCCTACCCGCTCCAGTTCTCGCTCCTGGATTACACGCAATAGTTTCGCCTGCGCATCCAACGGCAATTCTCCAATTTCATCAAGAAAGAGTGTGCTGTTATTCGCCATTTCAAATTTGCCAATGCGCCTATCTATCGCACCAGTAAAAGCACCACGCTCATGACCAAACAACTCACTTTCGATAAGATTTGATGGCAATGCTGCGCAATTCACCTTAACCATCAGTTTATCCTTTCGCGGAGAAGCGTTGTGGATCGCCCGTGCAATCAATTCTTTACCGGTACCAGTTTCACCCGTTACCAATACGGTTGTATTTGATTCAGCAACAAGCGACATCAGTCTGTACACTTTTTGCATTTCTTCTCCGCTTCCAATGATCTCTGAAAAATTGTAAATAGTTTTGATCTGTTCTTTCAGGTAATCATTCTCAACTTCAAGTTTTTTCTTGTAGGTAAGTAGTTTTTCATTTGCCTGTATATTCGCGATCGCCATTGATATTTGCGAGCAAATACCTTTCACGAGTAATTGGCTCAGCTTGTTTGCAAGCAACCAGATTGTGCCAATGGATTTATTGCCTACACGCAATGGCAGGCTGTACATATTTTTCAATCCGGTTGTTTTCCACAACTTCGCATATTCATTACCGTTCCTTAGTTCTTCCTCCACATTAAACACTAAACCCTCTTTGCTGGCCAACACCTGGGCAGTATACGTTTCCTCAACAGTGATGCGGGTTGCCATCATTTTCTCAAAATTATTTTGCCCGTTGTCAAACAAAGAACGGTCAAACATAAATGAAGACAAATGAATACCGTCGTCATCTATCACACGAATCATGGCCAGCTGAGTGTGCATGGTTTTTTCGAGCACGGTAAAAATGGCATCTTGCAGATCCTGTTTGGTTCTTACCAGCGTAATATCATTGCTGAAATCCAGCAGGAAGGCCTGTTCATTCTGTTTTTTAGCTACCTCGTCATGGGCTATAATATTAGCCATGGCAATTGATACCTGAGAACAGATCCCCTGCAATAGTTCCAGATTAATCTCTTCAATATCGAGCAATAAAAGCCCAAGATTTTTCTCTGCGTTCCGCAGCCGGATACCCACAATATTTTTAATACCCATTTCCTTCCAAAACTGCACATAACCCAACACATTGTTACGTTGCAATTCTTTCTCCACACTAAACAACAAAGGAATGGTGCTGCCTAATATCCGGTTCTGAATACCATCGTTAATGGGAAGCCTGGATTGATCCAGCGCTGGCCGTATTTTTTTGTCATAGTCATTATTGAAATAATAAACGTAAGGACTCATAGTGCTGTTGTCTTCATTGATGCGACGAATGATAAAGCCGCATTTGGGACCTAATTTCTTCAACGTACCGTGAATAGCATGTACCAATTCCTCTTTCGTTTTAACACTGACAATATCCCTGCTGAAGTCAAGCAAAAAAGATTGTTCTTTCTCCTTGTTGAATATCTCATCGTTTTTTATGATGTTCGATACTGCGCTCGAAATCTGTGGGACAATGCCTTTGATCACGCTTCTGAATTCTTCGCTGAAACCTTCTGCATCATCAGAGTAAATATGAATAAAGCCCATTGGCTTTTCTTCTTTCATAAGACAGGCCATTAAAACCGCTCTTATGCCTTCTTCATAATTCACGCGTAGAAAAGGCGGACTACCGGGCTCATCCATTATATTTTCCAATACAAATGAACACGGTCCATCTGACTGCAACACTGACTGAATGAATGGATCGTTTAATGAAAAATGCGATTGCACCATTTCCTTATACCGACCATGCGAAAGTATGGATGAGCCTTCGGTATCGAGCAGAAACGGCGAGTACGTACCCTCATTGTAGTCAATCAGTGTAACAATAGTGTGTGTGATGTGGAATAATCCTTTGATTCGTTTTTTGAAAAGGATGATAAGGTCGTTCTTGTCGCGAACTTTGGTGATGTCATCACTGAGGGCCAGCAAGATGTCCTTCTCTTTTTTGTAACGAGCCACTTGCTGCTGAAATGAGTTAATTAGTTGTTCATTTTCTTTTTTGTCAGGTCCGTGATGCGCAAACTTCTCCTTTTGTCTCTGCATTTTTCATTGATAGTATTTGGCAATTAGTAATAGGTTTTTTCAAGACAGTCAGGGTATTCTCCGGGGAAAAATTGAATAACGACGAAGGTAACTCAAATTTTCTTGATCAACTGTTCAGGTAGTCGCGTGCGTTGGGTTTGACATAAAATACTGTGGTTTGTACCAGTGTATGCACGATTATCCCTATTCACTAAGCTCAGCCTGAAATATTGCTCGAAGGGTAGTATAGTTGCCTTCCTTAGGGGAACCGAAGTAAGAGTTATAAATGCTGATAAGTACATTGGAAAATCTACTAAAACGCTCCTTCTGCTCCCTTATAGCGAAGATATTATGTTGCCCTTCGAAAGCAAGGCCTGCGCTTTCGTTCCACTCCAGCTTGCTCCTTCAGAGTTGATGCGGGAAATCTTCCTCCCAGTGTCAAACAATCGAAGGTTATGGGCTTCAAGCGAAATGCTTCAAACTTCTTTAGATGATCTCGCATGTTCCGATAAATACGAGCATATCCTTCGAGGTTCGCTTTGTCTTTACCTCTATATAGGCATCAATCTCGCGGTAAAAATTTAATTCCTTTTCAACTGTCTCGGCAATTTTAACCTGCTCAATTTTCAAATCAGGTTTAAATTGTCGCTTTACAAATTCAACAGGATCTTTGCCATTTTTTTCCGCCAGTGATATCAGGTATTCCACATTTCTCACCATTGTTCCAATTTGACTGTTCAATATTCGGTAGTCTCCGAATTCCGGCGGCATATCTGGTTTTATGCGAGAGAGTTTTTTATGCCAGTATTTAATGGGGATATAAATTTCAGTACTTAGCACTGTACGTCTTTCTGACCTGAAACAATACTGAATGCAAATTGGGAATCCCGCTTTCCGTTCTCTTCGATCACAAATTGCTTTTACAGGCAACATATTTTTTAAAGTTTATGACGCCAAATCGGCTATCCAAACGCGTTAAAAACGAAGGCTTAACGCGCTGAAATTTTTGTCGATTTTTTGTCGATCTAAATAATATCTGCTTTGAATAAAGATAAAATGAGAATTTTCAACTCAGTGTTGTAAAATGTTGAAAATAAGCGACTTGAAAATAAAGCGGTGTAAAATAAAATAAGGATTACAAAGCTGTAATCCTTATTTCGAGGTCCCGAGCGGATTCGAACCGCTGTAGAAGCTTTTGCAGAGCTCTGCCTAGCCACTCGGCCACAGGACCTTATATATCCCTTTTGCGAGGGGTTGCAAAAATAAGGGTATTTTTAGTTGTAAAAAAAGAACTTTCTATAAAATATTTAATCTTCAATTAAGCCTGAGGCGTTAGCTTTGGGTTCATAGACCTTTTCCGTAAAAAAATTTCTGCAAATGAAACAAATAGCACCTTCCGAACTGATAATCAATAGCCGTGGAGCAGTGTATCACCTCGATGTTCGTCCCGAAGAATTAGCAACTACCATCATCACAGTCGGCGATCCTGATCGCGTAGCATTGCTAAGCAGGCATTTTGATAACATCGAAGTCAAGCGCCAACACCGCGAATTTATTACGCATACCGGCACCATCAATAACAAAAGACTGTCTGTTGTTTCTACAGGAATTGGTCCTGATAATATCGATATCGTGATCAACGAACTTGATGCTTTGGTAAATATCGATTTCGAAACCCGCACCATTAAAGAAGATCTTACCGCGTTACAAATTATGCGATTGGGAACGTGCGGTTCTTTGCAAAAAGATATTCCGGTAGATAATTTCGTGGCCTCTACGCATGGTCTTGGCCTGGACAATCTGCTTAACTTCTACCGGCACGAACATAATGATGAAGAGAAATTGTTGTTACAATCTTTCGTTACCCAAACGCAATTGAATAATTCTTCACAACCATATATAAGTGGAGCTTCGGCTTCTCTGCTAAAGAATTTTGTGGATGGTTTCCACCAGGGCATCACGGTAACTTGTCCGGGATTTTATGGTCCACAGGGCCGGGTGTTGCGACTTGGCCTGAGCAATCCGCAGTTGGTTGACCGACTTACCGATTTCAGTTTCGGCCAGCACCGCATAACCAATTTTGAAATGGAAACCTCTGCCATATACGGTTTGGGACGCTTGTTAGGCCACCATTGCCTGAGCCTGAACGCTGTAGTGGCAAACCGCGTTGTTAAGGAATTTTCAAAAGACAGCGCCGCTGCGGTTAACAGCCTTATTGAAAGGGTATTGGGCATTGTGAGCTCGATTTAATATAGCTGAACGCCAAAGACTTAACGCTCAACGCGACTGAAGTGCCACAATCCGGAAGGTTTGATACACTCAAATGTGTTAAGCGTTAGACGTTAGGCATTGAGCACTTTATAATTGCAACAAATCTTACCTTTGATAATTGCCCGACTCAATCAAAAAGTATAAAGGAGATATATGAAACTTAATTTTTTTAAGTACCAGGGAACAGGAAATGACTTTGTGATTCTTGATAACCGTAACCATGAATACGATGGCCTAACCAATGAGCAAGTAAAATTTTTGTGCGACCGTCGTTTTGGAATTGGTGCAGATGGCCTCATGCTATTAAACAATGCCACTGATCACGATTTCGAAATGAAATACTACAACTCAGACGGAAATACAAGTACCATGTGCGGAAATGGTGGACGCTGCCTCGTGAAGTTTGCGTTTCACCGCGGTATCACCAGAACAATTTATCGCTTTATTGCAGCAGATGGACTGCATGAAGCCGAAATAGACATGGATGGCACTGTGAGTTTGAAAATGAAAGATGTTACAAATGTTGAAGAAGTCAATAAAGACTTTTTGCTGGATACAGGTTCACCACACTATGTAAAAATGGTGAACGATGTGATGGATTATGATGTGTACCAAAAAGGCCACGACATCCGCTACAGCAACAAATTTGCAAAACAGGGAGTAAATGTGAATTTCGTAGAGCAAAAGAACGATGATGAAATCATTGTTCGTACTTACGAGCGTGGTGTTGAAGATGAAACCTTAAGTTGCGGCACCGGCGTTACCGCAAGCGCTTTGGTAAACTTCCATAATGAAATCGGTTTTAACGAAGTGATTGTTACTACCAAGGGCGGCAAACTGTCTGTGGAATATGATCGCCATAAAGACGGCAATTATTCTGATATCTGGCTGTGCGGCCCTGCTGACATGGTGTTTGCGGGATGCATTGAGATTAATTAGGAACTAGAAATCAGGAATTGGGAATTAGTGGTGTTTGATGATCATTCGGTAACGTGCACTACTAATACTTAATTCCATTTTTTACTTCCTTGCAAATTGGTTCTAATTCCTAATTTCTAATTCCTAATTCCTATTTTTCTGTGATTCAAATTTTTAAAAACATCAACCATCAAACGGTTGCGATTGACAAGGCCGAAAATGGTGCATGGATCAACGTACTGCCCCCATTAAAACAAGAAGAGTTTAACGACCTTTCCCTTCAACTGGATGTACCTGTAGACTTTTTAACCGACTCGCTGGATATTGATGAGCGTTCACGTTACGAGGAGGAAGACAATGTGAAGCTGATCGTTATAAAAACCCCAACAGAAAACAACTCCTTCAACGAGAGCGATGCGTTTTACATTACCATTCCCATTTGTATTATTCTTACACACAACCAAATCATCACAGTAAACTCTTTCGAGAATGCTGCGATAAAAAAATTCCTCAGCACATTTCAAAACCGCAATCCTGACAACAGGAAAATGATGGTGCTGAAGATCTTCGAAAAGATTGTGCAGAACTACATGGCGTATTTGAAAGAGATCAATCAACGCAGAAACATACTCGAACAAAAACTGTATGCATCTAACCGTAACGAAGAGCTGCTTGAGCTGATGCGCATTCAAAAAAGCCTCGTATATTTTGTAACGGCACTTCGCTCAAATCAGTCGCTATTGTTAAAACTCGAAAGAACAAACTTCCTCGGCCTGAACGATGAAGAGAAAGAATTTCTGAATGACCTTATCGTAGACATTTCACAGGCGCTCGAAATGTCGAACACCTATACAAACATTTTAAGTAGTACGCTCGATGCATTTGCAAGCATCATCAGCAACAATCTTAACAATGTGATGAAGCGCCTGACATCTATTATTATCATCTTATCATTACCAGCTTTAGTTGCAACCATTTATGGAATGAACGTGCCGATCCCCTATCAAAATTATCCGCACGCATTTTACATTCCAATACTTTTGTCCCTGGCGGCTTCGATAATTTTGAGTTGGTATTTCACGAAGAAGAAAAGGTTCTAAGGATAATAACTGAATAAATGAGGGTTCAGGAGAGCCACTTTGCGGCACAAAAACTAATTCCTAATTTCTAATTCCTAATTCCTAAATTAATGATCACTCTTCGCGTATACGGCATTTTAAAAGACGATTCCGGAAGAATATTAGTAAGTGATGAATTCATTCGCGGAGCTTATTTCACTAAGTTTCCCGGCGGCGGGCTTGAGTTTGGCGAAGGCACACGTGATTGCCTGAAACGTGAGTTCAAAGAAGAAATGGATCTTGATGTGGAAGTGCTTGAGCATTTATATACCACCGATTTTTTTCAAATGAGTGCTTTCCGCGAAGGCGATCAGATCATTTCGATTTATTATTGGGTGAAGGCATTGGAACCCATCAAAGCACCGCTTCGCGAAACACCTTTTGACTTTGATGAAAGAGAATTAAAAATGTACGAAGCGACAGGCGAAACAGAAACGTTTCGTTTTATAGATCGAAAAGATTTTTCTTCAGAATGTGTTTCGTTGCCGATTGATAAAGTGGTGGCAGAGATGATAAGAGAGAAGTGAGAACATCGGCACAGATACGCTATGCTGCAATAGCGATGCTGCAAATCAGCACCAACATCCATTCAAGATTGTGACGATGAGTTATGATCTAAAAACAATTCACTTGAACTGTGCAAATATTTAGCGCGTTGGCGAAGATATGCAGCCTTAGCCTCGTGTGGATGCGTATCTGGCCGCCAATTCTCTACCACTCACCCTTTAAACAATCCGTTGGTGAGTTAAATCATTCGCGAACCCGAATATTTTCTGTAACCTTGCACTGATGAAAAAGTTCGCCGCCATCATATTATTTTGCATTTACTCCCTCGCTTCACTCGGCATTGGGATAAAGCAATTCTATTGCTGCGGCAAATTGAAATCAACTGTTGCAACGCTCCTGCATACACCCACGCAAGGCGAGAAAAATTGTCCTTCCGCGATGGCAGCAAGCATGAAGAATTGTTGCAAAACACACATCATCACATTACAGGTAAAAGACTCTCACATCGCTTCTGATGTTAAATTCTCTTTTGCCAAATTCCAACTTGAAAGCGTTCCATTACAATTCTTTTCATTGCCTGAAGCGCAGATAATTCCATCTGCTACAGCGTTGTGCTTTTATGCGAAAGCGCCGCCGCCTTTGCATGACATACCTCTATACATCAAAAACTGCGTTTACAGAATTTAGAGTTTCTTCCTTCCTCTTTAACTGCTACACTTTAGCAGTTGCATTTGTCATTCATTACACAGACGTTTATTTCATTATCTCGCAGCCATTTCAAAATTTTCTTTTGGAGCCGAGCAGCGAAGCCTTGATTGAACTTTACTTGCGTCGCACTCTTCAGCAGAAGAATATATATTGAACAATGGAAGTCGCGGCGGAAAATAATGCATCTCTCGTTAATGAAATGACTCAGTCGTCTTACCAACAAATAATCGCAGAAAAATTATTCAATGACATGAGCATGACAACAATTTTGCCACACCTAGACAAGGTTATTTCATGCGAATTCCATCTGACCAAAATAATATAAAAAAGAACCTGATGAAACTATCGATATATATAATTCTTGGTTTGTTCATAGTGCTAGGTTACACCACGGCCAATGCGCAATCCCACAAGGACACAACAGCCACCATTACCGTTGCCGGCACTTGCGGGCAATGCAAAAGCAGAATTGAAAAGGCCGCAAAAGTTAGCGGTGTAAAATCTGCCAAATGGGATATTGCTTCTCATCTTTTAACTGTTGAATACAACGAAAGCCAAACATCGCTTGATGCTATTGCAAACAATATACTTGCAGCTGGTCATGATGTCGGCGATAAAAAAGCAGCAACTACTAACTATGATAAATTACCTGAGTGCTGCAAATACAGGGAAGAATTACCGGATACAGCAAATGCAAGTCATGATGATTCGCTTGCAACTCAAGGCGGAAACATAGTAAAGGGCATCGTTTTGCAAAGCGATAAAAAAGGCAATTTACTTCCTCTTGCCGGCGCAAGCATCGTGTGGTTAAGCAACAGCAAAGGCGTTACTACCAATGCCTTCGGCAGCTTTGAAATAACAAAGCCAGACAACGACAACAAGCTTGTGGTTAGTTATGCAGGCTACCATGCGGACACACTTACTGTTACCGGCCATGATGAATTAAAGATCGTAATGGCATCAGACAAAACTTTGAAAGAAGTAATTGTGACTTCTCGTCAACGATCTACTTATTTGTCCATGCTATCACCCATTCGCACAGAAGTGATGACGGGCAAAGAATTGCTGAAAGCAGCATGTTGCAACCTTAGCGAAAGTTTTGAAACGAATCCCTCTGTGGATGTTTCTTACAATGACGCTGTAACGGGTTCGAAACAAATTCAACTGCTTGGGCTGAGTGGAAATTACACACAACTCACTGTAGAGAATTTGCCCGGCCCTCGCGGCATCGCCACACCATTGGGTTTGAATTCAATTGCGGGACCCTGGGTGGAATCTATTCAACTTACAAAAGGCATCGGTTCTGTCGCAAATGGCTATGAAAGCATTGCAGGACAAATAAACGTTGAACTAAAAAAACCGGAGAGCGAACATTTGTATGCCAACGTATACGTCAATGATTTTGGCAAAACAGATCTTAACCTTAATCTGGCGCACCGCATCGGCAAAAAATGGGGAACAGCATTGTTACTACACGATGATTTTCTCACTAACAAAAACCTCGATCAAAACAAAGATGGTTTCCGTGATTTGCCAACAGGCAATCAATTCAGCCTCGTAAATAGATGGGCATACAATGATGAGAAGGGCCTTTCATCACAATTCGGCATCAAAGTATTGACAGATCGAAGAACGGGCGGACAAACAAATTTCAATGCTTCTGAAGACAAATTCACAACAAATAGTTATGGACTTGGAATAAATACCAACAGGTACGAATTCTTTGCAAAAACGGGATACATTTTTCCTGAGAAGAAATACAAGAGCATTGGCCTGCAATTGTCCGGAATAAGCCACCAGCAAGATTCTTATTTTGGATTAACCGATTACAACGCGAAACAACAAAACGTTTATGCGAATTTGATCTATCAATCCATCATTCACTCTACTACGCATAAATTCAGAACAGGAGTTTCGTTTCTCTATGATAACTACGATGAAGTTTTCAAAAAAACAGATTATAAAAGAACAGAAGTAGTGCCTGGCGCTTTTTTTGAATATACCTATACTCCGGTTGAAAAACTGAATGTGGTAGCGGGTTTGCGTGCAGATCACAACAATCTGTTCGGTTTCTTTGTAACTCCGCGTATACATGTACGTTATGAACCAATTAAAGGGACAACCATAAGAGTAAGTGCAGGCAAAGGACAGCGCACTGCAAACATCTTCGCCGAAAATATGAGTGTATTTGTAAGTTCAAGGACAGTAAACATCATCAATGCAGAAGCGGGCAAAGCGTACGGCTTAAACCCTGAAGTAGCGTGGAACAAAGGCATTAGTGTTGATCAAAAATTCAAGTTGTTTCACAATGATGCGTTGTTGAGTCTTGATTATTTCAGAAACGATTTTACAAACCAGGTAGTGGTTGATCTTGAAAATGCACGAACAGTAAACTTCTACAATTTGCAGGGCAAATCATTTTCAAACAGTTTCCAGGTGCAAGTGAATGTTGAACCAATTAAAAAACTTGAATTGCGTCTTGCGTACAGGTACTATGATGTGCGGACAGATTACAACGGCAAGTTACTGGAACGTCCGTTAATGGCGAAGAACAGGGCGTTTGCAAATATTGCTTACGCAGTTTCCGGTTGGAAATTTGATTACACCATTAACTATGTTGGAAAGAAAAGAATTCCGGGCACTGAAGGAAATCCCGTACAATACCAGCTTGCGACCTCTTCACCAGCTTACGTGTTAATGAATGCACAGATTAGCAAGACTGTTGGTAAAAAACACAAAATGGATTTTTACGTTGGTTCTGAAAACATTTCCAACTACAAGCAACCGAACGCAATCATTGCTGCTGATCACCCGTTCAGTCCTTACTTCGATGCGTCGATGATATGGGGACCAGTTAGCGGCAGAATGTTGTATGCAGGCTGGAGAATGAAGATCGATTAGAGAGAATACGGAACGCAGATTTTCATGATTGTCATGATTTTTTATGATTTGAAATTTGAGATCGAGATTTGAGATAATACCAACTCGAATATCAAATCAAAAAATCTTGACAAATCATGACAATCATGAAAATCTGCGTTCCGTCTCTAAAAAGACGCGTTCTTATTCTATCTTTAGCCCTTAAATACAATAACTAAAAATGAGAAAAGTTTTTACGGGAGTTTTCTCCGTACTTTTTTTTGCGGCGCTCACGGCACAGTCGCAAAGTCCTTCCAAATTTGACCAGCACGAGGCTTTTGCTCCTTTCTTCTACCCTGCTTATGGCGATGATATTCGCACGGCAGCAGGTACTCCGGGAAAAGCATACTGGCAAAACAGCGCTGATTATAAAATTGACGTTTCACTGGATGATAGCAACCATACCATCAGTGGTTCAGTAATTATTACGTATAAAAATAATAGTCCGGAAAAGCTACCTTTTCTCTGGCTGCAATTAGATCAAAATATTTACAGCCTTAAATCAAGAGGTGTTGCCACAACTGCCATCACCGGCGGACGCTGGGCCAACAGAGGCTTTGACGGTGGTTATAACATTAAAGCTGTTTCGTTGGTATCTGGTAAAAAAGAAGATAAAGTTGATTACAACATCACCGATACAAGAATGCAGATCAATTTGCCAAACGCAATGAAAGCAAATGGCGATTCTATCAGGATTAAAATTGATTACTCTTTCGCTATTCCTGAATATGGCACAGACCGCATGGGCAGACAAAAAACAAAAAACGGTTGGGTGTACGAAATTGCCCAATGGTACCCACGCATGTGCGTGTATGACAATGTGCTTGGCTGGAACACTTTGCCTTATCTTGGTCAGGGCGAGTTTTATCTTGAGTATGGCAATTTCGATTTTACCATTACTACTTCTCCAAAACAAATCGTTGTAGCTTCCGGTGAGTTGGTAAACCCAACAGAAGTGTTGACTGCGGACCAGATCAGCCGTTTGAAACAAGCGAAAGAGAGCGACAAAACGGTAGCAATCAGAAGTGAAAAAGAAGTGACTGACAAAGCTACAAGACCGTCAAAAAGCAGGCTGACATGGCATTTCAAATGCACTAACGCAAGAGACGTAGCATGGGCAGCTTCTGAAGCCTTTGTATGGGATGCAGCACGAATCAATTTGCCGAGTGGTAAAAAATCTTTGGCAATGTCTGTTTACCCCGTTGAAAGTGCAAAAGAATCATCATGGAAAAGATCCACTGAATTTGTCAAGGGTTGTATTGAGCATTATTCTACTCAATGGTATGAATACACTTATCCTGTAGCAACGAACGTAGCGGGTATTGTAGGTGGCATGGAATATCCGGGCATCGTGTTCTGTTCTGCTTATGCTGGCGGCCAGCAATTGTGGGGAGTTACGAGCCATGAGTTTGGCCACAACTGGTTCCCGATGATCGTAGGCAGCAACGAAAGAAAATATCCATGGATGGATGAGGGCTTCAATACATTCATCAACGGTGTTGCAGACAAGAGTTTCAACAACGGGGAGTTTCTTAATACAGCCGGTGCAAACAGACACAAGCAAGCAAAATATATGTTTGGTGATAAGTCTGAAAGCATCATGACCGTACCGGATGTAACAGCGCCATTTAATTTGGGCAATGTAGCGTACGGCAAGCCGGGCTTGGGTCTGGATCTTTTGCGTGATGTAATTCTCGGACAAAAACGTTTCGATGAATCTTTCAGATATTATATCAACAACTGGGCATTCAAGCATCCAACTCCTTGGGACTTCTTCCATGCGATGGAAAACTATAGCGGCGAAAACCTTGACTGGTTCTGGCGCGGCTGGTTCATGAATAACTGGAAACTTGACCAGGCGGTAACGAATGTTGAATACGTTAAAAATGACAGCTCTCAAGGTTCTATCATCACGATTGAAAATCTTGAGCAATTACCAATGCCTGTTACGCTTGAAATTAAAGAATCGAATGGAACAGTAGGCCGTCTTCAACTACCTGTTGAAGTTTGGCAACATGGAAGTTCATGGAAAGTGAAATACAATTCAACAAGCAAAGTAGAATCTGTAACAATCGATCCTGACAATGTATTGCCGGATGTAAACGATGCGAACAATACTTGGAAAGCTCAGTAAAAGAATGGAACGCAGATTTTCATGATTGTGATGATTTAAGAAGATTTTTAATAAAGCCGCTGAGTTTTTTCAGCGGCTTTTTAATTTTCTTTTTGCACACAGATGACACTGATTATACAGATGACCAATGATCTTTTTTGTCAATCAATCAACCAACCATAGTAGCGAATGATAAATAACAGAAAACCTACCGCGTCGCTGCTTCGCCGCGCTCGCCGCGGGAAACGTACGAAGCCTTTGCGCCTTTGCGTGAAACTCTCGCGTGAAACCCTTGTGTGATATCAACAAGAAACGCCGCTGAAATGATCAGCGGCGTTTTTATTACTACTCGTGGGAGCGGTTTAATAATTGTCTTCTGTTCTGTTGGTCGTGGCAACTCCTTTTATTTCATAAGTAGTTGATGGATCGTCAGAAAAAATTACTTTGAAATAAATGCTATCGGTAATATTTCCTGCTTTCGAGTGACCTGCATTTTTCATTATTTTGCCATCGGTTATGGTCACAGTTGCCGGAAAATTTGGCGTTCCATTATAATAGTCGTTAGATGCGTCTTTTGTCGAAAAAGTTAATGCGCTTTGGTTTACGCCAGCTCTCACTGCAAATCCATACAGATTATTTAAATCGTCTACATAAATTGTATCGTTATTTGCTGCGGTATTATAAGTCACAAGCTTTTTTTCTGTGCTGTACAATTTCTGTCCGCCTGCATAAAGATTGGTCCACCATTCGCTCGAAAATTTCGCAGTCTTTGTGCCGCCCGGGTCTTGTGTTTTTTGGCAGTTGGTCAACATGAAGATTGCACATACTGACAGTATAAATATTGTTATTCTTTTCATTTTCCTTGATTTACTGTTTAATAAATGTTCTTAAGGCTGTACCGTAACCGCCGGCATGAAATATCCACGAATACTGCGGTGGCGTAGCATTGGGCGAATATGTTTCACTCGAAGAACTTACAATACCTGTTGATCCTGAATTTGGATCAGTTGCCAGTTGCATTGGAATGGATATTTTACTGCCGGTGTAGTTTACAACAACTACAATATAACCTTTTCCGACTGATGCTCCGCCAGGGTTATCAACGTTGTAAACACCCGTTGCAGTTTTGGTCCACGTGCTTGTTACCCCGGTTGCATTTCTGATGTAAGTTCCCGAATAATCATTAGCTGCTACATCACTGCCTATGACTACAACCGTTCTCCAATCGCTGGCAGCGTATCCGTCGGTATTGGTTGCAGAATAGGTAATGCCATATACGCCTGGGACCGCAGTATTTACACTTCCGGTTATTGTAGGCGTTACAGGCTGTCCGTTAACTGTTGAAACAACGCCCGGATCTGTAAAAGTGGAGCCTTGGCTGATAATCATCAAACGATCTCCTTTAATGGCGACAATCGGATAATACGTTATTTTAGAAATA
>Ga0318567_10000486_pt1 | contig 16548 bp, 14 predicted proteins | sample GRESIP088b5f20_FD_203691 | JGI IMG/M metagenome (GOLD analysis project Ga0318567, IMG submission 203691) | Tropical soil microbial communities from Luquillo Experimental Forest, Puerto Rico - GRE.SIPMG.088b5f20 | ecosystem: Environmental > Terrestrial > Soil > Tropical forest > Bulk soil...
GTTATGAGTATTGAGTTGTGAGTTAGAAGTATTGCCCAAATAAAGAACAAACCGTTGAAGAGTGCGACGCAAGAAAAGCCCAATAGAAGCAATGCCGATAGGCCCCAAAAAAAAGTTCCAAAATAGAGCTGCCAGCAATAGTTTTCGCAGCCAAACTCATTACTTAGAACGCAAAACTCAATACACGAGTTTATGCGTCTGCTTAATCACTCCCATCACAAACACACTCTGGGTTTGACCCACATTATCAATATTGCTTAATTTGTTTACGTGGAAGTTGTAATAAGCATCCATGTTTTCGACGGCTACTTTTAGCATGAAATCAAATTCACCTGAGATGTTGTAGCATTCAATTACTTCGTGCAGTTCCTGTATGGCTTTGATAAAAATAGTTCCGGCCTTTTTACTGTGCTGCTTTAGCGACACATAACAAATGACCATTAAGCCTCTTTTTACCATCGCCTGGTCAACCAACGTTACGTATTGTTTTATCACGCCCGCATCTTCCATTCGCTTGATCCTGTCGTGAACCGGGGTCGGGCTCAGGTGGATCAAATTGGATATTTCACGCACCGTTATCTTTGCATTTTCCTGGAGCAAACGAAGGATGGACATGTCCTTTTCATCGAGGACAAGATTCTGGGTAGTTAAATCTTCTTTTTCTTTCTTTTCTTCCATGTCAATCTGCGTATTTGTTCTCCAAAAATATCAAATTCAGGCTATTTTTTCTGTTTTTGCCGGACCAGACATTATTTTATCCTGCAAAGTATAGCTTTGCACGTTGTTCGTTTTTAAAACAGACACTAACAAATACAAAAAGATATGTCTACAATTTCATCTACCATCGACTTCAGCCTTAAGAATAAGGTTGCTGACATGAGCCTTGCAGAATGGGGCCGCAAAGAAATTAAACTTGCAGAAGCAGAAATGCCAGGTTTGATGTCTTTGAGAGCAGAATACGGTGCTTCTCAGCCTTTGAAAGGTGCACGTATTGCAGGTTGTTTGCACATGACAATCCAAACTGCTGTGTTAATCGAAACTTTGATCGCTCTTGGTGCAGAAGTTAAATGGAGCTCTTGCAACATTTTCTCTACACAGGATCACGCGGCTGCTGCTATCGCTGCTGCGGGTATTGGCGTTTTTGCATGGAAAGGCCAGACTTTGGAACAAGCTGACTGGTGCATTGAACAAACTTTGTTCTTTGGCGCTGCTGACCGTCCTTTAAACATGATCCTTGATGATGGTGGTGATTTGACAAACATCGTGTTTGATAAATACCCTGAACTGATCCAGAACATTAAAGGTTTGAGCGAAGAAACTACAACTGGTGTTCACCGTTTGTATGAGAGAATGGCGAAAGGTACTTTGCCTATTCCTGCGATCAACGTAAACGACTCTGTAACTAAATCTAAATTCGACAACAAATACGGTTGTAAAGAATCTTTGGTTGACGCTATCCGTCGTGCTACTGACGTTATGTTGGCTGGTAAAGTGGCTGTAGTTGCAGGTTACGGTGACGTAGGTAAAGGTTCTGCTGCTTCTCTTGCTGGTGCAGGTTGCCGCGTGATCGTTACTGAGATCGATCCTATTTGTGCTTTGCAAGCTGCTATGGACGGTTTCGCAGTTAAGAAAATGACTACTGCTATTAAAGAAGCTGATATCGTTGTAACTACCACAGGTTGCCGCGATATCATCACTGGCGAGCATTTCAAAATGATGAAAGATAAAACCATCGTTTGTAACATCGGTCACTTCGATATCGAAATCGACGTTGCATGGTTGAATACAAACTACGGTCACACAAAAGATACAGTTAAACCTCAGGTTGATATCTACAATGTTGATGGCAAAGACATCATCTTGTTGGCTGAGGGCCGCCTTGTTAACCTTGGTTGCGCTACAGGTCACCCATCATTTGTAATGAGTAACTCATTCACTAACCAAACTTTGGCTCAGATCGAACTGTGGACAAACAGCGCGAACTACGAGAACAAAGTATATGTGTTACCAAAAGTACTTGATGAGAAAGTTGCTCGTTTGCACCTTGCAAAAATCGCAGTTGAACTGGATGAACTTTCAGATGCCCAGGCTTCTTACCTGGGTCTTCCTAAAGAAGGTCCGTTCAAACCAGAGCACTACCGTTACTAGGTTGTGAGTTGTGAGTTATGAGTTTTGAGTCGTGAAGAGAGGAAGAACATAACTGCATAAACTAAATAGAGCTTTGTTTTTTGATGAATATGAGCCGCTTCGTTTTTCGGAGCGGCTTTTTTTTGTTGGCACGCAGATGACGCCGATTTGACTGATTTACGCAGATTTTTTTGAGGTCAGCAGTCGGCCTTCGATTGAACATCGTTGTGTCACTCACTTGTACAACAGTAATTCTATTGGTCGATGTGTGAAATGGAAACTGACCAGATATGCACCCAAGCCAATGCACGTTTTATTACCTTTGCGCTACAATTACAAAACATGAGCGCTACAACGAGAGGGAAAATCAGTTTCATTCAGCACGACAAACAATATGCGACGATTGAGTATATGGCGAATGGAAAGAAGAAATCCATTAATGGCATTGTATCGGAATTCGAACAAAAGAAACTGAAAGAACTGAAGCTGATTAAAAAGGTCCATCACTTTCACGTGGGCGACGAAGTTAGTTTTGTAATTGAACCATCTCCGCGTGGTGATAAAATGGTCGCTGCAAGAATTCAATACATCACTAATAACGAGCTGGCTAATGTTCTTTACAAAGCATCACTTGACAACAAATTGGTGGGCTATTTAAAGGAAGCAGACGGCAAGCTTTTCGTAAAAGAAACAGGAAGCCATTTCTTCTTTCCTCTTGTACTTTCTCCGTGGGAACACGAACCATCTGCGCATGCGATCAACGAGCAAATATTGTTTTCGCTGGACAACCTAGACAATCCCGAAAAAGTTACTGCGCGATTGTTTAAACCACATTACATTCCCGAGTTTAAAAAAGTTCAACAATATTTCAAGGACAAGGCTGTTATTGAAGCGCCTGTATATAAAGTAACAGAACACGGCATTTATGTAAATATCGTTGGAGAAAGTATACAGGGCAAACTGCCTGTTGATAGCGAAAAGGACCTACCAAAAGAAGGCGATAAAATAAAAGTGCGCATAAGCTTTTTAAGTTCAATGCGTATTGTACTGGAAAGACTGAGCTGAATACGGAACGCAGATTTTCATGATTCTGATGATTTTTGATGATAAAATATAAAACCCTGCGAGCTTCACAGCTTTGCAGGGTTTCGTATTTTATTGGAAGTACTTTATTCTCCAAAATTTCTATTAACCGGCATTGCATTGCCAGCTATTTTTAGATCTCGCGTATTTTTTTGAACGGCAATGGCGCCGAATACACTAAGCAAAAATGCAAACGCATAGAAGCCTTTTTCACTAGGAAGTAAGGTTGCATTCCACAGGCCAATGATCAATAAGAGAATGGTAAGTATGATAGAGAACCAGCTTAGCCCATAATAAATTTCTGTAACGGGAATATTTTCTAATCTGTCGCGTACACATTTTTGAACAGATACAGCGGAGAACAATGCATACATTAAAACGGTAAAGTAGTAGCCTTTTTCATTGAGCTCCATGCCGGATCTCCACAAGCCAACATTAAAGCCTACTACTCCAATAAACAATGCAGCCCACGAAGCTGCGATAAACGCCATTGACGGTTTTTGCATATACGTAATTTAGGTTAGGAATTAAAACCGGAATAAAAGTATATGAACCGTCTATATGTTGCGTAAACGTGAAACTAAATTAACATTTCGTGTAACAACTATTTCTTTTGCAATGAAGCAATTTTTTTAGCCAACTCTTGTGTAGATATATCGTAGTGATAAATGCCAGCATGTTCGCCTTCACCTGTTATAAAATAACTCTTACCATCAGGCGAAAAACAAATGGCTTCTTCCTGGCCGTGTTGTTCATAAGACAATTCCAACGGCGTGCGTTGCATTGTTTTGTAAATAGCTTCGTTCCCTTGTCTTTGCCAGTAATAAACCTTTTTCATGCTCTTGAGCATTACTTGTTTACCATCTCTTGAAATGCTTCCTGAAACGATCCACTTCTCTTTTTTCTTTCCTTCAAAATATAATTTACAAACCTCATTCAGCATGTATGTTTTCTTATCGTCCAGATCAAGGGGTGCATTATACACAATAACAGAATCTTGTCTTTTGGAAACGATATATAACAACTTCTCAACGGGATCGATCATTATGGTTTCCGCATCCTGTGCGCCATTCGGATAAGTTAGTGTAAACATTTGCGAGCCGACTGTTTTTACAACTCCGGAATCTGCTTCCGGTTCCTCCATTCTAAAGATTCGAACCTCCGATCTTCTTGCAGCGTTGTCGCCTATATCTGCAAGGTAAATGTATTCTTTGCCTGCCTCAGGTCCTGAACCTATTGTAATGTCTTCGCAATCAGTCACGCCCAAAAAAGAAATTTCATCGCCCTTGAAATAATATGTTCCTTTCAACTCTCCTTTTTCATTCACTGCAAAAAAACGACTTGTATCGCCACTGTCGTTATGAACATAAAATGTACTGGGATGAACTCTTGATGGAGCCATGCCCGATACTTCTCTCAACGCAGTATTCACAAATCTTCCTGTCATTACTCCGCCGTCTTGCTGGGCGCTGGATTGCATAGCAAAAAATGAAATTGCGATAAACATTGGAAATTTTATAGACATCTTTTCAGCGTTATATCAATTAATATTCGGAGGGAATTAAGGGGTGAAAATATTTGTGGCACGTTACTTCAATATTTCAATAATGATAACTTTGGGTTAATTGTAGCAGAGTGGAAAGCCCAAATTAAAAAGTCAAAAAGTCTCGAAATATCGGGGTGTCGCTTTTGATTTTTTTACTTTTGACTTTTTAATTGCAATATTCTCTGCGCTGTCTCCTGTCCGTTAGCCAAAGCCGCTTCTACAGTGCCCGGCGCATTGCCTTCATATAACGCTTCACCTGCAAAAAAGAGTGTGTTGTTTATAGGCATTTTTAACAGCTTTCTCGCCGTTTTGCTTTGCAGCGTGCTATAGCTATAACCACCCATGCTCCATTCTTCGTTTGCCCAATGCATCGCTTTGGATGCAACGAGAATTTCACGCAGTTTATTTTTACCAATGCCGTAAATGTTAGACAGTGATTGAAGTCCAATGTCAATTATCTCTTCTTCAGAAACAGTAATCAACGGCATAACTTCCGGGCCACCGAGCCAACCGGTTAACAAGCAATTTTCCTGGTCAGATTGCGTCCACCACGTTGGTATATTTTGATCGCTTACAACAAAGCCTGTATTCCGTTCGTGTTCCTGCCAGAAGGGCTCTTCGAACTGTAGAAAAACTTTGATAACTGATCCAAAACCTATTTGCGACAAATCGCTCAAATATCCGTCCAATGCGGGATCGAACTTAATTTTCACTGTTTGCAATACGCGTGGCGATGCTGTAATCACAAGTTTTGATCCTTCAAATTGTTGCCCGTCAGATGTCAGGACCGTCACTTCGTTTTCTATCCAATTCACTTCATTTACTGCAGTGTTATGATATATTTTCCCGCCGTGCTTTTCAATCAGGTGGTGCAAGTGTTCCGCAAGTTTGCGATAACCTCCCACGATTCGGTATTGCTGTCCATGTTCATTTTCCCATTCTTCTTTTAAAGCAAAAACGCTTGCTTGCGTTGGATCTGCCAGATCAAATCCTTCAGCAAAATCCTGTATAATAAACCGTAGCTCCAGGTGTTGGTCATCGCTGTAATGCTCCTGGAGAAACGCAGCGAGGGTCATGTCTTCTTTGAGATTGCCCATTTTCTGCATTATGCCGCCCCAATCCGGAATCATTTCTCCCTGGCTGCTCCATTTGCCTTTCCGGTTGTTGAGCATTTTCCCCTTCACCGGTTTGTATGCAATACCCGCTTCTTTTAAAAGCGCTAATGTCAGTGGCAACTCGCCATGTACAAACTCTGCACCCAATTCGAGAGGTTGTTCAAAGCCGTCGCAAACGGCTGTATATATTCTTCCTCCGGAGCGTTCAGATGCCTCCAGCACAATTACTTTTTGTCCCTCCTTAGCAAGTTCGTATGCGGCCATTAGTCCGGCAGCACCTGCGCCAATGATGATTATCTGTTGATTCATACTTTTTTTAGTTGAGAGTTGAGAAGGGAGAGTTGAGAGTTGTTGTTTCGACGAAACACAAGGTTTTTTCTAGCACATTTCTATTTTAAAGGTATGCTCATTTTTTCAAACTAACTCTCAACTCTCCACTCTCCACTCTCAACTAAACTAATAAGGATTTTCACGCCACTTTGTTCAAAATAACCAGTTAACAAAAACTTCTTTTATAGTTAACTTGTTTACATGAAATTTGCCACTTATTATTTAAAATAAACAACATGAAGAAACTCTCCTTTACCGGTGTGAAAATCTGTATGCTGATGATGGCAATTTTCGCCTTTCAATACACTTTTGCCTGGGGCGTAACAGGGCACAGAGTGGTGGCAGAAATTGCCCAGCGCCATTTATCAAAAAAAGCAAAAGCTGAGATAAAAAAATTGATTGGCGATCAAAGTCTTGCTTATTGGGCAAACTGGGCCGACTTTATAAAGTCTGATACCACTCACGCTTATGATCAAATTACCAAATGGCACTATGTTGACTTGCCTGGGAATATCGAAAAAGACTCTTTTGTTAACACCATTCACCGCATGCCGGGAGAAAACCTATACACGCAAATCCAGGCAATGCAGCATGAATTAAGTGACAAAGGTTTGCCAGTCGAAAAAAGAAGAATGGCGCTTATTATGTTGATACATTTGGTAGGCGACCTTCACCAGCCTTTGCACGTAGGAAGAGATGAGGATCAGGGCGGAAACAAAATTCCTGTTTACTGGTTCAACGAAAAAACAAACCTGCACTCTGTTTGGGATAGCAAACTGGTAGATTTCTCTCAATACAGTTACACAGAATATGCATCTGCACTTGATGTGAATGCAAAAGACTCCATCAATGCTTATACCAGCACTTCTTTAGATGATTGGTTCTTCGAATCGCATGTATTGTCCGACAAAGTATATGCACAATCACCTGCTGAATCAAAGCTTGGCTATAAGTACAATTATATCTTCCAGAAAGACCTTGACGATCAGTTGTTGAAAGGAGGATTGAGATTGGCAAAATTGATCAATGACTCTTTTTAATTGAAAATTGAAACAGCAGATTAATTTCAACTAACGTTATATCCTCCTCCTCTCAAAGCTGAAATATGAAAAATTTAAAACGAATGTTTCGCAAACTCTGTTACTCACATAACACTAGTTCCTTAATGAAAAAATGGGCGCTCCCCTTTGCAACAGTTATACTCCTGGGAGCATGCAACGCTCCTGAAAAAGCTTCCAATAAAGATTTTATCGACATACAAGGAATCGATTCAACGGTAAAACCGGGTGACAATTTTTTCCGGTATGTAAATGGTAAGTGGTATGACACAGCACAAATACCAGGCTCACAAACTGGTGTGGGTACATACATGTTTATGAACTACCCGCAACGATTGCGCCTGCAGGCAATACTGGACGATGCTTCAAAAGCAAAAAACACAAACGGAAGCATTGAACAAAAAGTTGGTGATTTTTATGCATCGGGCATGGATACAATAACCATCAATAAAAGAGGTTATGATCCTATCAAGCCTATACTTGCACGTATAGACAGCATCAGCGATGTACCTTCCTTGATGAAGTTTGTAGCCGAGGAAATAAAGTTTAACAATACATCCATCGTCTCTTTTAGCGTAGGGCCCGATAACAAGAACAGCAGCATGAATATTGCGCATGTTTCACAGGCAGGCATAGGACTGCCGGAGCGTGATTATTATTTCAAAACAGATGCATCAAGTGCAGGGATACAAGCTGCATATAAAAAATACCTGGCTACGTTGTTTGAATTTACCGGAAGCGATGCTTCAACCGCTACTAAAAATGCTGAGCTTGTTTACGGTATAGAGAAGCAATTGGCATCGTCACACAGAACAAATATTGAGCTTCGTGATATTAACGCCAACTACAATAAAATGTCCGTTGCAAGTCTGGCAAACAAACAACCCAATATTGGCTGGATTAGTTTATTAAATAACCTCGGTGCCAAAACAGATTCGATAGATCTATCGCAACCTGCTTACTATGACAAGCTCAATACATTGCTAAAATCCATTCCCATCAACGATTGGAAAGTTTACCTGAGAGCATATTCCATCAACATGTCTGCCAACATGCTAAGCAAGCCCTTTGTTGATGCCTCTTTTGAGTTTACAAAAGTATTGTCGGGTCAGGCTGTGCAAAAATCGCGTGGCGAAATAATAGCCAACGCCGTAGACTTCTCGCTTGGCGAAGCGCTTGGTCAGTTGTATGTAAAAAAATATTTTACAGAGAATGCCAAAAAGCGAATGCTTGAATTGGTGAATAATCTTCAGAAAGCATTCGAGGCAAGAATAAATAAGCTTGACTGGATGAGTGACAGCACTAAGCGGAAAGCAATAGAGAAGTTATATGCCATAACAAAGAAAATTGGTTACCCCGATAAATGGAAAGATTACAGCGATGTAACCATTGTTCGCGATAAATATTTTGAAAACATTGTATCGGCTGCTGCTCACAATTATCAATATGAACTGGCTAAATTGAATAAGCCTGTTGACAAAACTGAATGGTTTACCACGCCGTCAACAGTTACAGCTTACAATAACCCTTCTGCAAATGAAATTGTTTTTCCGGCGGCCATTTTGCAAACACCTTACTTTGACGAAGACGCAGATGATGCGCTCAATTATGGCGGCATTGGTATGGTAATTGGACATGAAATGACACATGCCTTTGACGATCAGGGTGCACAATTTGATAAGAACGGCAACGTAGCAAACTGGTGGGCGAAAGATGATTACAGAAAGTTCAAGGCTAAAACACAGCAGATGATTAACCTTTACAGTTCATTTACAGTGCTGGATTCTCTGCACATAAAGGGGGCTTTAACGGTTGGCGAAAACACTGCGGATGTAGGTGGTGTAGCGATCGCATACGATGCATTTAAATTAACAAAAGAAGGACAAGATACAGCAAGGATAGGCGGCTTCACACCTGACCAGCGATTTTTCATATCTGTCGCACGCATCTGGCGGGTGAAGATGAAAGATGAATTTCTCCGTTTATGGATCAACAACAATCCACATTCGGCACCCATGTGGCGTGTAAATGGCCCGCTCATGAACTCTGCACATTTTTATGATGCTTTCAATGTACAACCGGGAGATAAAATGTATCTGGCAGATTCTGCGAGGTTGAAAATTTGGTAGAGAACGGAACGCAGATTTTCATGATTGTCATGATTTATTATGATTTTATTTTCAGTTTGATTCAATAGAAAAGCCTCCGAAGATTTTTCGGAGGCTTTTAGTTTATTAAGATTTCAACAAAGACAAAAGATCATATCAAATCATGACAATCATGAAAATCTGCATTCCTTCCCCTACAAAAGGCCTTTCGTGCTTGGCAAATAATTGCTCAGCGGGTCGCGTTTAACGGCCATTTTTATTGCTTTTGCGAAGGCTTTAAAAATGGCTTCTATTTTATGGTGTTCATTGTCTCCTTTGCATTCAATATTCAAGTTGCATTTAGCAGCATCGCTGAATGACTTGAAGAAATGGAAAAACATCTCAGTTGGCATCTCTCCAATTTTTTCTCTCTTGAATTCTGCATTCCAGACCATCCAGTTTCTTCCGCCAAAATCAATCAGGACCTTTGCTTCTGCTTCATCCATTGGTAAAACAAAACCATATCTTTCCATGCCACGTTTATCAGTAAGTGCTTGCGCAAATGCTTCTCCGAGGGCAATGCCAGTATCTTCGATCGTGTGATGTTCGTCAATGTGCAGATCGCCTTTGGTTTCAATAATGAGATCCATTTTTCCATGTCTCGCGATTTGATCAAGCATGTGATCAAAGAAACCAAGGCCCGTAGAAATGTTTGCTTTGCCGCTTCCGTCAAGGTTTACTTCTACATGAATTTTTGTTTCGCTTGTATCGCGATCATGTTTAACAACGCGCTGTCCGAGTTTCAAAAACTCATAGATTTTGCTCCAGTCCGTTGATTCCAAAGCGACAGTTGTTTTGCGAAGATCTTCAGCTTTATCGTTTATCTCAGCTTCACCCAGGTTTGCATCTTCATTCAGCCAGATTGCTTTACAGCCAAGGTTTTTCGCCAGTTGTACGTCTGTTATTCTATCTCCTATCACAAATGAATTAGCGATGTCGAATGCAGGATTGTTCAGGTATTCTGTCAGCATTCCAATGCCCGGTTTGCGTGTTGGCGCATTGTCGGCAGGAAAGGTTCTGTCGATATGCACTTTTGAAAAATGAATACCTTCTCCTTCTAAACTTTTCATCACTAAATTCTGTAGCGGCCAGAAGGTATCTTCCGGAAACACGGGCGTTCCCAATCCATCCTGGTTGGTCACCATTACAAGTTCATAATCCAGCTCACGGGCGATGCGCCCCATGAATTCAAACATCTTCGGATAAAAAGTCAGTTTGTCAAACGAATCAAGCTGATAAGTTGGCGGCGCTTCGTTTATAAGCGTTCCATCACGGTCGATAAAGAGAATAGGCTTCATGGAGAGAAACTAAAAAATTAAAAATTAAGAATATGCTGGTTGTTGGTTGTTAGTTGTTAGAAGGAAGGCTCAAAGATCACGCCCAACAACTAACAAGTATCAACTATCAACTTATTTCTTCGGTCGTTGTGTCTTCACTTCTGCCACAGTCACTGCAGACGCTTTGTTGCCAAAACTGTTTCGCACAAACGTAAGCACATCGGCAATTTGCTGGTCGGTTAAGAAGTTGTGCGGCGCCATTACATTGCTGTAATCTTCGCCTTCTACTTCCACACCTTGCAGACCGTTCATTACGATGCCGATGAGTTTTTTCTTGTCGCCCAATACAAATTTTGTTTTGATCAAAGGCGGGTTCATGCGCGGTGCGCCGCCACCATCCTGCATATGACAGGCAAGGCAGTAAGTGTCATAAACTATTTTGCCACGGTCTTTGGATGCCTTTAAGCTTGATTGCTGCGGCACAGTGAACGCGCAGATCATGAGGACCAGTAAAGGAAAAATGATTGCTGAAATTGTTTTCATGTTGATTGTCGGGCGATTCGTTTGCGCTCTCAAAAATTTAAAAAAGGGCGAATGCAATTCGCCCCTACGTGTTATTTTTTATACGTTACTCTCCAGATTCTTCCCTGGTTGTCATCGGAAATATACAATGATCCGTCAGGGCCCTGTGCCAATCCACATGGACGATACGTTGCTTTGTTGATATCCGCACCAGCGAAACCATCCGCAAACACTTCCCAGTTGCCGCTTGGCATACCGTCTTTTCCAAAAGGAACAAACACTACAAAGAAACCGGCCTGCGGTTCCGGAGCACGGTTCCATGATCCGTGGAATGCGATGAATGCACCGTTCTTATATTTTGCAGGGAACATGTCGCCTGTGTAAAACAACAGATCATTTGGAGCAAGGTGACCGGGGAACTGAACAATAGATTGCTCTTTGCTTGCGCAGTCGCCTGCTTTTGTGCGGTCGCCGCCGTATTCGGGATTTAATACTTTTTGCTTTTTTGTATAGTCGTAGTAGCAATAGGGCCATCCGCAGTCTGATCCCAATTTCACTTTGAACATTTCTTCTGAAGGATTTTCAGCGCCTTCTTTTTGAGTATACAGCTCAGGATAAAATTGAAACAATTGATCGCGACCATGTTGTGTTACATACAAACTGTTTACAGCTGTGTTCCAGTCAAGTCCCATTACGTTGCGCAAACCGGTTGCATAGCGAACACCTTGTGCATAGCTTTGATTAGGTTTGTCAGCCTTAAACTGCCAAATGCCGCCTGCTGAATCTAATATAGGGCAAGGTGATTGTCCCGGAGAACCTTTCACTCTGTCCTGCACCTGGCAACAGTTTGAAGGCGCACCGATGGTTACGTAAATATTACCATCGTTATCCAGTGTAAAAGGTTTTGCTTCATGCTGGTGATGATCCCACAAACCTGTGATGATCTTCTCCGGTTCAGCTCCTTCAGGCACCTCATTTTTTTCGTTTAGTTTATAGCGGAAAACTTCTGTGTTGGAAGAAGCGTACAAATAACCATTTTTAATAGCCATGCCTGTTCCGGTAAAATTTCCGAATCCAACAGTTTCGTCAAATTTACCGTCACCATTTTTATCGCGCAATCTTACAATGCCTTTGCCATCTTTTAACCTCTCTAGTTTAGCATACAGGTCACCGTTACTGTTTACAAAAATGTGACGAACTCTACCAACTTTGTCGGCTACTATCTGGCCGCCAAATCCTGCCGGCAATTTGAGGCCGCCGTTGTCAGGATCAGGTGCAGGTAAGTTCGTTGCTAGCTTTGTGGTATCGCCTGCGCAAGCGCTCAAAGTGAGCAGGCATGCCATCAAACAATAAAATGATTGTCGAAAAATTGACATGGTGTTTATTTTTTGGTAAGGTAAAAGTAAAATATTGAAAGTGGAACATTGTTTATATAAACGGCAGGACAATTAAGAATTAAAAATTAAGAACTCTTCAGGTGAAACATACGTGACTGTTTACTGTCATCTTCTTGCTCGATTACAAGGATGCAACCGAACAATGGCGACGCCGACTTTGAACAATTCCTAATTCCTAATTCAATGTCGTTTCCTTAAGCTATTCAGCCTTTACCAGATTAATGTCCTACGGACATTTGTCTTCCCTGGTGTTACATTTTCTATTGATATGGATGCCCTACGGGCAAGTCTTCCCCGTAGGGGAATAATATCAATAGAAACAATTCAACAAGCGGCCATATGCCCGTAGGGCATTAATTCGTATGCAATCCTACCTTAAGGAAACGACATTGATTCCTAATTCCTAATTTATAACTCCTAGTTCCTAATCTCTCTCAACCTCTCCAACAGTGCCTCATTTTCCTCTTCCGTCCCAATCGTTATGCGCAGACATCCTTCACACAATTCAACTTTGCTTCTGTCGCGGACAACGATTCCTTTTTCCAGTAAGAAATTATACGTACCCTTTGCATCGTTCACTTTTACTAAAATGAAATTGGCATCGCTTGGATATATTTTTTGAACGATCGGCAATTGTCCCAGTTGTGCAACCAATGCTTCACGTTGTTGCACGATAGTGCGGATCATTTCGTTTACCTGCTCCACTTCATCCAAAGCCTTCAAAACCAATTCCTGCGAAGCCTGGTTAATATTGTAAGGAGGCTTGATCTTATTCATCACCTCGATTATTTCCTGTGATGCAAAAGCCATACCGACACGCAATGCCGCAAGGCCCCATGCTTTGCTGAGCGTTTGCATTACCAAAAGATTGGGGTATTCGCTTAACTCCTGCACAAACGAACGATAGCGGGAGAAATTGATGTATGCTTCGTCAATTACTACAAGGCCTGGAAAGTTGTTAAGTACAATTTCCACATCTTCCCTATCCAAAGAATTTCCCGTAGGATTGTTTGGTGAACAAAGCCAGATGATCTTTGTGTTTGCATCCACGAGCGTTTCGAGGTGAATAAGGTCCAGCTGAAAATTGTCAAGCAAACGAGCCTTACGCACTTCCACATCATTGATGTTGGCGCTTACTTCATACATGCCGTAGGTTGGCGGACAAATGATAACGTTGTCCTTACCAGGATTACACAGCGCTCTGTACAAAACATCAATGCATTCGTCGCTGCCATTTCCGAGGAACATATTTTCGATCGGAAGTCCTTTTATCTGCTGCAGTTTTTCTTTCACCTTTATTTGCAAAGGGTCGGGATAGCGGTTGTACCACTTGATCAATGGCGAACCGTAACTGTTTTCATTAGCGTCTAAAAATATCTTTGCTTCGCCTTTGAATTCATCTCTTGCCGACGAATAAGGAACGAGTTTTTTTATGTTTTCTCTGAGGAGATTATTGAAGTCGAACATGATTTAGTTGTTGGTTGTTTTGGAATTGAAAGTGGAAAATTGAAAATGCTTCCAATGAAGCAGGCCTGATTACGTTAAGACATTTTCAACTTTCAATTTTCCATTAATCTTACGGTAACAGCGTTCTTGTGCGCATCCAATCCTTCCGCTGCTGCCATTAATTCTACTGCTTTGCCGATCTGATGCAGTCCGTCCCTGCTTAATTTTTGATACGTGATCTTCTTCACAAAACTATCTACACTTACGCCGCTGTATGCACGTGCGTAGCCGTTTGTAGGCAATGTGTGGTTTGTACCGCTTGCATAGTCGCCCACGCTTTCGGGAGAATAATTTCCAAGAAATATTGAACCTGCATTGATGATTTTTGCAGCAATGGCTTCATCATTTTCACAGGCGATGATCAGGTGTTCGGCTGCATATTCATTTACCAGCTCAATGGCTTCTTCTATATTTTTTACAACAATTGCTTTGCTGTTTTCAAGCGATTTCATGGCGAGATCTTTTCTTGGCAAAACAGCTAACTGTTTGTCCAATTCTTGCTGTACTTTTTCAACAAAAGAATTTTCTGTTGTTACCAGCAGCACCTGGCTATCTACGCCGTGTTCTGCTTGCGAAAGCAGATCGGCTGCCACGAATGCTGCGTTTGCAGTTTCATCAGCAAGCACACATACTTCGCTCGGACCAGCAGGCATGTCGATCGCCACGCCGTCTTTTTGTATCAATTGCTTGGCACAGGTTACGTATTGATTGCCCGGACCGAATATTTTATAAACTTTTGAAATCGTTGCTGTTCCATAAGCCATTGCGCCAATCGCTTGTACCCCGCCGACTTTAAAGACATTTGTAATGCCCGCCAGTTGTGCCGCGTATAGTATTGCCGGATGTAATTTTCCTTCCTTGTTTGGAGGTGAGCATAAAATAATTTCTTTACAACCGGCCAGCTTCGCAGGAATACCAAGCATTAAAATAGTTGAGAACAAAGGTGCAGTGCCGCCGGGAATGTACAATCCCACTTTTTCAATGCCCACACTTTTGCGCCAGCATTTTACACCGGGCATTGTTTCAATTATTTCAACTGCTGATAATTGTTTGTTGTGAAACGCTTCGATGTTTTTTGCAGCGAGCTGAATTGCATCTTTTAATGCTGTCGTTAGCAAATTTGCGGCTTCTGCAAACTCGTCTGTTGCTGCTTTGACAGCATTCAGTTCAACGCCATCAAACTGCTTCGTGTATTGTTGTACCGCTTCATCTCCGCGCTGTTTCACCTCATCCAAAACCTTTTTCACCGTTGCTTCCAGCGATGTATTGTCCAGCACGGGACGCTGTAAAAGCGCTGGCCATTCAGCTTTGGAAGGAAATTGTATAGTCTTCATTTAAGTCAAAGTTGTTAGTTGTTAGTTGATAGTTGTTAGTTAGTGTTGGTTGTAAGACACCGCTGCATCTTCTAACAACCAACAACTATCAACTAACAACTTAATTAAATGATCATTTTTTCAATAGGCACTACCAAAATGCCTTGTGCGCCTTTGTCTTTTAGTTGCTCGATGATGTCCCAGAAGGTATCTTCACTTAATACACTGTGTACAGAGCTCCAGCCCTCTTGCGCCAAAGGCAATACTGTCGGGCTTTTCATGCCGGGTAGCAATGCGATGATCTCTTTTAGTTTATCATTCGGCGCATTCAGCAGAACGTATTTCGTACGCTTTGCTTTTTTTACTGCCTGAATGCGAAACACCAGTTTTTTCAACAATTGCTGTTGTGCTTCGTTAAGTTTATTGTTCTTTATTAAAACTGATTGTGATTGCAAAATGGTTTCTACTTCTTTTAAACCATTCATGAAAAGAGTAGAGCCACTGCTTACGAGGTCACAAACAACATCGGCCAAACCTATGCCAGGAGCGATTTCTACGGACCCGCTGATTTCGTGAATCTCTGCGTTTACATTATTCTCGTTCAAAAATTGTTGGGTGAGGAAAGGGTAGCTTGTGGCAATGCGTTTGCCTTCCAATGCTTTTACGCTTCCATACTCCTGGCCGCGGGGAACGGCGATTGCCAGGCGACATTTGCCAAAACCAAGATGCTCGACGATGGTAGTTTGTTTGTTTTTTTCATACAACACATTTTCACCTACAATACCAACGTCTGCCACGCCATCTTCTACGTATTGAGGAATATCATCGTCGCGTAAAAAGAAAACTTCGAGAGGAAAATTATCCGATTCTGTTTTCAGGCGGTCCTTTACGTTGCGAAGATCAATACCGCATTCGGCGAGAAGTTTTACCGAATCCTCATACAATCTTCCTGATTTCTGAATGGCGATCCTAAGTTTTGTCTGGCTCATAATGACTTTTTGAAAGAGGCTTAAAATAAAAAAAGGGCTCACATTTGTAAGCCCTTCTCTGTTTGTTTTATTCGTTTAGATACATAACAACATCATCGGCTTACCCGTTATAGAGAAAATGATGATGATGGATATGTG
>Ga0318567_10000488_pt1 | contig 16509 bp, 10 predicted proteins | sample GRESIP088b5f20_FD_203691 | JGI IMG/M metagenome (GOLD analysis project Ga0318567, IMG submission 203691) | Tropical soil microbial communities from Luquillo Experimental Forest, Puerto Rico - GRE.SIPMG.088b5f20 | ecosystem: Environmental > Terrestrial > Soil > Tropical forest > Bulk soil...
TAAAAAGAGCTAATGAGACTTTAAACATGCTTAGAAACTATAAGGTCTATCTCGATGAAAAAGAAATTGGCGTTATTGCCAATGGTCAAACAAAAGCATTTGACATTTCACCTGGCGTTCATTCAGTTCGACTGAAAATTGATTGGGTCGGGAGTCAGAAGCTGATGTTTGAAATAGCTGACGGAGAAGAAAAGACCTTTAGTGTAAAAGGATTTGTGAATTCGAAGGTTCATATTATTCTTTTCCTGTTATCCTTAATCGTGTTGGGAATAACCTTGTTTTTTAATGATTCAATATACACTTCTGTTTGGTTACCGTATTGTTTTGGAGTTCCGCTACTATTGATCATCATTTACTATATGACGATAGGTCGAAATAAATATCTCACGTTGAGATAACATTTGTGCTTTATGTTAGTAGCTTCTGAGAATTGAATACCGACAACAACTCTGCCATGAGCTGTCGTGTATTCAATTCGCAGAGCCTACGCTCTCAATTCTCAACGCTCTGAATATCTAAATATCAATCTCCACGGCCTTTCCCGGTTCCAGCTTTATCACTTTCTCTGCGATGAGGGATTTTGCAAAATGGTTCATTGCTTGCTGCGATTTTTCCTGGAAGTGATCCCAGCCTTCCCAATGTGTAGGAATGAGATGATCGACGTGCATCATTTCCGCTACTTCAATTGCTTCATCGGCAGTGAATGTATAATACACATCTCCGGTGCTTGCAGGAATGCCTGCTTTGCCAACATTAACTATTGCAGTGTTCACGAGAAAACGTTCAGCAACATCTCTTACGCCTTCAAACAAAACAGTATCTCCGGAAATATAGAGCACGCCATTTTCTTGTGCTTTCCATTCAATGATAAAACCGATCACGTGGCCCATTTTTGCACTCACTTCTTTTGTAGAAGCGTGTTGGCACGGCGTTGCAGTGATGGTTAGTTCTTCTACAGTATCTGCTTCCACCTCAAGCGATTCCCATTCTTCAAGAGAATAAACATTATCAAGTTGCAATTGCTCTACTGCTTCTTTGGTTGAAATAACGCCCGGCACTGTTTTGATAAAGGCCAGGCCGGAGTTATCAAGATTATCTTTATGTTGGTGATGACTTAACAGTACAAGATCGATCGGGCCAAGCTCTTCACTTGCAATAGCAGGCGAACCTGTTTTATGCAAATAAGTCTTACCATCCGCCCGCAAATATTTGCTGCCGGCCTCGTCAAATGCTGGATCAGTAAGGATTTTAAAGCCATTGATATCTATAAGCAAACACGCGGTATCGATTTGTGTAATGGTAACTTTCATGTGAGATGCTTTATGTTTGAAAACGTGAATGTTCAGGAATTAGAAATTAGGAATTAGGAATTAGAATGTCGCAAGCTTTCTCTTAGTCGGGCACAGTTCTAATTCCTAATTTCTAAATCCTAATTCCTTCCCTCAAAACCTCATTCCACTCCAAAACTATAACAATTCATCACACTGCTTGTTTTATTTGCTCTTGCAAATGGCAACCTTTGTGTTGTTGATGAAGAGCAACACGGTTTTCATAGTAGTTTCATTGGTTACAGTTTGGGTGAATTGTAATCAAATGTGAAGAGCAGATTAGTGATGATTCGATGTTATGTTCCGGCGGGAAGAGAATGAGTTGTGGTAAGCGCCGGGATATAACTTGATCAAATAGGAATTAGAAATTAGGAATTAGTTTTTGCGCTGAGTGGCCCAACTATCGGCGATCAATTTTTACTTTTTACTCTTTTTGCTCTTGGACGACTTTGCAAATTTGTTAAACGCCAGGCTGAGGTTTATCCAATGATCAAATTGTTTTTTTGTTTTCATTGCTTCATCGCTCACAAATATGTAACCCTTCGCGACACGGTCGCCCATTGTCATTTCACGAACTCCGTTGTGTTCAAGTGCAGCATCCACTTCAACGGGGTCAATGCGGCAAAGCATTTCCTCCTTATTTACGCCAATACACATTTTGTCATCTATCATAAAGCAGATGCCGCCAAACATTCTTTTCTCTTCCATATCTTTTTGATCGGCCAGTGCTTCTCTAACTCGTGCGAGTAGTTTTTCATTGCTTGTCATGCGAAAATGATTGAGTCTTTAAATGTACAAATAGCAGGAGAAATTTTATAGTGTGCGCTGTGCGAGATTCTCTTTGTTGAGTCACTTTGATAGTCCCGGGCATCAAGGACAATTGAGGTTTTTCTTCACCACTGAGACACTTAGGCCACTAAGGGATTTCCGATAGTCGGAGACTCTTAGTGGCTTAGTGTTCTTAATACCTGAGAGGTAAAGATTCGGGTGCGGCACAGAGAAATGTTCAACACTTTTTTAAAATAAAAAACCATAAAGACGTATTGGAAATAGTGAAATGTATTGATTGTTAACTCATTGACTAAGGAAATGGCAAATCATAAAGAGCTCCTGTAGTTTTTAAATTGCTTTTTGACTGCTTTGCGCAATTCCTGCAATAAACAACTTGAAAATTTTATTTGTTATTAGAATCTGCAATTGCGGCCAACACTCTAAAATTCAATGTCCGGCACCTTGTAATCGGCATTTTCGTATTTTGCGGCACCATTGCTGATTTTTATACAGCAGCTGAAGTGAGTGACACAACGATGTTGATCAAAGATGTGTCGCTCGTCACCTAAATTTTACATATGCAAAAAAAGTTAGGACGCGAACAGGCGTTAGAATATCATGCCAAAGGACGACCCGGCAAGATAGAAGTGATTCCAACGAAAGAAGCAAAAACACAAAGAGACCTTTCCCTTGCGTATTCTCCCGGCGTGGCAGAACCTTGCCTGGCAATTAAAGAAAATGTAGAAAACGTTTATAAATACACCGCCAAAGGAAATCTGGTGGCCGTGATCAGTAATGGTACAGCTGTGCTTGGTCTTGGCGACATTGGTCCCGAAGCGGGAAAGCCCGTGATGGAAGGAAAGGGTGTATTGTTCAAGATATTTGCAGACATCGACGTGTTTGATATTGAGATCAACGAAAAAGATCCTGAGAAATTCGTGCAGATCGTAAAGGCACTTGAGCCAACTTTCGGCGGGATCAACCTTGAGGACATCAAGGCTCCAGAATGTTTTTATATAGAGAAGGAACTGCGCAAACAACTCTCTATTCCTGTTATGCACGATGACCAGCACGGTACAGCAATCATCAGTGCGGCGGCTTTACTGAATGCGCTTGAACTGCAAAAAAAGAAAATAGAAAAAGCAAGATTTGTAGTGAGTGGCGCCGGTGCGGCGGCTTTGTCTTGCCTAAAATTATACCTGGCACTTGGCGCAAAACTGGAAAACGTGAAGATATTCGACGTAAACGGTTTTGTACACACAGAAAGAACGGATCTTGGCGAAACTGCGAGAGAACTTGCTGCCCCTAAAAAGCTTGACATTAATTTGGCGGGCGCCATGAAAGATGCCGATGTTTTTATTGGCCTTAGCGCCGGAAACATTGTAACGGCGGAGATGGTAAAAAGCATGGCAAAAAATCCGATCGTATTTGCCATGGCAAATCCTACTCCGGAAATTGATTACGAACTGGCCGTTGCTGCCCGCAAGGATATTATCATGGCAACCGGACGAAGCGATTATCCTAACCAGGTAAACAACGTACTTGGTTTCCCGTATATTTTCCGCGGGGCGCTTGACGTAAGAGCCTCTTCCATTAACGAAGAAATGAAACTCGCTGCTGTTCAGGCTTTGGCGGAAATGGCGAGAAAGCCGGTTCCTGATATCGTGAATCTTGCTTACAACGAAAAGAACATCACATTTGGCCCGACTTATATTATTCCAAAACCACTTGATCCGCGCTTGCTCGAAACTGTGGCGCCGGCGGTTGCAAAAGCTGCAATAGAAACCGGTGTGGCAAAATCACCGATTAAGGACTGGGATGCCTACTCCGTTGAGCTGAACAAACGTCTTGGTTTGGATAACCAGCTGATGCGTGTATTGGGTAGCAAGGCACGCAGCCAACCTAAACGTTTGGTATTTACGGAAGCCGACAACCTGAAAATATTGAAAGCGGCGCAACTGGTATTTGAAGAAGGTGTCGCATACCCAATCCTGTTAGGCGATGAAAAGAAAATTCATCAACTGGCAGAAGAAAACCAGATTGACCTGGACGGCTTCCCGATCATTGATCCGAAAGACAAAGAGTACAACGAGAAACGCACACATTTTGGCGAAATTTTCTTTAAAAAGCGCCAACGCAAAGGTGTTTCCAAATATGAGTCCATCAAAATGATGCGTGACCGCAACTACTTTGGTAGTATGATGGTGGAAACAGGTGAGGCTGATGCGATGCTTTCAGGACTAACAAGAAACTACGCTGACGCCATAAGACCCGCATTGCAGGTGATTGGTAAAGAAGACAGTGCGTTGAAAATAGCGGGAATGTATTTGCTGCTTACCAAGAAGGGACCTTTGTTTATGGCAGATACAACAGTGAACTTCAACCCGACCGCGGAAGAGCTTGCCGACATTACTTTAATGGTGGCAAAAGAGGTAAGGAACTTTAACCTTACGCCAAAAATTGCGATGCTTAGCTACAGCAATTTTGGTAGCAGTGCTTCTCCCGAAGCTCAGCTGATGGCAAAGGCAAGAGCCATCGTAAAAGAAAGAAATCCTTCGCTTATAGTAGATGGTGAGGTGCAGGCAAACATCGCGTTCAACCAGGATATTCTGAAAGACAATTATCCGTTCAGTGAATTGGTGGGACAAGATGTAAACACTTTGATCTTCCCTAACCTTGCTGCCGGTAATATTGCTTATAATATTTTGAAAGAAGTGGGCGGTGCAGATGCCATCGGGCCCATCTTGCTGGGTCTTAAGAAACCCGTGCACATCCTGCAATTGGGCAGTTCCGTGAGAAGCATTTTCAACATGGCACTTGTTGCAGTAATAAGCGCCCAGCAGAAGTGTAAAAATGTTTCTACAGAGGAAGAAGTGAAAAAATCTAAATGGTGGAAGAGGTTCAATAAAGTGACGAGAGAGATGTAATCTAACTATGAAGTATGAGGTATGAACTATGAACTGTGGCTGTAAATTGCGCGGCATGTCCACAGCTCATATTTCATAATTCATACTTCATAGTTTCTATTTGTTTACATTTGAGCTTTATTAGGGAACAAGATTTTCAATTTGTTATAAATGAAGTTATTTAGCGACATAGGCAGGTATATGTTGATGCTCAAAGGAATGATTTCCAAACCGGAGAACGGAAAGATGTACTGGAAGGAGTTTATGCATCAATGTTCGGATATAGGAATTGGGTCTTTAGGAATCGTAGCGATCATTTCCTTTTTTATGGGCGCCGTATCCGCGGTTCAAACAGCGTATCAGCTGGTAAGTCCCATCATTCCTAAAAGCACCATCGCACAGATTGTTCGCGATACAGTGATCCTTGAATTTGCCCCAACACTTGTGTGTATTGTATTGGCGGGTGTGGTTGGCAGTAAAATTGCCAGTGAGCTGGGTAACATGCGTGTGAGCGAGCAGATCGATGCGCTGGAAATTATGGGCATTAACAGTAAAGCCTATCTTGTAATGCCAAAAATTCTTGCAGCACTATTGGTGATACCTATGCTGGTAGTGGTTTCTGCGGGATTGGGAATTGTAGGTGGACGTATCGCCGGAACAGCTTCCGGTATTTTAAGCTCAGCAGATTATACCAAAGGGTTATTACAAAACTTTACCCCGTACAACGTTTTCTTTGCCATGGCAAAATCATACACATTTGCCTTTTTCATTTCCAGCATACCTGCATTTTACGGATATAACGTAAGCGGCGGTGCGCTTGAAATTGGTAAAGCAAGTACAAAAAGTGTGGTAGTAAGCTGCGTGCTGATTTTGATGGCGGACTATGTGTTGTCTGCATTATTGTTGTGAGTTATGAGTTATGAGTTTTGAGTAGGCACTCGAAACTCAAGTCAGCGACTCAGAATTCAAGACTCGAAAAGTTGTGTGTAATAGTTAGTGAGTTTCGAAGAGTATATTACTCAAAACTCACAACTCAAAACTCAAAACTCCCATGATTGAAGTAAAAGACTTAAAAAAAGGTTTTGCAGATAAACTGGTTATCAAAGGTGTGGATGCCACGATGCAAGCGGGCAAGTGCAACCTTATAATCGGTTCGAGCGGTAGCGGTAAAACGGTATTTATGAAATGCCTGGTTGGTCTTTTTGAGCCCGATGAAGGAGAAATTCTTTACAGCGGAAAAGATCTGGTAACCATGACCGATGACGAAAGAAAGGAAACCCGCAAGCAGATTGGAATGCTGTTCCAGGGTTCCGCTTTGTTCGACAGTTTGACTGTGGAGCAAAACGTAATGTTTCCGCTGGACATGTTTACCAAAGATTCTTACCAGGACAAACTTAAAAGAGTAAACGAAGTATTGGCGAGGGTAAACCTGAAAGACGCCAATAAAAAGTTTCCTGCAGAAATAAGCGGTGGTATGAAAAAAAGGGTAGGGATCGCCCGCGCCATTGTGCTCAATCCCAAATATCTTTTTTGCGATGAGCCAAACTCTGGCCTCGATCCGCAAACTTCCCTCGTAATTGACCAGCTCATTAAAGAGCTTACAACAGAGTACAACATCACCACTGTGATCAACACTCACGACATGAACAGTGTGATGGAAATTGGCGACAACATCATTTATATGTACCAGGGTCACAAAGAATGGGAAGGAAATAACAAAGAAATAATCTTCAACAAAAACGAGAAACTTAACTCCTTCATTTTTGCCTCCGAGTTCCTTAAAGACGCGAAAGACATGCGTATGCTGGAAGTGAAAGGCAAGATAGACAACGACCGCAACATGGACGAGCTGCTGAACAGCGATGAGGATGTGTTGAACCCGTAAGCAATTAATAATTAATAATTAAGAATTAATAGGGATGCGTACTTGATGGAAGTTATGCTACAAATCTGTTCGAAACTTAGAGGGCGGTATTCAATAAAGAATGCCGCCCTCTTAATTATTAATTATTAATTATTAATTCCAATTCCCGCCTCTTTGCCTTACTTTTGCCCAACTTAAAAAAAAGCGTATGAGCGTTTTAGTCAACAAAAGTTCTAAAATTTTGGTTCAGGGCTTTACAGGAACAGAAGGAACGTTCCATGCCACCCAAATGATCGAATATGGTACCAATGTAGTAGGTGGCGTTACGCCAAACAAAGGTGGTACCTCTCACCTTGACCGTCCGGTTTTCAACACAGTAGCAGACGCCGTAAAAGAAACTGGCGCTAATGTTTCCATCATATTTGTACCGCCGGCATTCGCAGCAGACGCTATCATGGAAGCTGCAGAAGCTGGTATCGAACTGGTAGTTTGTATCACAGAAGGTATTCCGGTTCAGGACATGGTAAAAGCTAAAAACTACTTGCAGGGCAAAAAAACAAGATTGATCGGGCCAAACTGTCCTGGTGTAATCACTGCCGGTGAGTGTAAAGTGGGTATCATGCCGGGTTTCGTATTCAAAACAGGTAAAATCGGTATCGTTTCTAAATCAGGTACCTTAACATATGAAGCCGCTGACCAGGTTGCTAAAGCTGGTTTGGGTATTTCTACAGCGATCGGTATTGGTGGTGATCCAATCATCGGTACACCAACAAAAGAAGCAGTAGAATTATTGATGAACGATCCTGAAACTGAAGGTATCGTTATGATCGGTGAAATTGGTGGTAGCATGGAAGCAGAGGCTGCAAAATGGATCAAAGAAAACGGTACTAAACCGGTTGTAGGTTTCATCGCTGGTCAAACAGCGCCTCCGGGTCGCCGTATGGGCCACGCCGGTGCGATCATTGGCGGTGCAGATGATACTGCTGCTGCTAAAATGAAGATCATGGCTGACTGCGGTATCTACGTAGTACAAAGCCCTGCTGACATTGGTAAAAAAATGGCAGAAGTTATTAAAAAGTAAGAAGTAGACTTTGTATAAAAAAAGAGAGCGCAAATAAAATTGTGCTCTCTTTTTTTATGCAAATGTGGGAAGTGATAATGTGGAAATTTGAAGATTTGAAAATTTGCAAATGCTTTGTGTACGGCTGGTTGTATTTTTTCAGGGAATTCAAATTTTCAACGCGCTGTGTTTTAGCCGCAGCGGGGCGACATGTTAGTAGAATAAAAAAAGCCCGAACAAGCTGTCCGGGCTTTTACGATTACAAATTGCAATCATAGGGAGTCTTTTTATTTGTGATGGCCATGTCCATGATGATGGTGATGTTTTCCTGGCTGGTGGTGCATTGTATTGGCATTCTTTTGGAAAGGTCTGTCGTTTGACTTAGCACTTTCAGGTTTATTCATAGTGGCTGAACTATGTGCCGGATAGTTAGCCGCATATTTTTTTGAATTGTTTTGAGCCTGAGTGGTGGCAACTGTAAGGAGCAATCCTGCTGCTATCAGTAAGGGGAATTTTGTATTCATAATTTGATCATTTTATAAATAAGACGTTCGGCGGGAAATTATGTTTAAAATAAAACCGTTACGGGATTGTTAAAGCAACAGAATTGCTTCAAAGCTTGTCAAGGCAGGTGTGTAAACCTATTATTAATTGCATCTTCATTACAAGATCGATAACTTGAATAAATTTTTCAGCGAATGACTAATAAAATCCTTCTATGGCCGGCGCTATTGCTTTTTGCTTTTTTACACCCTATGATCATCAAAGCACAAACGCCAAAAACCAACTATGATGTGTTATGGAAAAAAGTGGATTCACTTTATGCAAAGAAAGGCTTAACAAGGTCCGCACTCGATGAGGTGAACAAAATATATGCACTGGCGAAAAAAGAGAACCTTCAGCCCCAAATAATAAAATCGCTGATATACAAATCGAGTCTTGAGTTAAGTATTAACGAAGACGGCGATATGAAGAACATGCAGTTTTGGGAAAAAGAAATTGCGCAAACAAATATCCCAACAACAAAAGCATTATTAAATAGTATAACTGCAGACAAATACAATCGCTATTTCCAAAACAACCGCTGGAAATTTTACAACCGAACAAAAACGGTAGATTTCAAAAAAGACGATCCGTCCACATGGACGCTTGACGACTTGCAGAAAAAAGCATCCGATCTATATCTCGCTTCCATAAAAGACGAAAAGTTATTGCAGCAAACAGAACTAGATGCCTACGATCCAATACTGGTAAAAGGAAACGTGCGTTACCTGCGCCCAACATTATACGACCTACTTGCAAACCGTGCGCTCGATTTTTTTAAAACAGATGAGCGTTACGTTACAAAGCCTGCTTACAATTTTGAAATAACACAAGCATCCGCATTCGATCCGGCAGCGGATTTTATTCATCGCAAATTTGAAACAAAGGATACGGCTTCATTACTGTACCAGGCTTTGAGGATTTATCAGAAATTAATCACGTTTCATATCAATGATCAAAAGCCCGATGCATTGATTGATGTAGATATTGATCGCATACAATTTGTCAATTCATATGCGACAATGCCAGAGAAGGAGAAATTTTATTTCTATTCGATCAATCACGTGGCGAATCAATACGAGAGCACTCCAGCGGCTGCACAGGCCTGGTATTTGGTGGCACAATGGCATGCTGCTAAAGCTGCCGGATATGTACCAACGGATGATACAACAAGCAGGTATGAATATGTAAAGGCTAAAGAGATTTGTGAAAAAGTAGCACAACAAAAAGAAGCGAGTGAAGGAAAGGCTAATTGTGCAAATTTGTTGCTGCGAATTCAGCAACGTCAATTTAGCCTTACAACGGAAAAAGTAAATATCCCCGGACAGCCATTCAGAACATTGGTTACTTATAAGAATATTACAAAGCTGAACTTTAGGGTAGTGCAGCTGAGTGACAATTTGAGAGCCCAGTTAAAACAACGATATGACGATAGTTACTGGAGGCAAGTAACAAATTTGAAGGAGCTGAAATCCTGGTCGCAAAATTTGCCTGACACAAAAGATTACCAGTCACACAATGCAGAGATAAAAGTGGATGCATTGCCAGTGGGTGAATATCTTGTGCTGGCTAGTGCAGACGAAAAATTTTCGCTGGAAAAAAATCCTTTGGCTGTTCAATATTTCTATGTGTCTAATATTAGTTATGTAAACAACGATAACGAATATTTCGTACTTCATCGCGAAACAGGAAAAGTGCTTTCCAACGCACAGGTACAGGTTTGGGAAAATTATTATGACTACAATACCAGAACTTATCTAAACAAGAAGGGTCAATTGTTAAACACTGACAGCAAGGGTTATTTCAAACTGGCAGTTGATACTTCAAAAAGAACAAATGTTACGAAGCGCCTTGAAATAAATTACAAAGAAGATCATTTGTTTTTGGACGAAGCTACCTATACTTATTACCGTTCTGAAGAAAGTGAGGATGCAGACGAAGCAACGTATGAGAAAAACCAAAGTAAAGTTTTCTTATTTACTGACAGATCAATTTATCGTCCCGGCCAAGCTGTTTACTTCAAAGGAATAGTAATCACCAATGACTTTAAAAGTAAAAAGCCAAAGATCTTATCCGCAAAGAAATCGAAAATTATACTTTACAATGCGAACGACGAACAGATCGATTCATTGGAACTCACTACCAACGAATATGGTTCTTACTCTGGAAAGTTTGTATTGCCGGCGAGTGGATTAAACGGCAACTTCAGATTGGAAAGCAAAGACGTTGAAGGAGAATCCTCCTTTTCTGTTGAAGAATACAAACGACCAAAGTTTTCTGTGGAATATGACAAGCTTACAAACGCATATCGCGTAAATGATAGCATTACGGTGAAGGGAATTGCAAAAGCATACGCAGGAAACAATATTGACGGAGCAAAAGTAAAATATCGTGTAGAGCGAGTTGCGAGATTCATTTATCCTTGGATGTATTCGTCGAAGGTGCGCTTCCCCATGAGAAATAGTCAAATGGAAATAACGAACGGCGAAACAACTACAAACGCTGATGGCAGCTTTACCATTCGCTTTAAAGCCATTCCGGATGAACACGTGAGTAAATCGTTGGAGCCGGTATTTGACTACAAAGTAATTGCCGATGTAACCGACATAAACGGAGAAACAAGAAGCGGTGAAATGACGGTATCTGCGGGATATAAATCGATCCAGTTGCAAATAAACCTGGCACAGAACGTGTCGTTGTCGATTGATAGTTTGAAAAAGATACCGGTAACGGCAATGAACTTCAATAACGAAAAGACAAGTGCCCAGGTGCAATTGAAACTTTACAAATTGCAACGGCCAGACAGATTGATCCGTGAAAGATACTGGACACAGCCTGACCAGTTTGTAATGAGCTATGATGAATACATTGCATTTTTCCCATTCGATGAATACAGCAACGAAAGCAAAAAAGAAGCATGGGGCAAAGGTGCACCAGTTGCAGAGGTAGCTGATAGTGCCAATCATGCAATATCACTAGGACAAAATGCATTGACAGCAGGCTGGTATATGATCGAGGCGATAGCGAAAGACAAAAGTGGAGATTCTGTAAGAGACGTGAAGTACGTTTTGCTGAATGATTACAAAAGCAAGCAGCTTCCCGTGAAAACTTTCCTGACAGGATCGACTGATAAGCGAGTGGCAGAACCGGGACAGAGAGCAACCACTATAATTGGCACATCCGCAAATGATGTAACGGTAATTCAACAAGTAAATAAAAACGTAACAAATAAAGACGGAGCTACCCAGTACACCGTTATTTCTTTAAACAATGAAAAGAAGGACTTTAGCGTAACCCCAACTGAAGAGGACAGGGGCGGCATCGGCATGATTTATTTCATGGTAAAAAACAACCGTTTTTACGCCAGTGATAACAGTATAGCAGTTCCATGGACAAACAAGGAGCTAAACATTACCTACCAAACTGATCGCGATAAAACACAACCGGGCAGTGAGGAAAAATGGAGCGTTAAAATAGCCGGTAATAAAAAAGAAAAAGTAGCAGCAGAAATGCTTGCAAGTATGTACGATGCATCATTGGATCAGTTTGAGACCCACGCATGGGATACGCCGAATTTATGGCCATTTAATAATTTGTTTCCAGGATGGAATAGTAGAAGCAATTTTATCGAGGTTGTGTCGGGAGAGAAATATTCGTATGAGAACAAAAATGCTTTCTTCGAAAAAAATTATGATGTAGTGGTTGACCTTGATGCGTATTCTCAACGGGTCTATAAAGCTGCTGCACCTGCAATGTTACAGGGCCTAGCACCAGGAGTTAATGTAAGCGCTAATGCAGGCGAGAATTTTATGATGAGAGAGAAAGTAGTGACAGGTGCCGCTCCGAAGGTCAGGTACACTTACATGCTTGGTGAAGCTGATGCTGATACCGACTGGAATTCTAACAAAATTATATTTACTGAAAATAAACCGCAGGAAGATGTTACACTTGCAAATAATGCCGATATCCAACTCCGTAAAAACTTCAACGAAACAGCCTTCTTTTTCCCTGATTTAAAAACAGATGCAGAAGGCAACATCAGTTTCAACTTCACCATGCCCGAAGCATTGACCAAATGGAAGTTCCAGGCTTTGGCGCACACGAAAGATCTGTCGTTTGGTTATTCAACAGTAAATGTGGTAACGCAAAAAGAACTGATGATCCAGCCGAATGCACCACGTTTTTTACGCGAAGGAGATAAAATAGAACTCAGCGCCAAAGTGGTGAACATGAGCGATAAAGAGTTAACCGGAACGGTACAGCTTGAACTGTTGAACGCTTCCACCATGCAGCCTGTCGATGGTTGGTTCCAGAATATTCAACCGCTGCAGTACTTTACTGTGAGTGCTGGTCAAAGTTCTCCAATGAAGTTTAGTGTAAGCATTCCTTATGGTTATAACAATGCTGTTGTCTATCGTTTCAAAGCAGTTTCAGGAAATGTGAGTGACGGTGAAGAAATGGCCCTGCCTGTTATTTCAAACAGTATGCTGGTTACAGAAAGCATGCCTTTGAATTTGCGTAACACCAATTCAAAATCATTCACGTTTGATAAATTATTGCAATCAGGTAAAAGTGAAACATTGCAGCAACATGCTTTGACTGTTGAATATACTTCCAATCCTGCATGGTATGCTGTGCAGTCTTTGCCTTATTTAACTGATTTTCCATACGAATGTGCAGAGCAAACATTCAACCGCTATTATGCAAATGCATTGGCAGGAATGATTGCGAATAAAGCGCCGAAACTGAGAGCCATTGTAGAAAAATGGAGCGCGACAGATTCTTCAGCATTGATGAGCAATTTGCAAAAGAATGAAGAACTGAAGTCTGTATTGCTCGAAGAAACGCCTTGGGTGTTGGAAGCAAAAAGTGAAGCACAGCAAAAGAAAAACATCGCCTTGTTGTTTGACATGGTGCGCATGAACGCAGGTTTGCAAACGGCGTATGATAAGTTGAAACAATTGCAAAGTGAAAACGGCGGATTCGTTTGGTTCAAAGGCGGCCCTGATGACAGATACATCACGCAATACATTGCAAGCAGCATCGGTCATTTGAAAAAACTGGGGGCATTGCAGCAAACAAAACAAAATTGGAATGAAATTTCAAAGAATGCGGTTGCCTATCTCGATAAAAGAATAATTGATGATTACAATGAGTTGGTAAAACGAAAAGCAGATTTAAAGAAAAACAATCTTAGCTACATCGCGATTCAATATTTGTACATGCGCAGTTTCTACAACGACATCGCTATTCCCGGCTCTGCTCTGAACGCGATTAGTTACTACAGAAAACAGGCGCAGCAATATTGGCTGCAACAAGGCATTTACGCAAAAGGTATGATCGCACTTGCTTTGAACAGAACAGGTGATAAAGCAAACGCCGCGGCAATCATCAAATCTCTCCAGCAAAACGCCATCGTAAATGAAGAGCAGGGAATGTATTGGAAAGATGTTAGATCAGGTTATTTCTGGTACGAAGCGCCGATTGAAACGCAGTCATTAATGATCGAAGCATTTGCTGAAATTTCAAACGACACTAAAACAGTAAACGACCTTAAAACCTGGTTGCTGAAAAACAAACAAACCAATAACTGGAAAACAACAAAAGCCACTGCCGATGCATGTTACGCATTGTTGTTGCAAGGCAGCGACTGGTTGAGTGAAACGCCGAATGTTACAATAAAGCTGGGCAACAAAACAATCAGCAGCGCAGATAACAAAACAGAAGCAGGAACAGGATATTTCAAAACCTCCATTGATGGTTCGTTTGTAAACCCGGAAATGGGAAATATTACCGTGAATGTTTCAGGAAATACAAACAACACCACTTCATGGGGAAGCGTATACTGGCAGTACGCCGTCTGCCACACCGCTTAAGCTGACGAAGAAATTGTTTGTGGAAAAAAATAGTGATCATGGTCCTGTTCTTCAACCGGTAAATGAAAATGATGTGTTGAAAGTGGGCGATAAAATAAAAGTTCGAATAGAGCTTCGCGCCGATCGCGACATGGAATATGTGCACATGAAAGACATGCGTGCAAGCTGCATGGAACCTGTAAATGTGATCAGCACATACAAATGGCAGGATGGACTGGGCTACTACGAAAGCACGAAAGATGCAAGCACCAATTTCTTTTTCAACTACATAAGAAAAGGCACTTACGTTTTTGAATATCCATTGTTCGTAACCCACGAAGGAAACTTCAGTAATGGCGTTACAACCATTCAATGCATGTACGCACCAGAGTTCACGAGCCACAGCGAAGGCGTTCGCGTGAACGTGGAGTAGGTTTCTCGCTGGGGTTTCACGCAAAGGCGCAAAGGAAAAAAGTTCGCAAAGGATTTGTAAGAAGTCCGGCACAGCTAAAGTGTCGGACTTTTTTTATTTGGCTATTATTCAACCAATCTTTGCGTCCTTGGCTTTTTCCCTTTGCGCCTTTGCGTGAAACCCCGCCTGTCGCACCAACCTGAGCAAAATCAACTTTATCTGCGAGCCATCTCTCATTATCTTCGCAGCATGCAAACAGATTATATCATTGTTGGTCAGGGTATTTGTGGAACTTTTTTGAGTTGGGAGATGCAAAAGGCGAATTTGTCATTTGTAGTAATTGATGAAGACAAACCTTTCACCGCCACAAAAGTCGCTTCCGGTGTAATCAATCCTGTTACGGGACGACGCATCGTTAAAACCTGGATGATCGAGGACCTGATGCCGTTTGCCTGGAACGCTTACACTTCCATTGGTAAGGAACTAAACATCAATTGCATTGATCAGAAAAATATCATTGATTTTTTTCCAACCCCTCAAATGAAACTTGCATTTGAAGCAAGGTTTGAAAAAGACCAGCAGTTCCTTTCCCTGCCAAAAGATGAGAATGATTGGCGCGATAAAATAGACTACGATTTCGGTTATGGCATTATTGATCCCTGCTACTGGATAGACCTGCAACTGCTTTTACAGGCACAACGAAAAAATCTCATCAATAAAAATCAACTCATTGCAGAGCATTTTGATATTAGCGAACTGCATGTAGAGGAAAACAAAATAGTTTATAAGGATATCACTGCTTCTAAAATTATTTTCTGCGACGGTGCTAATGGATTCAGCAATCCATATTTTAAAAACCTGCCTTACGGTGCAAATAAAGGAGAAGTATTATTGGTTGAAATAAAAGATCTTCCTTCCGCGAATATTCTTAAAAAAGGCTATAGCCTCGTGCCGTGGAAAGATGATATTTTTTGGCTCGGTTCAACCTATTTGTGGGAGTTTGAAAATGCAGATCCTTCTCCGGGCTTTTACCAGTTTGCCAAAAACTGGCTCACGCAAACAGTGAAACTGCCGTTCGAAGTGCTGGATCACATGGCTGCCATACGACCTGCAACATTGGAGCGCAGGCCATTTGTAGGATTTCATCCGCAATATAAAAACATAGGCATCCTGAATGGTATGGGCACAAAGGGTTGCTCGCTGTCACCATTTTTTGCAAAGCAATTGGTAGAAAATATTATCGAAGACAAACCCATAATGCCGGAAGGTTCTGTGGGGAGATTTGCGAAAGTGTTGGCGAGAGGGGAGAAGATGAATGATGAGTGATGAATTATGAATTGGGCTGGCATTTAGGTAGTCCTGTTGCATGATTCATCGTTCATGCTTCATATTTCATGGTTGAACTCCTCATTCAAAATTCATCATTCATCATTCCTCATTCATCATTCATCATTCTCCTATCTTTGCTGCTCTTAAGCATCCAGACTAATGAGCAATGAATCCATGTATGCTATTCCTGAAAAATTCAGGAAAGTAGAAAACCTTCACATCGTTTTTTGGCTGATTAAAGACATGAGCTGGGCGATGCTTTGGAAACCGCTTGGCATCCTCATGATATTTCCTACCGTTTCTGTCGCCTTATTAATAACCTGGCAAACGAGACAGTTGAAAGCAGAGCTTTATCACAACCTCGCCGTTACTTTTTGGATATTCGCCAACTGTTACTGGATGGCCACAGAGTTCTGGAACAGGGACGATCTGCGTTATTAT
>Ga0318567_10000491_pt1 | contig 16461 bp, 9 predicted proteins | sample GRESIP088b5f20_FD_203691 | JGI IMG/M metagenome (GOLD analysis project Ga0318567, IMG submission 203691) | Tropical soil microbial communities from Luquillo Experimental Forest, Puerto Rico - GRE.SIPMG.088b5f20 | ecosystem: Environmental > Terrestrial > Soil > Tropical forest > Bulk soil...
TGCTCGGCCTTCGAGCGCTCTGCCGCAGCAAGCTGATTTTTGAACGACGTCATCGCCACTGCTAATTGACCGATTTCGTCTTTCTGATCATCGCAAGGCACTTTAACATCGAGGTTACCCCGTGCCAGCTCTCCCATAGCGGTTGTCATGTGAGACAGTGGGCCGGATACAGCACGAACGAGAATAAAAGCCGCTGCACCACCGAGCACTATAGCGAGCGCGAGCGCAATAAAGACCATGAGGCGGGCGCTTTCAAAGACATCGGCGCCCTTCTGACCAGCTGCATTGCCGGAATCGATGTTGTATTTGATATCTTCATCGACAGCGGCGGAGAATTCAGTGAATTTACTCCGCATTTCACCAGCAAAAAAAGATGCGGCAGCAGTCTCACCTTGCTGCTCATATAGCTCCATCAATCTCGGTGTCATCGCGTCAAGTTCCGAACGAGCTTTGGTAATCTTTGCGACGATGGCGCGTTCCTGATCTGTCGCGATAGTGGGAACATATTGCGCCCAAGCTGCTTCCGCCTGAGACAGGCGCTGGTTCATATTTTTTTTCGCTGCAGCCCGATCAGCTTCGGTTGCCGCCATGATATATGTGGCTTGGTTTGTACGGTATCGGCTCATCATGCCGCTATAGGCGCCCAGATATCCGATCGAAGGCATCCAGTTCGTTCGCACATCAATGTTCGCGTCATTGACTCGCGACAGGCTGTAAACCGCGAACAATCCCAAACTCGCCGTAACCACAAGGACGGCCACGAAACTCGAGACTAGCTTTTTTGCGACAGATAGATCTTTGAACGACACGGTCCAGCTCCCCAAGGGATAGGCGTTTGTTGCACGCGCATTTCGCACGCTTTCACTACGCGTTATTGGGGAATTGGGTTGGAAATTAGTTTATGAGAATACGGATTTTTCGATAATCGGCTTACAATAGCCCACACCAAAGAACGGATTTTTCCTACAAAACTGCCATAGAATAGCAAATTCCATGGTTTGCAGTTATGGGTAGCCATTTCGGAAAGTGCGTATAAGGATTAACACGCACAAACCCAAAACATCAATCCTGAGTAGTGGCTAATTTCGTCTTCGCTCACACACGAATACATGCATGGCGACTGCTACTTTTATTTTGTACCAAACATACGATCGCCTGCATCACCAAGGCCAGGTACGATGTATCCATGGTCGTTGAGGTGATCATCTATTGCGGCGGTCCAAACATGAACGTCAGGATGGGCCTGCGTAAATTTCTCGATCCCTTCTGGCGCAGCCAAAAGACACATGAGGCGCAGCCGAGTTACCCCTTTATCCTTGAGCATATCGACGGCAGCGATTGCAGAATTTCCGGTTGCCAACATAGGGTCCATTACGATCACGAGACGATCAGCAATATCTTCAGGTGCCTTGAAATAGTACTCCACACTCTTGAGCGTAGCCGGATCGCGATAAAGCCCTATGAAGGCGACACGCGCCGACGGTATGAGATCCAGCATCCCCTCCAGGAAGGCCATCCCCGCACGCAGAATGGGCGCGAATACAAGCTTTTTTCCCTCTATGACAGGCGACTTCATCAAGGAGAGTGGAGTTTGGATCTCGATCATCTCCGTAGGGAGCTCACGGGTGATCTCGTAGCAAAGCAGCATGCCAATTTCATTGAGCAGCTCGCGAAACTGTTTGGTCGAGGTTTCCGTGCGGCGCATCAAGGTCAGCTTATGCTGCACCAAAGGATGATCGATGACGGTAACGCCCTGCATGGTCCTGGCCTTCCAATTTCTCAGTTTTCTTAGGGGTAACAGGAGGTTGGAAGCAAGCCGCCATAGCGCACATCTAAAGACATTTACTGCATTTAGGTGTGGACGGCGGGTGGCAAGTTCCCGTGACAACTCCCAGCCTGACAACTTTAAATTCAAATCGCCGAAAAAGGAAATAAAACCTACATCAATCCCAGATAGGATTTCTATTGCCGCCCGACATTTCAGGTCTTCTCCCTGAGCTGATCCTGTTTGTTTGGACAGTCTGGCAGCGCGATTAAGGTGTATTCCAGTTTCTGGTCATATTGCCAAAATCCGTTCCAACCCCAAAGTCTTTTCTGCTGCTGGGTCTGTGGGGATTTATTACTTTGGCCTATTTTCCAGGACCAGTTCGACCAGATTGGGTTGGATGAATCATGGTACCGGAGAGAATATGTTCTCTTTAATAAGAGCCGCCTCAGCTTCACACTGTGTCGGTACGGGAGCTGTACGACGTAATGAAGAAACTTCCAGACGTGCAGCACGCAAATCTCTTTGATAAGTAGCTGTATTACGCACGCTCACCATTGTTACAGTTGCTGACAAGCGACCGTTATCAACTGCACTTGCATTATGTGCTCCACACACAATCCTGCTCTCGCCATAGGCACGGCCCCGAGCCATAATTTGCGATGCCCGCTCAGGCGCTACATCAGAAAGAACCAAAGCCCACGTCCACCCCCCAGTTGTATGCCCAGAGGGATAATCATAGCTATCGCCAAGCTCGCTCTTGGGCTGGCATATATCGCCCTCGTCTATCTTATATGGACGCAAGCGTTTGTTGAAATTCTTCGCTACGTTAGTTTCCCGCTGCGTGTCATTGCCTGCCTTATTTAGAAGCTTTGTTAAATTCGGAGCAAGTTCCGGCGTTAATGCAACACCTAGCGCGCAAGAAAAATCTCGATACATGCTTGTATTGTCATAGCGCACATCGTTTGTAGCCAAATTCCAACGCGGCGTATTGATGTATCGACGAGTGGACTTAAATATTTCCCGATCAGCGTTATAGCGTGCATCTCCAACAACCGGCGCTGGTGGCAAGATAGAAAGAATATCTACAACACCTGGCTGCAAATATCCCTGACGGGAATTATGAGCCTTAATCTCCTGACCATCCGAGGTAGCAGAAAAAGCTATCCCCATTACCAAAGCCAATGCGGATTTCGTCAAGACTGAGGGCTTCATGTAGCGCCATCCAAGATTGTCACAAAACTGACATAACCCTTGGAGGCGCTACACTCAAGCCCTCGCCATCATCCGCGTCGATGTACAAGAAAGAATAATGCCGGGATCACACATAGCGTGAGAGCAGAAGACGATAGCATGCCACCTATCATGGGAACGGCGATGCGCTGCATAATCTCAGAACCTGTTCCTGTAGCCCATAATATCGGCACCAGACCGGCCATAATAGCTGTCACGGTCATCATCTTAGGACGGACACGTCCTACCGCACCCTGCATAATAACCGCGATCATATCCGCACCCGACAACGGGCCCTTTGTACGCGCCTTATCTAGGGCATGATTAAGATAAATGAGCATTACGACACCTGTCTCTGCGGCGACTCCTGCGAGAGCGATAAAACCAACCGCAGATGCAACACTCATATTGAAGTCCAATAACCACATTAGCCAGATACCACCAGCCAGCGCGAAAGGCAGGGACAATAGGACAATTAGTGTATCTGAAATTTTGCGGAAATTGAGCCAGAGAAGAAAGACAATAAGCAACAACGTTGCCGGTATAACGATCGCCAGCCGCGCTTTAGCACGCTCTAAATACTCAAATTGTCCGCTCCAACGAACATAATAGCCAGGAGGAAACTTCACCTTCTCAGTCACTACGCGCTGAGCATCAGCCACGTAACTGCCCAGATCGCGGTTATGGAAATCCACATAGACGTAATTGACAAGTTGCCCATCTTCTGTTCGGACCATAGTGGGGCCACGCTGACGAGAAATATGCGCTATATCACCGAGTGGGACCGCCCCCCCCTCTGGCAATGAGACCAGAACATTAGCCGCCAGACTTTCAGGATCACTTCGGACATCACGCGGAAAGCGAACAACAACGCCATAGCGTTCCCGCCCTTCAACCGTTGTTGTAACGGTTTGGGCTCCAATTGCACCGGAGATCGTATCCATAACATCTTCGATCGAGAGGCCATAACGCGCGATCAGCTCTCTGTCTGGAATGATATCGAGATAATACCCACCATTGATGCGTTCGGCATAAGCAGATGTCGTACCAGACACGGTGTGGATCGCCGCTTCTACGTCTTTCGACAGCCGCTCTATGACGCCTAGATCTTTTCCATATATCTTTACACCGACAGGCGTGCGAATACCTGTTGAAAGCATATCGGTGCGAGCCTTGATCGGCATGGTCCAGGCATTAGAAATTCCTGGAGACTGGAGTGCGCGGTCCAATTTGGTAATAAGCTCTTCTGTGCTCTCACCGTTTGGCCATAACGATTTTGGCTTCAGATTGATGACCGTCTCGAACATTTCCAACGGCGCCGGATCTGTAGCCGTACTTGCTCGTCCCGCTTTACCCCAGACGCTGTCTACTTCTGGAAACGATTTTATAATCTGGTCCTGTTTCTGCAAAATTTCCGATGCCTTTGTAATAGATAAACCCGGCAAAGTGGTTGGCATATAAAGTAGGGTTCCTTCATCTAACGTCGGCATGAACTCATTGCCAAGGCGCAGCGCCGGAAACAGACTGACGAGAAGAATAACGATAGCCGCTCCGAGCGTTAATCTCGGATGAGCAAGAACGGTTCTGATGATCGGCTTATAGAGATAGACCAAAAATCGGCTGACCGGATTTTCTGACTCCGACGCTATTTTTCCACGAATAAAAATCGTCATAAGCGCTGGCACGAGAGTGACCGACAGCATAGCCGCGGCAGCCATTGCGAAACTTTTCGTAAATGCAAGCGGATGAAATAGACGTCCTTCTTGTTCCTCCAAAGCAAAGATCGGGATGAAGGATACAGTAATTATCAAAAGGCTGAAGAACAGTGCTGGACCAACTTCTGTAGCGGCAGAAATGATAATCTGGAGCCGTTTTTCTTCCGACTTGGCGAATTCAAGACGCTTATGAGCATTCTCGATCATTACAATCGCAGCATCCACCATAGCACCAATGGCGATAGCTACACCTCCAAGGCTCATGATATTGGAACCAATGCTCAATGCATTCATTGCCACGAATGCAATCAAAATCCCTATAGGAAGAGTTAGGATCGCAACAAGCGCCGACCGAGCATGCATGAGAAAGACTGCACAAACTATCGCCACGATGATACACTCCTCGATTAGAGTACTTCTCAACGTGGCAATAGCCCGCTCAATAAGCTGCGAGCGATCGTAGACCGGAATAATGTTCACGCCCTCAGGAAGACTTGCTGCGATATTGCCAATTCGCGCCTTGACCGCATTGATAACGCTCAGAGCATTGGCACCGTATCGCTGCATTATAATGCCGGATACAACTTCTCCATTCCCATTTAATTCGGTCAAGCCGCGACGTTCATCTGGCACCTCCTCCACGGAGGCAACATCGCGCAACGATATCGGTGTTCCGTTTGCAGCCCTTATAACTACGCTCCGCAAATCAGCCTGACTTTTTATGTAGCCTCGCCCACGGATCATAAATTCCGTCTCGGAAAGTTCTAGCGTGCGAGCACCAACATCACTGTTCGATTTAGCAACGGCGTCGCGAATTTGTGACAAGGCAATTCCATATCCGCGCATGCGGGTTGGATCGGCTACTACCGCATATTGCTTGACATGTCCGCCAACCGAAGCAACTTCAGCCACACCTTCTGTTTTTGCTAAAGCATAGCGAAGATGCCAGTCCTGGAGAGAGCGTAACTGAGCCAAATTTTGGCTATTCCCAGTTAATGCATATTCATAAACCCAGCCCACACCAGTCGCATCCGGACCGAGGCTAGGGGCAACACCAGTGGGCAATTTCTGCGCAGCACCGTTTAAATATTCAAGCACTCGAGAACGAGCCCAATATACATCCGTTCCTTCTTCAAAAATCACATAGATAAATGATACGCCAAAGAAGGACACACCACGAACCGTCTTTGCTTTGGGAACAGATAGCAACGCCGTAGTCAGTGGGAACGTCACCTGATCTTCGACCACTTGCGGGGCTTGTCCGGAATATTCGGTATAAACAATGACTTGCGTATCAGAAAGATCAGGAATGGCATCGAGCGGAATACGCGTTGTGGCGAATACTCCAGCCAGGAGCAACACAGCACAGGCTACTAAGACAAAGATACGGTGTTCCGATGACCAACGAATAACACGCGCTATCACGACCGACCTCCGAACTTTTTGAGAGCGGATTGGAGATTACTTTCGGCATCTATCAGGAAATTCCCACTCGTGACGACCAACTCTCCTTCACGCAGCCCCGAAATTACCTCCACATAATCCGTACTTCGTATACCAAGCTTCAGTTTTCGTGGCTCGAATACACCTCCCGGTTTTGCTACAAATGCAACTTGGCGCGATCCATCGTCCACAATCGCGGAAGTAGGAACGCAAAGAATGGGTGCGTTCTCTCGACCACTAACGATGCGAACATCTGCATATTGGCCAATCCGAAACTGGCCGGTGCGATTGGAGACTGCAATTCGTACCTTGGCGGTTCGTGTAACCTGATCGAGCTGCGGGTAAATCATCAGGACCGTGCCATCAAATGATTGCGAAGGGTTGTCGCGAAAGATGACGGACGCGCGCAACCCGCGCTTTACAAATGGGAGATCACGCTCAGAAACATCAGCCAATATCCAAACGCGTGAGAGATCTGTCGTTTTGAATAGTGTATCTCCGGTAGCAAAGTGCATTCCTTGGACTGCGGCTTTTTCCATTACGGTCCCGGAGGCAGGTGCTACAATCGTAAGGCTTCTAGTTGGCACGCCGGATTTCGCCATCGCTACCAAAGCGGTCTGACTGACGCCATATTGGCGCAATAGCGCAGCGGCGGCCGCGGCATGATCCTGGGAACCAGATTGAAGAGCACCAATGTAATCTGCTGATTTGATCAAGAGTTCCGGGCTCTCCACCCAAACCTGCATCAAAGGCTGACCAGCATGCACAATATCGCCAGTTTGGGAGATATATAACTTTTCCACAAATCCCGTGAACCGAGCAGAAAGAACAGCTTGCTTTGTCTCATCAGCAGCGACTGTTCCAGAGGCGCGAATTTCCTTGGCGAGAACCATTTTGGAGACCGCCGTTGTCCGCACACCTGCCCGCTGTACTTTATCCTTAGCAAGACGAATAGCACCGGGTGTTGCCACCTGCTCATCGGCGAAGACTGGGATATAGTCCATACCCATCGGATCTTTTTTTGGGACCGGCGATGTATCGCTCAATCCCATGGGATTACGGTAATAGAGTATCTTCCTGTTTGGGGCGGAGGCGACGGGAGGCGGCAACGCCGCCTCCGCGCTTTTTTTAAAAGCTGTTACGACCAAATCGCCTTTCACCGGCTTACCATTGACTGAGCCGGACAGAATGATCGCCCACCGGCCTGGTGCGTAGAGATTTGTCTCTACCGTTATTTGTCCCCCGACTTGGGTAACCTTTGCATCCGCCGTCATATCGGCCATCGCGTCGGGCCCCATATCGACACGGACTTTAAGGTTCATCACTGTAATCGGCTTGCCGGCAGTGTCCGTAGCCGAGATATGAATTTTCTGCGTTATGCCAGACACGGCGCGTGTATTGGCTAATTTGAAAGTAGCGGTAACGCTTTGCGCATAAGCCGGAACCAACGCCAGCAGTAATGCCAGCGTCGCAAACGTTAGACGTTGCATGAACAACACTCCTCGCCCGGATCATCCGGGACGGATCGCATAGAAATAAAGAGAGATGACACCCCGAAGAGGGGCAACATATAGTTAGGCGATCGGAGGCCTGTCGTCGGGCGGAATAGTCAACCCGGATACGCTATTGTGTGCGTAGATAACGGAACAGCATTCTGATGGAGGCAAAATTTCAGCCCCCCAAACGGGTAAAACCCCCATACCATAACAAGTCAGCATGCCAAGGCACACACCCTTGCAGGCCTTTTGAGGCACCTTTGGTTGGGGCGCCATATCGTGGCAAGACATAGGTTGCCCCACCTCGCCCTGCCAGCTCAGCTGCGCCATAGGAGCGGAAATGGCCATAGAACCCGGCATCGCGGCGATGGCAAATACCAACGCAACGAAGAGGCTGACTGCAATCCGCCAGGAGCCCATCTTCCGTTCCATGGATGAAAATTAGAATTGCTCCACGCCAATGTCCAGAGAGCGTTACGTCGCGGCGGCCTCAACTCTTAAGGACCACTTATCCAAAAAAGCGAGGAAAACTCCCGATACACTTGGCAACGAAAGCGCTTACCGTTAACATCGAAGAAAATAATACACGGGGGGATTTTGCCATGAGGTTTAAACTTCTCACAACGGCGGTAGCTGCTCTAACCGCACTTTCCATTCCAGCATATTCGCAAAGCGCTCCAGGAACAGGTATGCAGGCCGGAGTTCGCGCAGGAATTCCTCAAGGACAGCTATCTCAAGAACAATTTAATAAGCTGCAGGATTATGCCGAGCAATCACGTCGTCTAACAAAAGATGATAAGGCAAAAGGCAAAACACTTGCTGATGTGCTAGCCGAAGACAAAGAATTCGTCAGTGCTTTGACAAAAACGTTGCCACTTAATTGCGAAGTTGGAGACGCGATCCGAGCAGCACAAGGGCCGGAAACTATCAATGGAAAAACAGTTGAAACGACGACCTATGAGGCAAGCTGTGCTAATGGAATGGGATATTTTCTAGTCACACAACCCCCTGAAAAACCTTATGGGTTTTCTTGCTTTGCCGCGGATTCAACCCGCCAAGCTGACATCAAGGCCGGGCGCAAACCCGGGACAGTTTGTTCACTGCCTGCAAACGCAGACATGAGAAAATTGGCAGCGGCGATTCTTTCTAAAGCCGGTATCAGCTGCAGTATCAAGGACTACAGGTACGTCGGCCAGAACGCAGCTAACCATACAGAATTTGTCGAATATGCCTGTGATGATGGCAAAGGGTATATCTCAATCGCAGCGCTTCCAGGATCCGCGCTTCCCATTCATATCGAAACCTGCAGTCAGTCCGCCGCAAGAGGTCTGCCATGCAAGCTGTCAGACAACGGCGTCCTGCCCGTTACATTAAAATCGTTTCGCGATGCCCTGGCACAAAAGAATATAGCTTGCACCGCAACCGACAAGACAACGCGAGTTGTTGGTCAAGAAAATTTCAAAAAGAGATATGTTGTGGAGTTCCAATGTACAGAGCAACCCAAGGGTCTCGTGGCCTACATCCCCCTTACGGGCACACCAGAGCCGTTTGAGTCCGTAGATTGCGCTACAGCCGCTAAGCGCGGCACAACATGCCTTTTGCCTGGAAATAACTAACCCTCAGCGAAAATAAATCCACGATTGCACGGCTGGCCGTAGAGTGATACCGATAACAGACAGAGATGTGTCACTGCTAAGTTGATCTGCAGCGAGGGCTAAAAAATGCGTAGATCAACACTTGCAGAAATAGAGCTCAACTCGACCACACCCTCTATCACTGGCGGTCCAGCGGGATCGAATCTCACATTCCGGATCATGGAAGATCTTGGCATCGCGATTGTCACTGGACGCTATTCGGAAAGTAATCCCTTCCCTATTGAAGCAAGCCTCTGCGAAAAATATGGCGTAAGCCGTAGCGTTTTGCGTGAAGCGATAAAAATGCTTACGGCGAAGGGTTTGCTATGCGCCAGACCCCGCCACGGGACCTGGATCCAGCATGAGAAGAATTGGAACTTCTTCGATCCAGATGTCTTGCGTTGGCTCCTGGAGCGAAAACTATCATATTCTTTATTGATAGAGTTCACTCAGATGCGCCTTGCTGTTGAACCTCGAGCTGCCGCATTTGCAGCCCGGAGAGCCAATCACGAAGAGATCGCAGCCATTGCTCGGGCTCATTCCCGTATGAGCGCAGCAGAACTTGGTGCTGACGATCCGCTCACATCTGATATCGCATTTCATGTGGCTATCATGAAAGCTAGTGGAAATCGCTTTTATGAACAGCTCTGCGACATGATCAATACGGCGCTACGCATCTCAATACGTATGACAAACCAGCTCAAAGGCGTGCAACAAGCCAGCGTCGCGGATCATAAGAAGGTTTTGGATTCCATTATCGCTGGAGATAGCGAAAACGCCGAAGCAGAAATGCGCGCCATGATAGAAGAAGCGCTAATGTTGATAACCACAGCGCAAAAACACGCACAGGCTTACACGGAACGCCACCCTATAAAAGCAGAAGACTTCGGCACAATTTCTGCTGCGTAAGAAACAGGGCGCCGAAGCGCCCTGCCCTTTTTCGAATTATGGCTGCGTGATACTTACCGCTTTACCGTCGTAATGAAGAGTTGCATCAGGCTTCATTCTAAAGTCCAAAGCGGTCTTGCTTGGTCCCGTTATCCAGCGCACGTAAATCACTCTTTTCGAGATCATCCCTGGAAAGTTTCCGCTCCGCTCGCCGATGCTGAGTGACTTGGTGGTTTCTGACCACTTTATTGGAATACGAGTGAATGTACCGCGCTTATAACCCAACGATCTTCCATCATCTTCGTAGAGTTCGAATTGGCCATTCGCCCCCGTGTACACTAGCAGCGTGATTGGGGAATCGGGCTTTTCATCAGAATATTGTAGGCCCGTTCCAGTTGTCGGCACGATCGCCCCAGATCTTGCGAATACAGGTATCCGATCTAAGGGGGCAGCAGCTTTCACGGTTTCACCGCCATTATAGCTCTCGCCTGTATGGATGTTATACCATCGGCCTCCCGATGGAAGATAAACATCACGACTACGTGCTTTGTATTCCGTCACTGGCGCAACGAGTAGTGACGGCCCAAACATATACTCATCATTGACATTCCGAACCTTCAAATCATTCGGAAAATCCATGACCAAGCCACGCATGATTGTTCCCGATCGATGGTACGTGTCGGATGCGGTCGAGTAGATATAGGGCAAAAGCCGGTAGCGCAACTTTTGGTAACTCGCCAAAATATTAAAAATTGGCGTTCCAGGCTTCGCAATTTCAAATGTTTCCCGCTTTACCAATTCCCCATGCGAACGAAAGACAGGAGCAAAGGCACCAAACTCAAACCAACGCGTATAAAGCTCAGTCCATTCCGCTTTATCCGCAGGCTTCACATTTTTAGCGGCATATCGATCTTCTACGGTGTAGCCGCCAATATCGAAAGTCCAATTCGGAATTCCCGATAGCGAGAAGTTTACTCCCGCTGAAATTTGTTCTCGCATATCGCTCCAACGAGCAGCGATATCACCGCTCCAAACCGATGCTGAACACCGCTGCAACCCTCCAAATCCAGAGCGTGTCAAAATAAAAGTTCGACTGTCTGGATGCGCTGCCTGCCAATTGTCGTAAAACCCGCAGACATGCATTAACGGATAAGAATTATAGAACTCTGCTCCAGGCCCAGAAACTGTCGGCCCACGCATCTTGATCTGGTCTTCTGGTCCCATATTTGAATGGATATCGGGTTCATCATTGTCCATCCACCATGCATCCGGTCCTAAAACGTCAAGCTTGGGCTGAATTTGCTTCCAGTAGATGTCACGCGCCTCTTTCGAATAGGCATCGTAATTCGATGAAACATATCCAGGAGCTACAAAGTCCAGATACCCTTGGTCTATCGAGTAGCGATACATCAAACCTTTGTCGTCAAACTCCTTGAAATTCGGAATCCCCGCATCGAACTTCGGCCAAATCACAATCATTAGCTTGCCATTCAATTCATGAATAGCATCGAACATCTTCTGTGGATGGGGGTATCGTGAAGGATCAAAATCATGACTACCCCATTCAGGATCCTTCCAATAACGCCAATCCTGAACAATGGCATCGATGGGCAATTTCAATTCCCGGTATTTTTTAAATACCCCAACAAGCTGATCTTGGTTTTCATAACGCTGGCGGCTCTGCCAAAAACCATATGACCATCGCGGCATCAGAGAAGCTTGCCCAGTTAAATGCCGGTAGCCCGCGATAACATCATCCAAATTTGAACCGGCAATATAATAATAATCGATCGCTTTCGCCACGTCTGAATGGAGAGACAACTCATGCCGCTCATCATTTGGTAAGGGATCAAGATGAAGAAAGCGAAGATAGGCCGAACCTTCATTTTTCCATTCAGCTTTAAAGCTTACTTTTTTTCCGGCTTCCATTGGAACATCGATATTTCGATACCATCCCTGCCAACCCTGGCGCCAGCTATCCATGACTAACTTGCCATCGAGCCAGAGTTTAAAATATCCCGAGACATAGAAGCGAAATTTGTGCAAGCCAGACGTCTTTGCTTCAATAGCACCATCATATGTCACAACGAGCGTTTTCGATGTCGGAATTGGCTCTCCGTATGGGACCTTCTTTTTGTCCGGATTGGCCACCGCTGACGGAAAGTTCTTCGTGTCATCAATAAATTGATAGTTCGGATCATTTTCCACGCGTTCCGCTATCAGCTTACCCTTGTCGGTGTAGCGCGCAGTAAACCCACCCTCTTTCCCTGTAGCATCATAGAGTTTGAGTTGCGCAGACAGTGTTGGATATTCGGCAGGATAGCCAAAACGCGTAACAGAGTAATTATCCCATAAGACGCCATAGTTTTTGGTCGATACGACAAAGGGTACGGCTATATCCATATTGTGCTGCGCAAGCGTCACGTCTTCGCCGTTATAATTCATCTGACCGTTCTGATGCTGCCCCAGGCCATAGAAGCCCTCCGTAGTGCCTGGGTTGAACTCTTGGCGAACTGAATAATAGTCCTTGCCGTCGACTTTTACGGGAAGAAAATTACCTCCATCCCGAGAGGATAAAACGGCTTTCCCCCGGATATCTTTAAAAGTCACCGCGCCAGTCTTAAGTGAAACTTCCGCGATAATCCTCGTCGCCTTTAGCGATAAAATATCTCCATTATTCGTAACATCAAAAGGAACAGCTTTCGAACTGGATTCTCTTACAAGCAAGCTTTTGATTTCTGGAAATACCCCACTGGGGCTAGCCGTAACGTGCACAATGCTATCACTGACAACGTCTAATCGTATTTTTTTGCTTTGTGCAGCGGTTGGAGAAATTATGACTCCAGATACTGTCTTTTCCCAATTGACACTTGATACATCTGCCTTCTGAGGCTCAGCGAGAAATCCTCGCGTACAAGCCCCCGCTACGGCAAGAGCCATGACAGCAACAGTCGCCAGTGCGATTTTTTTCGTTTGCATAACGTTTTCCCCAAAACAGTTCTTATTGGGACAAAAGTTTGACACGTAGTATGCGTGGTTGAGCGAAAGTCATTCCGTAATCGGTTTGATCACCATTCCACACACGATCGCAGACCCAGCTTCCCTTCTCATCGAAGTGTCCTTCTTCAACGTGAGAATATAGAACACCTTTACCGCTGGAATTAGCCGGCGAAAATGTTGCTCTGGCGTGATAGCCAAGAACTAGAAACTCGTCCGGCGACAATTCAGCGATCGCGACACCACCAGACGGATCTTCTGTTCCGGCGGGAACGCCAGCCTTAGCGAAGACTTCCTTCCATTCAGGCAAGCCAAATTGCCAAAGCTGGTATTCAATTTTTGCTTGCCACTTCCCTAAAGAAATCGTTTGTGCGCTGTGATCGTCAGGCTCAGAGACACCATAAGTCTTGTTGCTGAACGAAAGCGTCGCCCACTTACGCATGATTGGAGCCACTAATTTAAAATGGCGCGCGTAAGAACTTACAGTTTCGCGATCAACTACTTTGGCTCCCAAGGGATAATTTGAATAGCCGGTATAGTCGATCCCGAATGGCGAGAAACCGAGCGCATGATTTCCCAGAGCGGCATAGAAATAGCGCGAAAAATCTGAAGATGATCCAATCTCCACGATCATGAGCGGATTGTTGCTACGCGTGTATTGGCGCAACTGCCCCATCACGTTCGTGTAATTATGCGTATAAATATCCGGAGCTGCTGTAAAAATTGATGGCGCCGCCAAATGCCATATATCGAGAACATTCCAAGTTGGCCCGCCTGATGCGTAAGTCAGCGGATCTTGGTCCTTATCCGGATCACGCAGCGCGACATTGACATACATTGGCAAGGGGTAAACAGCCTTCCCTGCTTTTGCTACCTCTTCCACGTAATGCGCAAACGACCAAGCATGGAAATATTCGTCAGCATCTTTTCCGAATACGGCCTTCCAGTTACCGCTCTGCTTTTTCAGGCCCTTGATAAGAGTGGCTGGCACAGGTGCATCGAATAACTTCTGCGCATCGGGTGAGTAATCACGCACGGAACGATACGTGCCCGTTTCATTTTCTACCTGGACCATAAGAACAGTTCGGCGACTGTCAGTGTCTCGTAGATGGCTCATGAAAGCCACAAAAGCCTTGCGATCAGCCTCCAGTAACGCCGAGCTATGCGGGGAGAGAACATAGCTCGCTTTCCCTTGTGCATCGATCAGATGCGGAAAGCGTTTCGCATTTGTTTGAACCCATTCCGGCGCGTAACCGGGTGCCGTGTTTTTGTAGGACCCAAACCACAGAAGTACGAGCCTCTTGTGGTGAGTTCTTGCCTGGCTCAAAAGCGTATCGACCCACGAAAAATCGAATTTTCCTTCTTTGGGCTCTATCTGCTCCCAAGCGACCGGCATTATCAGTGTGTTGGCACCGAGGTCATCAACGGCTGGCCACACCTTCGGCAACACTGAGGGATAGTTTGATGAATTGTTTGCCTGCACGCCCAGCATTAAAAATGGCGCGCCATCAACCATAAGGGCGTAATGCCCCGCCTTCTCCATTACAGTTGGAATGGGTGCCTGCTGCACCTTGGCTGCCACGTCCTGCTTACAACCGGCAAGCATTATACCTGCAGCCACCGTCAGAAGTGCCGCTCTACCTAGCCCTGTTTTCATGTCCGTCCCCGTCGAATATATTATTAATATGACAGCGCTTTCGGTGCGGACTTTGAACTGGAAAATGCCCCTCCGCAAGACGGTGCGACACCATTCAACCGATCACAAAGCTGGGAACGTGGCGACAATTACCTAGCAGCAGCGAGTTGACGGGACCGCATGAACACCACACGATAAGCTCAACAATGAATGAACCCCATGATCGATCGTAACCTGAGCGCCGAAAGCCTATTCACCTTAGCCGAGGCAACGCGCAAAGCTGGAAAACTGGAAGCAGCTATAGCGCTCTATGAGCAGGTCCTTGCTGTGGCACCCGCAGCACTCGAACCGCGGATCGCGCTCAGCCATGCGCTGTTGGTAATGAATCGTCCCCGCGCCGCAATGACCGTAATGGAAACCGCTGTGGGGCTTGACCCCTATCTACAATCAATCTGCCGAGACGTTGACAGCTTTATCAGTGAGGAGGCCCGCAGCAGCGCGGCCCTAGAAAATTGCACGCACATCCTCAAGCGCTATCCGCGCTATGCACCTGCTCATTACGGAATGGCCTGCGCATTATTGAATCTTGGTCGCACTATCGAGGCCTGTCGCGCTAGTGAACGAGCGTTGATGATCGATGCCACCGTACCAACTTATTATCACCCCCTAATCTATGCCGGAAATGCAAAGCAGGTTTCCAACGCCGTCGCGGCATTGGAGCAATTGGCCGAAAACGAAACTGCTTTCGATTCATTGGACCGCGCCACTCTGCATTTTTTACTAGCGAAGGCCTATGGAGACCAAGAGCGAACTGCCGATTCCTTCCTTCACCTTGAAAAGGGTAACGCGATCAAGCGTAAGCTTGTGAACTATGATGAAGCATACGAACTCGGACAGCTACGGGCAATCGCAGACGCGTTCACGTCAAAACAAATTTCAGCGTTGGACGGGGCCGGATACAACAATCCGCAACCAATTTTCGTCGTCGGTATGCCTCGATCGGGCACGTCTCTGGTCGAACAAATACTGGCAAGTCACCCAGAGGTACATGGAGCTGGCGAAATCCCCCTATTTCCGGACCTCGTAGCGCAAAGAGTTGTAAGCAAGAACTTTATTGTGAAATCTGCCACCATGAGCGCTACCGAGCTGACGGAACTTGGCAGGGCTTATGTTTCGAAAACATCAGAAATTGCGCCAAATGCGCACCGTATCGTTGACAAGTTTCCGTATAACTTCCGTAATTTAGGTCTCATCCGCTCAGCCTTGCCAAGGGCTCAGATCATTCATGTCAAGCGCGATCCACTTGATACCTGTTTTTCCTGCTTTCAACATACCTTTGCTGGCGACGTAGGCTTCGCCTATGACCAAGGAGAACTTGGTCGTTATTACAATGCTTATGTAGAATTAATGGCCCATTGGCGTGCCGTGCTGCCTACTGGCGCAATGCACGAAGTGCAATATGAGGAACTGATACAAGACCTACCCGCCGTTGCGCGTCGTATGATGGAGTTTTGCGGGCTCTCTTGGGATTTGCGTTGTCTCGAATTCTACAAAACTGAACGGGCTGTTGCTACTGCCAGCTTCCATCAAGTACGCCAGCCAATATATCGAAGCTCAATGGGGCGCGCGAAGACATACTTGACCTATCTTTCCG
>Ga0318567_10000493_pt1 | contig 16427 bp, 8 predicted proteins | sample GRESIP088b5f20_FD_203691 | JGI IMG/M metagenome (GOLD analysis project Ga0318567, IMG submission 203691) | Tropical soil microbial communities from Luquillo Experimental Forest, Puerto Rico - GRE.SIPMG.088b5f20 | ecosystem: Environmental > Terrestrial > Soil > Tropical forest > Bulk soil...
CCTCGGCCACAGCGCCGCCCAGACCACCGGCAGCCAGCGCTTCTTCCGCGGTCACAATGCCCTTAGTCTCCCGCGCAGCCTGCACAATGCTCTCGCGATCAATCGGCTTGATGCTGCTCATGTTCAACACGCGCGCTTGCACACCCAGTTGCGACAAAGCCTCCGCCGCATCCAGCGCACGTGACAGCACTACACCATTCGCAATTAGCGTCACATCGTTGCCTTCACGCAAAACTGAAGCCTTGCCCAGAGTGAACGTGTAGTTGTCGCTGTGAATCTTGCGCACCGGAATGCGGCTGATGCGCAAAAACATCGGGCCCACATGCTCGAGCGAGTAACGCATTACAGCAGCCGTTTCTGCTGGATCTGCCGGGACGATCACGGTCATATTTGGCAAGATACGTGTCCAAGCAAGATCTTCAATGGAATGATGTGTAGGTCCGAGTTGCCCGTAAGCCATCCCCGACGACATGCCGCAGATGCGCACGTTCGCCTTCGAGTAGGCCATATCGACCTTCACCTGTTCCATCGCACGCGCGGTCAAAAAGCAGGAGGCGCCGCACAGGTAAGGCACCATGCCTCCATTCGCCAGGCCATTGCCAACGCCGACCATGTTCTGCTCGGCAATGCCGACGTTCACGAAGCGCGACGGATATTTCGTCTTGAAGTCCTTCATCTTCGCCGAGGAGAGGGAGTCGTTGATCACCACGCAGACGCGGCTGTCCTTCTCTGCCATCTCGTCCAGGGCCTTGGCATAGGCGTCGCGGCAATCGAATAGTTGTGCCTTGTCCGAGTCACTCTTTGGCATCGTCGCTGAACTCACCACTGCACCTCCACTCCCAGTTCGCGTGCAGCAATCTCCAGTTGCTCCGCTGTCGGCACGCCGTGATGCCACGCGGGCTTGTTCTCTGCAAACGAAACGCCCTTACCCTTCGTCGTTCTCGCAATGATGCACGTCGGCTTGCCCTTCTCAACCAGAACAGATGAGAAAGCGTCCAGCAGTGCCAAGTGATCATGACCGTTCACCTCTCGCACCGCGAATCCGAACGAGGACCAGCGGTCCGCCAGCGGCTCCATGCGGATGGTGCTCTCAGTGAAGTCGCCCTGCTGCAAGCCGTTGCGATCCACGATGACAGTCAAATTGTCGAGCTGGTACTGTTGCGCGCACATCGCGGCTTCCCAATTCGAGCCTTCCTGCAGCTCTCCGTCGCCAACCAGCACAAACACGCGCCATGATTGATTGTTCATGCGTGCTGCAAGCGCCATGCCCACCGCAATCGGCAGTCCATGCCCGAGCGGGCCTGTGTTGGCTTCGACACCCGGTAGCTTGTTGCGGTCAGGATGCCCGTTCAGCATCGACAGCGGGCCCATGAAGGTCTTCAACTGATCCAATGGGAAGAAGCCGCGCTGCGCAAGCGTCGAATAAAACGCCCCCGAGCAATGCCCTTTTGACATCACAAAGCGATCCCGCTGCGCCCAGCGCGGCTCTGCGGGATTCACATCCAGCACGCGCCCCAGGTACAGCGTTGCCAGAATGTCTGAAGAGGACAAATCACCGCCCGTGTGCCCAAGCTTTGCGTGATGCGTCATCGTCATCGCGCTCAAGCGAATCCAGTTGGCCTTCCTCTGCAGCCACGCGGCTTTCTCTTCTGGTCCGCTAAGTTCTTCAAATCTGCTTTCGATCATCTCGCTTGCAACTCACTTTTGTCTCTTGTTAAACCTCTCCGGCAACGCCTCGAGAGATATTGTTCCGTGTGACCGCGGTGTCGATACTCGTCGCTATAACCGGATAAGCACTTGCGCGTGCGGTATGCATTCAGTGGCAGATCAAGTACTGAAGCACCTAACCTCCTCCTGCAGCCACCCACTTCCCACTGAAGCTCACTGCCCAAACAATACAACGTAGGATCGTGGTTCATAGCAAATTTATTTCGAGACTGCATAATTATGCAAATCGCCGAATATCTCCTCTGAACTTCCAAGAAAATTGCCGCCGTCTCCGCTTACTATCGTGGACGAATATGCACGATCACCCGCTTGTAGCGTGTCAATCGCGGCGTCCCCTTATCTGTGACTTCCAGAATGAAATGGATGGTGGACGGATGGCTCACCTGCGGCGCCGTCACAGGAAGTCGCTTCAAGTTCTGCGCGAATGGCGTGAAGTCGACGGCAACATCCTTATCGCCTGCTTCGCGATATTGGTACCAGTAGTAGCTAAGCGAATCGCCGTCTGGGTCGTGTGAACCAGTTGCATCCAAAACGAATTCTTCGCCGCTGGTGACCGTGAACTCGGCAGGCATAACCAGCACGGGCACCGGCGGGTGGTTGCACTCACCACGCGGATGCGTAGCCCAGCACATGCGCGCTGCGAAATCATTTTGCACTGCTACGCGCCAGCGCCAGATGGTCGCTTGCGCAGATTTGTAGACAGGCTTCTCCTTGCCGTGATCTTCAAACGGATTTCCTCCACCGGGAGGCGTGTAAACATCCTCAGCGTTGGTCCACAACGGCCTAGTCTCAGGCTCAGGCTGCACCGTATTCTGGCCCATCGGGTGCCAGTCTTTCTCAGTGAACTCCGGTGTGTAGAGCTCGTAGCGGCCGCCCCATCCGCCGTAGTCGGGATGCTCGGGAACATTCAAACCGTTGGGGATCAGCGACAGGTACGAAGGCGTATCGCCCTCCATGCCGTACGCCACATCTGGATACACCGCGCCCAGTGGCCCGTGTCCTTGCTGGATGTTGTGCGCGAGCCACTCTTTGCTAACAACCTCGGCATCAGCACCAGGCAGAGGCATGCTCATGCCAAGCCAGCTTGCTTTCATAAAGCTGCCAGGACTGCAGATATAGAAGATCATTGGGAAGTTCTTGCGAATCCACGAGCCTGTATCGTCCTGGTCCGAGATGGCGTAGACCCGCAGCTTGCGATAGAGTGCGGCGGCCCGCTCAGGCGATTCGGTTTCGCGAATTGTCCACAGCGCCTGCGCTAATACGTTCGTCCCGCCCCACACCGGAATCCATAATGGCCGTGCGTCAGCCCGCTTTAGCTCAGCCACAATCAGCTCAGACCCCGTCGAGTCCTTGCCTTTGCCTACGCCTTCCATGCCAAAGACCGCCAGCCCCTGCTTCACCCGCGCCATCAGCTCCTCATACGCGGGATAGCCATTCTCGTGCTCTAGCAGCTGCGGACGCGCCACCTTGTACGCATCCAGTACCGCGCGAATGCTCTCGGGCTCCGTGCGTGTCTTCTGAAACGTCGAAGTCGTGGCCACCAGCCCGCGAATATCGATTTCATTCGAATAGACCAGCAGCCTGACCAGCGACATCGTGTCGTCAGGGTCCGCGCCTATATCGGTAAGGATGATCACGCGATTCCGCTGTACTGTCTGCACGGTTCCTACGGGAGAACTCTTTGAAGAAGCCGCTTGCGCATCGGCTCTCCTGACCACAACAGTTGTCGCTACCAAAAGACAGAATCCCATCAAAGCAAGACGAAACGAACTGAAAGACCAGCGAAGACTGTGCACGTTCTCTCCGAATAGCCACAAAGCGGGGTTAGGGGCAGCGTGTCGACCGCTGCCAGTTGAGCGAAGTTATTTCGCGGGTTCCACAAGCGCCTGATAGACCAGCGAATGGCTCTGATACTCCAGCGGCGGCACCGTGGTTCCCATGCGCTGAATCATGCCAACAAAGACGATGTCGTTTACCGGATCAACCCAGTACCACGTCCCCGCGGCTCCATCCCAGAAGAATGTCCCCGCGCCGTCAGGAAGGTTCGCCTCGCCCGGGTTGTATACAACGGCGCAATTGTATCCATAACCGAAACCCGGACGGAGATGATGTGGCCCGATACCAAATTTTTGCGCTTCCAGCAGCTCATGCGGAACATGATTCGTACGCATCAGCCGAACCGATGCCGGCGAGAGCAGACGGTGTCCATTCAACTCGCCCTCGTTAGCCAACATCTGCGCGAAGCGTACATAGTCCTCGGCCGTAGCAACCATGCCGCCACCGCCTGAAGGCATCTCCGGAGCAACTGTGTAGTCGCGCTGAAAGCCGTTCGACGGGCTCGGCACCAGGTTTCCTTTCTCGTCGTTCACATAAAGCTGCGCAAAGCGCGACAGATCCGACTTCGCAATCTGGAAGCTAGCGTCATGCATCTCCAGCGGTTTGAAGATGTGGTCGCGATAGTAGTCCGGCAGCGTCTGTCCGCTCAGCTTCTCCACCAGGTAACCTTCGATATCCATCGAAACCGAATACGTCCAACCTTTACCGGGCTGGTAAAGGAGCGGAATCTTCGCCAGCTTGTCGATCATCTCCTGCAGGCTGTGCGACTGCATCACCTTTTCATCGCGATACATCGCATCCACTGGCGAGTCGCCGAAGAAACCGTAGCTGAAGCCCGCCGTATGACTCATTAGTTCGCCCATCGTCGGCGCATGATCCGGATCGACGAGGACCATCTTGCCCGTGGCATCGAAGCCGTTGAAGACCTTCAGATGCGCGAATTCAGGAATGTACTTCGCAATAGGATCATTCGGTAGCCACTTGCCTTGCTCGTAAAGCTCCAGCATCGCCACCGCCGTCACCGGCTTGGTCATTGAGAAGATGCGGAACAGAGTGTTGCGGGCCATCGGCGTGTTGCTGGCGATATCGCTCTGCCCGTAGGTGCTGAAGTCCACCAGCTTGCCGTGACGTACCAGCACCGTTACAACGCCGGAGACGCCCTTGTCTCGCACGGCGTCGCGCAGAACAGTGTGCAGGCGGTCGAGCCGCTCTGACGAAAAACCGACGCTCTCGGGTTTGACCTGCGTCATGTCAAGCGGATGGATAACTGCCTGTTGGGCAGCGAGCGAAGCGGAAAGGCCCAACATGACGGCCAGAATACTGCCGGACATGCGGCAAAGATTTTTTAGTTTCATGTTCCTTCCTCAGAATCGATTTGGTACTTATGCTGCAATGCGCCCACGAGCAATCGCCATGCGCGAGGCGGCGCAAAACCGCCTCACACTTGGGATTGGTTTTAGAACATCAATTTCATGGCGAATTGCATCTGCCGCGGCGTCATGTTCGCAGCGGTAGCTGAAATGATGCCGAACTGGCTGTTGGACATGGTGTTTCCTGGCATGCCGAAGTTCGGGGTGTTGGTGATGTTGAAGAACTCTGCACGGAACTGCAGGTCTAGCTCGTGATAGATCGTGAACTGCTTCAGCAGCGCCGCGTTCAATTCGCGCGAGCCCGGGCCGTAAACCGAGTCGCTGTGCTCGTTGCCTGCTGTACCGACCTGCTGCGACGAAAAGGCCACCGTCGTGTCGGTGTAGTCGTTGCTGTGCGAGTTGTCGAACCACTTCGAGATGCTGGGATTGGACAGCTTGACCGAGTGGTTCTGATTGGGCCGGTCGCTGGTCACACCGGGCAGGTTGATGTAAGCGTTCGAGCCGTTGAACTCCGAGCCGTCAACCACGGTGAACGGCAAACCCGTCTCCCAGAATCCGATCAGGCTGGTCTCCCATCCAAACAAGGCAGTTCTTGCAAAGCCATGCGAGTTCTTGCCGAAGGGAAGCTCGTAGGAGAGGCTTCCGGCCACACGATGACGCACATCCAGCGGCGAGTTGCCGTAGTCATACATCGGATCGTTGGTCACCAGCGCGGGCGAGGGGTTGGTGTAGGTGCTGGCCGCTTGCACGCTGTTAGAGAGGCCGTGGCCCCAGGTGTAGTTGCCGCCACCGCTCAGTCCCTTGCTGAACTGCCGCATGAGTATCAGCTCAAAGCCGTAGTAGTTGGTCACGCCAGCGTTGTCGATGTACTGGATGTTGTTCACGCCAGGCTGTTCGGTGGCATACACGTATCCAGGAGTCACAGTGACGCCGGCACCTGGAGGCAGAGGCCGGTCGCTGTTGCGCAGGTAAAGCCCGCGGCGTCCGTTCTCGCCAACCGCACCAATGCTCACGGAGTTAGTGCCGAACTGCTTCTGCAAAAAGAAATTGTACTGGCGCACGTAAGCGTTCTTCAGACCGGGCTTGATGGAGCTGACCGTACCGACGGGGCTGGTGGCGCTGGCCACCGGCGCTGGCATCTCCGGAAATGTCGAAGTGAAGCACGGGAAGCAGATGTAGTCGAACGGCGGATTCGGATTCTGAACCTGCGTCTGCATCACCGGCGGATAGTAGCTCAGGCCGAAGCCGCCTCGAGCCACCAGGTTGTGCCCTAGATTGGCCTCAACGCCGATGCGGGGTGAGAAGTCCGAGTAGTCGGTTGCCACACCGCCCGAGGCGCTGGTGTCCTTTCCAGCCTGCTCAATCTTCAGCGTCTTCATGTTGAAGTTCGCAAATTTGTTGTGGGCGTCGGTGATCGGTGTGTAGGCCTCCCAACGCACACCAGCGTTAATGGTCAGCCACGGCCGGACATGCCAGTCGTCCTGCACATACAGGTTTGGCTCCCAGGAACGTAGGCCCTGGTGAGCTAGGTCGTCTCCGCGCTCGCTGAACGACGGGCTGCCCACCAGCATGTTCGCAAGTGAGTTGGTATATGGGCTATACGGCATGAAGATCCAGCCGCCCTGCGGGCTCCACTGATCCTGCAGGTAGTTCAGTTGACGACGGATCAGCGCGCCGCCTGCCTTCAGGTTGTGACTGCCGTGCGAGTAACTGACTGCGCCGGCATACTGGAAGGTGTTGTTGATGTCGAAGATCGGCACAAAGAGGCCGTCACCGATCGAGGCATAGTCGCCGGCCAGCATCCACATATAGGGCAGACCCAGGCTGTCGGAGGTCTTGTACGAGTCGACGAAACCGATCTGTGCCGAGAGGTCGTGGCCGTAATTGGCCGGCAACGTCTGGATGTTGATCCGCGTAAAACCAGCCTTCAACTCCAGCACCAGATTCTGGTTGAACAGGTGGATATAGTTGGCCTGCACATTCGAGACGCGGGCCTTCGAGGGGCCAGTAGCCATGCTCACCTTGGTGTCGCCGATCATTGTGTCGGGGAAGGTTCCGGGCAGGACCGTCGTCGTCGGGTTATATCCGAAGCGCACAAACATCGTGTCGTTCGGCCCAAATTGGTGATCAATTCGATCATCAGTACTGGTTGCGTACTGCGTCTTGTTCAGCGTGGAAACGTAGTTGTTGAGCGTTTTGTTGCTGTAAGTGGGCGTCGGATACAGTTTGAAATAAGCCAGACCGATCGAGTTGATCGACGCAGTCGGAACCACCGGCCCGCCGATGTCGGAAAAATCTCCAGGATTGGCTTCTTCATACGCAGTTGGAACGGTCGCCGTCGAGACGATCCCCTGGATGGTTCGGTTAGCCTCGACATCGCCGAAGAAGAAGGTCTTGTTCTTGATTACCGGGCCGCCGAGGCTGCCGCCAAACACGTTCTGCCGGTACTCTGCCTTGCGCAGCGTCGAAGAAGCAAAGAAGTCCTTTGCGTCGAACACGTCATTGCGCAGGTACTCGTAGGCTGATCCGTGAAACTGATTCGTGCCACCCTTGGTGATAATGTTGACTACCGCACCTGCCGTCCGGCCAATCTCGGCGGCATAGTTGTTGCTCAGCACGCGGACCTCGGCGATGGCGTCAAGCGAAGGTCGAATGCCTGCAAATCCCTGTTCACGCTCGTTATTGTCGAGACCGTCGACCATGGAGTTGTTTGCCATGTCCGACTGGCCGTTGGCTGCGTAGGCAAAGCCGGGCCGGCGATCGTCCGCGCGGTTGCCTTGCGCCTCTGAGCTTGGCGATGCCTGGTTCACGCCGGCAGCCTGTTGTACTGCCGCGGCAAGATTGCGCCCATTCAGCGGCAGATCCTGAACCGCCTTTTCCGTCACCACGTCCTGCACCGTTGCGCTGTCGGTTTGCAGTACAGCCACGGTATCTCCGGCCACTGTCACCGTTTCGGCAGCCTGCCCTACATCGAGGTGTGCATCTACGCGAGGGCGAGCTCCGGTTCCGAGCTTCAGGCCTTTCACCTCAAAGGTCTTGAATCCAATCTTTTCAACTCGCACGTTGTACGTGCCCGGAGGAAGCAACGTGAAAACGAAATCGCCCGTCGAAGCCGATTCCATGTGTCGCTCCAGTTGCGTCTCGGTGTTGACAATCGTGACCCTTGCCCCGGGCACCAGGGCTCCTGTCGTGTCGGTCACCGTACCCACAATGTCGCCAGTAACCACCTGTGCGCCGGCAAGCGGCACATACAAGCAGGTTGCCAGCAGCACCAGCAGGATGAAGAGTCCCACCTGCCGCCCTAGCCTGCGCTTTGCGTTGTTCGCCTCAAGGGTGAAATAAAGCTTCATCATCGCTCTCCTTCGAACCTTGCCTTGGGAGGGAGCACCGTGTGTTCTCCACACCTGCTTGCCTCACCCGATCTCGATCCGAACTCCAGTCCCAGCACAGAGACGACCTCTCGTTTCCGGCTAATGGCGTCGAATCGGTTCTGCAGATTCACGGCGGATGCTAGAGGGGTTTTGGAAAGGCTGTGCAGGTACGCTACGGTGATGGAGATTGCAAGTCAGTGAAATCACGCGAGATAATTGAACCGTAACGAACAGTACCGCACGGTCGCCAATCTACATTCTTTTCGCATGTGCGCATTTTTATGCACTTGGTGCGAAGCCATAGACAAGAACGCTAATATGCTCCGGTTAGCAATGATCTCGTTTGCATACTTCAATAGGAGACTGATACTGCGGTGACTATGCAGATCGACACGGAGCCAAAATCCAGCACACTGTTCGATCTACATTCCTCCGGCGCACAGGAGCACGTTCTTCGCCAGCTCTCGCGCATTGTTGCCCATGAATCCTTCCGCCACAGCAAACGCTCGGCCCGCTTGCTCGACTACCTCGTTCGCGAAACCCTTGCGGGCCACGCCGAGTGGCTCAAGGAGCGACGCATCGGAGTCGAACTCTTCAACCGACCAGCCGACTACGACACCAATGCTGATCCAGTAGTTCGTGCCACGGCCAGTGAGATTCGCCGACGTCTTGCGCAGTATTACCAGGAGGCCGGAGAGTCCGAACATATCCACATCCGACTGCAGCCAGGCTCATACTCACCGGTTTTTACACGCGGTCCTGAAGTGGTCGCCACGCCTGAGGCCACAATGCCCTCTGCCGCCGTGCCGTCCCCGGACGAGCCAGCACCGCCCGAACCTTCCTCAGCTCTGGTCTCCCTTCCGCTTGATCACAGCGACAACCACACTTGGCGGCGCAGCCTGCTCAGACGATCGATCTCTGTCATATGGGTTGCAGCGGCGGCAGCCATGTTGCTCGTTGTTGCTGCCGCGTGGCACGGAGCTGGATTGTGGCGTAAGACACACGACCCGGTGCACCGCTTCTGGCTGCCGGTCGTTGACTCTGGTTCGACTGCAACGATCGTCGTCGGTGCCGTCGATATCAAAGACGGATCGGCGGTCAGCGCGCCATTTAACCAGGAGGTCTCGGACCAGGTCAACGGCCTGAAGCAGCCACCCGCTCAAACGGGCCTTGAGATCCGCCCCATCGTCATGTGGCAGGAGTCAGAGATAAGTGCCCGCGTTGCGGAGTTGTTAACCGAACAGCATACTCACTTCCAGTTGCGCGCCTCCAACGTCACTACCCTCGACGATCTTCGCCGTGGTCCCATCATCCTGCTCGGCATTATCGACAACCCCTGGGCAGTACGCCTCCTACCACATCTGCGCTTCCGCGTGCGCATGGATCCCTCCACGCAGTTGATGTGGATCGAGGACGGTGATCATCTCGAGCAACGGCAGATGAAGGTGCTGTGGGGCGTTCCCTACTCTAATTCTTACAACGAGTACGCCTTGATCACGCGTTGCCACGACCCGCTTACGGGGCAGCCAGTCATTCTTATTGGCGGTCTTGGACTGCACGGAACACAAGCCGCGGGCGAATTCGTTTCGAGTCACGACAATCTGGCACGCCTCTCGCCCGGTCTGAGAGATAGCAATCTTAATGTTCAGATTGTCCTTCGCATCGCGGTTGTCAACGGCGCGGTGGCCCCTCCACAGGTAGAGGCTATTCACTATTGGAACTAGCTCGCACGACGCGCGGACATCGCAGACAACTCGTCTCACCTATCGAACGGCCGGCGTGACGCCTATTTCTTGGAAATAGGCGAGTTCCCATACGTCATACCCCCGAATCCATACTCTCGAATACCGCGACCAGCTCTCGATGGTATGTCTGTCGTGCACGGAGAGGATCAAGCACCTGAGGAATATAAACTGGCCAAGATACTAACCGCTCCTTTGGTCTAGTCCTAGTCCGGCCCTTCAGCACTGGCATGCCCATTCTTTTGTTCCCGGTGAGGAATTAACGTGGCCGATCAATAATGATCGACTAGCCGATTCTTTTTTCCGAATGGATGCACAACGCCTCGCGCTCGAAAACAAAGTTCGAGTTCACAGTTCGAGACGGCGCTGTTCGGTATAGCGGAACTGTGGTCGCCGTGGCTCAATCCGAATACAGGCCAGTGGAGCAGACTTGCTCGATCTTGACCGTGGTGTCCAACGAGGCAATGCTGCAGATCCATGCTCATCAACCGAGAATTCTAGAGCATAGCGAGTATGCGGAGTATCTTGCGCCAGCCCACGGCTTCCATTGCATCTGGCACGCATTTTTCCAAGTGAAGAGATGAATGCTTCAACTACAGGAGAAAATAGCTCCCGTGCAAAACGTGCAGCAGTCCTTGTTTGACCTTCAATGAACGCATGAGTCGAATTTTATAAAGACCTATAGCTCATACTGCAGGCTCGACGCGCTTGGCTCTATTGGCAATAGTTATGCGCTGTCTGCCCACACGGTGCCACCTTTACCAACAAATCCCCAGCTGTCGGATTTGAAGAGTACCTCGGGGATGATGCCCCCAATTGACTCCAGGCGAAGAATTGCAGACCCCTGCTCCGTGTCTGATGATCCATTCCTTATAGAGTTCATCAGAATCACCGTCGTTTGTGTATCGAGACCTGTGAGCGGAGCCTGTGCGAATGGCACGTTACGCACTGAAATGACAATGCAAAGACAGGCCGCTGACAAATCGTGTTTGTATCGCTCGTAAGCTGACGGCGAGTGGACACGTAATGAAGCGATTAACGCGTTGGGTATTGGCACTAACGATAGGGGCCGCATCCTGTGGGGTTGCGCTCAAGGCGCAGGCGCCGGGGACTGGGGCGATTCGCGGAACGGTCGTGGATCGGAGCGGACAGCCAGTCTGGAACGCGACGGTGCTGCTCGAGAACAGAGCCACTCATGCGTCGAGGACGGTGACGACATCAAGCGCGGGCACATACGGCGCGGCTTTACTGATGCCGGGATCGTATATGGTGACGGCCTCTGCGCAAGGATTTGCAGAAGCGCGCGCTGAAAATGTTGCGGTGGTGGTGAGCGAAACCAGCACACTCGACTTTCGACTGGAGATCGCGACAGGCACAACAACGATTGAGGTGACCGCTACGCGGGAGCTTGCCGATACGGAGAGCTCAACGCTGGGACGCGCCGTGGATGAAGAAGCAATTCAATCGCTGCCGCTTGCGAATAGAAACTTCACGCAGATTCTCTCACTCTCGCCAGGTGTGATCGTGGGGCTTCCTGATGCGACGACGTTGGGGCGCGGCACACAGAACGTGATGGCAAATGGAAGCAAGACGACGGCGAACAATATTCAGTTCAACGGCGTGGATGCGAACAACCTTGCGCAGAACTCGGCGATGAATGACCTGGAAGAAGTGGGTGTGGCCGTTCCGGCACCGGACACGATCGAAGAGTTCAAAGTGCAGACTGCGAACTACGATGCGACCTATGGGCGAGGGACGGGCGCGAATGTCGATGTGGTGAGCAAGTCGGGCTCAAATCAGTGGCACGGAAAAGCCTGGGAGTTTTTGCGCAATGATCTGCTGAACGCAAACGACTTTTTCGCAAAGCTGACGGGGCAACCTCGACCGGTGCTTAAGCAGAACCAGTTTGGCGCTGCGCTGGGCGGCCCGGTGGTACGTGATCGGACGTTCTTCTTTGCGGCATATCAGGGCCTGCACTCGAGCAACGGCGAGGGCGGCGTGGTAACGGCGAATCTTCCACAACTGACGGATGATCGCTCAGCGACCACGCTGGGCGCGCAGTTCTGCGCATACCCGACGTTTGCCGGCGGCACACAGCTGAAGTGCGATGGATCGAACATTCATCCGGTGGCGCTGGCTCTGTTGAACCACAAGTTCGCCAACGGGAAGTACGCGATTCCGAATCCGCAGATCGTGCTGCCGAGCAGCGACCCAACGGCAATGCCGATTGGCGAGTCGACGTTCGCAACGCCTGCTAGCTACAGGGAGGATCAGTACACGCTGAATCTGGACCAGACGCTGATGGCGAAGAACGTGCTAGCGACGCGGGCGTTCTACTCTCGTGCGCCGACTCTCCAGCCTTTCTCACTGAATGCGGCGAACGTTCCGGGCTGGGGAGCGAACGAAGTGGACAAGAATGTGATGGCCGTCGTGTCTGACACACACACGGTAAATGCCTCGCTGGTAAATGTGGCGCGAATTGGCTACATGCGCTTTGACGGCATTGCCGCGGTTGCGAACCCTATCAGCACGGCGGATGTTGGCACTGTCTCTCCAACTGGGCTTTCAGGCAGCACAATATCTATGCCAGGCATCACGATCGACGGGCTCTTCACAATTGGCGATGCAGGCACGCCCTCACAGACGCAGCGGACGAACAGCTTCATTGCGCAAGATACGGTGTCATTGATACGCGGCAGGCATTATCTGCGCGCGGGCGGAGAAGTGAAGCGGCACCAAGTGATGGTGGATGCGCCGTTCTCACTGGATGGCCTTCTGGACATCAGGACGTTCGGCGATTTTCTGCTTGGCGAGAGCGCGGTGCAGAATGGCAGCCCGGACGGTCTGAGCAACGTAACGCTGAGCAACGGTAGCTCCGGCATCTTCCGCAAAGACGAGCGGTATGGCGACTTTGCTACGTTTGCACAGGACGACTTCAAGGTGACGTCGCGGCTGATGTTGAACGTGGGGCTGCGGTACGAAATCTTTGGGCCACCTTCGGAGGTGCATGGCAGGCTGGTGACGTTCGATCCCGCATTGGCAACGTTGGACGCGCCTCCTGAGGGAACGCTGAGCGGATATGTAGCTCCGTCGAACTACATGGGGGGACTCCCGGATGGCGTAGTGAAGACGGGACGACGTGGATTGTGGGGCACGCGCTTTACCGACGTGTCGCCTCGCCTTGGATTCGCGTTGCGGATTGCGCAACGACCAGAACTGATCTTGCGCGGGGGATACGGCATTTACTTCGACAGGCTTTCGGCCGGAATGGCAGAGAGCCTCGTGTCGCAGGCTCCGTACTCTACGTTTCAATTCATCTCTGGCGCACAGAATGGGCCGGCTTCGCTGGACGCGCCGTTTACCCCGCTGCTGCCCAGCATGAGCAGTTACCCAATCTTTACGCCGCGTACTCCTGGCGGCGGGCCGACGGTGGTGGGCGTGGCTACGCATGTGATGGACCCGTACACCGAGGAGTACAACGTGAACTTGCAGACAGCGCTGGGAGGAAATCTTCTCGCAGAGGTGGGCTATGTGGGAACGCGATCGCTGCACGTTGCGGGAAGCGTGGAGTTCAACCAGGCAATGCTGGCGAGCCCTGAGAATGCGATCAACGGAGAGACAACCAACTCTGTGAACAACGTAATCCAGCGCGTTCCGTACGCAGGGGTTGCGCCAGGATCGCTAGTATCGGAGACGGCGTTTATGGCGAACTACAACGCGCTGCAGGCGAGCCTGACGCGTCGGCTAAGTAGAGGACTGCAGTTTCAAGGAAGTTACACATGGTCACGCACGCTGGATGAGACGAGTGGATCAAGCGGCAACCAGGTATTCGAGCTGTGGCTGATCACGAACGATCAGCGAAATCCGCGGCAAAATTATGGACCGACAGACTTCGACCGAACACATCGCGTCGTGATCAACTTCAACTACGCGATGCCTGGGCTGCGGAATGCGCCGCGGTTGCTGCGGCAGGCGACAGCAGACTGGCACGCATCTGGCATCTTTGTTGCACAGTCGGGCACACCGATTACGATCCTCGATTTCGGCGCGGGCGCGGTGTATGGCAACTACTCGTTTGAGAATCGAGCGCAGCTGAGCGGCGGACGAATTGCCACGAGTGGGTCGCTGCATGACCGTGTGCTGGGCCACTACCTGGATGCGAACGCCTTCACAAATGCGCCGATGGCTCCGAACGCGATAAGCACGAGCGATACCGATTTTGGCAACAGCGGCGTGGGTGCGGTGCGGGGACCGGGACAGCGCAATCTGGACTTCTCACTGGAGCGCACACTGCATATTACCGAGACTCACAGCGTGCATGTGCGCGCGGAGTTCTTCAACCTGACGAACACGCCGAACTTTGCAAACCCACTGAACATCGTGGGGACAGGCGAAGCGTTCGGAAAAATTACGGCGAAGTCGAATAATCCGAGGATTGTGCAGCTGGCTCTGAAGTATCAGTTCTAGCGAGGCGTTGATATGGAAAAGGTGGAGCGCCCGCGCGCTACGGATCTACTGACGATTGAAGAGTTGAAAGAAGCCTGGGCTCGTACAGAGCGCGTGGAGACCGGCGATCCTGTGCTTGCCAATGTTCGGCTGGAGTGCGTGAAGACGTTTTATCCATTGGGCTTTCCGGTGTGTATTGAAACGAATGAGCCGACAGTGTTGGAGCTGGCAGAGGAGAGTTGGGGGAGATTTGCACGGAGATTCGAAACGCAGCCGGTTCATCTGCGGGTCACGGTGACAGAAGGTGAGACGTCGTGCTGTCCGCCGACGCCGGTTTGCCGAATGCGGGATCACATCGTCTCGTCCATTGCCGACGGTGAGAACTACGTGGTGACTGATCTTGCACAACTGCATGCAATGGTCTGGGCGACACAGGCAGCAATGTTGCATCGCGACTACTTCAAGTACTTCTTCCTGGAGTCGGCGGCGATGTCGAGCATCGGTTCGGCGCATGCGACGGCGATTCATGCGGGTTGCGTGGCGCTGGACGATGACGGGGTTTTGCTGTGTGGAGAATCTGGAGCAGGCAAGACCACACTCACATATGCATGTGCGCGAGCAGGCTGGACATACGTGACCGACGATGGCAGCTACCTGGTGCATGGCAACGACGAGCGGATGGTGGTGGGCAACTGCCACCAGGTGCGCTTCAGGCCGTCTGCAGCGGAGCTGTTTACGGAACTGCATGGACGGCCAGTGATGCAGCGGGCGGGTGTTGGCAAACCGTCGATTGAGATGGCACTTCCAGTGGCGAGCGCGTTTCGTGCGTCAACTGTTGCGCGAGTACGGTACATGGTGTTTCTGCACAGGAATGTGGAACAGGAGGAGTTAGTTGCATTTCCTCGAGCTGTGGCACACATGTATCTGTGGCAGCGCGTGCAATGCATGCCGTACGAGGTGAACCGCCATTTGAACGCGACGCGCGGACTGCTGGACGTGGAGACTCTAGAGCTGCGATATAACCGGTTGGATTGGGCCGTGGAACGGCTCACACAACTGGTGCGCGAGGGCAGCTGATGCGAGCGCAGCTTTCATTGTCGCGACCTGTAGAGCAAAGTTCGAGCACGAGGCTTCACGTACTTGTGCGACGATTCGGCAACGGATACTGGGTGTTTTACCTCGCCGCATTCTGCATGGACTTCGGCTTCGGGTTGTTCATCTTCCTATTCAATCTTTATCTGACCGATATTCATTTCGACGAGAGAGCAATCGGGCGCATATTGGCGTGCTTCACGCTAGGCAACGTGGTGGGCACGATTCCGGGGATGATGGTGACGCGGCGGTATGGGCTGAGGATGCTGTTGCTGTTCACATTCAGCGTGGTTCCGGTGCTTTCGGCGATGCGCGTATGGATAGTGTGGGAACCCGCGCAATATGCGCTGGCGTTTGCCACAGGAGCGGCGCTGTGCGGTTGGCCGATATGCTTTTCGCCAGTGATTGCGCAACTCACCAACAGCGGAAATCGAACAGCGGGTTTCAGCTTCGCATTTGCAACGGGCATCGGGCTGGGCACACTGGCAGGTGCTGCCGGTGGATATATTCCGGAAATTCTCGCGAAGAGTCGACTGCACCTGAGCTTGGTGAGTGGAATTCAGATTGTATTGCTGTTTGCGTGTGTGGTGGTGGCGATGGGATTGTGGCCCCTGAGCAGGCTCGAACTAAAGCGACCCAAAGAGAGTGCGCGGATTCGGGTACGGGTTATTCATCCTTACCTGCTGCGCTTTCTACCAGCGTTCCTGCTGTGGAATGTGGCGACGGGATCGTTTCCGATGTTCGGCGCGGTGTATCTGCAGAAGGCTCTGGGAATTTCCCTGGGGCGGCTGGGAACGGTGTTTGCTGTGTCGCAGTTGATGCAGTTTGTGGCAGTGCTATGT
>Ga0318567_10000495_pt1 | contig 16403 bp, 16 predicted proteins | sample GRESIP088b5f20_FD_203691 | JGI IMG/M metagenome (GOLD analysis project Ga0318567, IMG submission 203691) | Tropical soil microbial communities from Luquillo Experimental Forest, Puerto Rico - GRE.SIPMG.088b5f20 | ecosystem: Environmental > Terrestrial > Soil > Tropical forest > Bulk soil...
GGCGCTATGAGGCGATCGCGTTGTTCGCCGACCGGGCGGCAGCGGCCCTGCCCGGCTTCGCCATCGGGCCCGGCAACGCGGCGGCGGCCGCGGCGCTGTGCCGGGGGCTGGACGGCATGCCGCTGGCCATCGAACTGGCAGCGGTCTGGGTCCGCACGTTGTCCCTGGAGCAGATCACCGAGCGGCTGGCGGACCGGTTCAGCCTGCTGACCAGCGGGGACCGGACCGCCGCGGCGCGGCACCGGACGCTGCGCGCCACCATCGACTGGAGCCACGACCTGCTGACCCCGGCCGAGCAGGTCCTGCTGCGGCGGCTGTCGGTGTTCGCCGGCTGGTCGCTGGAAATGGCGGAGGAGATCTGCGCCGGCCCGGACATGCCGGCCAGCCGCGTGCTCGATCTGCTGGCCGCGCTGGTGGACAAATCGCTGGTGGTGCGGGAGCGGGAGGTGCTCGGCCAGGCCCGCTACCGGCTGCTCGACACCATCCGCGAATACGCGGCCGAGCGGCTGGCTGAGGCCGGCGAGACCGCCGCCTGCCAGCGCCGGCTGCGTGACTACACGGTCCGGGTGGCGGAGCACAACCTGGCGATCGGCATGGCCCGGGTCGCCGCGCCGTGGTCGGCCCGGGTGGATGTGTTCCGCCGTTACGACGTGGAAGCCGGCAATCTGCTGCAGGTGCTGAGCCAGTGCCGGGCGGAGGGCGACGCGGAGACCGGGATGCGCATCTGCACGGCCATCCGCCCGTGCTGGCTGGTCCGGGGCACTTTCACCGGCGGCGCGGAATGGCTCGACGCCTTCCTGGCGATGGCGGAGGCCGTGGTGCCCCCGCAGGTGCGTGGCGCCGCGCTGGTCGGCCGGGCGCAGCTGGCCCTGCCCAACGATCCGGTCTTGTCCAAGTCGCTGGCCGAAGCCGGGCTGGCGCAGTGCCGGGCGGCCGGGGACGAGTTCTGGACGGCGGCTGGGCTCAACCTGCTGAGTGAGATCGCGCTGCAGACCGGGCGGATCGACGATGCGGCCGCCTATGCCGACGAGGCGATGTCGGTGGCGGTGGCGGCGGGCGACGGCTGGGACGAGGGATACGCGCTCGGCATCCGGTCCGCGATCGCCGCGGTGCACGGGAAACTGCGGGAGGCGCAGCAGCTCGCGAAGGCGTCCATCAGTGTCATGCAGCGGATCGATCAGCAGTGGGGAACCGCCCGGGCGCTGCTGGGCCTGGGCGACCTGGCCCGGCTGCGCGGCGATGCCAGCGACGCCCACCGCCGGTACCTTGCCGCGCTGACCATTCTGCGCGAGGTGGGCGCCCGCCCGGAGATCGCCCGCTGCCTGGCCGGCCTGGGCCGGGTGGCGATGGATCTGGGAGCGGCCGGGCTGGCCAGGCAGCACCTTGCCGAAAGCCTGCGGCTCAGCCACGCCACCGGATCCCGGATTGCGGTGGCGCGGGGGGTGGAGGCGTTCGCGGCGCTGGCGGTGCTGGAGAACCAGCCGGAGCAGGCGGTGCGGCTGACCGGGGCGGCGACCGCGCTGCGTGACACGGCCGGCCTGCCCGCTCTGCCCGGCGCCCGGGCCGAGCGGTACCTGGCCGCCGGCCGCCGGCTGGGCGAGCCCATATTCACCCGGCTGTGGACCGAGGGCCTGGCAATGACCGGCGACGAGGCGGTCACGCTGGCGCTGGCCGGGCCCGGGGACGGCAATGGCAGCGTCAGCCTGGCCGCCGTCACCACGGATGAGCCGGCACCGGCCGTGCGGGGCGCGCTGACCGCCCGGGAGCGCCAGGTGGTGGCGTTGCTGGCGAGCGGCCGGAGCAATAAGGCCATCGGCGAGGAGCTGTACATCAGCCCGGCCACCGCGGCCCGGCATGTCGCCAACATCCTGGCCAAGCTGGGATTCACCTCCCGCACCCAGGTCGCCGCCTGGGCCGCGGCCACGCCGGCCGACCTGGCCACGCGGGTCGGCCCGGCCACGCCGGGCCGCCAGGCCGTCTCCGGCGGCCGCAGCTGACCCAGCCACCCGCTGCATCTGGCCCGGGCACCCGCTGCGTCAGCTCGGCGGATTCTCACCCAGGTTGGCTGCCAGCTGGTCCAGCAGCCGCGCTAGCTCGGCGATCTCCGGGTCGCTGAGGCCGTCCCGCAGCCGCTGATCGAACGCGGTGGCAGCCCCGCGCAGCTGCTGGAACGCCGTCTCACCAGCTTCGGTCAGCTCCACCAGGTGGACCCGCCGGTTGGCCGGGTCCCGCCGCCGGGTGATCAGGCCCTGCCGGTCCATCGCGGTCAGATGATGGCTGAGCGTGGCCTCCCGGATGCCTACCGCCTCGGCCAGTTCCCGCTGGTTGCGCAGCTGCTGGCGCTTCAGCGAGATGAGCACCAGCCAGACCGGGACCGACCCGCCCGCCCGCGCCAGGGTCTCGTCGAATGCCCGGCCGGCCGCCCTGGCGGTGCGGGACAGCCGGAGGCCGATCGGCAGCTGGGCGGGCCTGGGCATGCCCGGATGATATCAGTCTTCTCTAAGGGTTTGATATCTAAGAGTTAGATGTCTATGGTTAGAAGGTGGGCAGGAAGGAGCATCCGATGACCAGTCACGAGATCGACGTGCGTGGCCAGCAGGCGGATCGCCGGGACGGGTCACCTGCGCCGCAGGGCCATGCCAGCCGGCCGGGCCAGGGCGGCGGGAATGAACGGGTGCTGACCCCGGAGATCATCTCCCTGGCCGCGGTGGTCGTGCTGGGGTCGATCATGACCATCCTGGACGCCACGATCGTCAACATCGCGTTGCCCACGCTCGGCCGCCAGTTCCAGACCTCGATCTCCGTCATCCAGTGGGTGCCCACGATCTACCTGCTGGCGTTCGCCAGCGTGATCCCGCTGGCCGGCTGGGCCAGCGAGCGGTTCGGCGCCCGGCGGGTCTGGCTGGCCTCACTGGCCACGTTCCTGCTCGGCTCGCTGCTGTGCGGGCTGTCCGGCTCGGTCGCCGCGCTGATCACGTTCCGGGTGGTGCAGGGGCTGGGGGCCGGGATGATCATGCCGATTGGCCAGGCGATCCTGGCGCAGGCAGCCGGGCCGCGCCGGATCGGCCGGGTGATGAGCATCGTGGGTGTCCCGCTGCTGCTCGGCCCGATCGCCGGCCCGGTGATCGGCGGGGCGATCGTATCCGCCGCCAGCTGGCGCTGGATCTTCTTCGTCAATCTCCCGGTCGGCGTGGTCGCGCTGGCCCTGGCCTGGTGGCTGCTGCCGGCCAGCCGGGCGAGGCGGCCGGCCCGGCTGGACGTCCGCGGCGCGGTGCTGCTGTCCGGCGGGCTGGCGGTACTGCTCTTTGGCCTGGCCCGGACCGCGACCGGCGCCAGCGGCAGCGCCTGGCCGGCCGTCACCATCGCGGCCGGGCTGGCCATGGTCGCCGCGTTTGGCATTCATGCGGTGAAGACTCCCCAGCCACTGATTGACCTGCGGCTGTTCAACCGGCGCGGGTTCGCCGCGGCGGCGGTCACCAATCTGGCACTCGGGGTGGCCCTGTTCGGGGTGGCCCTGCTGCTGCCGCTGTATTTCGAGCTGGTCCGGGGCCGGACCCCACTGCAGACCGGGCTGCTGCTGATCCCGCAGGGCCTGGGGGCCGCGCTGGCAATGCCGGCGGCGGGCGCCCTGACCGACCGGATCGGCGCCCGCCCGGTGGTCACCGGCGGGGTGGTGCTGGCGCTGGCGGGCACCGCCGCCTATACCCAGCTCACCGCCACCACGCCGTACTGGCTGCTGGCCGGCGCGCTGCTGCTGATCGGGGCCGGGCTTGGCGCGACCATCACCCCGTCCATGGCGGCCGCCTTCGGGTCGGTGGAACGGGCCTCCCTGCCCGCCGCCAGCAGCGCGATCGGCACCATCCAGCGGGTAGCCGGTTCGCTCGGCACCGCCCTGCTGGCGGTCACCCTGCAGCGGGCCATGGCGGCCCAGCTGCCGGGCTTCCACGGCGGCATCGCCCAGGCGGGCGCGCTGGCCGCGGCCCAGGCCGGGGTGCTGCCCGGCCTGGCCCACGCGTTTGCGGTCACGTTCGGGGTGGCGCTGGTGCTGACCGCGGTCGCGCTGGTGCCCGCGCTGCTGCTGCCCGGGCGGCCGGCCGGGGAGCCAGCGTTGCCGCCAGCCGGGCGAGCGCGGTCGTGAAAGCGTGGTCGGCTGGGCTGGCATAGCCGATCACCAATGCCGGCGGGTGCGGGTCGCCACCCGCGTGATAGCCGGCCAGGCCTTCGACCGCGAGCCCGCGCGCAGCGGCCCCGCCGGCTGCCTCGTCCTCCTGCCAGCCGGGCGGCAGCAGCAGCAAGGCGTGCAGGCCGGCGGCGATGCCGGCCACGGCGGCCAGCGGCGCCTGCCGGGCCATGACCGCGGCCAGCCGGTCCCGGCGGCGGCGGTAAACCAGCCGGGCATGCCGGATCTGGCGGTCGTAGCCGCCGCTGGTGAGCAGCTCGGCCAGGGTGAGCTGGTCCAGCGTGCTGGGCTCGGCGCCACCCGCCACCTTGGCCGCGACCACCTCAGCCACCAGTGGCCCGGGCACGGCCAGCCAGCCCAGCCGCAGCCCCGGCGCCAGGCTCTTGCTCGCGGTTCCGGCATAGATCACCTGATCGGGCGCGAGCGCCTGGATGGCGCCCACCGGCTGCCGGTCGTAGCGGAACTCGCCGTCGTAGTCGTCCTCGATGACCAGCCCGCCCTGGCCGATCGCCCAGGCGATGACGGCCCGGCGCCGCTGCGGGGACAGGGTCACGCCGAGCGGGAACTGGTGAGCCGGGGTGAGCAGCACTGCATCCGCGCCGCTTGCGGCCAGCAGGTCGGCCCGGGCGCCGTGCGCGTCCACCGGCAGGGCCTGCCAGCGCAGGCCGTGCGCTTGTGCTGCCCGCCGGTGCAGCTGGTGGCCGTGGCTCTCGACCGCCAGTGTGCGGGCCCCGCGCGCTCGCAGCACGGCACAGACGAGGGCCAGCCCGTGCCCGAACCCCGCGCACACCACCAGCCGGTCCGGGCTGACGCTGACGCCGCGGGTGCGGGCCAGGTAGCCGGCCAGCGCGCTGCGCAGCACCGGCAGCCCCTGCGGGTCCGGGTAGCCGAGCACACCGCTGGCCGAGGACACCAGGGCCGCCCGGGCAGCGGCCAGCCAGGCCCGCTGCGGGAAGGCCGACAGGTCGGGCACCCCCGGCCGCAAGTCATACCGCGGCGGCTGGGCCGGGCTGGCGGGTGCGGCCGGTGCCCGCTGGGCTGGAGCGGCGTGGCTGGCCACCCAGGTGCCGGCCCCGGTCCGGGCGGTCAGCCAGCCTTCGGCCACCAGCTGCTGGTAGGCGTCGGCGACGCTGTTGCGGGCGATGCCGAGGTCGGCCGCTAGTGCGCGGGAGGGCGGCAGCCGGGTGCCGGGCCGGAGCCGCCCGTCCCGGACCGCCGCCCGCAGCGCTGCCTCCAGCCCGGCCCGTACCCGGGTGGCGGGCAGGTCCAGGTGCAGATCCAGGCCCGGATTGGCCCATGTTTTTGTCACAGTCTTGGACCTTATCCTGGGCCGCTCTCACAGCCTAGCGTGGTGGCATGACAGCAACAGACACCACCACCCGGCCGCAGATCCCGGTCCGGCTGGACTTCGACACCCACGCGGCCGGCTTCGCCCGGGCGATGGCCCACCTCGACCGCGCCGCTACCAAGGAACTCGACCGGGTCGACTTCGATCCGCGGCTGCGCGAACTGGTCCGGATCCGCGCGTCGCAGCTGAACGGCTGCGCCTACTGCATCGACATGCACACCAAGGACGCCCGGGCGATCGGCGAGACCGAGCAGCGCATCTATGCGCTGCCCGCCTGGCGGGAGACGCCGTACTTCACCGTCCGCGAGCGGGCCGCACTGGCGTTCGCCGAGACGGTTACCCGGCTGGCCGACACGCACGTGCCGGACGAGGCCTATCAGCAGGTGGCCGTGGCCTTCACCGCGGACGAGGTGGGCGCACTTGTCAGCCTGATCGTGACCATCAACGCCTGGAACACGATCGGGGTGTCCACCCGGGCCTGGGAGCCGGGCTCCTACCAGCCGTAGTGGCTGGCACGGGCTACTGGCGGTCCTCGAGCACGTCCAGGTCATGGAAGAGCGGCGCGCCGTCGGAGGCGGCCAGCCACTTCTCCGCGGCGGCCTGGGTCTCGGGCAGCGCGGAGTTCTCCATGGCCGACTCGTGGGAGTCGAAGAAGACGAGCGCGAAGTAATGGCCCGGCTCGTTGCGGTCGGCCGCCAGCACCTCCCGGCGGACGGTGCGCTTGCCCTCGGTGGCCTGCCGCCACTCCTCGTCGGCACGCTGGATGGCACCGAGATCGGACGTCCTGAACTCGACAATCTGCACGAAGCTCATCTGGGTCCCTCCCTTGCCCACGCATCTGCGTGGCTGCACCCCGGTTACGTCGCCGGGCGCCCGGCCGTATCAGCGGCATCCCGCCGCTGCTCCAGGAAGCGGCGCTCGGCGGCGTTGCCGGTACGGGCGATGGCCGCGTCGTAGGCAGCCGCGGCCTCCGCCTGGCGGCCGAGCCGGCGCAGCAGGTCGGCGCGGGTCGCGTGATACAGGTAATAGCCATCCAGTCCGAGCTGGTCGGCAAGGTCCAGGGCGCGGGCCGGGCCATGCACCTCAGCGACCGCGACGCACCGGTTCAGCGCCACCACCGGGGTGGGCGCCACCGTGGCCAGCTGGTCATAGAGCGCGAGGATCTGGGCCCAGTCGGTGCCCGCCGCGGTGGCCGCGTCGCTGTGCACGGCGGCGATCGCCGCCTGGATCTGGTAGGGCCCGGGCTGGTTGCGCCGCAGGCAGGCACGCACCAGCTGCTGGCCCTCGGCGATCAGCGCCCGGTCCCACCGGCCGCGGTCCTGGTCGGCGAGCAGGACCAGCTGGCCGGCCGGCCCGGTCCGGGCCGGGCGCCGGGCCTCGGTCAGCAGCAGCAGCGCCAGCAGGCCCAGCACCTCCGGCTCGTCGGGCATCAGCCGGGCCAGCAGCCTGGCCAGCCGGACGGCCTCGGTGCACAGCTCGGACCGGATCAGGCTGTCACCGGCCGAGGCCGCGTAACCCTCGTTGAACACGAGATAGATCACGGCCAGCACGAGCGGCAGCCGGCCGGGCAGTTCGGCGTCACGCGGCACCCGGTAGGGGATGCCGGCTGCCCGGATCTTGCGCTTGGCCCGGACCAGCCGCTGGGCGATGGTCGCCTCGGGCACCAGGAACGCCCGGGCGATCTCCGGCGTCTGCAGCCCGGCGATCAGCCGCAGGGTAAGCGCGAGCTGGGCTTCGGCGGACAGCGCCGGGTGGCAGCAGGTGAAGATCAGCCGCAGCTGGTCGTCGCTCACCGGTCCCACCTCCGATGGCTCGTCGGGGACGGCCAGCAGGGCCGCCCAGGCCTCGCGGCTGTCCCGGGATGACTCCCGCCGCAGCCGGTCCAGGGCCTTGTTACGGGCCGTGGTGACGATCCAGCCGCCGGGATTGGCCGGTATCCCGGCGGCCGGCCAGCGTTCGGCGGCCACCGCAAAGGCCTCCTGGACCGCGTCCTCGGCGAGGTCGATGTCGCCGAAGACGCGGATCAGGGTGGCCACCGCAATCCCCGAGCTTTCCCGGTAGGTGCGCTCGATGGCGGCGGCGCCCGCCCCGGGCATGTCAGCCCTCGCCGGCGTCCTGGAACGGCCGGACCTCAACCGGGCCACCGCAGGCGGCCGATCCCCTGGCTGCCCAGGCCAGCGCCGCGTCCAGGTCCGGGGCGGTGATGACCCAGAAGCCACCCAGCTGCTCCTTGGTCTCGGCGAACGGCCCATCCGTGGTGATCACATCGCCGCCCTGTGCGCGTACCACGGTGGCCGTGGACGGCGGGTGCAGCCCGCCGGCGAACACCCAGGCACCGGCCGACTGGAGCTCGGCGTTGAACGCGTCGACCCGCTTGTAGGCCTGCTGTATCTCCTCATCCGGCGGCACCGGCTCGCCCTCGACCAGGTGCACGGCCAGCAGGTACTGCTTCATCTCGTTCTCCCTTCGGCTCGGGCCGGCTCATCTTCCGACCCTCTCACCCTGTTCACGAACGGGCCGGGCCGGGATCGACAGCCGGCCGCTGCCGCCGCGGCCCACATCACCCACCTGGCCGGCCCAGCGGCCGCCCCGGCGGTCAGCCGGGGATGGTGAGGATGACTTCCAGGGTGCGGGGGCCGTGCACGCCATTGACCCGGTCCAGCTCGATGTCGCTGGTGGCAGACGGGCCGCTGATCCAGGTGAGCGGCCGGGTGGGGTCGAGCCTGGCCAGTGCCTCGCCGACCAGCCCGACGACCTGGTCGGCCCGCAGCAGGCACAGGTGATAGTCGGGGACCAGGGACAGCGCGCGCCGGCCCTGGCCCGCCGACCCGTCCAGCACGATCGTGCCGGTCTCCGCGATTGCCACCGCGGCGCTGGTGATCACCCCGTCGGCGGCGTCCAGCGCGGTGGCCGAGAGGCCGTCGCCGCCGACGAGCTCGATGTCAGCCGGCAGCCCGGTGAGGACCAGCCCGGCCGGCACCACCACCCGGCGCGCGCCCCGGTCCGCCAGCGCGGCCGTCACGGTGGCCATCAGCTGATCCGGTGCAGCGCGGCGGACGGCGCAGCCGTAGTCGTGCAGCCGGCCGGCCAGCAGGTCCAGCAGCTGGCCGGGATCGAGGCCGCTGGCCGCCCGGTAGCCGCGTGGGATGTCGCTGTCAGGTCCGGGCGGGCGGTCAGTCAGCGCGGTGCGGATCCGGGCCAGCACCTCATCGCGGCCGGTCACTGGCGGCCCCGGCGCTCGGCCCGCCACCACTGGCGCCGGGTGCGGCCCGCCCTGCGGCCACCAGCAGCGCCCCCGCGTTCGGCCTGCCACCACTGGCGGAAGGTCTGGGCAGGCGGTGCCGGGGCATCCCGGGCTGCGGTCCAGCCGGACAACGGCGGCGGCAGCCTTCGGATCCGGCCAGCACGGCCAAGCACCCGGCCGAGTCGGCTGGCGTGCTGGGCGGCCGCCCACCGGGCCGGGCTGGCCATCACCCAGGACGCCGCCGCCATGGTGATCGCCTCCGGGTGCGCATGGCCGGCCGCCGCCACCTCCCGGGCGCGCAGATGGACCAGCACCGACGGGATGTCGATCTTCACCGGGCAGGCGTCGTAGCACGCCCCGCACAGCGACGAGGCAAACGGCAGTGAGGCGTTGTCCGACACCCCGGTCAGCTGCGGTGACAGCACCGCGCCGATCGGCCCGGGGTAGACCGAGCCGTACGCGTGGCCGCCGGTGCGTTCATAGACCGGGCACACGTTCAGGCACGCCGAGCAGCGGATGCAGTGCAGGGCCTGGCGGCCGGCCGGGTCGGCCAGCGTGGCCGTGCGGCCGTTGTCCAGCAGCACCAGGTGGAACGCCTGCGGCCCGTCGCCCGGCGTCACCCCCGTCCACATCGAGGTGTACGGGTTCATCCGCTCGCCGGTCGAGGACCGGGGCAGCAGCTGCAGGAACACCTCCAGATCGCGCCAGCATGGGATCAGCTTCTCGATCCCCATCACGGTGATCAGCGTCTCCGGCAGGGTGAGGCACATCCGGCCGTTCCCCTCCGACTCCACCACGCACAGCGTGCCGGTCTCGGCGATCGCGAAGTTGGCCCCGCTGATCCCCACCTGGGCGGACAGGAACGCGCGCCGCAGGTAGCGCCGGGCGGCCTCGGCCAGCGCAGCGGGGCTGTCGGTCAGGCCCGGATCCACCCCCGGCATCTCGCGCAGGAAGATGTCGCGGATCTCAGCCCGGTTCCGGTGGATCGCGGGCACCAGGATGTGTGACGGCCGGTCCCGGCCGAGCTGGACGATCAGCTCGGCCAGATCGGTCTCGATGGCGTGCACGCCAGCCTGGGCGAGCGCCTCATTCAGCCCGATCTCGTCGGTGACGATCGACTTGACCTTCACCACCTCGCCTGCGCCGGTGGCCGTGACCAGGCCGGTCACGATCTGGTTGGCCGCGCTGGCATCGGCCGCCCAGTGCACGGTGCCGCCGCGCGCGGTCACCTGGCGTTCCAGCTCGGTCAGGTAGCCGTCCAGGTGGCGCAGGGTGTGCGCCTTGATCGCCTGGCCGGCCGTGCGCAATTGCTCCCAGTCGGGCAGCTCGGCCACTACCGCGGCCCGTTTGCCGCGGATGGTGCTGGTGGCCCTGGCCAGGTTCCGGCGCAGCTGGGGGTCGGCCAGTGCGCGGCGGGCGGCCACCGGGAATGGCTCCTCCCCGCGCAGGTGACCGACTCCGCGGGGGGCGGTGGGTATCGGGCTGGCCATGATCAGTCCCGGGTGCTGGCCAGGATCTCGGCAAGATGGACGGTGCGGGTGCCGGCCCGCAGCCGGGACAGCCCGCCGCCGATGTGCATCAGGCAGGAGCTGTCACCGGCGGTGCACACCTCCGCCCCGGTGGCCAGCACCGACCGCATCTTGTCGGCCAGCATGGCGGTGGACACGTCGGCATTCTTGACCGCGAAGGTGCCGCCAAAACCACAGCAGACCTCCGCGTCCGGCAGCTCGACCAGGTCCAGCCCGGCCACGTTGCGGAGCAGCCGGAGCGGCCGGTCAGCCACCCGCAGCAGCCGCAGCGAGTGGCAGGTCGGGTGGTAGGTGACCCGGTGCGGGTAGTAGGCACCGACGTCGTCCAGTCCCAGCACATCGGTCAGGAACTCCGACAGCTCCCAGGTGCGGGCGGCCAGCTGGCCGGCCCGCCGGGCCAGCGCCTCGTCCCCGAACCGGCGGGCCACCATCGCGTGCTGATGCCGGACCGAGCCGGTGCAGGAGCCGGACGGCACCACGATCGCCGCACAGCCCGCGAACACCTCGGTGAAGTGGCGGACCAGCGGCAGCGCGTCCCGCAGATACCCGCTGTTGGTGTGCATCTGCCCGCAGCAGGTCTGCGCCTGCGGGAATTCCACCTGGTGGCCGAGCCGCTCCAGCAGCCGCACGGTCGCCTTCCCGACATCGGGAAACAGCGTGTCGGCCAGGCAGGTGACGAACAGGGCGACGCGCATGGCTACCGGGCCCTCCTGTGCCGCCAGTGTGCCGGCGGCCCCGGGACGTGTCAACCGGCACCGTGGCCCCCGCCGCCGGGGCGTGCCACACTAGTCTCGCCGCGGGGGTCTCCAGGTTGGGGTGAACCAATGGGCCGGGACCGTCCGTGTCACTGAGGTATGCCGGATCCGCCTCCCGCCGGGCCCCCGGCTGTCCAGTCAACCCTCGCTCCCGCGAAGTGAGAGAACATGGGCGTTGCCGCCTTGCTTGCCTGGATCGTGACCGCCTTCGGCGGGCTGTACCTGCTGACCGTCTGGCTCATCGAGAACGACGCCAGCCAGCGTGGCACCGTGCGCAGCCGGCTGCCCGGGCCGGTCATCTTCGGGCACCTGCTGCTGGCGCTGACCGGGCTGGTGGTCTGGGTGATCTACCTGCTGACCGATTCCGAAACCATGGGCTGGGCCGCGCTGGCGGTGCTGGCCTGCATCGCCACCCTGGGCCTGACCATGTTCACCCGGTGGATACCCGTGCACCAGGCGTTTGAGGCGGCCGACACCGGCGCGGGCGGCAGGTCGGAGTACGACTTCCCGGCCGAACGTAACTTCCCGCTCTCGGTCGTCGTGGGCCACGGCCTGGGCGCCTCGGTCACCGTCACGCTGGTGCTGCTGACCGTGCTCGGCGTGGGCGGCAGCTAAGCGGGCCCGGCACCCGATTGCCGGGGCCGCCGGCGGCTGGCCTCACCGGGGGCGGCGGGGGATAATCGACGCGATCTTGCGCCGACGACACCGGGCCGGCCACGGGGCCGGGGATGGCGGGCCAATGAACGACACCGACCGGGCAATGATGGACGTGGCCGTGCGTGAGGCGCGGGACAGCCTGGCCGCTGGCGGAGTGCCGGTGGGCGCCTCGCTGGCCCGGGACGGCCAGCTGCTGGCGGCCGGGCACAACGAGCGGGTCCAGCTCGGCGACCCGATCGCGCACGGCGAGATGTCGTGCCTGCGCAACGCCGGCCGGCAGCCCTCCTACCAGGACATGACGCTGTACACCACGCTGTCCCCGTGCCAGATGTGCTCCGGCGCCATCCTGCTCTTCCAGATCCCCCGGGTGGTGGTCGGCGAGGCCACCACCTTCGCCGGCGACCTGGCCTTCCTGACCGGCCACGGGGTCGAGGTGGTGCTGCTGGACGACCCGCGATGCACCGCCGTTATGCAGGAATTCCAGCAGCGTTACCCGGACATCTGGAGCGAGGACATCGGGGGCAGGACGTAACCAAACGGCCGCCGCGGCCGGCCGCCGGGCCACGGCCGGCCCGCGCGGTCAGCCGCCGAAATCCACCGCGGTGGTGTTGCCGCCGCTGATCACCACCGCGACCGTCTCGCCCGGCCCCGGCCGGTACCGGCCGGAAGCCAGCGCCGCGAGCGCCGCCGCCCCGCCGGGCTCGGCCACCAGCCGCAGCCGGTCCCACAGCAGCTGCTGGGCCCGGCGGATGTCGTCGTCGCTGACCAGCACCGCCTGCCCGGCGGATCCGCTGATGATGGCGTAGGTCAAGGTCCCCAGCTGCCGCGGCGCGAGGGAGTCGGCGGCCAGCCCGCCGGCCGGCGCGGGCACCGGCCGGCCAGCCCGCAGCGCCGCGGTCAGGCTCGGCGCTTCCTCCGGCTCTGCGCCCACGATCTTGGCCTGCCCCGCGTAGCTGGCCGCGATCCCCGCCAGCAGGCCGCCGCCGCCCACGCTGGCCAGCACCGTCGTCACCGCCGGTGCCTGGGCGGCCAGTTCCGTCCCCAGCGTGCCCGCGCCGAGGATGGTCTCCGCCTGGTCGAAGGCGTGCACCGGCAGCGCACCGGTGCCGGCGGCCCATTCCTCGCTGGCGGCCAGCGCATCGGCGTAGCTGGCGCCGGTGACGACAAGGTCCGCGCCGTAGGCGCGGATCCGGCTGATCTTGGCGGCCGACGACACCTCCGGCACGTAGATCCGGGCCGGGATGCCGCGCGCGCGGGCGGCGTAGGCGACGGCAGCACCATGGTTGCCACCGGACGCGGCCACCACCCCGGCCGGAGGGATGTCCCGCAGCAGCAGGTTGGCGAACGCACCCCGGGCCTTGAACGAGCCGGAGTGCTGGAGCTGCTCGAGCTTGAGCACCAGCGGGCCGGGCGGCAGCCCCAGCTCGGCCGCGTCCAGCGCGACCACCGGGGTCAGCCGCAGGTACGGCCGGAGCAGCGCTTCGGTGGACTGGATCGCCTGGCGATTAACGACCGTGCCGGTATCGGCGGCCGGGATCCCGGCTGGCGGCGGGGTGCTCATGGCTCAGCCAAGCAGTGCCCGGCCGGCCGGGGCAAGACAGGCCAGGTGAATACGGCCGGATCGGGACGGTAGCGTCATGACCATGCCTGCCGTGCCTGACCAGCTGCCCAAGCCGGGCCCGCCGCGCACGCCGGTGCTGGCCCCCTCCCCGCGGCTGTGGCAGATGCGGTGCGCCGAGGTGCTGGTGGCGGCGGCCTGCCTGGCCGTGCTGACCGGTACCGGGGCTGGGTTAATGGCCGGCCCGGCGATCGCCGTCCTGGCCGCCGCGGTGGTACTGGCCGGTGCCATCCCGGTGCTGTGGTTCGTGCGCAACCGCTTCCGTTCCTGGTCCTACCAGGAGCGGGACGAGGACCTGATCGTGCAGCGGGGGGTGATGGTGCGGCGGCTGTCGGTTGTCCCCTACGGGCGGATGCAGTTCGTCGACGTGACCGCCGGTCCGGTGGACCGGCTGTTCCGGCTCGCCACGGTCCGGCTGCACACCGCGGCCGCGGCCAGCGACGCGCGGATCCCGGGGCTGGAACGGGACGAGGCGGCCCGGCTGCGGGACCAGCTGGCTGCCCTCGGTGAGGCCAAGGCAGCCGGGCTGTGACAGGCCCGCCGGAGCAGCCGGCCGCGCCCCGGCCGCCTCCCCCGCACGGCGGCTGGCACCGGCTGCACCCGTTCTCACCGGTGGTCCGGTCGGGCCGCGGCATCATCGCGCTGCTGGCCGTGCTCGGCATCTCCCGGACCGTGTCCGGCAGCAGCAGGTCGCCCTGGGTGGACATCGGCATCGCCAGCGCCGCCGCGCTGGCCGCGGTGATCAGCTGGCTGGTCACCCGCTGGCGGCTGGACGGTGACACGCTGCGGATCGAATCCGGGCTGCTCCGCCGGGATTCGCGGCAGCTGCCGATCGCCCGGATCCAGGCGGTAGACGTGGCGCGCCCGGTCCTTGCCCGCGCGCTCGGGCTGGCCGAGCTGCGGGTGCGGCTGGCCGGCTCCAGCCACGCCGACGGCCGCCTGGCCTACCTCACCGAGCAGGCCGCGCTCGATCTGCGGGCGCGGCTGCTGGCGGCCCACCACGGGATGGACCCGGCCACCCCGGCGCCCGCCGAGCAGGTCGCGGTCATGGTGCCCACCGGGCGGCTGGCCGCCTCGGTGCTGCTGTCCGCCTCCGGTGGCGCGCTGGTGGCGGTGCTGGCGGGGGCGGTGGTGGCGGTGGTGCTGGCGCTGGCCTCCCCGGCCGGCCTGGCCGCTCTGGGGGTGGCGGTGGTGTGGTGGCTGGTGATCGGCGCCTCGATGCTCTGGCGCCGGGTGTCCACCCAGTACGGCTTCACCCTCGCCCAGTCGCCGGACGGCATCCGGATCCGGCGTGGCCTGCTGGGAACGGTGGCCGAGACCATCCCGGTGCCGCGGGTGCAGGCGGTGCGGATGATCCAGCCGCTGCTGTGGCGGCCGCTGGGCTGGTGCAGGCTGGAGGTGGACGTGGCCGGCTCACCGGGCCGGGACGTGGCCGACGGCACTGCCCGGGCGCGCAAGACCATGCAGCGGGCCCGGCCTGATCCGCCCGCCGCTGCGGGCCCGCTGGAAGGCACCGCTCAGCTATCACTTCCTGGCGGCCGGCCACGACGCCCGTATCGCGGTCGCGGTGACCGGGCGGCTGCGCAAGGTCACCACCTGGGTGCCGCTGGCCAAGGCCCAGAGCGTCCGCTATGTGCAGGGGCCGGTCCAGCGCTGGCTCGGGCTGGCCACGGTGCACCTGGACGCGGCCGGCCACCATGTCCGGGCCGAGTTCCGGGAGCGGCCGCAGCCGCAGGCGCGGCTGCTCGCCGACGAGCTGGCCGCCCTGGGCCGGGCGGCCCGGCGGGCTGGCCGCGGTCAGGCGGCCAGTGTGGTGTCCCCGGTGAAGGCGGCCCACAGCGAGGCATAGCCACCGCCGGCGGCCAGCAGTTCGGCATGGCTGCCGGTCTCGGTGATCCGGCCGTCCGCGATCACCACGATCCGGTCGGCGCGGGCGGCGGTGGTCAGCCGGTGCGCCACGACCAGGGTGGTGCGCCGCGCCGCCAGCTGCTGGGACGCCCTGGTCACCGCGGCCTCGGTGGCCAGATCCAGGGCGGCGGTCGCCTCGTCCAGCAGCAGGATGTCCGGATCCACCAGGTAGGCGCGCGCGAGCGCGATCAGCTGGCGCTGCCCGGCGGACAGATTCCGCCCGCGTTCGGCCACCTCATGGCCGAACCCGCCGGGCAGCCGGGCGATCATGTCGGTGGCCCCGACCGCCCGGGCCGCCGCCTCCACCTCGGCCTCGGTGGCGCCTGGCCGGCCATAGGCGATCGCGTCCCGGACGGTCCCGGCGAACAGGTGGGCCTCCTGCGGCACCACCCCCAGCCGGTGCCGGTAACCGGCCAGGTCGTAGTCACGGACGTCGGTGCCGTCCACCCGGACGGTGCCCGAGCTGACGTCGTAGAAACGGGCCACCAGCTTGACCAGGGTGGACTTGCCGGCCCCGGTCTCGCCGACCAGTGCGACCGTCTCACCCGGCGCCACGTCCAGGGTCACCCCCGCCAGCGCCTCCGGGCCGCCCGGCCGGTAGCTGAAGTGCACGTCCCGCAGCTCGATCCGGGCGGGGCCCCGGCCGGCCGGCCGGGGCCGGCCAGCCTGCGGGGTGGAGGTGGGCGTGCGGAGCAGCTCGGATATCCGGTGCACGCCGACCACCGCCTGCTGATAGCCGTCGAAGACCTGGGACAGCTGCTGGACGGGGGAGAACAGCATGTCGATGTAGAGCAGGTAGGCGATCAGCGCGCCCGCGGTCAGCGCCCCGCTGCGCATCTGCCCCGCCGCCACCAGCAGCACCAGTGCCGACGCGATGGTGGACAACGACTGGATGAACGGGAAGTACAGCGCGATGTAGCGCTGGGCGCGCAGCCGGGAACGGCGGTAGGCGTCACTGCGCCCGGCGAACCGCTCGGCGTTGCGCTCCTCCCGCCGGTAGGCCTGGGATACCCGCAGGCCGGCCACGTTCTCCTGGAGGTCGGCGTTGACCTCGCTGACCTTCGACCGGGCCTCGGCGTAGGCGCGGGACGAGCCGCGCTGGAACGCGATGCTGGCGGCGGCCGCGAACGGGATGACGGCCAGCACGGTCAGCCCCAGCCGGAG
>Ga0318567_10000497_pt1 | contig 16359 bp, 11 predicted proteins | sample GRESIP088b5f20_FD_203691 | JGI IMG/M metagenome (GOLD analysis project Ga0318567, IMG submission 203691) | Tropical soil microbial communities from Luquillo Experimental Forest, Puerto Rico - GRE.SIPMG.088b5f20 | ecosystem: Environmental > Terrestrial > Soil > Tropical forest > Bulk soil...
GAAATAGTATCGATGTAATAAATTTAACCTTTATCTTTTCCAATCATTTTGCTTGTTATATGGGAAATCTACAGATCAAAACGAATCCTAAACTTTATGATGCGGTTATTGTGGGATCTGGTGCCGGCGGCGGGATGGCAGCTTATATGCTTTCAAAAGCGGGTTTAAAGATATGTGTGATTGAAGCTGGCCCGATGTATGATCCTGCAAAGAATGTCACTCAATTAAAAAATCCATGGGAGTCTCCAAGACGTGGCGCTTCAACAAAGTTTCGGCCCTTCGGCGATTTTGATGCATGCTATCACGGATGGGAAATAGATGGAGAACCATACACTACAACAAGTGATACAGAATGGGATTGGTTCCGTGCTAGAATGATCGGCGGACGAACCAACCACTGGGGAAGAATTTCACTACGCTTTGGTCCCAAAGATTTTAAACGCAGAAGTATTGATGGCCTTGGTGAAGACTGGCCCATCTCCTACAATGATATCAAACCTTACTATGATCGGGTTGACAAACTGATCGGCATTTTTGGCACTAATGAAGGATTGGAAAATGATCCCGATGGATTTTTTCTTCCACCACCGAAACCAAGATTGCACGAACTGATGCTTAAGAAAGGCGCTGCAAATGCAGGCGTGCCGGTTATTCCATCCCGCCTTTCTATTCTTACAAAAAAAATAAACGACGAACGAGGCGCTTGTTTTTTTTGCAGCCAGTGCTCAAGAGGCTGCCAGGTGTATGGAGATTTTTCTTCGTCTTCTGTCTTGATAAAACCTGCAATAGCAACGGGTAATGTTGATGTACTCACCAATGCAATGGCCCGTGAAGTGCTTACAAATAAAGACGGTATTGCTACAGGTGTTTCTTATGTAAACAAAGATGACCTGCAGGAATACCAGGTGAACGGCAAAGTGGTAATCCTTGCCGCGAGTGCGTGTGAGTCTGCACGATTGCTGCTCAATTCAAAATCTGCGAGGCATGAAAATGGTCTTGCCAACTCCAGCAATGTTGTTGGAAAATATTTGCATGATTCTACAGGCGCTTCCATGGGCGGCGTAGTGCCGCAACTGCTTGGGCGCAAACGATACAACGAAGACGGCGTGGGCGGTGCACACATTTATTCACCATGGTGGCTCGATAACAAGAAGCTTGATTTCCCACGCGGCTATCATATTGAATATGGCGGTGGCCTGCGCATGCCGGGCTATGGTTTTACTAATGGCATACAATTCCTTAACGGAAAATTTGCGGTTAACGGTCAGCAAAAACAAGCGGGCGGTTACGGTAAATCCTTGAAGGAAGACTACCGTTATTTCTACGGTGCGCAAGTACACATGGCCGGTCGTGGTGAAGCCATTTCATTTGAAAGTAATTATTGCGAAATAGATCCCGGAGTGGTTGATAAATGGGGCATTCCTGTGTTGCGCTTCAATGTAAAATGGAGCGAGCATGAAATAAAACAGGCGAAGCACATGAAGGAAACCTTCCAGGAAATATTGCACCAGATGGGCGCTGTTGTTACATATGGCAATGACTTTGGTGCGCATAATAATTACGGATTGGAAACGCCGGGAAAAATTATTCACGAAGCAGGAACGGTTCGCATGGGCAATGATCCAAAGCGTTCTGCATTGAACAAATGGAGCCAGGCACATGATTGTAAAAACGTGTTTTGTGTGGATGGCGGACAATTCGTATCGCAGGCTGATAAAAACATTACGTGGACGATTTTAGCATTGTCAATGCGCACATCGGAATACATTGTTGACCAGTTGAAAAAACAAAACATTTAATTGGGTTCTGAGTTGTGAGTTATGAGTTGTGAGTAGAAGCCGCAGGGTATTACATTTTTGCTTCTCAAAAACTCGTTTCTCTAGCAACTGCTAACTCAAAACTCATCACTCAATACTCAAAACTTTTCTCGATGGACAGACGGAAATCAATCAAGGCGATGGCTCTTACAACCCTCTCAGCAGGCTTGCTGGCAGAGGCGTGTAAACTATCTGATAAGAAGCAGGAAGAAATAAAAACGGAAGAGAAAAAAGCTGACGCCGGTTACGACAGACAGCCCGAGGAAATGGAAAAACTCAAAGCCATTGCAGCGCAAACATTTTTTACACCGGATGAAATGGCAACCATTACGATACTCGGCGACATCATCATTCCACGTGATGAAGTAAGCGGCAGTGCCTCCGATGCGAAAGTGCCGGAGTTTATTGAGTTTATTGTGAAAGATATGCCTGAGCACCAAACGCCTATTCGCGGCGGATTGCGCTGGCTCGACGTGCAATGCGTGAAACAATTTGGCAAAGGATTTAAAGATTGCGATGAAAAACAACGAATTGAAATGGTGGATCAGATCGCTTATCATGAAACAGCAAAGCCAACGATGAAGCAAGGTGTAGCATTCTTTAATAAATTTCGCGACCTTGTTGCAACAGGTTTCTACACATCTGAAATAGGCGTGAAAGACATCGGCTACGCGGGCAACAAACCCAATCAATGGAACGGTGTGCCGGATGATGTGTTGAAGCAACATGGTTTGGCGTATAGCGAGAAAGAATTGAAGGAGTGTGTGAGCTTTAGCTAGGAATCAGAAATTAGGAACTAGGAATTAGAAAATAGAGTCAGAGAATTCAATGGTTCTTAGTTAAGCTGTTTGAAAAAAGCTAAAGCATCTCGCTTGTCATCCCGACGAAGGAGGGATCTGGGTCTAACAATGCCAATGCTGCAAAAATGGCTCAGATCCCTCCTTCGTCGGGATGACAAGCAGTCTTTCGTTACAGTTTATAAACAGCGTGCAATTTCAAAGCCATATGTCAGAAGACACTAAAACAAAATAAGGAGAGGCTTTAATTTGCAGCAACAACTCATAACTCATAACTCAAAACTCATAACTAACAACTCAAATGAAAAAACTTAGAATGGGCATGATCGGCGGAGGACCAGGAGCCTTTATTGGCGCGGTTCACCGCATTGCGGCAAATATGGACGGACAGATTGAACTGGTGTGCGGAGCGTTTAGCAGTGACGCTGCAAAATCAAAACAAGCAGGAGAGGAATTGTTTCTCGCACCTGAAAGAGTGTACGGTTCTTACAAGGAAATGATAGAGAAAGAAAAACAACTTCCTGAAGATGTGAGAATGCAGATCGTAAGCATTGTTACACCAAACCACGTTCACTTTGAACCGTCAAAAATGGCGATGGAAAATGGCTTTCATGTGATCCTCGACAAACCAATGACCTTCACGCTGGATGAAGCAAAAGCATTGCAACAAGTGGTTGAAAAAACAGGAAAAGTATTTTGCCTTACACACACTTACACCGGCTATCCAATGATAAAGCAGGCGAAGCAAATGGTGAAAAGTGGTGTGCTGGGTAAGATCAGAAAAATATATGTGGAGTATCCGCAAGGTTGGTTAAGCACATTCCTTGAAGGAAGCGATTCCAAACAGGCAGCGTGGCGCACCGATCCCAAACGTAGCGGCATAGCGGGTTGTATGGGCGACATTGGTACGCATGCATTCAATATGGCAGAGTATGTGAGTGGATTGAAAACAACAAAAATCTGCGCCGACCTAAACATTGTTGTGGAAGGCAGACAACTCGATGATGATGGTGCGGTGTTGCTAAAATTTGAAAACGGAGCAACAGGTGTTTTGTTTGCTTCGCAAATAGCAGCCGGTGAAGAGAACAATGTGAAAGTAAGAGTGTACGGCGAAAAAGGCGGCGTGGAATGGCAGCAACAAGATGCCAATACTTTAATGGTAAAATGGCTGGATAAACCTGCAGAGATCTATCGCACAGGCACGGGTTATGTAAACTCATATGCATCGCATAACAGCCGCACGCCTGCGGGCCACCCGGAAGGATACCTCGAAGCATTTGCCAATCTTTATCGCAACTTTGCTTTAACCGTTCGTGCCAAAGAAAGCCGCGAAACACCAAAGCCCGAGTGGCTCGACTTCCCCGGTATCGAGGACGGCCTCCGCGGAATGGCGTTCATTGAAAACGTTGTGAAGAGCGGAAAGAGCAACGAAAAATGGACAAGTTTTGAGTTGTGAGTTATGAGTATTGAGTAAGTGGTTTATAGTTCAACATTCAAACCATTACTCATAACTCATAACTTTCCTCATGACAACAATCAAAGGCCCCGGCATATTTCTCGCACAATTCATGGGCGATCAACCTCCTTTTAATGACCTGAAAACTATTTGCCAGTGGGCCGCAACCCTTGGCTTTAAAGGCGTTCAAATACCTACGTGGGATCCGCGCTGCATTGATTTGCAAAAAGCAGCCGAAAGCAAAACATACGCTGAAGATATCAAAGGCATCGTGAATGAATGCGGTCTGGAAATCACAGAATTGTCTACGCACCTGCAGGGACAACTGGTGGCAGTACACCCAGCTTACGACACCATGTTTGACGGCTTCGCTCCTGCTGAACTGCATGGCAACCCCAAAGCAAGAACAGAATGGGCCGTGCAACAATTAAAGTATGCAGCAAAGGCTTCGCAAAATTTGGGTTTGAATGCGCATGCAACATTCAGTGGTTCGTTGCTGTGGCACACGGTGTATCCATGGCCGCAACGCCCTGCAGGACTTGTTGAAACAGGCTTTACAGAACTCGCCAACAGATGGTTACCGATACTGAATGTTTTTGATGAACACGGCGTGGATGTTTGTTATGAAATTCATCCGGGCGAAGACTTGCATGACGGCGTGAGCTATGAGATGTTCCTTGAAAAAGTATACTATCATGAAAGAGCCTGCCTCTTATACGATCCATCGCATTTTGTGTTGCAGTGTCTTGACTATCTTTCTTACATCGACATTTACCATGAACGTATAAAAATGTTTCACGTTAAAGATGCCGAGTTTAATCCAACAGGCAGACAAGGCGTGTACGGCGGCTATCAAAGCTGGATAGATCGTGCGGGACGATTTCGTTCATTGGGAGATGGACAGGTTGATTTTAAATCTGTGTTCAGCAAAATGGCGCAATACGATTTCAAAGGCTGGGCCGTAATGGAATGGGAATGCTGCCTGAAACATCCTGAAGTGGGCGCTGAAGAAGGCGCTAAGTTCATTAAGGACCACATCATTCGTGTAACTGAAAAAGCATTTGATGACTTTGCAGGAACGGGTGCGGATGAGAAAACGAATCGTGCGATTTTGGGAATTTGATGATTTGAAAATTTGAAAATGCTTTCTGTGAAGCTGTCCAAAGTATTTTCAAACTTATCAATTGTCTAAAGACCAAAATAAAAACACTAAGGCACTAAGAAACACTAAGCCTCACTTAGGGACGCCTAAAATTTCGGCAACCCTTAGTGTATTCTTAGTGGCCTTAGTGCCTGAGTGGTAAAGATTCGTGACTGGCATTTCAAGAAATAACAAAATACACACCATTTTAAAACATATACAATGAAAAAACTCTGGCTTGCTGCGATTTTACTTCCGGGCTTTTTTGCGTGGAAAACAGCAACAAAAAACAACCGGGAAAAATATTCAACCAAACCTTCGAATGATGGCTGGATCACTTTGTTCGATGGAAAAGATTTGAGCCAATGGCACAGCTACGGCAAAAAGAATGTTTTGGGTGAATGGAAAATAGAAAACGGCGCCATTCATTTGGATGCGAAAAGCAAAAAAGAAGGTGAAGGGGGCGATCTTGTAACGAACGAAGAATTCGACAATTTTGACTTGAAACTCGAATGGAAAATTTCTCCCAAAGGCAACAGCGGCATTATCTTCTTCATTCACGAAGACACGGCGCTATACCACCAGACATATTCAACAGGTCCTGAAATGCAAGTGGTAGATAACAAAGAGCATCCGGACGGCCATATTATGAAACATAAGGCCGGCGATTTGTACGACCTTATCTCGTCTTCAAAAGAATCACAAAAACCAGTGGGCGAATGGAACGCGGTTGAAATTAAATCTTTGAACGGCAAACTTGACCTTTACCTGAATGGCGTAAATGTAGTGTCAACTACTATGTGGGATGACAACTGGAAGCAACTCATTGCAAACAGCAAGTTCAAAACATGGCCGGGCTTCGGCACTTACAAGAAAGGAAAAATTTCCTTGCAAGATCATGGAGATGATGTGTGGTACAGGAATATTAAGATAAAGAAACTTCAGTAGTTGATTGTTGATAGTTGTTAGTTGTTAGGCTTAATATTCGACGTTTCTTCCTAACAACTAACAACTATCAACTAACAACTTTTCAGTTATTCAGTCATTACAAAGGCCGAACCCAAATATTCCTATAACTAATAGGTTCGCTTGGATCACCGTGATCCTGTAGTCTGATAGGGCTTGCACCATGTGCTTTATATACAGGCAAGCCAATCCATCCGGTTCCACCTTTTACTTCGAAATTGTTTTGCACCAATACGCCGTTATGAAGTACCGTCACTCTTGCAGCACTCTTCAAAGAACCGTCTGCATTAAAACGTGGCGCGGTCCAGATAACATCATAGGTCTGCCACTCGCCTGGTTTTTTACAAGCATTCGCAAGGGGAATTGACTGTTTATAAATACTTCCTGTTTGTCCGTTCACGTATGTTTTATTGTTGTAACAATCCAGCACCTGCAATTCATACCCGTAGTTCCCTTTATCTGCTGAAGCAAGGAATATTCCACTGTTGCCGCGTGCCTGGTTGCTGCCGGTAATGTTTTCGGGAATGCGCCATTCAATGTGCAATTGATAATCTGTAAAAGTTTGTTTCGTTTGTATGTCGCCGGTTCCTTTTTTAACAGTAACGGCACCTTTGCCAATCGTCCATTTCGCGGCACTGCCGTCTTTCGTACTTTCCCAATTATCAAGATTCTTTCCGTCAAATAAAACGATAGCATCAGAAGGTGCATCAGCAGCGCTTTTGCCCGGTGTCACTACTTTGGGCTCCGGCTGCCAGACTTCTGTTTCAGCCGCTTTTTCTGCATCCGTTTTTGGTTTCTGTTGTGCCATGGCTATTGTTGTTATAAATAAGCCAGCCGTTAAGAGATAAGCTTTCATTGTATGATTTGAAATTTGTGATTTGAGTTTTGTATTTAGCACACTGATGACACTGATTTCAATGATTTTCACTGATTTTTTGATGAACAGAAAAAGCGTGATCCATCAGTCCTGTATGCTAAACAGAATGCATTCTTAATTCTTAATTCAATCTCGATTCCTTAAGAGTGACGCTTATGAATTAATGCCCTACGGGCAATATCGCCGATTATCGAATTGTTTCTATTGATATCGTTCCCCTACTGGGAAGGCTTGCCCGTAGGGCATCAATATCAATAGAAAATGTAACACCCAGTAAGACAATTGTCCGTAGGACATTAATATGATAAAGGTTGAACGGCTTAAGGAAACGACATTAATACTTAATTCTTAATTAAACCTTAGGAATTTTATATCCATTATGATACTCAGCAGCCAGTAATTTATTCGCCGCTTTATCATCATTGAATTCCTTTTTCTCATCGTTCCAATAAATTTTCTTTCCCGTGCGGTACGCTATATTTCCCATGTCGCAAACCGTCGCTACGTGCGCAGCGGCTTGTATCGGGCAATGCAGGTCTTCCAGCTTTCGGCTTTTTACCACATCAATAAAGTTCTGCGCATGCAGCGTCAAGCCATCGTCTTCCTTTTTTTGTCTTGCCACTGCTTCCATTTTTTCTTTACCGTCTATCTTTTCCGGCATCACTTCCCATCCGCCTCTATCAACCACAAGCGTGCCGTTATTTCCAATAAATGCCACGCCATGGTCACGGTTGTAAGGTCCGTCGTTTATTCCAGTTGCATGCTCCCACAACATATTGAAACCATTGAACTCGTAAACTGTAGTCAGTGTGTCCGGTGTTTCTTCAGCATCATCAGGATAAGCAAATTTACCGCCACTCGCCACTATGCTTTTTGGAGTGTTTGCTTTCATTCCCAGCAAAGCATAATCAATCATATGCACGCCCCAATCTGTCATCAGGCCGCCGGCATAATCCCAATACCAACGGAAATTAAAATGAAAACGATTGGGATTAAATGGACGTTTTGCTGCAGGACCGAGCCACATATCGTAATCGACGCCAGCGGGTGCCGCTGCATCTGGCTTTACAGGTATCGATTTCATCCAGCCCATATAGGCCCATGCCTTTACAAGTCGCACCTGGCCCAGCTTTCCCGAGTGCACAAAATCCATCGCATCCTGGAAATGCTTGTTGCTTCTTTGCCACTGCCCTACCTGTACCACGCGATTGTATTTTTGCTGAGCAGCCACCATTGTGCTGCATTCGATAATTGAATTGCCCGCAGGCTTTTCGCAATACACATCTTTACCTGCGGCACATGCATCCGCCATAATGAGGCAATGCCAGTGATCAGGCGTGCCTATCACTACTACATCTACATCTTTGTTATCAAGCAACTTCCTGTAATCGGTGTAGATTGCTACTTTCATTCCTTTTTGCGCAAGCTCTGCGGCACGTCTGTCCAGCACACTTTTATCAACATCACACAATGCAACACATTGTACTTCGGGAATTTTCAACAGAGCAGTCAGATCTGCCCAGCCCATTCCGTTGATGCCAATGGCACCTACGTTGATTTTTGCATTGGGAGAAATAGCGCGTTTTCTTGCAAGAAGATCTAAAGGTAAAGCGGCTGCAAGCCCCGCACCTGCTAAATAAAGCGAGGATGATTGTAGAAAAGTACGTCTTTCCATATTGGCAAATTAATGTCGGTGGTTGTTGGGAAAAATAATTTGAGTCTATAGGTAAATATAAGCTTGTTTTAATTGAAAATTGAAAATGCAGTGGGTTGAAGTTTGTTTGCAGAAATTGGACATTCATTGCCCAATAAAGAACAAATGTAGAAGTGTGCGACGCAAGGATGTCGATAGTAGCAATTCTGCCGGGTCCAAAATAAAAGACAGCGCAAATATGGCGTTGCCGGTGAGGAGCATCATTTTCAACTTTCAACTTTCAATTTTCAACTTTCAATTTTCCATTAAAAAAAGCCCTAAATTCATTCTTTCTTATTACCTCAAAAAACAACCAATAATGATCAAGAACGTTCTGTTTGCTATTTGCATTCTGGCAGTCACGCTAGGTTGCGCCGCTCCTCAGGCTGCCGCGAAAAAGAAGTATCGTGTACTTGTATATTCAAAAACTGCGGGCTTTCATCATGAATCGATTGCTGCAGGTATAAAAGCCATTCAAAAACTGGGAACTGAAAATAGTTTTGAAGTGGATAGCACTACAGACAGTACTTATTTCACAACGCAAAATTTAAAGAAATACAACGCTGTTATTTTTCTTAGCACTACAATGAATGTTCTGGATAATAACGGACAAGCAGCTTTTGAAAAATACATTCAATCCGGTGGCGGTTATGTGGGCGTACACGCAGCCTCCGACACTGAGTACGATTGGCCGTGGTACAATAAACTGGTGGGCGCTCAGTTCAAGAGCCACCCTAAACAACAGGAAGCTGTTTTGCATGTAGTAGATTCTAATTTTATCGCAACAAAACATTTGCCCCGCGAATGGAAAAGATTTGACGAATGGTACAATTTCAAAAATCTTATGGTTGACAACACTTATCATGTGTTGATCACCATTGATGAAAGCAGTTATAAAGGCGGCGAAAACGGCGCTTTTCATCCAATGGCATGGTACCACGATTTCGACGGCGGCAGGGCATTCTACACAGAGCTTGGCCACACAAATGAATCATACGCAGATCCTTTGTTCCTTCAGCATTTGCTCGGAGGCATTGATTATGCAATGGGACGCAAATAAAGAACAGAGATTTTCATGATTGAGTTTTGAACACGGATGACACGGATTGGACGGATTTACACGGATCTTTTTTTGACAAATGGCAAGTAGGTTACGGCATCGGAATGATCAGTATAAAACTTTTAGGTAAGCACTATCTGCGTTCCATGAAAATAATCCGTATAAATCCGTCCAATCCGTGTCATCCGTGTGCTAAAAAACATCTTAAAAAATCATGACAATCATGAAAATCTGCGTCCTCTCTTCTACATTTATTCAGAATTTCAAATCACCTTAGTTGCATGAAGATCCTGATCATAGAAGACGAAAAGGCATTGGCCAACAGCATTGCCACTTACCTGAGCAATGACAATTATGTTTGCGAACTAGCGCCGACATTTGATGTAGCGCTGGAAAAGACCTCTTTGTATGACTATGCCTGCATTATTCTCGACATCACTTTGCCGGATGGCAATGGGCTTGAAATTCTGAAGCATTTGAAAAAGCAGAACAAAACAGATGGAGTACTGATCATTTCTGCCAAAAACTCTCTTGACGATAAAGTGCAGGGGTTGCGAACAGGCGCGGATGATTACCTCAGTAAACCATTTCACTTACCGGAACTGGCGGCACGCGTGGAGGCCATTATCCGCCGCAAATCTTTCTCCGGCCAAAACATTATCGAGTTTGATGAAATCTCTGTTGAACTTGATGCCAAACAGGTTTCCGTTAAAAATAAAGCCATTGATCTTACACGCAAAGAGTACGACCTGCTGATGTATTTTATCGCCAATAAAAACAAAGTCATCAGCAAGGGCGCCATTGCAGAACACTTATGGGGCGATAACATGGACCTCGCCGACAACTACGATTTCATTTACGCGCACATTAAAAATCTGCGTAAAAAATTATTGCAGGCTGATTGCCCGGATTATATTCAATCGGTTTATGGAATGGGTTATAAATTTGGCATTGCCAAATAAGGCGACATATGAAACTGTTTACAAAATACTCCCGCATCAATCTGCTCATCACGGTAGCGATTTTTTTACTGGCAAGTATTGCGTACGCCTTTTTGCTGCGGTATGTAATGATCGAGTTTGTAGATGATAATCTGTTGATCGAGCAACGGGAGGCTGAAACCTACGTAAGTAAATTCAACAAGCTTCCGGAAGTAATGCATGTTAAAGAGCAACTGATCAGCTATACACCTGCTGAAAAAGCGATGCCTAAACATAAATTCAGGTCCGTCAGGCTTTTTGAGCCAGATGAAAAAAAGCTCGAACTATTCAGGCAAATAACTTTTACAGTACGTGTTGATGCCCAATGGTACGAGGCCAAAGTCGCCGTATCAATGGAGGACCTGGATGATATGATCCGTCTCATTTTGGTGATTACCATTGTCACTATTCTGCTAATATTGATGACAACGGCGCTTATCAACCGCATCGTTCTAAAGCGGCTGTGGCAACCGTTTTACGATACAATAACCGCTATCAAAAATTTTCAAATTGGCAACAAAAGTAAATTACAGCTTTCTCAAACTAACATTGACGAGTTTGACCTCATGAACAAAACGCTTGATCAGTCACTCAATAAGGCAGAGAATGATTACCGGTTGCTAAAGGAGTTTACGGCAAATGCGTCTCACGAATTACAAACACCGCTGGCGATCATAAGATCCAAAATGGATATTCTAATACAGGATGAAAATCTTTCTGAATCGCAGAGCAGAGCAGCACAAAGCGCTTATGAGGCTATTCAAAAAATGGCAAAGCTGAACCAGTCTTTATTGTTGCTGGCAAAAATTGAGAACAAACAATTCGAAGATGTTGTTGCAATAAACCTGAAAGAAAAAATTGAAACAAAGCTGGATGATTTTTGTGAGTTGTGGCAAAGCAAACATCTTTCTATCAAAAAAGATCTTCGCGACTGTGAGATACAAATCAATCCGTTACTGGTAGAAATAATGCTGAATAATTTGCTGAGCAATGCCACGAAACACAATATTCCCGACGGACAAATCTCAATTACACTATCGGACAAAAAACTTGTTATCGCCAACACAAGCGATTCGCCCGCGCTGGATGAAAAACAATTGTTCACCAGGTTTTACAAATCATCTGCTACAAGCGATAACGGCCTTGGATTGTGCATTGCCAAACAGATATGCGAAGTGAATGAGTTCGTGCTAAGCTACCATTACAGCAACAATCAACATGTATTTTCAATAGATTTTTAGAAAAAAGGCGGATAAGGAAAAATTACTTTTTTTATTGTGCCAGGCGAAAGAACAAGCTGAAATTGCCTGTTCTCCGCTGGTCTTCATAATTTTAAGGCAGTACAAACTTATCAAGGTTGTAAGAAGCGAATATTAAGCCTGTGAGAACAAATTATTAATTATTAAGTCAAAATTCAAAAGTAAAAACTCAAAAAGGGTTGCCTCAAATCAAGCACCGCGTTTTACTTTAATTTTGACTTTTTACTTTTAAATCAAATTGCTGCTGATAAAGGAATCCACCTTATCGCGAAAGGTTTCTCCAACCGGAAAACATTGTTGCTTGTTGATACAAACTTCGTTTTTGCTTAGCAGGTTAATCCTGTCTACGTTCACAATAAAAGACTTGTGAATGCGAATGAAATGATCACCGGGCAAGATATCTTCCAGATCCTTCATATTCGTCAGCGACATGTATATGGTCCCCTGGGTGTGGATCTTCACGTAGTTTCTGCAACCTTCAATAAATACAATCTCACTGAAGTTTACTTTATGCATCATTGAATTGTGGCGTACAAAAAAATAGTTCCTCATAACCGGCGATTTTATCTATGCGAATTTGGGATTTTGTACATAAAAGCGATTTCCGGTCACCGACACCTATCAGCCGCCTATCATTAAATTCGTCATTTTTTCTATAGACTAATTCTCTAACATATCGTCCAGGAAAACAAAAAACAACTGTTTTCGAAATGAATTTCATTTATGATGTATCTTTCTGCATCAGACACCTGACACTATGGAATTGACTATAACCGCTAAACAACTTGGGAAAAAACATCCCATTATTGAAAAACAAATAATAGAGATAGATGACATTGGCAATACTCCTTCAGTTAACGATCTCATCTACGCAGTGGTGCAACAACAAGTGCTTGCTTACAATGCAAAATCAACCGAAAAAAATTTGCTGCCCTTCTTAAGTGAAAGTGACATTGAAAATCAGTCAGCCAGTGGCAAGGTAGGCTTTGGCTCGATTTACAATGAGAACAAAGCTGATCTGGAGAAAGCTCAACAAACAGCACTGCAGGCATTTGAAGATGGCCTGTTTGCCGTTTTCGCAGATGACATCCAATACAATAAACCGGATGAAATTATCTCCCTGGAACAAGGCACTGTCGTTACTTTCATAAGACTCACTTTTTTGGCAGGCAGCTATTGGTAATAATAATTGAACCTTAAATCGATGGAAACTAAAGAAACAAACCCCGTTCTCAAGGGCAAAAAATTGCCCGACATGATCCTTAAATTCAAAACAGATTTTGAAGAAGCACAGAAAGGCACGAGTGTAGTGGGACTCATTAAATCGATCATCAATAAAAACTCCACTAAGCTGACTGCAAAGGCAGCAGAGCTCGGCTTATTGCTCATTAACGAATTTCCTGAATACAAAGCCGACAACTATCACTACGGTTCAATAATAAAGCCTGTTTCGTACAAGGATAAACGTTATAACAGGATAGAAACCTTATTGGGTGAAAAAGAATGGAACGATCAGGAAAACTACAATCTTTTGATCTACTTTTTTGGCGAGGAAAAAGCTGCCTGGGCTCGTGATGGCTGGAAAAACGTACGTTATGAAATGTATCAAACGGGCTATTCGCGTAGGTCATTTCGTTCTCCCGGTAATCGCGAAAAGTATTTTATCAACCAGGTAAACTTTATCATTCAGCTGATTCCACAAACCTACTCAACCAGCTACGAAGGTGGTTTTAAAACACATTACTACGACCTTTCAATAACAGAGCAGGTCAAATACGATCATATTTCCTGCAATGAGAATGCGGTGCTTTTTAAGCTTTGGTCCGCTGCTATTGACTCGGGCAACACGGCCGTTTTCCAGCAAATGGAAGACATCTTTTTTGATCGTGATACGGAAGGAAAAGTAACGAGGAACATCATTAAAGGATTGCTCAACAGCAATAAAAAACAAGCGTGGGAACTTGTAGAAAAACTTTTGCTGGCGGCGCAGCGACAGGAAGGGTTGCGTCAGACCATTCTTGAGGCACTTGATGAAACAAGCGTTGGCGCATTAAAATATATGATTGGTGTTATCGTGGAGCACCAGCTGGCAAGATTCTCGTCGGTTGTTCGTGCAGTTGATGTGTGGGCCGGTTTTGGCTGGGAAAGCGAACGGGAAACCACTGTAAGAAGTTTTCTCGAAAAAGCAAAGCAATACCTTGACAATCCGGAAACCATTCCGCAGGGCGTTCAAAGCGAAAACAACGCAGATGTTTACATGGCGCTCTGGGCGCAGGGTGTGTATGATGTGGAGCAAACCATTCCGTTTCTCACGGATTTATCAAATTCGCCGCAGCCACAAAAACGCACGCTGGCACTGCTGTTCGCCAATCAAACGGAACACTACAAAATCGGCATGCCGTTTTATTACAAGGCTTTGGACGACGAACAGATTGAACCATTGGCCTGCGCAGTAAAATTCGTTTCACAGGCTGTTGGCATTGGGTCCAACAATCAGCATTACGACAAATATTATCCTGGTCTGTTTGACAAACTCAATGGTCTCTATAGCAGAATTACGGTTAAGGAAAAAACCATTGAGAGCTTTGTTTTTTCATGGACAAAAATTCAGTTTGAAAAGAAATCAATTTTAAAAGCAATGGCAAGCCTTGTGCTTGACAAACAGGATAGATTGAACATCATGCTATCTTATTTCGACGACATGGATGCAGAAATAAGGGGCCGTTTGAGCAGCATCATTTTACCAGTGCATTCGTCGTATTCGTACAAGCGCGATGAAAAGAAAAAGACTGAACTTACTGCCTTTCAGCGAGCATACGCGCTGCTTATTTTAAAAGACAGAAGCGAATACAACACCGCCCATAAAGCCTTATACGACGTTACTTTCACTGATGAGGAAATGCAGGTGTTCCCTGATCTTTTAAAAAGAAAAGCCGCCGAATTCAGAAGCAAGATCATTGAGCTGGTACTGAAACAACAGGATGCGCTTATTTCTCCCGTATTGGAACAACTTATTGTGCAGGGAGATCCTGAGCAGCGACTGGCAGCGCTTGACATCCTGATACAATTAAGAAATAGCAAAAGGCTCGCTGATAAAAGCAAAATGCTGATAACGACTTTCCAGGAAAGGAAAAGCATTTCACCCAAGGAAGAAATTTTACTGTCGCAACTAACCGGCGAAGCAGATGTGCAGGATGTTACTGAAGAAAATGGTTATGGCATTTATGATCCCAAAAACCTTTCTGCAATAGTTGACCCGCATATTGATCCGTCGAACATTTACGAAAAACAAAGAGCAATTGATAAGTACTGCTTCTCAATGCCGTACAGCAAAATAAAAGAAGCATTTACTGACCTGTACAACATTTACCAGCAGCATAAAACATTTGAATACGAGGCAGAAAATTGGGATGACTCCGTTCAAAAAATATTGTTGGGAAATGAATTCAGAAAGAAATGGCGCAAGGCAGAATATCAAAGCCGCGAAGAAGAATACCAGGACTATCCTTTGCCACATATATGGAAAGAGTGGTACAACAAACACAAACTACAGCCCGTAGATCTGTTCATTGTTGTATTGAGCCTTTCTAATTCTCCCAATGCACACTGGGAAACCAAACCGTTTGACAACATGCTTCCAAACCGCGAAGAGTTGATCCCATCCGGATTTTTGCAAATGAATTATAGAAATCCTGCGGCCGGTATATGCAATGCATTAAGGCTCATCCATCCTTTTGATTTTGTAAATGAATTTTGCATCGGCGCGTGCAACAGATTGTTTTCTTCTTTCGATAAAAACATTCTGCATTTTAAGTGGGATGAGCGCCACTACGGCTCCAACCTGGGATGGCAAAGTGTTGGAACCCTGAATGTTTATCTGGACCCGCTCAAACTCGAATCGCTGACAGAAGAACAGATCAAAAAATGCTGGCAGCTGTACAACTGGCGCCAACACTCAGGCCTGGAGCAATACAAAAAAGAAAACATGCCGCCATTTCTGCTATTTTGTCGTGCGTTTTCAATTGAATATATCTCCAAGGACGAAATGCTGCGCGGCATGATGACTCCGGAGAACATTCGAATCTTATCAACAAAAACGATTCACAAAAACGACTTCAATTACTTTGAGCTTTTTCCGTTCCTTGTTCCTCTTTATGAAAAAATGCGTTCACAGCTTTTGAATGTTGAATTAAAGAGAGGCGACTCTCCCACTGCCATTACAAGGCAAGCCACGGCGCTGCAAATGATACAAGGAATCGACCGCCTTGCAGAAATTTTAGCGGGCCTTGGAAAAACATCTTTGAATAAAGGAT
>Ga0318567_10000500_pt1 | contig 16269 bp, 8 predicted proteins | sample GRESIP088b5f20_FD_203691 | JGI IMG/M metagenome (GOLD analysis project Ga0318567, IMG submission 203691) | Tropical soil microbial communities from Luquillo Experimental Forest, Puerto Rico - GRE.SIPMG.088b5f20 | ecosystem: Environmental > Terrestrial > Soil > Tropical forest > Bulk soil...
GCACTGCTAGGCGCACTGGAACTGGCTGGAGTGAAGAATCAGAACCTGGAAATCATTTCCATCGGCATGCTCGGCGTTCTGGCAGGATTCACACGCATCGAAACCATCAACGGAGTTGTGCGGCATCCATTTCTGCTCGCGCTCGCGTATCTTGCCTACACCATTGCCATCGCTATCTGGAACGTCCCCTATCCGCTTGAAATCGTGGGAACCTGTCTAACCGTAGCGATCATCTACCTGCTCGGTACAGTCGACTGGAAGTTCAGCTCGACGCAGGATCTTGTGATCCTGCTCGGTAAATACTCGTTATTCGGATACATCGCGCAGATCGTAATCCTGCAGATACTCGCTGCAGGATTCCATCGCTTCGTGCCGAAGGTTGCCGTGTTGCCCACTTCCTTTGTCGCTGCCTTCGCGCTTACAGTGATGAGCATACAGCTGCTCGATCGTGCTCGCGTGCGTGCATCGAGCGTGAATTGGGCCTACAAGGCGGTCTTCAACTGATGCTCCTCAGACAAATCGAAGCTGCAATTCGACCCGAGCCCGCAAAATTGAAAGACAGCGACAGCGCAAGTGCAGCGGCACGCCCGCGAAGGAGCAATGGATGAACGGGCCGATCGCAATTCTGCTCTGCACAATTGGGGTCGCGTTCCTTTTCTATTACGACCGGGACCGCTCCATCCGTAACTCCAAAGCGCTCTGGCTTCCCGTGCTGTGGATCGGGCTCGCATCCTCAAGAGGCGTCTCTGAGTGGTTCTCTTCCGGACCGGCTCCCACCGTGCAAGACAGCTTGCAGGGTAATCCGATCGACGCGGCAGTCTTTGCCTTTCTCCTGCTCATCGGTCTCGTGGTGCTCTTCGGCCGCCAGAGGAGGGCTGGCGCATACCTCCCTGTAATCGTTCCAATCCTCATCTACTCCGCGTATTGCCTGGCGAGCGTCGCGTGGGCCCCGTACTCTCTTCCAGCCTTTAAGCGCTGGACAAAAGATGTCGGAGACATCGTGATGGTGCTTATCGTCATGACCGACCCGCAGCCCATCAACGCGATCCGGCGGCTTTACACACGGCTCGGCTTCATACTCTTTCCTTTCTCGATTGTGCTGATTCGCTACACGCTCCTCGGCCGCGAATGGGACAACGAAGGGCACATCACCATCACCGGTGTAACGACAAACAAGAACATGCTCGGCTTGATTGTCTTTGTTCTCTCGCTCGGAGTGGTGTGGAATGTACGATGGCTCTTCGTCAATCGAAACGACAAGAAGCTGAAACGGCGGCTCATTGCAGAAGGGATCTTGCTGTTGTTCGGGCTGATTCTGTTGCGCCTCGCTGGCTCGTCCACATCCCTTGCGTGCTTCCTGCTCGGCAGCACGCTGATCCTGCTCTCGCACACGCGCTTTGTCAGGAAGCGTCCGGTCCGAATCCACTTCTTCTGCCTGTCGATGGTCGTTATGGGCTTTGTCGCCTTCTTCCTTGGCGGCGCCGGAGATGTTGCAGGCGCCCTTGGAAGGGACACGACACTTACAGGGAGAACGTTCATGTGGGCGGCGATGTTTCCTGCAGTCACAAACCCGTTGATCGGCGTAGGATTCGACAGCTTCTGGACCAGCCCCAACGCAGATGTCTTTCACCACAATCTCAACCTGCTGCACTGGTATCACTCCGAACTCATCAATGAGGCTCATAACGGCTACATCGAGGTTTATTTGAATCTGGGGTGGATCGGTGTGAGCCTGATTGCTCTCCTGTTGATCACCGGATATTGGCATGCGTACAAAGCCTTTCGCCGCGATCCCGAGCTCGGCAGTCTGTTTCTCGCCCTCGTCATGTGCGGCGCGGTCTACGGCATTACAGAGGCAGGGTTCAGAACGTTAAGTCCGAATTGGGTCTTTCTCTTGCTCGCCATGGTCGGATCCAGTGGTGTGAATGCCGGTCTCTTGAATAATGCGCAGAAACGCACACGCACGCAGCTTGCTCCAGAAGCCGCCGGAACTGCCGTCAGCACACAGACCGCAAGGCCGGCAGCCTTCACTGTGTAGAGATCTGGCGGCTAGCCACGGAAAGTAGACCGCCCGACGCGGCCACACCTGTAGCTTGAAGCACTCAGAGCACGTGCAGTAACCAGGAGAAGTCATGGGTCGAATCAGAATCTTGATGTACGCGCCAGATTCCAACCCTGAAGGAGTCACCGCCGCTCTCATCGGATACTCCCAGGCTCAGGCTCTCGCGCGTCTCCATGATGTAACGCTGGTGATTCGCGCGTCCTGCGAGGAAGCCGTCAGGCGCAAGCAGGGAACAGTGCAGTCGATCGAGGTGATCCGTTTAGCGTGGCTCGAGCGCATCTACGCCTGGATCATTCACAACATCTTCAAAGACAACTACTACGACCAGGTGCTGCAAGCCATGTTCTATCCGCTTGCTATCGCGATGGAGTGGCAGGCGTGGCGCCAGACCCGCGCGCGCATCAAGGCCGGCGAGTTCGACGCAGTGTTGCGGCTCCTGCCCGCGTCCACCATCAGCCCGAGTCCCTTCGCATTCTTTCTGCGCAACAGCCCAGTGCCCTTCATCATCGGCCCCGTGAACGGGGGATTGCCCTGGCCGCAAGGGTTCAGCCAGGCCAAGGCGCAGAATGGATGGATCACTCGCTTAAGGGCTCTCTATCCTTATTTGCCATTCGCGCGCTCCACCTATCGAAACGCAGCAGCCGTTATTGGCGGGTCCTCGCACACCTGCGCGGAATTGTCTGCTCACCGTGAGCGCCTCTTCTTTCTTCCTGAGAATGGCGTGCCCGCTTCGTCGTGCAAGCGCGTCTCACAGAAGCGAGATTCCGGAGCGCCACTCAAGCTGATCTTCGTCGGTGGCTTGATTCGCTGGAAGGCCTGCGACCTGGCCCTGCGCGGAGCCGCGCCGTTGTTGCGCGAGCATGCCGCATCCTTCGTCGTTGTCGGCGATGGCCCCGAACGAAAGCGCCTCGAGCAACTAACGGCCTCGCTCGGCATCGGAGAATCCGTCTCCTTCAAAGGTTTCCTCAGTCACGGCGAGGCAATGCAGCACATGCAGGCTGCTGACGTGCTGGTGTTTCCTTCGCTTCACGACTTCGGCGGAGGCGTCGCATTCGAGGCCCTGTCACTCGGCGTTGTGCCCGTGGTTGCCGACTTCGGCGGCCCTGGAGATATCGTTCACTCCGGCGTCGGGTTCAAGGTGGCCGTCACTACTGAAGACGACATCGTTGCTCAAATCGAGCAGGTTCTCCGCGGGCTTGCCAGCGATCCTCAACGTCTTGAAGAACTCAAAGAGCAGGCAGTTCTCTATGCGCGTGAATCACTCAGTTGGGAAGCGAAGGCGCAGGCCATCACGTCAATCGTGCAGTGGGCATTGCAGCGCGGCCCCAAACCCGATCTACTTGCGCCTAAAGAGATGGTATTGACCAGTGCGAGATGATTAACCCAGCCATTGTGTTGCACCACGCAATGCCCGCTAGCGCAAGCCGCACAGCACACAGCCCCAAACAGTTCTCAAGCATAAGTTCACGCGACTAAAGGCAAGGGATGATTCCATTCGATGAAAGCGGCGCTTTTCAGGCCGGAAACGGGGAAGCCGGACTGCGGCGCCTCGCGGTTCGCGGAGCCGCAGCAACCATATCGGCCACGGGGCTGTCGCTCTCCGTCCAGGTGATCAGCACAGTCATCCTCGCGCGTCTGCTCACGCCCTCCGACTTCGGTGTCGTCACCATGGTGACCACCTTCAGCCTGCTTCTCGCCAGCTTCGGACTCAATGGTTTTACTGACGCTGTCATCCAGTTTGAAGAGATCGATCAGCATACAGCCAGTAATCTGTTCTGGTTCAACGCCGCGGCAGGTGCACTGCTGGCGTTATTATTCCTGGCAGCCGGATCGCTGCTGGCGCGGTTCTACGGCAATCCGCTCGTAAAGAACGTCGCGGCCGGCCTGTCGGTTGGCATCTTCATCGCGGCCCTTTCGGTCATCCACATCGCACTCCTCAAGCGCGCCATGCGCTTCGCCGGAGCCTCAGCCAACGACGTAATCGGCCGCGCACTCAACACGGTGGTCTCCATTCTGCTGGCCTTGAAAGGCTGGGGATACTGGGCACTGGTTGTAGGCATCGTCTCACAGCAACTCAGCGTCACCCTTGGCGGTTGGTGGCTTTGCCGCTGGGTCCCAAGCGCTCCCCGGCGCACCGGTAAGACCTGGGCCTGCGTGTGGTTCTCGCTCAAGGTGTATGGGCGATACTGCCTTGGCTACTCAACGCAGAACATCGACAATCTGTTGGTCGGCTGGCGGTTCAACGCCATTGCTCTCGGGTTTTATAAGAAGGCGTACGACTTGTTCGCGTTGTCCGGTAGCCAGCTTATCTCACCGCTCCACAACGTCGCGCTGGCAAGCCTGAGCAGGCTGAACCAGGACCCGGTTCGCTACCGAAGGTATCTCGCTAATGCGCTGGGGATCGTCGCATTCGTTGGCATGGCAGCAAGCGCGGACCTCTCCCTCGTAGGCAGAGACGTAGTGCGTCTGGTGCTTGGACCGCGGTGGTCGGAGTCCGGCAGAATCTTCGAGCTGTTCGGACCAGGAATTGGAGCGATGCTTCTCTGCGGAGCCTTTGGCTGGATTCATCTTTCGCTTGGCAAACCGGAGCGCTGGTTTCGCTGGAGCCTTTTCGAGCTGGGCTTTACCGTCTCTCTGTTCCTGGCGGCACTTCGCTGGGGGCCGACGGGAATTGCCGCGGCATGGAGCGTTTCTTACTGGGCTCTTTTGATCCCGGGGTTCTGGTATGCGGGCCGGCATATCGGCTTTGGTGCGTCGGCATTGATCGCTGCTGTCTGGAGACATGCCGCCGCAGGGCTGATCTCCGGCGTCGCAACCGCCCTGGTGATGCGGAATACGCGCTTCTGGCAAACTCCACCCAGCGCTGTTGGAGCGCTGTGGGCAATCATCATCATTTCCATGTTATTTGTGACCGCGTATCTGGCAGCATCGATCGCATTGCATCGCGGTCTTGCGCCGCTGCGTCAGTGTGCCAGCCTTCTGCGCGAGTTGGCGCCGTCTCGAAAGGCCGCTGGACCAGCTGCGGAAACGGCCGCAGAATACAAATGAAGCGGCCTGCAATCCGCTCAAAAGAGCAGGTTGCAGGCCGGGTAGTGCAGTGGTGTTTGTAGTGCGGAGTTACTGTACGGTTGCCGTGAGTCCTGTAGGCGACGCTGGGGTTGTGCTGCTAGACGTAGTGCCCGAGTAGCACGTGCTTGCGTCGAAGCTCAAAACGCTTCCTGTGCCATCGGGAGCTCCGCCCATCGTGGTCAGATAGCAGTCCTGCGCGGGGATGGAAGTTACATGAGCAGCCCATGCGGAACTCAGCGATCCACCCGAGCATTGGCTGGCAGTCGTTCCCTGTGCTCCGCTGTACGTTCCTGTGCAGGTGCCCACATTGCCAGCTGTCACATCTGGTCCAACCGCAGGCCACGCCTTGTTGGTCGGCCACCACGAAGGCGCTGCACTGTAGTACAGAGAAGCGGGAAGCGTCTGCGACAGCGAGCCGAAGTAGGTTGACGTAAAGTTGGCGCTCACATACGTGACCGATGCCGGCGCTGCTTCGGTTGAGTTCCAGCGGGTTGCAGCGCTCGCCACGTCATAGTTGCCCCAGCGCATCAGTGTGGAGTAGACAATGGGATCGCAACTCGGGCTGGAGCATCCAGGCCCCGTGCTGCCCCAGCCTGCCGTGTAAACACTCTTGCTCTCCGCCGATCCACCCGTGCCCGCCGTAGTTGACGTAGCGTAGGTCTGATACTGCGTGTGATACGACGGCTGGCCCAGCACGTTTCCTACAAGATTGAAGGCGCGGTTGTAGCTTCTCAAAAGCACAGGGAAGCTCGAGCTCGTCAGTCCATTACCCCAGCCGATAAGCATGTTGCGGAAGTAGGTCTGCTGCGTGCTCGATCCCCACGCATCATCAGCCCATATGCCGCCCATGTTGTTGCCTTCCCACAGGTTCATCTCGTTCCCGGCGTTGTGCACGGCGTAGGCGCCGTTAAAGGTGCTGGAACCAAGATAGGAGTCGATGCCGAAGTTGTAGTCGATGACCGTGCCCGAAGTCTGCGTCATCATGATCGGCACTGTGAGCTGCTGGAAGATGTTGTTCTCGATCAATGATCCCGAGGCCACCTGGTACTCAATGCCGTAGCTTCCCGAGGTGTGCGACTGCGACGCATAGAAGTAGCTGTCTCGGATCACGTCGCTCATCGACTGCTGCAGCAGAACATGGTTTCTTCCCGCGTCAATGGACCGCACGCCTTTCATCCAGCACTGGTAGCAGTCGAACATCGCCAGATTGCCATCTGAGATCGAAGTACCGTCGAGCGTAAGATTCTCAATGCCGTCATTCTGCACAATCGCCGACCACCACGCTCCCGGCGACTGGCTGGAACGAACATTCGTAAAGAAGACTCCGGGCGTGATGCTCACCGTGTAGGTTCCGTTACCGTTGTTCGTCACCGAGTTCGCATATACCACCTGCTGCTGCGAGTGGGTAACGCCGTTAATTTGTCTTCCGTCATGGCTTCCATTGGACTCGTAAGAGCATCCGCTCGTCGCTGAATCGCAGATGTAGACGCCGCCCGTGTCCGAGGTATCGTTCGCCTGATCCAGAATCAGCATCTTGTTGGCCGTAGGAGTCCCGCCGCAGCTGCTCAGCGTAATGCTGGTCGTGCCCTGTGCGTAGCCCGCTGACCATGAGCACTGGTTCGATCCGCTCGAAGGCTGAACGTTGGAATTTCCGTTATAGGTAAACGTGCTGGCCTTCATGCAGACGCCATGCGACACGCCGTTGCAACTTGCTTCTGCCGTGAAGATCAGATCGGTCAAACTGGAGCCTGCACCGCGAAGGACCTGATGCCCCTGCGTACCGAACGAAATGCCTGCAACGTAGTAGGTCCCCGAGGGAAGAGTCACTACGTTGTGCGTCGAGTCGCATGACGCCAAAGCGGCGTTGATGGCAGTCGTATTGGCGGATGCTGCGCTCGAACCTGCCGTGAGTGTCGGCTGGGTTGCGCAAGCTACGGTGTAGCTGGGAATCGTGAATCCTGCGCTCGTCCAGTCAATAGCCCGTGATGGGTCAAGAAAGGTTGACCAGTTTTGCGCGGGAGCGCTCAGGCAGATTACGAGACTGGATACAACAGCGAGGAAAGTAATGCGGTGGTTCATTGATGCGTTCTCCTGGAATCGCGATCCGGATGGCAAAACAACAAAGGATTCACCTTACTAGCTCTTGCTCGCTCAACGGTGCAAAAGCCCGGATCAGTAGAGGCAGCTTCCACGGCGATGGACGCTATAGGAAGTAAACCAGTGTGAGTCGAGTTTATCGAATACATGAATGTCCTACATCCTTGGTCACGTATCGCGTGGTTACTAAAGTGGTTTTCTGCCGCGTTGAATCGTGGTCGTCTGAATGACAGATTCTGGGCAGAACACAGCAGATCGCGGCTGACATACGCCGGTCTCGAGATCGTCTTTCAGCTGTGCTGAAATCTCATTCTCTTCAGAGCAATACTCTGACCAAAGCGGCATACAGGATTACTTTAGTGGGGTTGCATATAATCGCCCTACGTAGTGACATTTGCGATAGGCGTTCAGTTTTCGGAAATATCGCGGAGCAAATCGATGCAGTGTAACTTTTACCTTCCTGTGTAGTATGTACAAAGTAAATATCGAGTTCTTGTAACCCTAAGCCACCAAAACCTGCCTCAAAATTTTCAGTGCATCACGTGGACGAGCAGCATTTTCCGGAGGACCAGGACGACCGGCCAAGTGGAAGTGTGCGCTCTCTGTGTGGCGCGCCAAGAGCAGCTTTTTCACGTGCGCATTTCTTGAAGGTCCGCAGGGTTAATTTTTGACGATTGATAGAACAGCCAACAGTAGTTCGAATCATGTTGTGCGAATGCTTTCCTCTGTTCCTCGTGAATAAGGATTGCTTTTAGAATGATCAAGCCTCAATACCGATCGAGCAGTATGCCAACAAGGGGTGCACATTGAAAATTAGTATCTTCGGCTTGGGTTATGTAGGAACGGTATCTGCAGGATGTCTGGCCAATGACGGTCATGAAGTTGTCGGAGTCGATCCGATTCCTACCAAGGTAGACCTGATTAATGCCGGCAAGTCTCCCATCATCGAAGCCGAACTCGGAGAGATCTTGGATCGTGCTGTGAGCGAAGGCCGCCTGCGCGCAACCACCGATCAGCGAGAGGCGATCTTCAACACCGAGCTATCGTTCGTCTGCGTTGGTACGCCGAGCCAGTTGAACGGCAATCTCGATCTCACATCGGTGCGGCGCGTTTGCGAGCTCATCGGCGACGCGCTCAGAGAGAAGCCGTCCCGTCACACCATCGTGATCCGCAGCACCATCCTGCCAGGCACCATGCGCAACGTGGTCATTCCCGCGCTCGAAGAGCACTCAGGCAAGCGCGCCGGTGTAGATTTCGGCGTCTGCAACAACCCCGAGTTCCTGCGCGAAGGCACAGCCGTCAAGGATTTCCGCCAACCTCCCAAGACCGTCATCGGCCAGTTCGACCAGGCCAGCGGCGAAATTCTCGCCAGCCTGTACGCCGGCATTGATGCGCCGCTCATCATCGCCAGCCTCGAGACCGCAGAGATGGTCAAGTACGTCGACAACAGCTGGCACGCGCTCAAGATCGGCTTCGCCAACGAGATCGGCAATCTCTGCAAGTCGCTCGGCGTAGACTCGCACGCAGTCATGAACATCTTCTGCCAGGACAGAAAGCTCAACATCTCCAGCGCGTATCTCATGCCAGGCTTCGCATTCGGCGGATCGTGCCTGCCCAAGGATCTGCGCGCTCTCTCCTACACAGCCAAGTCGCGCGATCTCGAGCTGCCCATCGTCAAAGCCATCCTGCCCAGCAACGAACTGCAGATTGCCCGAGGCCTGCAGCTCATCACTGAAGCTGGAAACAAGCGTATCGGCATCCTCGGCATGAGCTTCAAAGAGGGAACTGACGACCTGCGCGAGAGCCCGATGATCGAGATCATCGAGCGCCTCATCGGCAAGGGCTACGAGCTCCGCATCTTCGACAAGAACGTGAAGATGGCCGGACTCGTCGGTGCCAACCGCGAATTCATTCTCAACCGCATTCCGCACATCTCGCGGCTCATGGGGAACAGCCTCGACGAAGTCCTCGCGCATGGACAGACCATCGTCATCGGCAACAAGGACCCGGACTTTGCCGGCGTGCCCGAGCAGATACGTCCGGATCAACAGCTTGTCGATTTCGTGCGCATTGCAAACCGGCGCAGCGGTGAGGCGCAGTATCAGGGCATCTGCTGGTAACAAGGAGACTGGTTTTGAACGTCAAGAGTTCAGCTGAATCTGAAATCTACAGGTCTTTACTTCAACTATTCGACTGGCTAGAGAAGAACGACTACCGCGCTTACGATACCTTCGACGGGCTCAGCTCACCGTTCCTGCGCCCGCTCACGTTCGAGAACAAATACCTGCTCATTGCCCTGCAACAGAGCGTGCGCCGCTTCCCGCTCAACCTCCGCCCGCTGCTCGCCATCGGCAAGCATCATTCGTCCAAAGGCATGGGCTTCCTCGCGCGAGGCTTCCTCCGGCTTCATCAAACCACCGGAGACGCAGCGTGGAGCGAGAAAGCAAAACACTGCCTGCAATGGCTCATCGAGCATCAGGCGCCCGGCTATTCCGGCGCATGCTGGGGCAATCACTTCGACTACCAGTCTCGCAGCGGTCACATCCCCAAAGGCATGCCGACCATCGTCTGGACCTCGCTGATTGGCCACGCCTTTCTCGATGCGTACGACTTCTACAAGGACGAGCAGTACCTCGACATCGCCAAGAGTGCCTGCACGCACATCCTCAAGGATCTGCGCACGCTTCCTGAAGGCGACGGCGTCTGCATCAACTACACTCCAGGCAAAGACGTCTGGGTTCACAACTCGAACACCCTCGGCGGCAGCTTTCTCGCGCGTACGTATTCGATCACTAAAAACCCGGCATATCTCGACCTGGCCAAGCGTGCCATGACTTACACTGCGAGCCATCAACGGCCAGACGGTTCCTGGTGGTACGGCGAACCCTCCAACCTGCACTGGGTCGACAACTTCCACACCGCCTACGTGCTCGACTGCTATAAGCACTACGCCGCAGGCTCCGGCGATCGCAGCTTCGATGCCGTCCTCAAGAAGGGGTACGATTTCTGGAAGTCCACCTTCTTCCTTGAAGACGGAACACCCCGCTACTACGACAAGAAAACGCTCCCGCTTGATATTCAGTGCTCGTCGCAGGCTATCGATACCCTGGTCTTCTTCTCCGATCAGGACCCACAGGCCATTGATCTTGCCCACCGCGTGGCGCAGTGGACAATCACCAATATGCAGGATCGCAGTGGGTACTTCTACTATCGCCGCTACTCCGGCGGCATCGTGAACAAGACGCCGACACTCCACTGGGGCCAGGCCACCATGTTCTGCGCACTCGCCGGACTCAATCAGAAACTCAGCTAGCGTACGAGGCTCGTGTGAAAAAGAAGAAGGTACTCATTGTTGTAGAAAACGCCCCGGTTCCACTCGATCCCCGCGTGTGGAAGGAAGCCCTTGCGCTTGAGCAGGCCGGCTACGGCGTTTCCGTGCTTTGCCCCAAGTGGAAAGGTTACGAGGCGGGATACGAGCTGAAGGACGGCGTCCACATCTACCGGCATCCGATGCCTAAAGAGGGTAATGGCGCGTTCGCCTACGTGTGGGAATACGGATGGGCGCTGTTGTTTGAGTTCATCTATGCGTGGTGGATCTATCTTCGCCGCGGTTTTCACGTCCTGCAGGCCTGCAATCCGCCAGACGACATCGTGTTCGTAGCTCTCACGTTCAAGATCTTCGGCGTTAAGTATATTTTCGATCACCACGACGCTAACCCCGAACTCTACTGGGCTAAGTACGAGCGCAAAGACTTCCTCTACAAGACTCTCGTCTGGCTTGAGAAGATGACCTTCCGCTATAGCGATGTCGTCATGTCCACCAACGAGAGCTATCGCGAGCTCGCCATCACGCGCGGCCACATGCAGCCGGAGGATGTCTTCGTCGTGCGCAACGGCCCCGACCTGAAGACCTTCCAGCCCGTTCCGCCCAACCCGGCCCTGAAGTACGGCAAGAAGTTCCTCGTCGGCTACGTCGGCGTCATGGGCGAGCAGGACGGCCTCGACATCCTGCTGAACGTTGCCGAGCACATCAAGAACCTCGGCCGCACCGATATCCATTTCACCTGCGTCGGCAAGGGCCCGGCTTTCAATCAGCTTCAACAGATAGTCGTCGACAAAAAGTTAGCCGATACGGTCAACTTCACCGGACGCATCTCCGACGAAGACTTGCTCGCTGTGCTTTCCACGGCAGATATCTGCGTCAACCCGGACAAGCCCTGCAAGATGAACGACATCTCCACAATGATCAAAATCATGGAGTACATGGCCCTGGGCAAGCCGATCGTCCAGTTCGACCTGCGCGAAGGCAAGTTCAGCGCGCAAGAGGCCTCGCTTTACGCCGACGCCGGCAATCAGGTGGCAGATTTCGCCGACAAAATCCTCTGGCTGGCCGACCATCCTGAGGAGCGTCAGAGGATGGGAGAATTCGGGCGCAAACGCGTTCAGCAGCAGCTCGCCTGGGATTATTCCATTGGTAATCTATTGGCCGCATACGAAAGAGTGTTAACTAAGTAACTGCGGTGACATGAAGTTTCTGGCAAAATGCGAAATTATCATCACGCAGAGTTTTGATTTGGTCTTTGCACCGGAAGCAGGGCAGCAGCCTGGCTTGACGTGGGAAAGGCGCCGGGGGGTGCGTATCCCAGCCGTTTAAGCCCAAAGCAAACGAGGATGGGTTTCTGCCGCGCATCCGGTCTACTTCGAACTTCAACGCAGTGTACGGGACATAGAAATAACTCAAAAGAATAGCTCGTGAATTTGGTAGGAGCTCTGATCCAGCAGAGCCAGCCAGACAAGAAAGGCGTGTGATGAACAGGGCCCTGACCGGATACTTTCGATGCCCGGATATCGGTGCGGATTTTCACTTAAGTGAGTCGCGCTCAGCCGACCGTGGTTTCTTCCGGTGGGGCGAGGACATCGTCTGCTATGGTCGCAGTGCCACGGGATACCGTTCTGGGCGGGCCGACGCACCTTTGTACGATGTCTCCGCCGACGTCATTCTCGACAGCGCTGGAGCAAGCCTGCCCTTCGATCCGGAAGACATTATCGATAGCCTTCGCTGCGAGCGCTACACCGATCAGTTCCGGGAGTCGGGCAGTCTCGCCAGCGCCATCGTCCGCAAGATCTACTACCTGATTCGGCCGCTGCTCATCCTACCCATCCGCAAGCGCCTGCAGAAGTTTCATCTTCGCGGCTGGGACCAGATTCCGTTTCCTTCCTGGCCCGTCGATGTTACCGCCGACCGCATTCACCGCCGTCTGCTGGCTCTTGCCATGCAGGCCAACGGCGTTGAAGCCATGCCGTTTATCTGGTTCTGGCCGAAGGGCTACGAAGCCTGCGCCATCGTCACTCATGATGTCGAGGCGCCTCCTGGCCGAGACTTCTGCAAGACCTTGATGGACATCGATGAATCCTATGGATTCAAGAGCTCGTTCCAGGTTGTACCGGAAAAACGCTACGAGGTTTGCGTCAAATTCCTCAAGCAGATCAAGGATCGTGGCTTCGAGGTCAACGTCCACGATCTCACCCACGACGGGCGTCTCTACGCCGACCGCGAAGAGTTCCTTGAGCGCGCTAGGCGGATCAATCACTACATACGCGAGTTCGGTGCAAGCGGCTTCCGCTCCGGAGTTCTCTACCGCAACATCGACTGGTATGACGCGTATGACTTTTCCTACGATATGTCGATGCCCAATGTCGGGCACCTCGATCCGCAGCACGGAGGCTGCTGCACGGTTCTGCCATTCTTTCTCGGCAAGATCGTCGAACTGCCTCTCACCTGCAGCCAGGATCACACCCTCTTCAATGTCTTCAACGACTACTCGATCGACCTGTGGGCGCGGCAGATCGACACCATCCTAGCCAACAACGGCCTCATTACCGTGCTCGTTCATCCCGACTACGTGATCGAGGAGCGCGCACAGGCTACGTACAAGAAGATCCTCGCTCACCTCGCAGAGCTGCGCGAACAGAAGCATATCTGGACACCTCTTCCCAGAGATGTCGCCCAGTGGTGGCGTCAGCGCAATGAGATGGTGATCAAGGCCAAAGACGGCGTCTGGTGCATCGAAGGTCCCGGCAGCGAGAATGCCGAAATCGCATTCGCTCACGTCACCGGCGATACCGTCACTTATTCCCGCGGCGTCGAATCGAACCGGGTTTCGTCGCGCTCTTTAGGAATTCAAATACCGGACAAGAAGTACGGCGGACTGTAAGCGCGTAGTACTTGGATTCACCGACAATCACGATTTTCGTTGCATAGAGCGCCGGACAAAAATCAAATTACGATAGAGCCGTCTGCAATGGCCGAGCCTTACGGCAGCCATTCCAGGCATTTCTTAGAAGACGGATTCGGAGAACCTACCCGTCACTCCCCAACCAGGTTCCAGCCCGAGGAAACATCCCGTGCGATTCGGAAAGCAGAATCTACGACCCGATTTGCCCATCGACCGCGACCTCGCTTCCTTCATTGAAGCGCAGGTGGCAGCGTCGCCCGATGCCGTAGCGATCCGCATGGGACAACGCGCGCTTACCTTCCGCGAACTCAACGAGCAATCGAACCGCCTCGCGCATTATCTGCGTCAGCAGCACATCGGCCCCGGCAAGATCGTCGGTGTGCTTATCGACCGCTCGGTTGAGATGGTCGTCTGCCTGCTCGGCATCCTCAAGTCCGGCGGCGTCTATCTCCCGCTCGATCCCAAATTCCCCAAAGATCGCCTCGCCTTCATGATCGCCGACGCCGAGGCGTCCGTCCTCCTCACGCAGCGCTCTTATCGCGACGAACTTCCCACGACCAACGCCACCATCGTGGCGCTGGAGGACTTCAGCACCCTTCTCGCTGCACAGCCGATCGAGAATCCGCAGCCCGTCAATAACCCGCGCGACATTGCCTACGTCATCTATACTTCGGGCTCCACCGGCAATCCCAAAGGCGTCATGATTCCGCGGCGCGCGCTCGCCAACTTCCTCCTGTCCATGGCGGAAGAGCCAGGCATGACCGCGCAAGACAAGCTGCTCGCCGTCACCACCATCAGCTTCGACATCTCCTTCCTCGAGATGCTTCTGCCGCTCATCACCGGCGCTGAGATCGTCGTGGTGCCGCGCGAGCAGGCAGGTGATCCATTCGCACTGCGCCAGCTTCTCAACGAGCACAACATCACCGTGATGCAGGCCACGCCCACCACGTGGCGTTTGTTGCTTGAGAGCGGCTGGGAAGGGAGGCCGAACCTCAAGATTCTCTGCGGCGGCGAAGCTCTCACCGCCGAGATGGCCGAACGCCTGCTGCCGCGCTGCCACGAGCTCTGGAACATGTATGGCCCCACGGAGACCACGGTCTGGTCGTCGACCGAGCTTGTCATCTCCGCGCAGAACATCACGCTGGGCCATCCCATCGCCAACACCTCACTCCTCGTCGTCACCGAAGACCTGCGCCCCGTCGCCGATGGCGAAACAGGCGAACTGCTCATCGGCGGCGACGGTCTCGCGCTCGGCTCCCTCAAACGCGAAGAGCTCACCGCTCAAAAATTCATCCCGGACACAGTCAACAACATTGAAGGCGCACGCCTCTATCGCACCGGCGACGAAGTGCGTCAGTGTGCCGACGGCACGCTCGAGTTCCTCGGCCGCCTCGATCATCAGGTCAAGCTCAACGGTTTCCGCATCGAGCTCGGCGAGATCGAGAGCGCCATCGCACGCATCGAGGGCGTCCGCCAGGCCATCGTCATCCTTCGCGAAGATGCCCCCGGCGACAAGCGCCTCGTCGCGTACTACACCGGCAAGCAGGATCTCGACACCAACGAAGTTTTCGCCACGCTCCGCACCGGTCTGCCGGAGTACATGGTCCCGTCCGCAATCGTGTGGATGGCCGAGTTCCCGCAGACACCCAACGCCAAGCTCGACCGCAAAGCTCTGCCCGCGCCCGCCCGCAAACGCCCGCAGCTTGCGCAAGATTACATCGCGCCGTTTTTGGAATCGGAAAAGCAGATGGCCGCGCTCTGGCAGGAGATGTTGCGCATCGACCAGATCGGCATCGACGACAGCTTTTTCGATCTCGGCGGAAACTCCATCGCCGTCTTCCGCATGATCGGCGCCTATCGCAGCCGCTACCAGCGCGAGATCCCGCCCGTAAAAGTCTTCCAGTATCCAACCATCGCGCAACTCTGCGACTACCTCGCGCGCAGTGAAGACGGCGAGTTCGCAGTTGCCGATGCACTGTCGCGCACCTCGCACCGTCGCGGCCGCAGCAAGCAGGACCCGGAGTCCGGAGAATCCATCGCCGTCGTCGGCATGGTGGGCCGCTTCCCGGGCGCGGACAATCTCGAGCAGCTCTGGCGCAATCTTCGCGAGAGCAGAGAGTCCATCTCCTTCTTCACGCCAGAGGAGCTGAGCCCCGGCGTCGACGACAAATACCGCACCGCATCAGACTACGTTCGTGCGCGTGGAATCATCGAAGGCGTCGACCTCTTCGACCCCGCATTCTTCGGCATCAGTCCTCTTGAAGCTCGTGTGATGGATCCGCAGCAGCGCCTCTTCCTCGAGCAGGCATACAACGCGCTTGAGAACGCAGGCTACGATCCCAGCCGCTATCGCGGATTCATCGGCGTCTACGCCGGCATCGGCGACAACCACTACTACACCACCAACCTGCTCACGCATCCTGACCTGCTCGCACGCGCTGGCAAGCTGGCCATCGAGTACGGCAATCAGAAGGACTATATCGCCCTTCGCACCGCGTATCTGCTCGATCTGCGCGGCCCCGCCATCAGTCTCAACACCGCCTGCTCCACCACTTTGCTCGCCGTCGACATGGCCTACCGCGGCCTGCTCGACTACGAGTGCGACATGGCGCTCGCCGGTGGCATCGACATCACCATCCCCCACAAGAGCGGCTTCCTCTACACCGAGGGCGGAACCTTCGCGCGCGACGGCCACTGCCGCCCCTTTGACGCCGATGCAACGGGCACCATGTTTTGCGATGGCGCAGGTGTCGTCGTACTCAAGCGTCTGTCTGACGCACTAAAAGACGGAGACAGAATATATTC
>Ga0318567_10000502_pt1 | contig 16245 bp, 11 predicted proteins | sample GRESIP088b5f20_FD_203691 | JGI IMG/M metagenome (GOLD analysis project Ga0318567, IMG submission 203691) | Tropical soil microbial communities from Luquillo Experimental Forest, Puerto Rico - GRE.SIPMG.088b5f20 | ecosystem: Environmental > Terrestrial > Soil > Tropical forest > Bulk soil...
AGCTAGAAGCCTTTAGTAAATGTAGCACTCTATTTCCAGGGATTAAACTCAATCATATTCGCTGCAAAGAAAAAGCAACACCATTCGACATTGGATTTCTAATTCCTAATTTCCTAATTCCTAATTCCTTTGCTTGTAAATGTTATTAGATTTGTAAAACGTTTTCGCAAGATGTGTTATTATTCACAAAAAAATTTTATGGAACGTTAATTGAAGATTCACCTTTCAAAACAAAAGAGCATGAAAGTATTCGTAACGAGAGAGATTCCGGAAGTAGGTATTCAAATGATGAGGGAAGCAGGATTGGAAGTGACGCAATGGCTGGAGAAAAGAGATCTTACCCAAAAAGAATTAATTGCTTATTGTCTCAACCATGACGCATTGTTGAGTTCCGGCGCAAATAAGATTGACAAAATATTTCTGCATAAATGTTCGCATTTGAAAGTGATTGCACTTTTGTCTGTTGGCTACGACAATGTAGACGTAGAAGAAGCGAAGAAATTGTCTATTCCCATTGGGAACACACCCGGCGTATTGAGCGGCGCAACGGCCGACACAGCATTTCTCCTGATGCTTGCTACTTCACGCAAAGCATTTTACAACCATAAAAAAATAATCAAAGGTGAATGGGAATTTTTTGATCCTATCGTGAACCTTGGAATAGAATTAAGCAACAAAACAATCGGCATATTTGGATTGGGCAAGATCGGCTATGTGATGGCGAAACGATGTGTTGGCGCATACGATATGAAAGTGATCTATCACAACCGAAGTCACAATAAAGAAGCGGAACAAAAGCTGGGCGCGAAAAAAGTTTCCTTTGAACAACTGCTTGAGCAAAGTGATGTGTTGTCGGTACACACTGCTTTAACCGATGAAACAAAAGGCATTTTCAACAAAGATGCGTTCGCCAAAATGAGGCCCGGCTCCATTTTCATTAACACTGCCCGTGGCGCGATACACAATGAAAAAGATTTGATTCTGGCTTTGGAAAATAAAACGATCTGGGGTGCTGGCTTGGATGTAACCAATCCCGAACCGATGCTCCAGGATAATCCATTACTTAACATGCCTAATGTGTGTGTACTGCCGCACATTGGTTCCGCAACGGTTGAGGCAAGAACAGCGATGGCAAAACTTGCCGCTGCTAATATCATTGCAGGTATAAGAGGTGAAAAATTACCAAACCCAGTAGAGACGCGTTGAACGCGTCTCTACAAAAAAAGGCTACCTCTTTTGAGATAGCCTTTTATATAGGTACTGCGCAGATTTAGATCTCTTTAAAAACAATATACTTTGATTCTGCCTTGACTATCTTATTCAGGAACTCCTTTAAAGCTTTGTAATCCTCCGCCTTCACGTCATCTTTTTGCAGATGAGCTGTTCGGCTAATCTTTAACTTGTCTTTTCCGGATTGAACATATTGAATAGAATATGTACTGCCTTTAAATGAAAAAGTTTCATTCGCCGGAATTTCAGTGAACTGATTGTTTTTGGGAGCTGTGATTTCAACTGTAGCGTTGTAATCATCAGTGTTTTCGTATTGCCAGTATTCCAGCGGAAACTTTCTGTCATCCGCAGAAAGCGATGACATGGACGCAATAACATCAATAAACGGAATCTTAATCATGTGCATGCTGCCCACTTCTATCACTTCATTTTGAACGGTATATTGATATTTGTAAGTAACAGAATCATCCAATTTATCCAGGCCGCCAAAAACGACGTTATTCATCTTTACAGGATTTTTGTAATCGTTGCTAACGACTTTTTCAAATTCCTCCTTTTGCTTTTCCTTGGTCAGCGAAGCATAGCTGTTGCGCATAGAGGAAGTTAGGGCTCCCGTTTTTATAGCATCAACATCCAATACTATGTTGCTTCCGTCAAAAGCAACTGAAATTTTTCTCGTGATGCGGCTTTGTGTTCTGTTTTGGGCCACAATGTAATCCAGTTTTGATCCCGATGCCTTTGCATCGCTGCTTGGAATAAACAGGTAAGCGGCTCCAAGCAAATTGTCAGGAAGACTTTTAAAAGGAAGATCATTATCGGTAAGCTCGATAAAGAATTTTTCTCCATTTAATTTAATCTGCGCAATACAGTGATTAAACTCTACGCTCGGGAAATACATTGAGTACAAGCCGTTGTCTCGTGTGCTTACCAGCAGCAGGTTTGCGTCAAGACCCGCTTTTCTCGCAAGCGCTACGAAAAGAGAGGAGAGGTCCTTGCAATCACCCAATTTTGTATTGATGGTAATGGATGTTTTTTGCGGCACAAACGCACCCTGTCTGAATGAAACGCTGCTGTAGCGGATGTTTTTTACAATGTATTCATAAATAATTCTTGCCCTTTGTTCTTCACTGAGTTTTGATGTTCCGTTAGGAAACAGCTCGTCAAACAAGTGGTTCAATTCATACACATCTCCTGGTTTTTGAGAAGAAACGTCACTGTACCAGGTTGCGATGTCGTCCCATGTTTTTATTGTAGAGATATACAACATCTCTCCTACATCCGAAAGGTTGGGCATGGCAGGTTCACTTTTGTAAACATCGGAACGCTGCGTTTCCCAAGTGTACATTTTATAGTCCTCCAGGTTTTTCACTTGAGGGGTAAGCGAAAAATTCAGCGTCTTGTAGTCAAACTTTATGTTGTTGGCGACAAGGAAGCAGAACCTTGATTGTTCCATCGGAACGAAAGATTTAAAGAGAAAGTCGCTCCAGTATTCTTTGGCTAATCTTCCGGTGCTGTAGCCTTCAAGTTTGTATTTAAACAGAACGACGTCTCCTTCTTCAAGGTTTGTAAAAACAACATTATTATCGTTTTGCTCAGCTGGAGATTTTTCTCCATTCTTCTTGATCACTTCCGCTTTTTCAATAGAAAGCGTCTGTGAGTTCGAGTTGTAGGTAATAGCTGATTCTTTCCACGCGTCAATGCCCTTCTTGTTTAGAATTTTTATAGCTACTGTATTGTATTCTTCAGAGGCGCCTTCAGGATATAGAATGGTGAATTTTTCGTTCAGCAAATAATAATAGTCATTGTCGTAAGTCTTGTTTGCTTTTTTTGCAAGCTCATAAACATCCGTCTCTGGAAATAATTTCCACAGCGATGGTTTCTTCTGTAGTTCACGGATATGTTCTCTCGCTGAGTATTTATTTGCATTATAATAAATGGCTTTCTTGAAGCAATCAATAGCTTCATCGTCCTGGTGAATCTCTTTTAATTCGAGGCCGAGATTTTCCCAGTAAGAGCTTACATATGGCCCAATTTTAAGTGCGGTCCTGCTGTTCTCTATTGCTTCTTTATATTTTTGTTGCTGATAAAATTGCCTTGCAACATCAGTGTGCAAATCAGGATCATAAGAGAAAGCATTTCTAATTGATTCTAATGTTGCAAGTGCTTTGTCCGGGGCACCCTGCTCGTTATATTTTGCGGCCAGGTCCTGCATGATCTGGTAGTCATAATTTGATTTCAAATACTCTTCATATACTTTAATAGCAGCCTTAGGATCTTTGTCAATTTCTTCTTTTACCTTAAACATCAGACGCACCATTGTAGTGTTGGCAGGATATTTAGCATAGGACTCGCGTATCATTTTGAGCAGGTCCTCCATTTTGTTTTGGTAACCCAGAATGTTGATGCGTTTAGTAACAGAATATTCATCTGTGCCGAAATTGGCCTCGTAGGAATCAACCTTTTTTGCAGCCTCATCATATTTCTGTTCATCAAGCGACTGCTGAATATTTAACTGTTGAACAAGCATGCAATTGGCATCATTGTTTTTCAGACGCTCTACTTCCTGCATTAGCAGTGTTCTGTTGTTGTCTTTCTGATAACATTCAAGCAATTCTGCTCTTACCAATGAATTGTTCGGGCTGATTTTTAAAGCCTCAGCAAGAACATTTCTTGCTTCAATTGTTTTTTTGTTTCTCAGGTATGTTTTGCAGAGAAGAATATAGTTAACAAGATTAGATGGTTGCTGTTTTATTTTATTTTCAAAATAAACCTCAGCAAAATGTTTTACGCTGTTGTCATCCGGGCCTGTTTCTTTTTGATACGATTGCAATTGTGCAGAATAGCTTAAGCCGGAAATCGGGTTGTAATTGTTGTCCGTAAATCTTACGATAAAATTTGGATAGTTCGCCTCGTTGAATGAAAGCTGTACCAGTAGGCGATTGTAGCCTTTCTTCAGTTGAACTGGCTTTTTAAAATAATCGAGTTCTGTTTGAAGTTCCGTTGGTTCCTGCATGATCAGTTTGTCGTTTACCCATACTTTAAGTGCTCCATAGCAACCTGCATTGAGCAACAGTTTCTGATCATTTGGAGAGTTTACGAAGGTTTGCGCGTAGAGTACCGAGTTGCTACGTCTAAAGTGAGGAAAAGGAAACAGCCATCCCTCAGTGCTTATGTTTTGCGGTATGAACCACGAAACGCTTGCGTTTGTTGCTGCAGTAAACTGGGCCTCAGGCTCCGGATGTTGCAATGGGCCAAAATCTTTATTGAAGCCACTTCCCGAGAGGTTGTCGAAAGGCCCGACCAATTGCCATTTTGCTTCTGCTGCACCCATTTGGTCCCATTCTTTATGAGCACTGGTAAAATCCATAGACGCCTGGTAATGGTTGCCCTTGAAGTATCTGGCGGCTGCTTTAAGCGATCCATTTATTTTTGGATCATTCAAAATTTTATCAAGCAATTGAAGTTGCTGTTGTTGCGTCTTCTTTCCGTAAGTTCCCAGTGCAGCTTCATTAAACCACATCGCATACACATATGGGTTAGGATCGCTTACCTTGTCATAAACTTTTGGAATAAAATCGGTGACATTGCCTGCTTTCCCCTCAAAATCCTGCATAAAAATGTAGGTCAAAAATGCATCGGTAGCAGTTGCAGGATTTTTAATGGCTTTTGCCAGGTAGAGGTTCGCGGTTTTTCGATCATTTTTTTCAAGGGCCTTCCAGGCCTCATCATAGTCGTTTGCAAATGTGGTTACACCAGCTAAAACGGAACCCATTAGCATTAAGGGTAGAAGTAATTTTTTCATACTGTTTAGGTTGATCTTCGTTCGGGGTAAAAATTCAGGTAATATAAGTTGGAAACGATAATTGTGGAAATATTTGTTAAAATAGTGGATAGGAATGCATTCACAGTCACTGCCATAAAACAAAAAAGCACCAAGAATATCTTAGCGCTTAATTATTTCTCTTGAAAATCGAACCCGAAGAATTTTCACATTTTCGAATCTTCAAATTCTCAAATTGCTTTGTGGAGAATACCGGGCTCGAACCGGTCACCTCTACGCTGCCAGCGTAGCGCTCTAGCCAAATGAGCTAATTCCCCGAAACGGTGGATTGCAAAAATAGGCGGGAGGAATTGTAAAACAAAAAAATTATTGGTGACATAAATCAGGCGGAGAAACAAAGCTTATTCTGTTGAATTTCGACGCTTCGTGAGTGTTCCATCCCGGTGAGTATATTGGCAATAAAAAAAAGGTCTCCGCAAGTACGAAGACCGTTTGACGTTCTTATTCTGATTTTTGAATTTTCTTTCTAGTCACCCCAGATATTACCTTCCTTGTTCAACCATTTTTTTACAAGGTCTGTGGTAATTGATTTTGGACGCTCGATCGGCTGACCGAGTGCTCTGTCCCAGCAAAGGCTTGCGAGTACACCCAGTGCGCGGCTCACACCAAACAACACTGTGTAATATTCATACTCTACCATTCCGTAATGAACAAGCAAGGCACCGCTGTGTGCATCCACATTCGGCCATGGGTTTTTAATTTTTCCCAATGATTGCAAAATTGGAGGTACTGTTTCGTATATGTTCCAAACTGTTTGTACCAACGCGTCATCCGGCATATGTTTTTTACCGAATTCCATTTGCGCAGTAAAGCGTGGATCCGTTTTTCTCAACACGGCGTGACCATAACCCGGAACAACTTTTCCTTCGTTTAAAGTCGTTTTTACGTACTCCGCAATTTGCTCTTTGGTTGGTTGTTCTGTGTTCAGTTTTTCGCGCAGTTCGTAGATCCATTTGATTACCTCCTGGTTAGCAAGACCGTGAAGAGGACCCGCCAATCCGTTCATACCCGCAGCGAATGATAAATAAGGATCGCTCAGGGCAGAACCCACAAGGTGAGTAGTGTGGGCTGATACGTTCCCGCCTTCATGATCTGCGTGAATGGTCATGTAAAGACGCATCAGTTCCATGAATCCTTCGTCTTCAAAACCGAGCATGTGAGCAAAATTTCCTGCCCAGTCAAGCAAGCCATTCGGATTAATATGTTGATTGTTTTTGTATTTACGCCTGTAGATGTAAGCGGCAATGCGCGGCAATCTTGCGATCAAATCCATTGCATCGTCAAACACCGGATCCCAGTAGTCTTTTTTGTTGATGCCACGTGCGTATTCTTTCGCAAAGTGGCTCTCTGTTTGCAGTGCCATGATACCTACAACAAACATTGTCATAGGATGCGTTTCGATAGGCAGGGCGTCAATGGCAGCAAATACGTGGTTTGGCACGTGCGAGCGACGCTGGAGCAATTCTGTAATCGTGTTTGCGTCTTCGTCTGTTGGAAGGTCATTGATCAGCATCAGATAGAACAAACCTTCTGGTAAAGGCTCGCTTCCGCCTTTTGCTTTTGGAAGTTTTTCCTGGAGTTCCGGGATCGAGTATCCTCTAAAGCGAATGCCTTCGTGCGCATCCAGGAGAGAAGTTTCAGAAACCAGGCCGGTTATACCACGCATACCCTGATAAACCTGTGCAAGTGTAACTTCACCAATAACATCGTTGCTATGATCTTTCAAAATGCCTTTTATTTCAGCAGCGGCTTCCTCGGCCTTCTTTTTGAACCTTTCTTTGATTACTTCCATTGACAAGTGATTTTCAAAAATTATTAAAAATTCAGAATGCGGCTAAAGTTACTTAAACGTAGTTGGCGAAACAAATTAAATCAATAAGAATGCAGGTAAATTAATGCGCAATCGATGGATTTTTGAATGTATTAAATGAAATTAAACTATGATGTTGAGACAGGAATTAGGAACAAGAAATTAGGAGTTAGAAATAAATTATCCATCGCTCAATTATATTCAACTGTACAAGTGAGTGACACAACGATGTTGATTCTTAATCAATGCTGACCAACTATAAACTTGCCGCCTTCCAACTAATTCCTAATTCCTGATTCCTGGTTCCTGCTTACTTCGGCGCTCTCTTGTACAGCCAAAATGCTGCAAAGCTGTAGATAATATTCGGAAGCCATGCGGCCAGCATTGGGTGCAGGTTTCCCTTGGTGGAGAATACGGTGGAGAATTTATCCATCACCACAAATGATGCGGCCATCACGATTCCGATGGCAAGGTTTAAACCACTGCCTCCGCGGGTTTTTCGTGCGGCAACGGATACGCCAATTACGGTAAGAATTAAAATGGCAACAGGTGTAGCATTGCGGCGATGCAATTCCACGATATAGTTGTTCAGTCCCTCGCCACCACGTAGCTGTTCCGCGTTAATAAAGGCTCTCAGTTCGGGAGTGGTAAGTTTATCTTTTAAATACTCATCTTTTCTCAGGTCTTTAGGAAGCACGTTCAGCTTCAGGACCATCGTGTCGTGGGTTGTCAGTTTCTCATGCAGGCCATCTATAACGCGTTCCTGAACCCTGTCGGCTATCCATCTTTTGTGTGCCGTATCCCAGTGCATGTTGTCACCCCGTAGATTATAGTACACAGAATTGTTGCGGGTTTTTTCCAGGAAAAAACTATTGGCCGCTTTCCTGGCAGTATCGTAGTAGCGGAGGCCAACAAACGTGTTGGAATCTGCGCGGAAATAGAAGTCACCTGAATTATTTGTGCCTCCGGGAACGTATCCGCTGTTCCGGTCGATATATGTGGTCTGAAAATTGCTTCTTATTTCTTGTGCCCTTGGGATCACAAAAGCCATCATCCACCACAAGATCACGGCCAGTAATATACCTCCCATGAAGTAAGGTCTCAACATCCTATTATACGGAATACCACTCGCAAGAATGGCCACGGTTTCTGTCCGCGCTGCCATTTTCGACGTAAAGAAGATAATCGCAATGAAAACGATGAGCGGGAAAATCATTGACACAATAAACGGTACAAAGCCAAAATAGTACTTGGTTACAATGCCACCGAAAGAAAGACCGGACCGGACAAAATCGTCAGTTTTTTCGCTTACATCAATAACCACGGCGATTGTCGTTATTGTCATAATTGTAAAAACGAATGTTACCAGGAAGTTTTTAAGTATATACCAGTCAAGTATTTTCATGTAGCTTATTAAACGAGGCAAAAGTAGTGGTTTTAAGGTGTAACCGATGACCGCAAAGTCGTTGGGATTCCAAAAAAGGCAGGGAAGGACAAAATTTTAACGGATTGTAAGTTGCTGGAAATGTTTTCCTTAACAAGTTATTAGCTTTCAGGTTTAAACACTATATTTATTGTTACAGAATTTTTGATACAGAATCCGTCTATACTATGCTCATTTATTACCTTAACAACGAAACCATCGAAGGACCTTATTCTGTTGACGAGTTGAAGAAAAAGAGGTTGACTTCAGATACGATGATCTGGCATAAAAACTCTCCCGAGTGGAAGAGACTGGATCAGGTGCCGGAAGTTTATGATCAATTCGCCCTGAATGGAAATGGGTTCTCAGAAACTGAAACAATCACCGCGCAGCTTGCCATTTTTGCTCAACGCTTCAGATGGCTTTTCATCTGGATAGGCTTCAATATGCTGGCGCTTATTTTGTCGTACGCGCAGGTAAAACCTTTTAACTATATCGGTGATCCTTCCACTGAAAAATTCTGGCCGTTCGTTAAGTTTACCGATGCGACTTATACCAAAATCAGCAGCAATCCTGACGTGTGGGGAACTTTAGTCAAATTCAACGGTCTTTTCGCCAACTACGATTGGTCCGAGTTTAGTGTATACGTAGGCGGAACTTTATTTATCCTCTTACTTTATTATATGCACAAACGTTCGGTGTAAGAGAAATCGTGACTCAGGAATTCGAACATTCATTTAACTGACATGGCACATTGGGTGCATTTTCAAAATTGACGATTCCCATTTGAAGTTTACCTGTAATATTTGTTTAAAAAAAGATCCTCCGTTTGCCGGGTTTCATAATCATTGAAAAAAAATAGAAATGAAGGCAGCTCCTTTGCCTTTTGAATGAATACTTCCTTATTTAAAACAGGATAATTCTTTATTTCTGCCTTTACAAAAGCCTGATAGCTGCGGGCCACTTTTTCTTCATAAGACCGGTCCTTTGTAGTTTTCAATTGCTCGTTACGGCTCATCATTTTATGATAAAAAAATCCCTGGACAAGATTGTCGTACAAATTAAAAGTGAACGTGGATGAGAGCAGGAGAATGGCTGAGAGCACATACAAATAAACAGGCTTGAATTTATCCGGCTGCAGAAGTGCAGTTATTTCGCTGCTTTTGATCAATGTGCCAAGCAAGAAACATTCAGCCAGTAAAAGCAATAACTGCATGGATACAACATTGTTCAACATGCGTAATGGTATGGAGCCGTTGCTGCCATATAGTATTGGAGAAATGCAAATGATCGAAAAAAATATAAGAAAGAAATGAAGCAATATGTTTCTCTTCACAAGGGCATGAACTTTTTCTCCATACCGAGCCCCGACCAATGCCGCGCATGCCGCTGAAGCCCACCACAATGGCTCTTTGAGAATACTGATATAAACCTGTCCTCCCCAATAGCAAAAACTGAAGATTATTTTCACGAGATCTTTCTTGCCGATAACGGCAGAGCGCATCATTGATCCGGGCGAAAAAACCTCTAAAGCTGTTGCGACCATCGCGATCAATAGTATCGTAATTGCGGGCCGCAGGCTTTTTTTGAATCTATAAAAAAAGAAACAGGTCACAATGCAAAACATTATTAGTGCAATCGCAATAAGCTCATTTGACCCACAAATAAAAAATGTAAGAATAGTAAGTATGAAAAGATCTTGTTTCCTTTTTCCATTGCTGTAACAATAAGAAATGAAAAGACCGGACCAAAACAGCAGGAATGTGTACGCAAAATAATATACAGAAGTGCTGCTAAACCAGTAAACACTTTCTGCCATTGAGAGCTGTACAAAAAAGTTGAGAAAGAAAAGCAAAAATGCAATCAACAATTTCGAAGTTATAGAAAGAGATGCTTTAAAAAAATATCGCAAGATTTGCGACAGCAGAAAATAGGTGCCACAAAGCGTAAGTGTAAAAAGTACAATGGGATGCAGCCAATAAATGTCGTACTTGATTTCGATAAAGCTGCCGTACATGCCCAGCGCCTGTGAGAAGTATCTGCCTTGCCACTGAAAATACAAGTCACGGTATCGCTGGAAAAACAAACCATCCCTGCATACACCTGCGCCTGCATAATCATCCGCAGAAGGGTGATTAAAAAAACATAAAACGATAAGGGGAATAAGTAAAACTGCAATTGACAACCAGGGGAGCAATCGTAAGTTTTTTACTTTCATAATGTTGGGTTCAATGATTATGTTGTGAGCAGGGAGTTACAGTCTTGTCTTCAATATTTCCACCTGCTCATTTTTCCAGCTCACGAAATCGCCTTGCAAAATATGGTTACGGGCTTCCGTTACAAGATGCAGATAAAAAGCAAGATTGTGAACACTTGCAATCGTTAATCCTAAAATTTCTTTGGATTTAATAAGATGGCGCAGGTATGCTTTTGAATAATAATTGCTTGTTTCGCAGTCAATGCCATCATCAATCGGAGAAAAATCTTTCTCCCATTTTTTATTATCAATATTGATCACGCCTTTGGAAGTAAAGAGCATCGCGTTGCGGCCATTACGTGTAGGCATTACGCAGTCAAACATGTCCACGCCCAAAGCGATATTTTCAAGAATGTTCCATGGCGTACCAACGCCCATCAGGTAACGAGGTTTATCAACCGGCAAGTGATCGCAGCAAAGCGCACAGATCTCGTACATCATTTCCTCTGGTTCGCCTACGCTAAGGCCGCCAATAGCATTGCCTGTTGCGCCTCTCGATGCGATGTATTCAGACGATGCTTTGCGAAGGTCTTTATATGTACTGCCTTGCACAATCGGAAACAGGTTTTGTGTGTAACCATATTTGTCAGGCGTATTGTTGAATTGTGTAAAACATCTGTCGAGCCAGCGATGCGTAAGCTCCATGGATGTTTTGGCATATTTGGTATCACTTGGATAAGGCGGACATTCATCAAACGCCATGATAATGTCTCCACCAATTGTACGTTGGATATCCATTACCCGCTCAGGAGAAAACAAGTGTTTCGAACCGTCAATATGGCTTTGAAAAATAACACCTTCTTCTTTGATCTTTCTGTTGTTAGCAAGTGAAAAAACCTGGTAACCGCCACTGTCGGTAAGAATAGGTTTGTGCCAGCCGTTGAATTTATGCAGGCCGCCTGCGCTTTCAAGGACGTCAAGCGTTGGGCGCAAGTACAAATGATAAGTATTGCCAAGAATGATTTGCGCCTTTACATCTTCATACAATTGCTTTTGCGTAACAGCTTTCACGCTGCCCACCGTGCCCACGGGCATGAATATCGGCGTAAGAATTTCACCGTGATCCGTTGTTATTTTCCCTGCTCTCGCTTTTGAAGCGCTGTCTGTCGTTTGAAGATCAAATGTTAAAGCCGCCATGTGTACTTGTTAAGCGGGCAAAGATAGAAAACGGCACGCAGATGACGCAGATTGGACTGATTTACGCAGATTTTTTTCTGATAGTAACTGAATAACTGACTAACTGAGCGATACAATTTAAACGGGCTTTTCGAAGATAAACGTTCAGTTATTCAGCTACTCAGTCATTCAGTTATTAAAAAGATCAGCGTAAATCAGTCCAATCAGCGTCATCTGTGTGCTATTCCCTAACTCCCTGAGAATGAGTAACCGAAAATTTAAAGAAATCATAAAATGGTTCTAAGAGTCCAAAGTGTATATAACTCTTGCATTTGTTGACACCATTCGGCACAGTCCTTGTTTTAGGTTGGTTCCCTCTGTAAAAGCTGTAAGCATCCCATCGTAGAAAGTGTAAAAAACTTAATTAATTATCTGTCAAAAATTCAATTGTTATGAAACAACTCACAAAATTGAAACTGGGATTGTTGGGCATTGGTGTGGCTGGATTGTTTTCTTTTTATACCGTTCAAAACGGAACTATCAAAGGTACCGTTAGTCCATCAGAAGGCGCAGTGCGTGCATGGGCGTTGTCAAGCACAGATACATTGAGAGCGCCGGTACAGGGTGGAACATTTCAAATTATTAATGCAACGCCAGGAACGTATCGCATAATTATAGAAGCAAAACCGCCTTATAAAAATATTGCGAAAGAAGACGTTAACGTAAGTGAAGGTCAACCAACTGATGTAGGTGAAATTAAGCTGCAGCAGTAAGCTTACTCAGTTCTGCGTTGATGTTTTCTTTTATAAAATCTGATTACTTTGATAATGGCCACTATGGGATTCCATGCATCCGTTGATCGCTACCACTTGCGGTCAACGGATTTTTTTTAACAGACTGAGTGCCTGAATAACTGAATAACTGAAATGTTCTTATTTTGGACTTCCAATTAAATAGCGACAACTCAGTTATACAGTTAATCAATTATTCAGTTATTATGATTACACTTCCTCCTTATTTAAAACCCGAAGATACAATAGGAATCGTTTGTCCCGCGGGTTACATGCCGTATAAAAAAGCAGAAATTTGTATAAACACGTTACAACAATGGGGATACAAAGTCAAGGTGGGTAAAACGCTTGGAGGAAATTCCGGCAATTATTTTTCAGGAACAGATGAAGAACGTTTGAATGATTTTCAGCAGATGCTCGATGATAAAGATGTAAAAGCCATTCTTTGCGGCAGAGGCGGATATGGTGTGAGCAGAATCATTGATGACATTGATTTTAAACAATTCCAAAAACATCCTAAGTGGATCATTGGTTTCAGCGATATCACCGTTTTCCATTCTCACATTTATGCCAACTACAAAATTGCATCCATCCATTCGCCAATGGCAGCGGCATTCAACGATGATGGCTATAAAAATGAATACGTGCTTTCTTTAAAAGAAATACTGGAAGGGAAAGCCATGCAATACACTTGTCCTGTTCACGAGTTCAACAAAACAGGGAAGGCGAGTGGCGAACTGGTTGGTGGAAATCTCGCGTTGCTGGCACATTTGATCGGCTCGAAATCTGAAATCAAAACTAAAAACAGCATTCTTTTTATTGAAGATATTGGCGAGTATGCTTACAATATCGACAGGATGATGCTCCAGCTAAAAAGAGCTGGCAAACTGGACGAGCTTGCAGGGTTAATCGTTGGTGGCTTTACTGACATGAAAGACACGACAAGACCTTTCGGCAAAACTGTTTTTGAAATTATTCACGACATCGTAAAAGACTATAAATATCCCATCTGCTTTGATTTTCCTGTTAGTCATGATACAAAAAATTATGCACTGAAAGTAGGAGCGGAGTATGAGTTGGACGTCCAGGAAAGTGTGGTGAAGCTTGGAGAAATTGAAAATTGAAAGTTGAAAATTGAAAATTTTGGTGCGTAGGGGCGAATTGAATTCGCCCTCCCAAAAACAGCGGTGAGTCCCGTTCTGAATTTTGAATTTTGAATTTTGACTTGATAAGGAAACTCGATGAGTTTTGCATCTTCATCAACGCTCTCTATCTTTGCCGCATGACTTTCACACAACTAGAATACATCGTCGCAGTTGATAATTTTCGTCATTTTGCTGCCGCAGCAGATGCCTGTTTTGTAACGCAGCCCACACTTAGCATGCAGGTGCAGAAATTGGAAACGGAATTGGGTGTGAAGATTTTCGACCGAAGCAAACAACCCGTTGTGCCTACAGAAGCGGGCATTGACATTCTCGCTCAGGCAAGGAAAATCATCGCTGAGAAGAATGTGATACAAGAAATAGTTCAGCAGAAGAAAGGCATACTTACGGGCGAACTACGTATTGGGATTATCCCGACTTTGGCGCCCTATCTTTTGCCGCTTTTTGTAAAAGGTTTCAGTAAAAAGTTTCCACAGATAAAACTGATCGTAAATGAAATGATGACAGATGTTGTCATTTCCCGATTAAAAGAAGGGCGCATTGACGTTGGTATTCTTGTTACGCCGTTGCACGAAAACGGCATTAAGGAATACCCGTTGTTTTATGAAGAATTGCTGGCCTACGTTTCCAAAAAAAATGATTTGTTTAAGAAAACGGTTATTCAGCCAAGCGATATAGCGGTTGATAAACTTTGGCTGATGGAAGAAGGACATTGCTTCAGATCACAAATTGTGAATCTTTGCGACTTGCGCAAGCAAAGCGAACAGGAGCACAGCTTTAAGTACGAAGCCGGAAGTATTGAAACACTAAAGCGAATGGTTGAAGTGAATGAGGGCCTAACCATTCTTCCGGAGCTGGCTACAACTGATATGGCTCCGAAACAATTGCAATTGATAAGACATTTCCGAAATCCCTCCCCCATGCGCGAAGTGAGCCTCGCCGTTCACCGCGATTTCGTAAAGAAAAGATTGATCGACGCTTTGAAAAGTGAGATCATTTCCGCCGTACCGGAGAAGATCAAGAAGAATAAAAAGTCATTTGTCGTGGAAGTGAATGGGGAGTAAAAGTTGATAGTTGTTTGTTGTTAGTTATTAAGAGGCAAGTAGCACAAAAGCCCAACAACTAACAACCATCAACTAGCAACTACTGCCTCAGCAACGAATCCAGCTTCTCGTGAAACAATGGATAATCATTCAGGTTGTTATGCGCCGCTCCTTTAATGGTTACAAACTCATCTCCTGGTTTTAAGAAGGGTTTCAATTTGGCCGCATTGCGATAAGTGATCACACGATCATCGGTTCCGTGAAAAATTGTAACGGGATCAATTACCTTTTGCAAATATTCGTAGGTCGGCAAATTATAATGCAGCATATTTTTCAGCGGATACATGAAAAAATAAGTCTGCACCAATCCACGCATGCTGGAGTAAGGAGTTTCCAGTATTAATCGCTTGCAATCCCTGATGGAAGCCAGTTGCGCGGCAACACCTGTTCCCATGCTTTTACCATAAATGACAATGCTGTCTTTGCCGTATTTTGTGCGGGCCAGTTTATACAACTGCAAAGCATAATCATACAAGCGCTGTTCACTCATCGTGCCCGTGCTTTTTCCAAATCCTGGATAATCGATCATCCACACTTCATAACCGTTCTTTGTAAAGTTGGGGGCAAATTTCGCATACCAGCCGATGTTCTTTTTATTACCATGGAAATACAGCACCACGCCTTTGGCTATGCTGTCTTTTGTCGTGAACTGAACTATGTTGAGATTAGAGGCAGTATCATAAGCGATGTTTATTTCCTTATATGGAATATCAAAATTGTATGCTTCGTTTTTAGCTTTTCTTTCAGGATGAAAAAGAATCTGATCCTGCAAGTAATAAAATGCAATACCAATAGCGCAATACACTATGATGATAATCTTAATCCATTTGAAAACTGGTCCTCTCATGACGCAAAAATAGAGCAATTTGAAAATTTGGGAATTTGAAAATTTGAAAATTGCATTAAGTTTAAGTAGCCAAAATAAAACCCGGGCATCTTCCCTTGTCAGGATTTTCAAATTCCCACATTTTCAAATTTTCAAATTACCCTAGTACTTCAAAATATCCCGGATGAAATTATGGTACTCGTCAAAAGACGGCAGGTTGTTGTGGCCGCCGCCCACGATGCGGATCAAGGTGATTTTGTTGGGATTGATTTCCTGTAATTTTTCACTGTGCTTAATAGGAATCAGTCTGTCTTTTGTGCCGTGCAAAATATAGGTGTGGCAATTTACATAGCGGATCCATTTGTCAATACGTAAATGATAACGCAGCACGATGCTTACTGGTAAAATAGGAAGAAATCGTTTTACCACTTTTGTAAAATTATAGTATGGCGCATCGAGAATTAGATAACGAGGCTTGTTGTCAGATGCAATTTTTGCTGCAAAACCGCTGCCAATGCTTCTCCCATAAACAATGATATGATGCTCGGCAAATTGTGATGTCAGTGCATTGTATACAAACTGTACATCGCTTAGCATTTGTGCTTCGCTACGTTTGCCGGTGCTTTTTCCAAATCCACGGTAATCGATCAGCACAACATCGTAGTCATACCGGTAAAAGTCCTTT
>Ga0318567_10000503_pt1 | contig 16193 bp, 15 predicted proteins | sample GRESIP088b5f20_FD_203691 | JGI IMG/M metagenome (GOLD analysis project Ga0318567, IMG submission 203691) | Tropical soil microbial communities from Luquillo Experimental Forest, Puerto Rico - GRE.SIPMG.088b5f20 | ecosystem: Environmental > Terrestrial > Soil > Tropical forest > Bulk soil...
TCGTTGCTCCGCTGCGGCCGCTGCGTGAAACCTTAGCGTTCTTGGCTTTTTCCTTTGCGCCTTTGCGTGAAACCTGTTGCATAAAACAGCGTCTACATTTGGTTAGTTGGCTTTTTGGTTTTGTCGAGCTCGCCTATGAATGGAATTTGATCCATGATATGAGCCTTGATGATGGTTTGCAGATAACCTTCCAATTGAAAGAATTTCGCTGCATTTACACCGCCTACCGCTGTTGATATTTTCTTGTAATAATTCAGATGTAATTTGTCCAGGTTGATTTCATTTTCCAATGCACGTTTTGCCAGCTCATCGGCTTTTGAATTATCAAGCTTGTCGTAAGCGTTCGCATATTCCTGTATAATGCCGATTCTTTCTCTGTTCAGGTCCTTGCGTTTTACTTCATACTCATCATAAAGGCTCCAGAATTTAGCGCTTTGATCTGCGGGTAAAGTCATGTATTGTTGAACCAGGTCTTTCTTTTCCTTGCCAAAAACTGACTGAATTACATCGATGTCTTCTTTTGAAACCGCGTTTTGAGCGAACGTTGTTGCCGTAATAAAAAAGGCTGCAAGTACGATGATTGTTTTTTTCATAATTGTGAGATTTGCTTTAAATGATTAGAAGTTTCGTGAGGATTTTTATTTTAGGTCAAATAAATTCTTACACTCTAACGCATAACGGCATGAGCCATTATTGCATAAGCAAATGGATAACAATGCAATCCTTCTTTTTGTTAACTAAGGGGAAGAATATTTTTGAAAAGGAGATGGAGAGCGGGAAGAAAGGAGTGAGGATGCGCACGGTATGTGGAGTACGATGTACGAATTTCATTAAGGAGTTGTTCTATAATGAAATTCGTACACCGTATGTTGTGTTTCCTAGTGCGGTTTTTTCTTTTCGTTTTTCTGTGATTGTTCCAGAAGCCTTTGTTCGTTAATGTTGCCGTTGGCATCACGAATGGTTTGTTCTACGGGTTCCTCGCCTTCTTTCAATTTAAAGTTGAAAACTTTGTCAACATGAACCCACTGGCCCTTTTCCCATTTGAAACCTTCGAAATCGCCATCCGGAACATACGTTTCTTTTCTTTCGGGCTCGTCTGTTTCGGAAGTCAGGTGATCGTAGATGATCATGTCCAGTTCTGGATTGTAGTTAAATGTTGTTCCGGCTTCTTTTTTATACTCAATGTAAAAACGACTTTGTGGCGCTTTTCTTGCCGTATCATTTTTGAATGAAAAATAACTTCCACCAAATACAGGTTCACCCGTTTTGTCATCAAAAGTCAGCACATCGATCCATTTTCGGTTACTGCTCACCGTGTAGCTGTCAAATCCGATCAGCGTGTAGTATTTTTTATTGTTGTAAGTCTTTTCAACAATGCGATAGTACACCGCACCGATCCAATTCTTGTTGGTGCGAACAGAGTCCTGAGGTTTTGAGGTAAACATCGACTGATCAAAAAGCGGTACCAGTTTCAGTTCCCCATTTGTTGTGCGGTATTGAATGGCTCCTTTTTGCAAATAGAAATATTCATCTTTTTTCATTTGCCAGGTGAATATCCTGAAACTGCTATCCGGCGGATACAATTTGGAAACAGTCTGCAGTGAGTCGAAAGGGTAGTAGAACGAATTATGAGTTTTCAAAGCACGCACCAGCCCCCTTACAAAAAGGCTGTCGGCTATGAAGCGATCGCCGGGCTCCTGCGCGTTGATCATGTCTTCTGCATACATCTTTAACGAATCCTGCTTTAGCTGAAGGGCCTTCGTATCTGCTTTTGAAATACGCTGACCAAAAGAAACAGTTGCGATTAAAACGAACGATATCGAAATGATTAATTTATACATAGTTATCTAAGCCGGTTATTCCGGATTGCAAATCTGCAAATATTAAGCGAATAAAAGTTAAACGAAATTAACCGTAGTAAATTTTATTTATTGCAAAATAGAAAGTTAAAATAAATGGTTTGAAATCTGTAGGGGCGAATTGAATTCGCCCTCACAGCTCATTCGGCCAGGGTCCACGTACTGGTGCGGCCAAGCATTGAAAAACTGCAGATATAACCCTTAAGTTTCAGTTCTTTGCCAGAGACGTTGATTTTGCCGCAATATGTTTTGCCGGATACTGGGTCGTATACTGTTCCGCCTTCAAACTGATTGGCGTTATCGGTGCTTTTCTTAAATGACTTAAGTATGAGGAGATTTTGGAGTGGAATTTTTCTCTTTTTTTCTTCAGGATTTTTAACATCGGTTTTGGGATTGCCCGATGCGTCTTTTGGGTCAGCCAGCCAAACCAACTTTCCGTAAAACAAGCCATCGGCGCCCTTATAAACCTGAATTTTTGAAGTCTTTTCCTGGTTGTACCAGACTCTTTCAACAGGCTCTTGCTGTTCCTTTGCAAGCAAACAAGTGCTTATAAACAGGGAGAGGAAAAATAGCTTTTGCATAATGACAAGGGGCTTGTTCTAAAATCATTCTTCGCCGGTGCACTGATATACAACAGACTTACTGGCCCTTAGGTTCGGCTAAATATGGTTTAACCAATATTGTTTCAAACTAGTTAATCATTAAAGGTGAATAAGCTACCAGGATTCGGCTGCCATCAATATAATAGCAGGCTGGATATTCGCCATTTTTTGGTGTGACTTTCCAAGCTTTTGCAAGCTGATTTTGAGTGTTGGAAGGTTGCCCCAGATTATAATAACCAAATTCCGCTTCGAGGCAACTGTCCTTGAATTGATCACCAAGATGTTCCTTATTTTGGACATCGTCCAAATAATACTGCCTTAGTTGTTTAAGTTGTGAATGGGGAGTAGTATTCAATAATGTCTCTGTTACTAAATTGCCGCCCGTAAAATTAAGTGTATCGTTTTTAAAATGGTAAACCATGTCTCCATTAAAAAGTCTTACACCGTTTAAAAACTGATCAATTCTTACGGACTTGCTATCGAAAGAAAAAGGAAAGTAGTTGGTTTGAGTTGTCTCATGAAGATATCTGTAGTAGCGAAACCGCTTATTATCGATATTATTATTTTTAAACAAACTATCAATGGTTGTGATGTCGATGGGGTTCACGCTGTGATCGGTAACTGCTATTGTAAACCGTTCGATGCAGCCATTGGGCAGGCTGTTGTCCTGTCTGCAAGCTGCCAAAACCAACAGGCATATTGTTGCAGTAAAAATTTTTGTCATAGCAGGGTTTTTGTTTTGACAAGCGGTTTTCGATAAACGTTGCACTGGAGTGTTATCAATAGAACAACGACGGCCAAAGAAAAAGCCTTTGCAAAATCTACATATTTTTTGCAAAGGCCGTAGTATTGGTCAAATTGAATGTAAAGGTTACTTGGGCAAAGGGCAAGAAGCAAGTGTTTTTGCTCCTTTTTCCATTTTCTTTTTAAAAGAATCAGTGTGAGCAATTGAGGTAATATTTTTAACGATTTTTACCTCGCCTAATTGTCTCGACAGAACGCTTATCGGAACGATCTTCTCTTTATTTTTTACCATGTCATAAAGATAAAGCTTTTTATTTTTTCAATGTTACCAGAAACTCCTCACAAGGCATATCTTTTTCATAAACTTGCCAATTGTCATTATAATATCCATAGATAACAAAGGAGCGTTGAATTTCTTCAAGATTATTGGAGATTCCGATTTTGTATAACCGTGATCTTGCCTTGGTACTTCCTGTAGCATAAATGCCTTTGTCAGGATGTTTTTCAAGAAATTTTATCACTGCAAACGCCACCGTAGCAAGCACTTTTTGACTATCGTTATTTCCAGTTACAATGAGATCGTCAATATCGCCGTTCAACTTTTCGTCTCCAAAGCCGAGGTTGTAGACGTTTGCCTTTTTGGAAAGTCGTTTGAATTCAATCGTTTTCTTTATTGTTCCCTTCGGCCCAACGCTTTCAAACTCAAATCGCATTAACGACTTTGACGCCATTGTCTCATATCTGTCAAGCTGCATCGAAAAAAGGGCAAGCTTTTTAAGATGGTCATCACGGTAATGGGTAAGTTATTTTATAAAGCTTTCGCGAAATGTAAGAGATCATCAAACGCCAGATCAATCGCAGGATGGGGGAGTTCTTGATCAGGACTTGTTGTTTTTACAAACACTGTGTGCATACCGGCGTTTCTTCCGAATTCCATATCGCTGATGTTGTTGCCCACCATCAATGATTTGGAGAAGTCAATTTCAGGAAAATCCTGTTTCGCCTGGAAGGCCATGCCGGGATTAGGTTTGCGGTGAGAGTGGTTGCTATCCAAAGCAGTGCAATAATAAATGGTATCGATGCGGCCGCCGGCTTTTGTTATTTCTTCCAGCATATTTTTATGAATATCCTGCAAGCTATCTTCTGTCATCAAGCCCTTGCCAACGCCTTTTTGATTGGTCACTAAAATAATGCGCGGAAATTTTTGAGCAAGCATTTTGATCGCTTCTAAAGCGCCATTGTAAAAAGTAAACTCTCCGTAATGATAGATATAGTCCTCCACTTTTTCATGGTTGATAACACCGTCGCGGTCCAGGAAAAGCGTCCAGTCTTTATTTATATTGGAAAGTGAAAAAGGCATAATTTGAAAATGTGATAATTTGAAAATGAACGTGCGACATGCAAATTAATTTGGAATAACCTAAGATTCAAAAAATTGTATAATTGAAAATGCGGCTGCCAACTAACTATCGGCAAGCCGCACATAAACAATTTTAAAATTTTCAAATCTTCAAATTCTCAAATTGAGAAGTATTTCTCTTCCACCAACTCACAAATAATGTGTCCAATGGTAATGTGGCTTTCCTGGATGCGTGGCGTAATTGAAGAAGGCACATTAAACAAGTAGTCGCTCAAAGCATGCATGACACCACCGGTAATGCCTGTGAAGCCAACAGTAATAACGCCTTTTTCTCTTGCCACTTCAAATGCTTTCACAATGTTGGCAGAATTACCGGATGTAGAAAGACCGATCAATACATCGCCTTTCATCATAATGCCGTCAACGAGACGGGAATAGATATCGTTATAGCTGTAATCATTTGCCACAGCTGTTAAGTATGAGGTGTTACAATGCAATGCCTCTGCAGGAAGCGCTTGTCTGTTTTTATAAAAACGTCCGCTGAATTCAGCGGCTAAGTGTTGGGCATCCGCAGCGCTACCGCCGTTTCCGCAGAAGTAAATGCGTTTGCCGTTTTGAAAGGCGTTTACAATCGCATCAACAACTTCCAGCATTCTTTCAAGCATTGCCTGATCTTGCAGTAGTTGTTGTTTTGTATCAATAGATGATTGAATGATCTCTTTTACCTGGGTAATGCGTTCCATGTTTAAATTAGTTGATAGGTGTTGGTTGTGAGTTGTTAGCGAACCGCAACCAACAGCATTTTCAAATTTTCAAATTGCGTTTACTTCTTTTTGGGCGCTGCCTTCTTCGGAGCTGCTTTTTTTGCTGCAGTTTTCGTAGCCGGTTTTTTAGTGGCTGTTTTTTTCGCAGCAGCTTTCTTCGCAAATGCATTAGGAACCTGCTCAACAATCATTTTCTTAACATCTTCCAATGAAATAGCAGCCGCTTCTTCTTCAGAATATTTTGTGCCGTCGGCTTTTCTACCCAGCTTCAACATTTTCTTTTGGAAGCGGATGAATGCACCCCAGCGACCATTTTCAATAGAAATTTTTTCTTCCGGCCATTGTTGAATATAACGGTTGGCCTCTTTTTCCATTTTCTTTTGAATCAGTTCCTCGCATTGCGCCTGCGTCAGTGTATCGAAATTGTAAGCTCTTGGTACGTTGATAAAAATGTCGTTCCATTTAATGAACGGACCGAAGCGGCCTTTTCCTTTTGTAACCCCTTTGCCTTCGTAAGAAGCGATAGGCGCATCAGCAACCTGTTTCACGTTGATGATAGCCATAGCTCTTTCCATATCTACCGTCAGCGGATCTTCGCCTTTTGGAATGGAAATGAAATCTTCACCCCATTTAACGTAAGGACCAAAACGACCAACGTTTACCGATACTTCTTTTCCTTCAAACTCACCTAATGTAAGTGGCAGCTTAAAGAGATCCATTGCTTCGTCAAATGAAATGGTCTCAATGCTTTGATTTGCTTTCAGGCGGGCAAAGCGTGGTTTCTCTTCATCGTCAGCGCTACCAATTTGCACCATCGGGCCATAGCGTCCCATACGCGCAATCACTTGTTTGCCACTTGCTGATTCAACACCCAATTCACGTTCACCTTTTGCCCTTTCCGCTGTTTCGAGCGTTACTTCTATGCTGGTATGAAATGGCGAATAAAATTCATCGATCATTTTGTTCCACTTCATTTTGCCTTCAGCAATTTTATCGAAGTCGTTTTCGATTTCAGCAGTAAAACCGTAATCCATTACCGTTTTAAAGTGTTGCTTCAAAAAGTCAGTTACCAACATACCCAAATCGGTAGGGAACAACTTGCCTTTTTCAGCACCGGTGGTTTCCGTTTTAATTTCTTTAGAGATCTCATTCTTCTTGTCGAGATGAAGAATATTCAGTTGTCTCAAAACGCCGTCTTTATCTCGTTTCTCGATATAGTTTCTTTTTTGGATAGTAGAAATTGTTGGCGCATACGTACTCGGACGGCCAATTCCCAACTCCTCCAATTTTTTGATAAGCGAAGCTTCCGTATAGCGAGGGGAAGGGCGAGTGTATCTTTCTGCCGCCAACATCTCCTTAAATTCAAGAGCTTGTTTCACCTGCAATGGAGGCAAAATGCTGTCATTGTCGTCATCACCATCTTCTTCGTCTTTTCCTTCAAGATACACTTTAAGGAAGCCATCGAATTTCATCACCTCACCGGTTGCGGTAAGCGTTTCTTTGTTCGTGGAAATATCAATTTTAGCTGTAGTCTTTTCAAACTCCGCATCACTCATTTGCGAAGCGATGGTACGTTTCCAGATCAATTCATATAAGCGCTTTGCATCAGGATCATCCACTGTATGGTTGTCCATATAAGTGGGACGGATGGCTTCGTGCGCTTCTTGTGCACTTTCGTTTCTATTCTTGAATTTGCGCGGTTGGTGGTATTTCGCGCCGTAGCTGTTCGTTACCTCGTTTCTGATGTCGCCCATTGCGGTATCGCTCAGGTTCACGCTGTCGGTACGCATGTACGTTATTTTACCGCTTTCGTATAAGCGCTGTGCGAGCAACATGGTGCGACTTACACCATAACCAAGTTTACGGCTTGCTTCCTGTTGTAATGTAGAAGTGGTAAAAGGCGCTGCCGGAGAGCGTTTGGTTGGTCTTACAGTAATGTCAGTTACGGTATAGTTTGCACCCTTGCAGCTTTCCAAAAACTTTTGTGCATCCTGTGCGCTATCAATTTTTGACGGCCCCTCTGCTTTGAAAGTTACTTTCTTACCCGTTATATCATTAGCAACAAAATATGCATCAATTTTATAGCTGCTTACCGCGCTAAACTGGTTGATTTCTCTTTCTCTTTCCACGATCAATCTTACCGCCACACTCTGCACACGACCGGCACTCAGGCTGCGCTGCATACCGATCTTTCTCCACAATACCGGGCTCAATTCAAAACCAACGATCCTGTCGAGAACGCGGCGTGCCTGCTGCGCATCTACAAGGTTCATATCTATGGTGCGGGGATTTTGCACCGCCTTTCTGATGGCTGGCGCAGTAATCTCGTTGAAAACGATACGTTTGGTGGTTTTAGGATCGAGACCGAGAACTTCCGCTAAGTGCCAGCTGATGCTTTCACCTTCGCGGTCCTCATCCGATGCGAGCCAAACCTCATCGGCTTTCTTCGCAAGGCTCTTTAAATCGCGAACCACTCTTTCTTTATCTTCGGGAACTATATATCTAGGTTGAAAATTATTGTTTATGTCAATCCCCATATCGTCCTTCTCAAGGTCACGAATATGACCAAAAGAGCTCTTCACCTCGAAATCTTTCCCCAGGATTTTTTCAATGGTTTTCGCTTTTGCCGGGCTCTCCACAATCAGTAAATTCTTTGCCATACTATATTATTATATACCAAAAACGGTTTTAGTGTCGTGCAATTTTAATGTATAACCCTGAAAATAAAAAATTGCCTGCTGAGGCTATTATCAAAAAGCATTGATTTTTAATGCAAAAATAACGGGCCATAAGGGGACTGTAAACCACATTTGGCGCGGCATATGAATTGATTACTAATAAGTAAAGAAAATTTATGAAAAATCAAAAAATAATTTCAGCCATCGCTCTTGGCGCTGTTGTCGCCGGAGCCGCGACCTATTATTTTATGAAAAGGAAAAAACGGGTAGGCGGGAACGGACGCTTAAGCGTAACGGACCGTGGCAGGGACATTCGTCATATTATTTATTCGGCCAAAAGATTTCAGCACGGGCATACCTTTAATTAGCCAAAAAAGTGCAATGCCTAACCGAAAAAAAGTAAATGATTTATTAAAAAGTCCTTATATGTAGGTGTAAACCCATATGTATACAACGCAGAGCTTGCATCTTACATCTAATAACCATGGTACGACGCTGAAAACGTGTTTTACCGTGGTTTTTTACTTAAAACAATTTTTTAATAAAACATTCGTTCTAATATTAATATTCTATTAAAAACCAATATCTAGTTATGGACGCTATTCTAACAAACTCACAAGCGGAACTGGCCGCCGATTTTCAGATGAAAGAGATTCAAACGAGATACAATAGCCAGATCGGATTATTGAAAGTACAAAGCGTGAAATATGCTCAGCGAACACCGGAATTGGGTGTTTCATATTTACAGGCTGCAAAAGATATTATGCATCGTTCATTATTTTTTTATGTGTCAAATGGTTTTGTTTTAAGCGAAGAGGGATTCTATTTTTCAGCGATGGAAAATTAAACTCATCGTGGTTTTGTTGTTGGTTATTGGTGATTAAAAAGGACAGAGATTTATCGCTGTCCTTTTTTTATTTTGAGAGAAGGAACGCAGATTTTCATGATTGTCAGGATTAGAATGATTTGAAGTTTTGGGGAATTCTACATCTGGCACTCCTCGTCTTAAATCAAAAAATCTTGACGATCGTGACAATCATGAAAATCAGCGTTCTGTTCACTGCTGTTTCACCGGTTGGTCGCTCTCTAATTCAGGATCACCGTCGTTCTTTTTGCCATTAAGATCTCGTTCGGTTACTATTTCACCCTTGCCTTGTTCTTCACCTGGCGCTTTATCTTCACCTTCGAAATCTTCATTCGGTAAAGTTGGTTGCATTTCATCCTTTGCAGAGAACTTATTGTCTTTTTTCATACGCTAAGTTTTAGATAGTAGTTACTTCAAACATTATACCCTCAAGGAATTAGAAATTAGGAATTAGGAACTAGAAGGGCCGCATTCTTTATTTGATTTCAGAGTGGTTTAGTTTTGTCTTTTTTTCTGTTTGAATCGGCCTTTGGAATTCTATTGGAAATTGTTGCGTCGCACACTTGAACATTTGAATATGGATGAACAAGTAGCACCATAAAAAAACCGGCATTGCTGCCGGCTTGGATAAGGGGATTTAGGGGCTTATGTTTATCGCTTGATAAACACTTGAGTTCATAGGGAGCCACTTTGGAAAAAGCGGCCTTAAGGTTTTCAAATTCTATCAGGCTGTTACAACTATTAATTCTTAATTGTTAATTATTAATTATTAATTGGCACCATCAGCTTGCTTGTTTTCTTTCAGCATTTGCAGCAGCTGCAATCCCATCAATCCACTTAAGCTTCCATCACTACCATTACCACCACTAACAATCAGGTCAGGGATGATTTTGATATTGCCTTTACCAATTTCCTCAGTGATCTTGTATTTGGTAAAGTTGTCGCCACCCATCGCTTTAACCTGTAACTCGTAAGCTTCAGCGGTAGATTTACCGATCGCCATGATTTTTTCAGCTTCGGCCAAACCGGTTTTGCTGATCTTTTCGGCATCCGCGCTGGCGTTCAATTTGGTTGCTTCTGCTTGTGCAGCCGCCATTGCTTTTGTTGCTTCCGCTTCCGCGTTTGCACGCATTTTTGTTGCTTCGGATTGTGCGTTCACCTGCAGTTTCAAACTGGTTGCATCACCCTCGGCTTTCTTAACGGCAGCATCAGCGGTGCGTTGAGCGATCTCTACGCTTTGTTGCGCTTTTACGATCTCTTTCTGCATGTCGGCGATCGCGGTTTCTTTTTCCATACCTTGCCTTTGTTCCTGCGCCATCTTTTGCGTTTGATAGGTTTTTTGTTCCTCTTCAGCGATCTTTCTGTCCGTTAAGGTTTTCATCAAAGCTTCAGGAGGAACGATGTCACCAATCAAAGTATCGACTGCGTTTACGTTGTACTCGTCAAGTACTTCTTTGATATGTTCCCTCGCAGATTTCTGTCTTTCCTTACGTGTACTCAAAAAGCTGATCACATCGCTGTCCTGCGCACTGTTACGGAAATAGTTACCGATCGTTGGTTCCAATACCTGCGACACCAGGTTGTTCATGCTACCGAATCGTGCAATCACTTTTGGCGCTTCATTCGCAGGAATGTGAATGATCTGTGCCACGTCAAGATTGAAAGGGAAACCGTCTCTTGAACGAACCGTGATCGTACTCAAATTTTTATCGAGGTCATGCGCTTCACTTCTCGCATTTGCCCAGTTCAACACAAGGTTGGTGGTTGGTACGAGTTCTACTTTCATGGTGTAGACGTTGACAGGATATTTACCCGGACCTAACGGTTCCATCCACACGCCACGGAAACCTTTCGCAACGATGTTACCGTGTTTAAAAGTGTCGCCCGTTACGTCTTTACCATCTTCACCTATGTAAGAGATCACAACACCCACCTGGCCGATCGGTACATTGGTCATGGGTATCTCTTCGATCTGGATGGCCCAAGGGTTGATAAAGTAGCTACCGGCCAGCATTACCTGCGGTTGGAGACCACGATTACCACCGTTTACCAAAAAGGCATCAACGTCCTGGAAGTTGTTGTGTCCGTCAATTTGTTCACCCGCGATTTGTCCGGCTCTAACCGGCACACCATCGAGTGTGGTAACGATACCCACTTTGTTTTCATGGATGATTGTCATGTCGGCGATAGTGACCGTAAACGCAAAGCTGTTGATACGATACGTACCTGCTGTAAGCAGTGCTGTTTGTCTACCTTTCTGACCACCATTGTTAAGGAATTTCTCTGCATCCTGGAAGTGGTCGCTGTCAACCGTACGTCCAAGGATATTACCAGTAGGCAATTGTGCACCATCGTTTGCCAGCACCAGACCGATCTTGCCTTCCGGAATGATTACGAAGGGTTGCATTTCCACACCATACTGCCATGGCCACATGCCCCAATAAAGACCGGGAGCCAGGGTTTGCGCCTGGAAACCGGCTTCACCTTTTGTGGCGATGATGCGACCGTCGGGCAGTTCGCGGTCCGAACCAATTAACACGAATTTTTTAGTAACCAATCCTATTCGGTTTTCCGGCACGATGACCATACCGAAGAACACTCGTAGAATGAACTTGTAAAACAGGATAAAGATCAGTATCAGTGCCAGCCACCAATAACTGGCAAAAAGGGTTGGGAGGTTCATAATTGTTTTTTGTTTTTATTGTTTATTAATGATTTGATAGAGATATGAACGCAGATTTTCATGATTGTCAAGATTTTTTATGATTTTTTGAAATTGATTCTTGAAAATCGGCATTCTTGTCTTGTGATTTGTAAGGTCTTATAGACTTGGTTCATAAATCATGAAAATCTGCGTTCCGTTTTTACATGGCTCGCCCATGACATATGCGCTTATGCATAGTTGTTAACTAAGCTTGTACTTTGGTTTGCCTTAAATTTTTGTCAGGAACTGAAGGTGATTGCAGGTAGTACTTGGGAACCGGGGTTTGCGAAAAGGACCGCAATATTATGTTTCATATTCGTAGGAGATGTGCTCCTTATTTGTTTGATGGTGTAAAGATATATCGCGCTATCGCTTCATTGTGAGTGATTTAGGGAGCAGCGGGACTTGCGTAGTGAAGAGCGGAAAAGTATGTGTGATGAACGGCAAATATGGTGGGTTGGGGGCGAGATAGGTGGATAAGCGGGGAGAAGCAATTAGGAATTAGAAATTAGAAATTAGGAATTGGGCCTCTGTACAGACGCGAGACAACGCGTCTCCAGTGAAATTCGTAATTCTGCACCACCGCGGAAAAACCATATAGATTTACAATGTATATTTAATTCAAGACAATGCGAAATTTTGCATTCGTCCATCATATAACACCTTTTGTTTTATGATTGGTCGGTGAAAATGAAGGTTGTTAGAAAATATTCTTCTATTTCTTCTTTTATAATATATCATATAATTCCGGCTTGCTTCTATCTCAAAAACTATCTTTAATTTGACTAACAAACGATAGTATAATTAAACACAAAACTTGCCATGGAACAACAGTATGAATTGTACACTTCAGAGGACCGCGAAGTTTGGAAACAGCTTTACACACGCCAGCATCCGCAAATAGTTCAGTATGCGTCTCAGGCCGTTATTGACGGCATGGAGCAATGTGGCTTCAGAGCAGATGAAATCCCCGATTTTAAAAAAGTAAATGAGAATTTATCGCACATAACCGGCTGGCAGATATATGCCGTGCCCGGTTTGATAGATAATAAACTTTTCTTCGAAAATCTTTCGCTGAAAAAATTCCCTTGCGCCACATGGTTGCGCACAATGGAGCAACTCGATTACCTCGAAGAGCCTGATATGTTCCATGATGTATTTGGTCATGTGCCTTTATTGACCAATCATGAGTTTACAGGCTTCTTAAGCAATCTTGCAGTGATTGCGTTGAAAAATATTGATGACGAAGATTTCATCGAAAGAATGAGTCGTCTGTACTGGTATACTGTTGAGTTTGGTTTGATCAAACAAAACGGTGTGCTTAAAGCTTACGGTGCTGGAATATTATCATCTATTGGCGAAACAAAATATTCGCTGTTCTCAGATCAGCCGAAACGCGTGCCTTACGACCTGCACACGAGCCTGGATACACCTTATATCAAAGACAAATACCAGGAAGTGTATTATGTGATCAACTCTTACGAGGAGTTGTTTGCGAGTATTGAGAATTATAATGAGAGCTTAATGCTTAACGCCTAATACTTAACGCAGAACGCTTAAGGTGTAACTTTCGAAGTTATGCCTTAAGCGTTCTTTATTTTCAGTTAGTATATCGCATGCAAGTTGCGTTAGGCGTTAAGCTTAATCTACCTGTATCTCCGAAACAAACGTCCACGACTTATTTCCAGCGCCCTGTTTGCCTTCTTCAATCATGCCGTAGTTTTTAGCGAGAACACGGACATAACGGCAATTTGTATTCGCAAAATTAACAGTGATGTTGCCCATGTTATAACTTTCGTACACAACATTTGATGACTGGCCCGCATCGGTGAAATTTTTTCCATCGCTGCTCACCTGCACCTGCACATATTTGGGAGGATAGATCCAGCTGGCAGGTTGATACAGAATGTGAACATTTACTTTGGAAATGTTTTCTGTTTTTCCCAAATCAATTGTTGCATCGCAATCGCCGCCGAACCAGCCGAGCCATTCAGGAGAGTTAATATCCTTTTGTGCCTTTACACCATTGATCAATCCAAATGTGCCGCCATTGCCGCTGTATTTGGGATCGGGTATTCTTGTAATGGTTACTTTTTTGCCTGTGGCTTTATTGAAAGAAAATGTTTGTCGCACTTCTCTGCCGAGCGTCCCATCAGTATTCTTTACGACTGCCACCATTGTTGCATTATTGGTTATTGAAACAGGGGAGACATAAGGCGTCGCTTTGTCAACAGTGGTTCTATCTGCATTGTACACCAGTAAATTTCCCGCTTTGTTATTGGTGAATACTTTCCATGAAACGCCGTTGCCGCCAGGGCCTGGAGTTATGGCTGTTTGTATGTCGTAATAAGCCGTGCTATAGTTTGTTTTTTGAAATGATAATTTCTTGAAAATATCGGGAAGTTTTTGTTCGAATTTTTTCCAATCTCTTTTAGAGGCCGGACTCCATAAAACCTCGCTCAATGCCGCCATGCGGGGGAATTCCATGTACTCGACTTTTGACGGATAGCCAACGTATTCTGTCCACAAATTTGCCTGCGCTCCCAGAACATGTTTTTGCTGCGATGCATCCAAAACAGCAGGTATAGGCTCGTAGCTATATACTTTTTCCAAAGGAAGAAAACCTCCGATGGTAACAGAGTCTTCCGTTTTCGTTTGTGCATGGTCGAAATAAACATAAGTGTTTGGCGTCATGATCACATCATGGTTTTGCTTTGCCGCATTGATGCCTCCCTCTTCGCCGCGCCAGCTCATTATCGTTGCGTTTGGTGCGATCCCGCCTTCCAGAATTTCATCCCAGCCTATAATCTTTTTGCCTTTGCTGTTGATGTATTTTTCCATGCGTTGTACGAAATAACTTTGCAATGCATGTTCGTCAGGCAGGTGTAGGTCCATGATTCTTTGCTGGCATTTCGGACATTTTTTCCAGCTTGTTTTAGGGCATTCATCGCCGCCCACATGCACGTATGCTGCGGGGAACAAAGGAATTACTTCATCTAAAACATCTTGCAGGAAAGTGAAAACGCTGTCATTGCCTGCACAAAAAACATCATCGAAAACGCCCCATGTTTGCTGCACCTTGTAAGGTCCGCCTGTGCAGCCAAGATAAGGATAAGCTGTGAGCGCCGCCGATGCGTGTCCCGGCATTTCTATTTCAGGAATGATGGTGATATAGCGGTCAGCAGCATACTTCACTACTTCTTTAATTTGCTCTTGCGTATAAAATCCGCCGTAGTGAAGGCTGTCATTTCCGGTGCCGGGATAACGACCGATGATCGTACCATCGCGCCATGCGCCCACTGATGTAAGTTTCGGATATTTTTTTATTTCAATGCGCCAACCCTGGTCATCAGTTAAATGCCAGTGAAAAGTATTGATCTTGTATGTGGCGAGATAATCAATGTACTGTTTAATATAGTCTACGCTAAAAAAATGGCGGCATACATCGAGCATCATACCACGATAAGCAAAGCGTGGATGATCATTGATATCAACTGCAGGAACTTTTAATGCTTTCGATGCAGCGGGAGGAAGCAATTGTATTAAAGTTTGCACTCCATAAAAAGTACCTTGTGCATTATCACCTGCGATGTAAACATTCTTGCTGTCCACCTTCATTACATAAGCTCCGGGAATGGGATATTCTATATGCTGGTAGTTCAGCACAATGCCGTTTTTAGCTGTGCCGTTATCATTTGTAACCTTTAGTTGGAAGCCATAATATTTCTGAAGATATGCGTTGAGAAACGAAGCCGCATTCTGCAGGCCGCTTCCCTGCATGATAATATTTGTGGAAGGAGTGATTGTAAAGTCCCCTTTGGAAGCCTTTATTTCCGCGGGTTCCGGAACGATGGTCTGTGCGCTTAATTGTAATAAACTGATTGTCAGGATTGCCGATGCAAGAATCTTTTTCATCATGTTGGTTTTGCAATGTCAAACGATTTAAGGAGAGAATGGTGAAACGCGAATGGGTTGTTCATTGTAAGGTCTGTTCGGAAATCGGGAAAACCTACTCACATTTTACTCTTCACGATTTTACATTTTTGCCTGATTTTGCGTAAGTGTTTAGTTTGTGCATTTCAAGAATAGTGGTTTTTCCATCATCGCTTTCACGATACATCGGAACAAATTTTACGTCAAATTGTACTTCGTCATAAGTATAAGAGGTGCGTTGCAAAACAGTGGTTGAATAAACATCGTTGAATGCTTTCACCAACACGTAGATCTCAAAATCTGACGTCTTGAGATCATCTAAACTATATCCGTAAATAGGGCTTTGCTCATTGATCGGGTGCACCACGGTAAAGTTCATTGGCAAAGAATCTGCTTGTTTTCTCTCCAGGGGAAGATCGAAGAATTTGTAAATGTTTTCGCCATTTTCATTTGAGAGTAGAGCGAGGCTTACTCTTACTTCTACGTTAGTAAGTGTGTGTCCGTCTTTGTAACACGCGAAGCGAAACATTAAACCTGTAATGTCCTGGTAGGGACCAATTACAGCGTGGTCGCTGAAAGAAAGAAAGGCCTTTGGTTTTGCAAACCGTCCGAAGAATAGTCCGGTTGCGATTGCAAAAGAAAGAAAGCCGGTCATGGCTTCAAATGCAGCGACAATGTTGCTTC
>Ga0318567_10000504_pt1 | contig 16175 bp, 11 predicted proteins | sample GRESIP088b5f20_FD_203691 | JGI IMG/M metagenome (GOLD analysis project Ga0318567, IMG submission 203691) | Tropical soil microbial communities from Luquillo Experimental Forest, Puerto Rico - GRE.SIPMG.088b5f20 | ecosystem: Environmental > Terrestrial > Soil > Tropical forest > Bulk soil...
TACGTCGAGGAACGCACGGACGGCTTCCGGATCATGATCCGCGACTCGCCGGCCGCGATCAGCTCCGGTACCTACTCCAGCCTGCTTAACGACGCCGTCAGCCAGGTCAGCTCCATCCTGGCCGGTGACTTCTCCCGCCGCGGTCTGGACCCTGACCTGGCGCCGCTGTACGCCCAGGCGCTGGTGGGCTCGGTGTCGATGACTGCGCAGTGGTGGCTCGACACGCGGGAGCCGAAGAAAGAAGTGGTGGCCGCGCACCTGGTCAACCTGATGTGGAACGGCCTGACCCATTTGGAAGCCGACCCCCGGCTGCAGGACGAGTAGTCGGGCTTACCCACAGTCGCGCGAGAGCAGGTCGGCGACCGTTTCTCGGCGAACCAGTTCGCGGGCCCGGCCGTCCTTGACCGCCACCAGAGACGGTCGGCCGACCATGTTGTAGTTCGACGCCATGCTGTGGTGGTAGGCGCCGGTACAGGCCACGGCCAGCAGGTCGCCGGGGTGCAGGTCCGCCGGTAGCTCGATATCGCGGGCGATCTCATCGCCCGCTTCGCAGTGCCGGCCGGCTACGGTTACGAGCTGCTTGGCCCCCAACGAATGCCGGTTCGCCAACGCGACGGTGTATTGCGCGCCGTACAGCGACACCCGCGGGTTGTCGCTCATCCCGCCGTCCACCGCGACGAAGGTGCGGCCACCCGATTGGGTCTTCACCGAGTGCACCCGATACAGCGTCATGCCGGCGCGGCCGCTGATCGCCCGGCCGGGTTCCACCACGACCTTTGGGCGCGGGAAATACTCGGCGGCGCAGGCCTCGTCCAGCGCATCCTCGATGACGCGGGCCAGATCGTCGAGGTCGAGCTCCCGATCACCGGGGACGTAGGGGATGGCGTGCCCACCGCCGATGTTCAGCTCGGTCAGGATGACGTCGGACTGCGCTCGGATGTCGGCCATCGCGGCGATCATCCGGCGGACTGCTTCGCCGTAGAGGGCGGGGTCGGTGACCTGCGAGCCGATATGGCAGTGCAGCCCGACCAGATCAAGGATGGGGTGCGCCAGCACGCGCTTGGCCGCATCGGCGGCGTGGTCACCGGCGAGCGTGAACCCGAACTTCTGGTCACTGATGCCGGTGGTGACGGCGCAGGTGGATGGCCCGGATTTGTCAAAGTCCGGGATTACCCGGATGAGCACCGGCTGGCGGCGTTGGGCCACGCCCGCGAGGTAGGCGATCTCGACGCACGAATCCACCACGACGCGCCCGACGCCCGCACGCACCGCGTCGCGCAGCTCGTCGGGCGATTTCGCGTTTCCGTGCACGATGATGCGGGCCGGGTCCACCCCGCCCGCCAGAGCAACGGTCAGCTCACCGCTGGAGCAGACGTCGAGACCGAGCCCCTCTTCGCGCGCCCAGCGGGCCACCGCGGTGGTAAGCAGCGACTTTCCGGCGTAGACGACCTGGATACCGCGCAGCGCCTTGCGGTAGCGGCGGGCGCGGTGCCGAAAGTCGGTTTCGTCGATCACGTAGGCCGGGGTTCCGAACTCGTCGGCGATGTCGGCCAGCGGTACACCGCCGACGCAAAGCCTGCCCTCCTCGTCGGAGTGCGTGGTAGTCGGCCAGATTGCGGGATCGAACCGCGGGGGAGCCGCGCGACCAAGAGACGGCAATATGTCCAGCAATGTCATGACTTCAAAGTGCGCCCGGAAAGTGCCGGATACCGCTTTCCTTACGCACCTTTGATGGTGCCGGGCGCGATCTTGACGAAGTTCGATGCCCCTGGGTGGCCCCCTAGAATGGCCTCATCATGAGCGCACCGGGGCCTGCTCGCCCAGAAACCCCGATCGCGGGGCTCGTCGAATTGGCGCTGACCGCGCCGCCTTTCCAGCAGTTGATCGAGAGCGCGACCGCTCGACCCGCCGAATTGAAGCTGGTCGGCCCGGCCAGCGCCCGGCTGTTCGTCGCGAGCGCGCTGGCGAGGCCAGGCCCCTTGCTGGTGGTCACCGCGACCGGGCGCGAAGCCGACGACCTGACCGCCGAACTGCGCGGCGTGTTCGGCGACGGGGTGGCGGCCTTCCCGTCCTGGGAAACGCTGCCGCACGAGCGGCTCTCGCCCGGCGTCGACACCGTCGGCACCCGCTTGCTGGTGCTGCGCCGGCTGGCCCATCCCGACGACACGAGGCTGGGCCCGCCCCTGCGGTTGGTGGTTACTTCCGTGCGCTCGCTGCTGCAGCCGATGACGCCGCAGCTCGGTCTGGTGGAACCGGTGACGCTGACCGTCGGCGACGAGACCCCGTTCGAGGACGTGATCGCCCGGCTGGTCGAACTGGCATACCCCCGCGTGGACATGGTCGGCCGGCGCGGCGAGTTCGCCGTGCGCGGCGGGATTATCGACGTCTTCCCACCGACCGCCGAGCACCCGGTGCGCGTCGAGTTCTGGGGCGACGAGGTCAGCGAAATCCGGATGTTCTCGGTCGCCGATCAGCGCTCGATTCCGGACCTCGAGATCGCCACGTTTGTGGCGGTCGCCTGCCGCGAATTGCTGCTCACCGATGACGTGCGGGAACGGGCCGCTCAGTTGGCCGCCCGGCATCCCGCGGGTGAGAGCGTCGTCACCGGCAGCGTCTCCGACATGCTGGCAAAGCTGGCCGAGGGGATCCCGGTCGACGGCATGGAGGCGCTGCTGCCGGTGCTGCGTCCCGGCGACCACGTGCTGCTGACCGATCAGCTGGCCGCGGGCACGCCGGTGTTGGTCTGTGACCCGGAGAAGGTGCGCAGCCGGGCCGCCGACCTGATCAAGACCGGTCGGGAATTCCTCGAGGCGTCGTGGTCGGTCGCCGCCCTGGGCACCGACGCACCCGTCGATGTCGAACAACTGGGCGGGTCGGGCTTCGCCGAACTCGACGAGGTGCGGGCGGCGGCGGCCCGGTCCGGACACCCGTGGTGGACCCTGAGCCAGCTCTCCGACGAGTCGGCCGTGGACCTGGATATGCGGGCGGCGCCGTCGGCTCGTGGGCACCAGCAGGACATCGACGGCATCTTCGCGATGCTGCGCGCGCACGTAACGACCGGCGGGTACGCCGCGGTGGTCGCGCCCGGAACGGGGACCGCGCATCGCGTGGTCGAGCGGCTGGCGGATTCCGATACCCCCGCCGCCATGCTGGAACCGGGTGCGGCGCCCAAGGCCGGAGTTGTCGGGGTGCTCAAGGGCCCGCTGCACGACGGTCTGATAATCGGGAGCGGTACCGCCAACCTGGTGGTCATCACCGAGACCGATCTGACCGGCAACCGGGCGACGGCCGTCGAGGGCAAGCGGCTGGCGGCCAAGCGGCGCAACACCGTGGACCCGCTGGCGCTCACCGCCGGCGACCTGGTGGTGCACGACCAGCACGGCATCGGGCGATTCGTGGAGATGACCGAGCGCACCGTCGGCGGCGCCCGCCGCGAGTACCTGGTGCTTGAGTACGCGTCGAGCAAGCGCGGTGGAGGTTCCGACAAGCTGTATGTCCCAATGGATTCCCTGGACCAGCTGTCGCGGTACGTGGGCGGGCAGGCGCCGGCGCTGAGCAGGCTCGGCGGCAGCGACTGGGCCAACACCAAGACCAAGGCGCGCCGCGCGGTGCGCGAGATCGCCGGCGAGCTGGTGTCGCTGTACGCGAAACGGCAGGCCAGCCCCGGACATGCGTTCGGGCCGGACACCCCGTGGCAGGACGAGATGGAAGACGCGTTCGCTTTCACCGAGACCGTCGACCAGCTCACCGCGATCACCGAGGTCAAGGCGGACATGGAGAAGCCGGTCCCGATGGACCGGGTGATCTGCGGCGACGTCGGCTACGGCAAGACCGAGATCGCGGTGCGGGCGGCGTTCAAGGCGGTTCAAGACGGCAAGCAGGTCGCCGTGCTGGTGCCCACCACCCTGTTGGCCGACCAGCACCTGCAGACGTTCGGCGAACGGATGGCCGACTTCCCGGTGACCGTCAAGGGGCTGTCCCGGTTCACCGACACCACCGAGTCCCGCACCGTCATCGATGGCCTGGCCGACGGGACGGTCGACATCGTGATCGGCACGCACCGGCTGCTCCAGACGGGGGTGCGCTGGAAGGATCTGGGCCTGGTCGTCGTCGACGAGGAGCAGCGGTTCGGCGTCGAGCACAAGGAGCACATCAAGTCGCTGCGCACCCACGTGGACGTGCTGACTATGAGCGCCACCCCGATCCCGCGCACCCTAGAGATGAGCCTGGCCGGGATTCGCGAAATGTCGACGATCCTGACGCCGCCCGAAGATCGTTACCCGGTGCTGACCTACGTCGGCCCGCACGACGACAAGCAGGTAGCTGCGGCGCTGCGCCGCGAGCTGCTGCGCGACGGCCAGGCCTTCTACGTGCACAACCGGGTCAGCTCGATCGACCGGGCGGCGGCCCGGGTCCGGGAGCTGGTGCCCGAGGCGCGGGTCGCCGTCGCGCACGGGCAGATGCCCGAGGATCTGCTGGAACGCACCGTGCAGGGGTTCTGGAACCGCGAACACGACATCCTGGTGTGCACGACGATCGTGGAGACCGGTCTGGACATCTCCAACGCCAACACGCTCATCGTCGAGCGCGCCGATACCTTCGGGCTGTCCCAGCTGCACCAGCTGCGCGGCCGGGTCGGTCGCAGCCGCGAGCGTGGTTACGCCTACTTCCTCTATCCGCCCCACGTGCCGCTGACCGAGACGGCATACGACCGGCTGGCGACCATCGCGCAGAACAACGAGCTGGGCGCGGGCATGGCGGTCGCGCTGAAGGACCTCGAGATCCGCGGCGCCGGCAATGTGTTGGGTGTCGAGCAGTCCGGGCACGTGGCCGGGGTGGGGTTCGACCTATATGTGAGGCTGGTGGGCGAGGCCGTGGAGGCGTACCGGGCGGCCGCCGACGGCAAGACGGTCACCACTCCTGAGGAGCACAAGGACGTCCGGATCGACTTGCCGGTGGACGCCCACTTGCCTCCGGAATACATCGCCAGCGACCGGCTCCGACTCGAGGGCTACCGACGGCTGGCCGCGGCTTCTGACGACGCGGCCGTGGCAGCCGTTGTCGAAGAGCTCACCGACCGCTACGGGGAGCTGCCCGAGCCGGCGCAGCGGTTGGTCGCGGTGGCGCGATTGCGGCTGGTGTGCCGCGGCGCCGGCATCACCGAGGTATCGGCGCCATCGGCGGCGACCGTGCGGCTGTCGCCGGTGACGCTGTTGGATTCGGCCCAGGTGCGGCTCAAGCGGATGTATCCGGCGGCGCACTATCGCGCCACGACGGCCACGGTCCAGGTCCCCATTCCGCGCGCCGGCGGCGTCGGCGCGCCACGCCTGCGCGACGTCGAGTTGGTGCAGATGGTGGCCAACCTGGTGACAGCACTGCAAGGAAAGCCACAGCAAGAGGTTGGTATAACGAGTTCGTCGGCGCCGCTCGACGACGATGCGCGCCGAGAATCGGCGCGAGGAGGAGTCGAGCGATCGGCTCGAGCGATGTCTAGGGAGGAGCGGCAAGCACGATGATCGTCGTCTTGGTCGACCCCCGCCGTCCATCGCTGGTGCCCGTCGAAGCCATCGAGCACCTCGCCGGTGAGGTGCAGTACACCGAGGAGATGCCCGTCGCGGTGCCCTGGTCGCTGTCCGCCGCGCGGCCGGTGCACTCCGGCGACCACGCGCCGGTGTTGCTGTCATCCGATCCGGAGCACCCCGCCGTCACCGCTCGATTGGCGGCCGGGGCCCGGCTGATCTCGGCGCCGGACCGGCCGCGCGGCGAACGACTGGTCGACGCCGTCGCGATGATGGACAAGCTGCGCACCGCCGGGCCGTGGGAAAGCGAGCAAACCCATGCCTCGTTGCGCAGGTTCCTGCTCGAGGAGACCTACGAGGTGTTGGACGCGGTGCGCAGCGGCAACGCCGATCAGCTGCGCGAAGAACTCGGCGACGTGTTGCTGCAGGTGCTCTTTCACGCCCGCATCGCAGAGGACGCGCCGCAGTCCCCCTTCACCATCGACGATGTCGCCGCCGCGCTGATGCGAAAGCTGGGCAACCGCGTACCCGGAGTTCTTGCCGGGCAATCGATTTCGCTCGAAGAGCAATTGGCGCAGTGGGAAGAGCGCAAAGCCGCCGAAAAGCCGCGGGATTCGGTGATGGACGACGTCCACACCGGTCAACCGGCATTAGCCTTGGCGCAGAAGGTGATTGAGCGTGCCGAAAAGGCGGGGCTGCCGGCCGACCTGATCCCCGCTGAGATCAGGTCCGTCTCAGTGTCGGCCGACGTCGACGTGGAAAGTGCCCTGCGCACAGCGGTGTTGGAGTTCGTGGACACCGTCCGCATCGTCGAGAGGGCGATCGCAGCCACGCGCCGCGGGGACAGCGTTGCGGAGGAGCTGGATGTCGCGCCGCTGGGCGATGTCGCCGAAGAGGAGTGGCGTGAGTACTGGCCATCCCGTGAATCGGCAACCGACGAGAAGTCGGCACAGGTGGCCGATAAGCCGGACGACACCGCCGAGGCCGAGGACGCCGACGATAAAGCCGACGATGCGCCCGCCGCCGTGTCCAAAGCGTCTCGTGGCGGCCCGAAGAAGCGTGGCGGCCGGCGCTGAGGGCGTTTACTTCGGGCTCGGGGCCGTCGCTTGTCAGCGATCGTCGCGTTGTTTGCCCAACCAGCACTCGTTGGCAGCTAATGTCGCCTGACTTCGCTAGCCATAGTTGCTGGCAGCTAATCGATGATTAGCTGAAACCCGCGCCGGGTCGAGGCGCTCGGGGCCCAAATCAGCCGGGAAGTCCCGAAACGCGTGGGACGATGGTCGTGGCCGGAGTTCGTGCAGGGGAGTGTTAGGGAGCGTGGTGTCGCCGAGACGTTGGTTGCGTGCGGCCGCCGTGATCGGCGCGACCGCGATGCTTCTGGCCTCAAGCTGCACCTGGCAGCTCAGCCTGTTCATCCCCGAAGGGGTCCCGCCGCCGGCCGGCGATCGGGTGCCGCCGGTGGACACTCACCTCAGCGGGCGGCCCGCGGATCAGTTGCGTGAATGGGCCGAGCACCGGTCGGCGGCACTGGAAATTCCGGTCATCGCGCTGGAGGCTTACGCGTACGCCGCGCGGGTCGCCGAGGTCGAGAACCCGCGGTGTCATATCGCCTGGACCACGCTGGCGGGCATCGGGCAGGTCGAGAGCCATCACGGTACCTACCGGGGCGCGACGCTGGCACCGAACGGCGATGTGAGTCCGCCCATTCGGGGTGTTCGCCTGGACGGCAGCGGCGGCACCATGCGCATCGTCGGCGCTGAGGACGGTGCCGACCGCGGCGTCGGGGTGGTGCGCGCGATGGGACCGATGCAGTTCATTCCGGAGACGTGGCGGTTGTACGGCGTGGACGCCCACAACGACGGCAAGGTCAGCCCGGACAATATCGACGACGCGGCGCTGGCCGCGGCGGGGTATCTGTGTTGGCGCGGAAAAGATCTCGGGACACCGCGAGGGTGGATAACTGCGCTGCGGGCCTACAACAACTCCGGCATCTACGCGCGGGCCGTGCGGGACTGGGCGACCGCCTACGCGTCGGGTCACCCGCTGTAGCAGGATGTACCGCAGCTACGACACAAGGAGAACCCAGTGCCGATTATCGAGCAGGTCGGAGCCCGCGAGATCCTCGATTCCCGCGGTAACCCGACGGTCGAGGTCGAGATAGCCCTGATGGATGGGACGTTTGCCCGTGCGGCCGTGCCGTCCGGCGCGTCGACCGGCGAGCACGAGGCCGTCGAGTTGCGTGACGGCGGTAAGCGTTACGGCGGCAAGGGCGTGCAAAAGGCGGTGCAGGCCGTGCTCGACGAGATCGGTCCGGCCGTGATCGGGCTCAGCGCCGACGATCAGCGATTGGTGGACCAGGCGCTGGTAGACCTCGACGGCAGCCCCGACAAGTCGCGGCTGGGTGGCAACGCGATCCTGGGTGTCTCGCTGGCCGTCGCCAAAGCGGCCGCCGATTCTGCCGAGCTGCCGCTGTTTCGCTATCTCGGCGGGCCCAACGCGCATATTTTGCCGGTGCCGATGATGAACATCGTCAACGGCGGTGCCCACGCCGACACCGGTGTCGACATCCAGGAGTTCATGGTGGCCCCGATCGGCGCGCCCAGCTTCGCCGAGGCGTTGCGCTGGGGCGCCGAGGTGTACCACGCGCTCAAATCGGTGCTGAGGAAAGCGGGTCTGAGCACCGGCCTGGGCGACGAGGGCGGCTTCGCCCCCGACGTGGCCGGCACCACCGCGGCGCTGGACCTGATCGGCCGGGCCATCGAATCGGCCGGTTTCAAACTCGGCGCCGACGTGGCGTTGGCGCTCGACGCGGCGGCCACCGAGTTCTACGCCGACGGCACCGGCTACACCTTCGAGGGCAGCACCCGCACCGCTGAGCAGATGACCGAGTTCTACGCCGGCCTGCTCGGCTCCTACCCGCTGGTGTCCATCGAAGACCCGCTCTCCGAGGACGATTGGGACGGTTGGGCGGCCCTGACCGCGGCGATCGGTGACCGGGTGCAAATCGTCGGCGACGACATCTTCGTCACCAACCCCGAGCGGCTCGAAGAGGGCATCGAAAAGGGCGTGGCAAACGCGTTGCTGGTCAAGGTGAATCAGATCGGCACGCTCACGGAGACGCTCGACGCCGTCGCGCTTGCCCACCAGAGCGGCTATCGTACGATGCTCAGCCACCGCAGCGGCGAGACCGAAGACACCACCATCGCCGACCTGGCGGTGGCTGTCGGCAGCGGTCAGATCAAGACCGGCGCGCCCGCCCGCAGCGAGCGCGTGGCCAAATACAATCAACTGTTGCGGATCGAGGAGGTCCTCGGCGACGCCGCCCGCTACGCCGGGGATCTCGCGTTTCCGCGGTATGCGCTGGAGCAGAAATAGGGTGGAAATAGCTTGACCGCCAAGCCGGATCCGAAGCGGCGTTCCGCGGCATCGCGTCCGGGGAAGGCCGGCGATTCGGTCCGGCGCCGTGGTTCCGCCAAGCCCGCGCAAACGGCGACGCACGTCAGCCGCAATCCGACGCGGACGCTGCGCGAGCGTGTCGTCGAACCCATCAAGCGCCAGGTTGCCGAGTCCGTCGAGCAGCGATCCGACCAGCGGCTGGGTTTCACCGCGCGACGGGCTGCGGTGCTGGCCGCGGTCATCTGTGTCCTGACGCTGACCATCGCCGGGCCGGTGCGCACCTACTTCGCGCAGCGCACCGAGATGAACCAGTTGGCTGCGAGCGAGGCCGCGCTGCGCCGTCAGATTGCCGACCTCGAGCAGAAGAAGGGCAAGCTCGGTGACCCTGCCTACATTGCCGCGCAGGCCCGCGAGCGCCTCGGCTTCGTGATGCCCGGGGACATCCCGTTCCAGGTTCAACTTCCGCCAACGGCGGCGGCGTCTGCCCAGCCGGGCGCCGAGACAGCGAAACCGCCCAACAACGACCCTTGGTACACGTCGCTGTGGCACACCATCGCCGACTCGCCGCATCTGCCACCCGAACCCGGACCTCCCGGCCCGGTGCCGCCGGCCGCACCGAATCCCACGACTCCCGGTGGTTGACCGTGCCGACCTGGAAGCTGTGGCGCGTCAGCTCGGGCGTGAGCCGCGCGGGGTACTTCAGATCGCCTACCGTTGCCCCAACGGCGAACCCGGCGTGGTGAAGACCGCGCCGAAACTTCCTGACGGCACACCGTTTCCGACGTTGTACTACCTGACCCATCCGGTGCTCACCGCGGCCGCGAGCAGGCTGGAGACGACGGGATTGATGCGCGAGATGACCGAGCGGTTGAAGCGGGACCCTGATCTGGCGGCGGCGTATCGGCGAGCCCACGAGTCGTATCTGGCCGAGCGCGACGCGATCGAGCCGCTGGGGACCACGTTCTCTGCGGGAGGAATGCCCGACCGGGTCAAGTGCCTGCACGTCCTGATCGCGCATTCGCTGGCGAAGGGTCCCGGGGTGAATCCGCTTGGCGACGAGGCATTGGCGATTTTGGTGGCCGAGCCGCACTTTAAATTGGAGGCCCCGCTATTGGTCGGTGAGCTGTGGCGGTGAGGGCGGCCGCCATCGATTGCGGTACCAACTCGATTCGGTTGCTGATCGCCGACGTGAGCGACGGGCGCCTTCGCGATGTTCATCGCGAGACCCGGATCGTGCGATTGGGTCAGGGCGTCGACGCGACGGGCCAATTTGCCCCGGACGCGATAGCCCGGACCCGAACCGCGCTGGCCGACTACGCTTCGCTGCTCAGGGCGCACGGTGTGCAGCGAGTACGGATGGTGGCCACGTCAGCGGCCCGGGACGTCAGCAATCGTGATGTTTTCTTTGCGATGACGGCCGACGTGCTGGGCGCCGTGGTGCCTGGCTCGGTTGCGGAGGTGATCACCGGCGAGGCGGAGGCCGAGCTGTCCTTCCGCGGGGCCGTCGGCGAATTAGACAGCGCTGCAGCCCCTTTCGTCGTCGTCGACCTTGGCGGCGGCTCCACCGAGATCGTGTTCGGCGGTGACCGGGTGGTGGCGAGCTACTCGGCCGACATCGGCTGTGTCCGGCTGACCGAACGCTGTTTGCACTCGGACCCACCGACACCGTCCGAAGTGGAGGCGGCCCGCCGGGTGGTGCGCGAGCGCCTCGAGGTCGCGCTGGGCGTGGTGCCGGTCGAGGGGGCCCGGAGCTGGGTCGGGCTCGCCGGAACGATGACCACGCTGTCCGGGCTGGCGCACAACATGACGACGTATGATTCTGCGGCCATTCACCTTTCGCGCGTCGCGGGCAGGGATCTGCTGGCGGTGTGTGAGCGGCTGATCGGCATGACGCGATCCCAGCGTGCCGCGCTGGGGCCGATGCACGAGGGCCGGGCCGACGTTATCGGCGGCGGCGCGATAGTGGTGGAGGAATTGGCGCGCGAGCTGCGCACCCGCGCCGGCATCGATGAGCTGATCGTCAGCGAACACGACATCCTGGACGGCATCGTGTTGTCGATCGCCGTTTGAGCTCGAACGTCGACTTGTTGTGCCGATCGCGCCGGAATGAGCCCAACAACTCGACGTTCGGCGTCACGCCTCGAAACGGTAGCCCATACCCGATTCGGTCAGCAGATGTTTGGGATGTGACGGGTCGTCTTCGAGTTTGCGCCGTAACTGCGCCAGATACACACGCAGGTAATGGGTTTCGGTGGCATACGCCGGGCCCCACACTTCCTTGAGAAGTTCTTCGCGCCCGACCAGCTTGCCCCGATTGCGCACCAGCACCTCCAGCATGCCCCACTCGGTCGGGGTGAGATGCACCTCGGCACCGTCCTTGGTGACCCTCTTGGCGGCCAGGTCGACGGTGAACGCCTCGGTCTCGACGACCGGCTCATCCACTTCGGACGACGCGGCATTGCGCCGGACCGCGGCGCGCAGCCGAGCCAAAAACTCGTCCATCCCAAAGGGTTTCGTGACGTAGTCGTCGGCGCCGGCGTCCAGGGCCTCGACCTTGTCCGACGAATCGGTGCGCGCCGACAACACGATCACCGGCGCCGTGAGCCACCCGCGCAGACCGGCCAGCACCTCGATACCCGATATGTCGGGCAGACCGAGGTCGAGGATCACCACATCGGGTTTGTGCTCGGCGGCGGCGCGCAGTGCCCCGGCACCGGTCGACGCGGTGATGACCTCGTAGCCTCGCACCGACAGGTTGATTCGCAGCGCCCGCAGGATGTGCGGCTCGTCGTCGATCACCAGCACCCGGGTCATCGCGCACCGATCGGTTGTGGTGCGGCCAGATCCACCACGACGGTGAGCCCGCCGCCCGGAGTGTCGCCGGCCGCGATGGTGCCGCCCATCGCCTCGACGAAGCCGCGCGCCACCGACATCCCCAGCCCGACTCCGGTGGTGTTGTCCTGATCGCCCAGCCGCTGGAAAGCTTCGAAGATCTGATCCTCGGTGCCCTTCGGGATTCCGGGACCCTCGTCGATGACGTTGATCAGGACGCGATCGCCCACCCGTCCCGCGTTGACCCGGACCACACAGTTGGGCGCGTATCGCAGCGCGTTGTCGATCAGATTCGCAAGGACTCGTTCGAGTAGCCCGGCGTCGGCCATCACCACGGCGTCACCGACGTCGACCTTGACGCGATCGATGGCGGATCGGTAGAAGCCGGTAGCGCCGTGGCCGATGCTGACCAGCGCGCGCTGCACCGCTTCCTCGACATAAACCCGGCGCAGGTCGGGGCGCACCACGCCGGCGGCCAGGCGCGAGGAATCGAGCAGGTTTCCGACCAGCGCGGTCAGCTGGTCGATGGACTCCTCGATGGTGGCCAGCAATTCGGCGGTGTCCTCGGGGGAGAAGGCGACGTCTTCGGCGCGCAAGCTGGACACCGCGACCTTGGCCGCCGCCAGCGGCGTGCGCAGGTCGTGGCTGACCGCCGAGAGCAGGGAGCGCCGCAGCTCGTCGGCCTGAACGATGGCCTGGGCTCGCCCGGCTTCCTCGGCGAGCTCGCGCTGCTTGATCAGACCCACGGCCTGCTTAGCGACCGCGCCGAGCACCCGGCGGTCGCGCGCGGAGAGCTTCTTGCCGGCCAGCAGCATCCAGAACTCGTCGTCGCCGACCTCGATCGCGGTGTCGGCGGAATCGACGGTCGCACAAGGATCTTTGCCCACGCAGGCGACGATGTAGCCCTTTTGCCCGCCGGCGCGCTCTTCCTCGCTCGGTTCTCGCAGCATGCTGACCGCGCGCTGTGAATAGGTCTCCCGCACCCGTTCCAGCAGCGTCTCCAGATCGGCGCCGCGCAGCACCGACCCGGCGAACAGCGTCAGCAGTTCGGCCTCCTGGGAGGCGCGCCGGGCTTCCTGGGTGCGCTTTCTCGCGCCGTCGACGAGGACCGCGACCGCGACGGCGATCAGCAGCAGGACCAACTCGGTGATGGCACTGTTGGGTTCGGCGATGGTGAAGCTGTGCCGCGGGGCGATCAGGTAGTAGTTCAGCAGCAGCCCGGACAGCACCGCCGAAAGCGCCGCCGGGGCAACGCCTCCCAGGAGTCCGACCAGCAGCACCCCCACGAAGAACAATGCGCTCTCGCCGCCGTTGTCCAGATACCGGTCCAACACCGTCACCGTGACCGCGCAGATGACCGTCGGCACGATGACCGCCGCCAGCCACGACGTGACCCGCCGCTCGCGCGGCGAGAGCGACGCCATCCGAAAGCCGCCTTTGGCCTCCTCGTGCGTGACCATGTGTACGTCGATCTTTCCGGACCGCTCGACGATGGTCGGGCCGATGCCCTCCTCGAAGATGCGCGCCCATCTGGGCCGGCGGGACGTGCCGATCACCAGCTGGGTGGCGTTGTTCTCCCGGGCGAAATCCAGCAGGGCCGTGGGTACGTCGTCACCGACCACGGTATGCACGGAAGCGTCCAGGCTGTTCGCCAGCTCACGAACCTTGCCCATCCTGCGGTCCGACGCGCCGGCCAGCCCGTCACCGCGTATGACGTGGACGACCATCAGCTCGGCGCTGGACTTCGACGCGATCCGGGATGCCCGTCGCACCAACGTCTCCGATTCCGGGCCACCGGTGACCGCCACCACGACTCGTTCGCGCGCCTCCCACATGTCGGTGATCTTGTTTTCCGCGCGGTACTTGGCCAGCGCGGTGTCCACCTGGTCCGCCAGCCACAGGAGCGCCAATTCCCTTAGCGCCGTGAGGTTTCCGCGGCGGAAATAATTGGACAGCGCCGCGTCGATCCGTTCCGGAGCGTAGACGTTTCCGTGGGACAGCCTGCGGCGCAGCGCCTCCGGCGTGATGTCGATGAGTTCGATCTGCGAAGCCTGGCGCACGACCGAATCCGGTATCGTTTCCTGCTGTTCGATGCCGGTGATCTGGGCGACGACGTCGTTGAGGCTTTCCAGGTGCTGGATGTTGACGGTGGAGATCACCGTGATCCCGGCGTCGAGCAGCTCCTCGACGTCCTGCCAACGTTTTTCGTTCCTGCTGCCCGGGGTGTTGGTGTGGGCGAGTTCGTCGACCAGGACCACCTGCGGGTGCCGCGCCAGCACCGCCGGCACGTCGAGTTCGGGGAAGCTGCTGCCGCGATACTCGATGTAACGCGGGGGAATGACCTCGATGCCCTCAATCAGCTCAGCGGTTTTCCGGCGGCCATGGGTCTCGACCACGGCCGCCACCACGTCGGTGCCGCGTTCCAAGCGGCGGTGCGCCTCGCCGAGCATCGCGTACGTTTTGCCGACACCCGGTGCGGCACCGAGGTAGATGCGCAGCTCCCCACGCTTGGGATGGTGGTCCGTAGTCGTCACGTCAACCATCATCCCCCCTTGGCGCTAGCTGGTAACCGGATACTGGTGGTCGAGTTGCAGGTTGAGTTGCAGCACGTTGACCTTGGGCTCGCCGACAAAGCCAAGGGCGCGGTCGCTGCGGTACTGCGCCACCACCGCGCGTATCTGATCCGGGCTGACATGCCGGGCCTTGGCCACCCGGGCCACCTGGATGTCGGCGTAGGCCGGAGAGATGTGCGGGTCCAGGCCGCTGCCGCTGGCGGTGACCGCGTCGGTGGGCACGGCCGGATTGGCCGGCGCGGCGCCGCGGATGGGCACGATCTGACCGATCGTGTAGTCCTCGCCGTACTTGGCGCACTCGACCCGCACACCCTGGTAGATCGTCAGAAACGGCGCCTGCGTCGACTGGCACGGCTCGTTGACGCTGACCACCCGGGTGGGGTGGACGACATTGCCGCGGGCGTCGCGGGGGCCGATCACCGACAACACCGCGCCCACGCCGCCGCCTGTGCAGAACGGACGTGACCCGTCCACACCCTCCAGTTGGCCGACGGCGGAGCTGCGCGTGCACACCTGCGTAAGCAGGCTCGGCTTGAAGCCCGCATCCGAAGCGGACTTACCGGCCGCCAGCAGTGCCGGGTCGGCGGGTGTGTCGACGATGCTTTCCGGCCCCAGGTTGCTCGCGCTCGAGTTGAGCGGATCGTAGCCGTTGCCGGCCGCCGAGGGCCGGCTCTGGAAGTACTGCGGCAGTGCGTTGCCGTCCTTGTCAGTGAACAGCTGACCGATCAGCCGGCTGCCGACCGGTTTGCCGTTGGCGGTGAGGATCGACCCTTCGGCCTTGTCGTGCAGTCCCGGTATCTGCGCGACCAGCCAGATGAACAGCGGGTACGCGAGGCCGGTGATCACGGTCAGCACCAGCAGCGCGCGGAAGGCCGCCCAGTGCATGCGGACGAAATTCGAGAACTTCATATCAGGACATCCCCGGGACGAATTGGACGAGCAGGTCGATTGCCTTGATCCCGATGAACGGGGCGATAATGCCGCCGAGCCCGTAGACGTAGAGGTTGCGGCTCAACAGTTTTGACGCGCTGCTCGGCGTGTAGCGCACTCCGCGCAGCGACAGCGGGATCAACATGACGATGATGATGGCGTTGAAGATCACCGCCGACAGGATCGCCGACTGCGGGCTGTGCAGCCGCATGATGTTGATCATGTCCAGCCCGGGGAACAGCGCGACGAACATCGCCGGGATGATCGCGAAGTACTTCGCGATGTCGTTGGCGATCGAGAACGTCGTCAGCGCTCCTCGGGTGATCAGCAGCTGCTTACCGATCTCGACGATCTCGATGAGCTTGGTCGGGTCGGAGTCGAGGTCGACCATGTTGCCGGCCTCTTTGGCGGCCGACGTTCCGGTGTTCATCGCCACGCCCACGTCGGCCTGAGCCAGGGCGGGCGCGTCATTGGTGCCGTCGCCGGTCATCGCGACCAGCTTGCCGCCCTCTTGCTCACGCTTGATCAGCGCGAGCTTGTCCTCGGGCGTGGCCTCGGCGAGGAAGTCGTCGACACCTGCCTCGTCGGCAATGGCCTTGGCGGTCAACGGGTTATCACCGGTGATCATCACCGTCCGGATGCCCATCTTCCGCATCTCGTCGAACCGCTCGCGCATGCCGTGCTTGACAACGTCCTTGAGGTGGATGACACCCAGCACCGCGGCCTCGCCGTTCAAGCACTCCCCGACGACCAGCGGGGTGCCGCCGCCGGCCGAGATGCCGTCGACGATGACGCCGAGCTGCTCTGTAACCTTGCCGCCTTGTCCACGAACCCATTCCGCGACCGAGTTGGCCGCGCCCTTGCGCAGCAGGTGCCCATCGAGGTCGACGCCCGACATCCGCGTCGCGGCGGAGAATTCGACCCA
>Ga0318567_10000509_pt1 | contig 16089 bp, 15 predicted proteins | sample GRESIP088b5f20_FD_203691 | JGI IMG/M metagenome (GOLD analysis project Ga0318567, IMG submission 203691) | Tropical soil microbial communities from Luquillo Experimental Forest, Puerto Rico - GRE.SIPMG.088b5f20 | ecosystem: Environmental > Terrestrial > Soil > Tropical forest > Bulk soil...
ATCTTATTCATTTCTTCGGCTGTAGCTTTGTCGATAATGGCATTGGTAATCAGTACGCCGCCAAAAGCCGAAACAGGATCGCCGGCTAAAGCAGCATTCCAGGCATCGACCAACACCGGACGCGAAGCAATTCCGCAGGCATTGTTATGTTTGAGGATGGCAAAAGTGATGTCATCGAAATCATTGATCAGGTTTACGGCTGCATCAATGTCGAGCAGGTTATTGTATGAAATTTCTTTGCCCTGAAGTTGTTCAAATAAGTCTTCGAACTTGCCAAAGAAAACACCTTGCTGGTGGGGATTTTCGCCATAACGAAGTATTTTGGCGTTGTTTTCGCTCATGCGGAAACCACTTTTTTCTTGTCCATCGAAGTAGTTGAAGATAGCCGAATCGTAGTGCGAAGAAACTGCGAAAGCCTCTTTGGCAAACCAGCGACGTTCTTCGAGGGTAGTTTGAGCCCCATTGGCCGAAATGATTTCAAACAAAGGTTCGTATTGGTCTTGCGAAGCTACAATCACTACGTCGTTGTAGTTCTTGGCAGCAGCGCGAATGAGGGAGATACCGCCGATATCAATTTTTTCAATGGTAGTCGGTTCGTCGGCTCCGGCAGCCACAGTGGCTTCGAACGGATATAAATCAACAATAACCAGGTCTATTTCGGGGATTTCGTATTCGGCAATTTGTGCTTTGTCGAGTTCTAAATCGCGGCGGTTCAGGATTCCTCCGAAGACTTTTGGGTGTAAAGTCTTTACTCTTCCGCCCAAAATTGAGGGGTAGCCGGTAAGATCTTCAACGGCGCTACACGGAATATCAAGCGATTCAATAAAGGATTGGGTTCCGCCTGTAGAGATAAATTCAACACCTTCGGCATGAAGTTTTTTGATAATGATGTCTAGCTTATCTTTATGATAGACAGATACTAATGCTCTTTTGATTTTCTTTTTTTCCATATTCCGTTTTCCGTTTGTTTATGGGATGCAAAACTACAAAAAAACATTGGTTTAATCAATATAAAAAAATAGCATTTTGTTTATAAACGTCAAGGTTTTGAATCATTTGGCGAAATGGGGGAAATATGTTTAGCCCGATGGAATTAAAGCATCTTGCCGAAATCATTTTAGGCTCTCACAATTAAGTTATTCCGGCTGTTGTTGTTGGTTTTTTTCCGTATGTGTGCGTATTTAGCCATTTTGATTTTGGGTTGCCACAATACGCATGCGTTTTTGCCCGATTTGGTTTCAGGTTGCCTCGGTACGTTAACGTATTTGGGCATTTTGATTTCAATTTGCCTCCGTACGTTAACGTATTGCCCCGAATTGGGTTCAAGTCGTACTTGTACGTGCACGTACAGGGCTAAACCGGATTTTAGTGTTCCAGTACGTTAAAATGATTGGCTTTTTTGGGATCCGGAAGCGGCAGTTACTTCTTGTGCACTTTACTGTTTTCTTCTATTCTGAACTGTACGATCCGCTTAATCAGCTCGATGGGCAGCGGTTCTCCCAGCGGAAATTGGATGGTGCCTTTTGATGTTTTGTAACCCGACAGTTCGTCCTTAAAGACCTCGATGGCTGCTGCCCCGGGATAAAGACCAATGTGTTTTGCATATCCGGCAAAATAAACCAGGATGCGGTTTAAGAAGAATGCCGGCATTTGATAACTGATTTTTTCCTGCGCCCCGGGTGCCAGTTCTTTTATCGTATTCCGGATTTCTTCCAGCTGGAGCCGGGTGTGCTCCGGGAATGAAGCGATGTATTCATCAACGGATAAATAGGCGGGGCGGTCTGTTTTCATACTGATGTATTATTCTATGGCTTCTTTCACTACTTTAAAGGCTTTTTCCAGTTTCAGCATTTCGGCAGACATGAACTGGTAGAACTCCATCCATTGGATGCGGCGGTGGAAGTCGATGCCGGTTTTGGTGGTGTAGATGCGGCACACCTCGGTTCCGCATTCTCGGATGTAGGCAAAATCCCAAATCAGTCCGTCGGGAAATTGTTTTTCAATAATGGTTTTATATTGCTCAAACTGCTCGTATTTTTCGAGTCGCGCATTGGCGTCGTGCAGGTTTATCTCCAGGATGACGAAGGCTCCCTCGCGCGTGGCATCAAACTTCAATTCCACACCTTTCATCTTGGTATTGTAGAGCATAAACTTACTTTTTCGGCGTTTCAATGCCGGAACCTGGCTGCAATATGTGCCAAATCCTTCCCAGAATTCTTTTTTCAGTTGCTTTAATTCTTCTTTTGAATACATATATTTTTAGCAGTAAGCGATAAGAAAGTAAGAGCTAAGTATCGAAGATTCAAATGCATCTTAAAATCAAAAATTACAGTTATTATTCAGTATGCCCGTAAATATCTTTTAGAGGCTGGGTTATTTTACAATTCTATACATGTTTCCGGGGAGGCATTTCACAATACCTTTGAACTCCATTTCGAGCAGCATGGACGATATTTTGCTGATGGGTTTCTCCAGCTGGATGGCCAGTTCATTGAGTTGCATGCCTTCGGCGCTTTGCCGTAGTGTGCCTACAATTGCCTGTTCTTCGTCCGAAAGATCGAGGAACAGGGTTGTTTGAACAACCGGTGCTGACATAGCATTTTGTTTCTCCCAATTCATACATCGCAGCAGGTCGTCGGCCGATTCAATCAACGAGGCTTTATTGTTTTTTATCAGCGCATTGCATCCGGCCGACCATTCATCGGCCACCCGGCCCGGGAATGCAAACACATCCCGGTTGTAATCGTTGGCTACCTCGGCCGTAATGAGTGCGCCACCTTTTACCGCCGATTCCACTACCACAATGGCGTCACACAACCCGGCAATAATGCGGTTCCGTTGCACAAAATTCTGCCGGTCGGGATTCGTCAGGCTCAGGTATTCGGTTAGCAACCCGCCTTCCGAAAGCATTTTCACTGCTGTGGGCCGATGCGCTGCGGGATAAATACGGTCCAGCCCATGACCGACCACACCAAGCGTGGGTAGTCCGGCATCGAGAGCCGCCTTGTGTGCGCAAATGTCCACGCCGTAGGCCAATCCGCTCACAATAATCGTGTTTGGCAGCGATGACGCTAGGTCGGCAATCAGCTTTTTGCAGTTCTCCTTGCCGGTTTCGGTGGCATTGCGCGTGCCTACAATTCCCACAAACTTGCCGTTATTCAACTCGCAGTTTCCTTTGCTGTAAACCATAATGGGGGAGTCGGCGCATTCTTTCAGGCGGAAAGGGTAATCACGGTCGGCGAAATAAGAAGTCTGAATCTTATTCTTTACGATAAATTCAATTTCCTGTTCTGCCCGGGCCAGCACATTTTGCGATACGATTTCGTTCGAAAGCACTTCGCCAATTCCCGGAATTTTGGCCAGGGTTTGCTGTTTCTCCCGGAAAACTCCTTCCACGCTGCCCACGTATGCAATCAGGTTTTTAGCCAGATTGTTTCCAATACCTTTTATCAGGGTAATCCCGATTTTGTATTTGAGCGTTTCGTCGTGCATGGGTTGTATTTACTTCAGGATTCTTATTTTTCTCAGGAGTCTCATGCATTGCCAGCCGATCAATACACCGGTGATGTCGCTAAACCAATCGAACCATTCGGCAGTGCGTGGAGCAAAATACATAGGCTGAAGAATCTCAACAGCTCCACCCAGTACTACCGGAAAAACCAAACAAATTAAAATGAAGCCTAACCTGTTTGTACTGTTTTTTTTGGCGTATTTCCAAAAATCAAAAATCAACATTCCGGTTAATCCGGCATACAAGCATAAATGAACAAGTTTGTCTTCGTAGGTGAACGAAGGAACACCGCTGAACGTTGAAGGAGGAGCGAATGATAAATACAGGATACCTATCGTGATTAATACCGATTCCCAGTATCGGAACATATGAAGTTTATGTAACATTTTTTTAAGTTTGAAGGAATAAATAGCCGTATTGTGCAAAAATAAGAGCAGTAAACTTAAAGAAAATTGATTTATCAACTCGATTTAAGTAGACGAATTCTTATCTTTGCAAAGATAAAATTTTGCATTCAATAAATTGAAATCCATTCATATAAATTATAGAATTATGAGAAAAACAATTTTCTTCGTTTTAGTTGCATGTATCCTGGCATCATGTTCCACCGTGATGCTAACGGGGCGCAAACAATTATTGTTGGTAAATGATTCGGAAGTACTGACTTCTAGTTTTCAAAGCTATAAACAGTTTATCGACTCAGTTCCGGCTTCGACAGATAAAGTAAACACCGCATTGGTAAAAAAAGTTGGAAAAAAAATCTCAACTGTTGTGGAGGCTTACCTGAATGCCAACGGGATGTCGGCCGACGTTGCCAGTTATGCCTGGGAATTCAATCTGGTAAAAGATAACACGATGAATGCCTTTTGTATGCCGGGCGGTAAAGTGGTGGTATTCGAAGGAATCCTGCCTGTTACCAAAAATGAATTTGGATTGGCAGTGGTGCTGGGCCACGAAATTGCCCATGCTGTAGCCAAACACAGCAACGAACGTATGAGCCAACAAATGTTGGTGCAATACGGAGCCTCCATCACCGATATGCTTACATCTTCCAAATCGGCAGCAACCCGCTCTACCATTGGCACTATCTACGGAATTGGTTCGCAATACGGTGTCATGCTGCCTTATTCCCGCAAGCATGAGCTTGAAGCCGACCACTTAGGCTTAATCTTCCTTGCCATGGCCGGTTATGACCCAACGGAGGCAGTGGCATTTTGGGAAAGAATGGCTGCCAGCTCTACTAACAAACCTATCGAATTCATGAGCACGCACCCTTCGGATGCTACCCGCATTGCCAAGCTGAAAGAGGTATTGCCGGAAGTTATGAAATATTATAAAAAGTAAAAAAGATGACCCCTAACCCCTAACCTCTAAAGGGGAATAAGAAAAACCTTCATTCGATTCCGAATGAAGGTTTTTTTGTAATAGCATTTGCAAAAGCAAATTCTTGTTCCCTTTAGGGGTCAGGGGTTTCTTATAATTTCTCTCCAAATGCCAGGTCGCCTGCGTCGCCTATGCCCGGGATGATGTACGAATGTTCGTTCAATTCAGGATCAATGGCAGCTGCCCAGATCGTAGTTTTGGCTTCAGGGAAATGAGACGCCACATAATCGATAGCTTGTTGGCTTGCAATTACCGTGGCAACGTGTATATGGGCCGGTTTACCCTTAGTCAGCAAGGCACCGTAGGCTAATTCCATAGAACTGCCGGTAGCCAGCATGGGGTCGGTAATAATCAGTGTTTTTCCATCCAGGTTGGGAGAGGCAATGTATTCGATAAAGATATCAAACTTCAATGCGTCTTTATATTTGCGGTAAGCCGATACAAAAGCATTTTCTGCTGCATCGAAGTAGCTCAGAAAACCCTGGTGAAAAGGCAATCCGGCACGTAGGATGGTAGAAATCACTATTTTTTCGTCAATTACTTCCGTGTGGGCAACTCCAAGCGGAGTCTTTACATCTTCGGCTTTATAACGCATAGTTTTACTCATTTCGTAGGCCATTATTTCGCCAATTCGTTCCATATTACGACGGAAACGCATCGAATCTTTCTGGATTTTGACAGAACGGATTTCTTTGATGTAATGCTTCAGAACGGAGTTGTTTTCTGATAAATTTATGATTTTCATTTACTTTCTTATATTTTTTCGGGCACAAAAGTAATGTTTTTTTCAAAGAAATAATGTATATGATTGAATTTTAATTCAAAAAGGGAGAGGAAATTTTGATTCCTCTCCCTTTTTGAAGTTTTCAATTCTTATTGTCTTTTTCCCGAATTTCGGTTCTTCGAATTTTGCCGCTGATAGTTTTGGGCAATTCATCAACGAACTCAATGATTCGCGGGTATTTATACGGTGCAGTAACGTTTTTCACGTGCTCCTGAATCTCTTTTACCAAAGCTTCGCCTGCTTTGTCTTTGTAATCTTTTCCCAAAATGATGGTGGCTTTCACCACTTGTCCGCGAATCTCGTCGGGCACGCCGGTAATAGCACATTCCACCACAGCCGGATGGGTCATCAAAGCACTTTCCACTTCGAATGGGCCAATGCGATAACCGGAACTTTTAATGACGTCGTCGGCACGTCCCACGAACCAGAAATAACCATCTTCGTCGCGCCACGCCACGTCGCCGGTGTAATACACATTGTCGTGCCAGGCTTCGTTTGTCAGCTCGGCGTTGCGGTAATAGCCTTTGAAAAGTCCTTCCGGATACCGTTTATCGGTGCGAATCACAATCTGGCCTTGTTCACCAACTTCAGCCGAACGCCCTTCGGGAGTGAGCAAATCAACATCGTAATGCGGGTTTATCAATCCCATCGATCCCGGTTTGGGTTCTACCCAGGGAGCTGTAAATAACGAAAGTGTGGTTTCGCTCTGTCCGTAACCTTCTTTTAGTTTGATGCCCGTAAGTTTCAGGAACTGTTCGTAAACGGCAGGATTCAATGCTTCGCCGGCAATGGTACAATATTCAAGCGATGATAAATTATATTTTGTCAGATCTTCACGGATCAGGAAGCGGAAAATAGTGGGAGGTGCGCACAAGGAAGTGATTTGATATTTCTGGATCATTTCCAGCATGGCTGCCGGGGTAAATTTCTCGTGATCGTACACAAAAACGCATGCGCCAACAATCCATTGTCCGTACAGTTTTCCCCAGACAGCTTTGAGCCAACCGGTATCGGCTATGGTGAGGTGAACGCTTTCTTCGTGCAGGTTATGCCAGTATTTTGCTGTAATAATGTGTGCCAACGGATAAACGCAATCTAATAATACCATTTTGGGATTACCGGTGGTACCCGAAGTAAAACTGATAATCAAAGGATCGTCGTTTTTATTCACGTTTGCAATCGGAGTGAATGGTGCTGCATTTTCAATTCCTTTGTGGAAATCGAGCCAGCCTTCAGGTACAATGTGTCCTACCGAAATCAACATTTTTACGCTGGGCGATTCGGGCATGGCGTCGTTGATATGTGTAATAATCGGTTCTTCGCCTACAGCAATGATGGCTTTAATATCGGCGGCATTGTTGCGGTAAACCAAATCTTTTTTGGTCAGCAAGTGTGTGGCCGGAATAATAATGGCACCAATTTTATGCAACGCCACAATAGTAAACCAAAACTCATAGCGGCGTTTGAGAATAGCCATCACGATATCCCCCTTCTTTATCCCCAGGCTTTGAAAATAGGAAGCTGTTTGGTCGGTATATTTTTTCATTTCACCAAATGTGAATTCGCGACATTCACCCTGGTCGTTAGTCCAAAGCAACGCACGTTTATTTGGTTCTTTGGCAGCCCACGCATCAACGATGTCGTAACCAAAGTTGAAATTTTCGGGAACCAACAATTTGTAATTTGCTTTGAAATCTTCAAAGTCTGTAAATTCTGTTTGCTGTAGGTACTTTTCTAACATATATATTATTTTGTTTAAAGCATTTTGATTTGCGTTGCAAAGTAATATCAAATGCTTAAATGGGACAAAAAACAGGGATAAAACCGATCTATTTGGGGTGAAATCTCAAATTGTGGGATAAAGTATATTCGTTTTTACGTTTCCCTTTAGCTATGGCAATAAGAAATTTTACGCATTTATACCAACAGGCAGTCATTTTGCTTCTTTGGCTAATGATTGTCACAACATTCTAAATAATCACAGCCAGAAAGCGTACCTTTTTACCATTCAGGGCTTTCATGCCATGTGGTTTGCTGGCATCAAAGTAAATGCTGTCACCTTCGTAAAGCGTGATGTCGTTTCCGCCAATTTGCAGTTGCATGGTTCCTTCGAGCAGGAGGTTGAATTCCTGGCCGGAATGTGTATTCAGGTGGATGGGTTTATCGCAAGGTTCCACCGAAACTTCAAACGGATCGACTTTGGCATTCCGGAAACCATGTGCCAACGATTGGTATTTATAGGCTTTTGTGCGTTCTACGCTTGTTCCGGTTCCTTTCCGTGTAACGGAATAGGCCAGCGCATGCGGATCGTTTCCCGAAATAAGTGCAGTAGTTTCTACACCAAAAGTCTGTGCTACCTCGCAAATAAAACTCATCGGGATATCAGAATTTCCCGATTCGTATTTTTCGTACTCAATTAGGTCGATGCCGCATTTTGATGCCGCTTCTTCGGTGGATAATTCTAACGCATCGCGCAATCCACGAAGGCGTTCGGCAATTTGTTTAATTTGTGTGTTCATAATATTTTGGTTATTGATTGTTGAACTTTAATCTTATAACGAATATCGCTGAAAGATGCGATCAAAATATCGGCGAAGCCAAATATTTATTTCAGATGCGACGCTTTTAGTCCTTTGATCACGGCATTCGTAAAGCCTTGTGCTTCCATTTCGTTGAGTCCTTTGATGGTGATTCCACCCGGAGTAGTTACTTTGTCAATTTCCACTTCGGGATGTGTGCCGTTAGCTTCCAGCAAGTCGATAGCACCCCGTAAAGTTTGAATAACCACTTCCTTGGCTACACCGGGATAAATGCCCATTTCCACACCTCCTTCGGTAGCTGCGCGGATGTAACGGAATGCATAGGCAATACCACACGAAGACAATGACATGAATGCATTCAGTTGAGATTCGGGAACCAAAAATGCTTTGCCTAATTCGTCAAATAACGAAACAATCAGGGCTTCTTGTTCTTTGGTTGCGTTGAATGAAGATATCGTTGAAACGCTTTGCAGTACGTCAATAGCTGTATTGGGGATAACACGGAACATAGTGGCGCTAGCGTTGAAAAGGTTCCCTAATTGTGCAAAATCCACACCGGCAGCAATAGACACTACAATCTGTTTCTCAAAATCAATCAGGTTTTCAATTTCTTCCGAAATAATTTCTACTAACCAGGGTTTGACAGCCAGAATAATAATATCTGCATTTTTGATAATCTCACGGTTGGAATTACTTACCGTTACTTCGGGAGCAAAAGCTTTAATTGAATCAAGGTTAGCTTGTGTAACATCGCTTACCCTAATGTTTTTCGACTGAATTAATTTCCCTTTCGATAATCCTCTGGCAATAGCTCCGCCCATATTTCCGGCGCCAATTATTGCCACTTGCATGTTAGTAGTTTCCATATTTTTCTATTTAAATAAACAAGATATCATTAAATCTGATTTTGAATTACAAAGATAGAATAAGAAATTAAAAATGGACAACGACCAGTTAAGAATTATAGAGAAAAATGAATATACACAGCTATTGTGCTGCTGTATGTTCAAAAAATCAGAAACTGATACTTAAACTGCTTCGGATTCCCCACCGGAAAACACCCACTTTATTTGAATCGGTGAGGCGCCATACCGATTGGATGGCAAAAACGTGGAAAATATTCGTAAAGCCTGCCCCAACTTCCATGTAAGGTTTTTTTATCGGCTGCATGAAGTTTGGATAATCAAGCACCGACCGGTGCGAGTTACTCAGCGACCCGTAAGCCATTTTAAAGGTAAACAATTCGCGCAGGTTCAGATACTTGATAATCGGTATCTGATTCATCAACAATCCATTTAAAGTAAGTTCACTCTGCAGGTTTACGTATTTATCAGCAGCATATTCCATGTACTTCATCATATTATATTGGTACATGCTGTATCCACCGGAACCGGTTTGAACCGGAATATTCATTTTGTATATTCCGTATCCGCCATCTTCACTTCCCGAAGGGATTTCGAGCAAGGGGTACGGTACATTTCCAACTATCCAGCCGGCTTCGGCTACATAATACAAACTTCCGTAATCAAAAGGAACGAATTGCTTGAACGCTCCCATGAATTTACCATATCCGGCTGTTTTATTATTCAATATATATTGTCCACCTTCAAGGGCAACTGAAAAGACAGGTCTGCTATTGAGGATGTAAATCCGTTGTAAGTGATCTTCATACGTTTTTTCGTCGAACGAGAAGCGGGTATTCAATGTCGCTGAACGCTGTAAAAATGAAGGGACATTGATGCCGTTAATCTGCATGGGCAAGCTGCCATTTGCATATAGTTTATTGGCCCGGATATATAAATTCGACTCAATATCTGTGTTCCAATCGTTGGAAAAAGTAAGATTGAACTCCTTTCTGCGATTCAATTTACTGGCCGACCAAAGCATTAAAAGCGTAGTTGAAAGATCTTCATCGCCGGTAATCAGCGGATTCTCGCGATACATGAAATTGTTGTAATTGTAGTCAATCCGCCTGTAATCGTCTGTATAGCTAAGACCGACAACACGTTTTTTCTCCCCGGGCAATTTGTATTGCCCCATGGCCGAATATTTTACCGTTTGGTTCTTCGTTGCATATCCTGCATACCCGCCAATAGAGACGTTTTTCCACAGATTCTCGTTGGTCTTAAATGGAGCCGTCAGGCGCAATCCTTCAATATCACTTAACCGGGCCAATTGCAGGATATTCCCAATATCAATTTTTCCGGCGGGAATATTTCCGGTCAGGGCAACCTTGGCAATCAGTTTGGCCGTGCGAAGTAGCGCCGTGTTATTTAAATCTTTCAGTTTCTCGTCCAATGTGGTTTGGTCATAATTACTTTGTGCAAATTTTCCGACCTGCTCCAAATTCAGCTCGTTGGAATTGTATGTGGCTGTACGTTTTACAAAGATTTCCGGCCGCGGATGCAAGCTGTCGGCAAGCAGTTCGTAATTCATGTTCAATGTCATTTCTTCCGACTCACGGGTCCAACGGTTCTCCGACACCGAAGTGAAATTTTCTGAAATACGCAGGTTATGAATAAAGTTGATATTGGCCTGCGCGGGCAGTTCTGCTTCAATTTTTGTCAAGGCAAAGGTGGTGGAATCAATCCAGAGTTTACCATTGAAAGCCAGGTTCTTCGGATTTTTTGTCCTAAAATGAACTTCATATTGTTTTCGGCCTTTGCTTTTAATACTATCGGCTAGATAGTAATCGTAATAAGCATTCCCCACATTGGCAAGCGGACTAATCATACTTTTGCCAAAAACAAAAACCGAGTTATCATAGAAATTCAGTTCGGTAGTCATTTCGCCAATCAGCTTTTCAAGCAATTCTTCACCGTTTTCGGGAGATGAGAAGATGTTCTTTGCTACTTGTTTTTTATTGGCTTCACTTAGTTCATATTTGTTTTCAGCCATATACAGCGGAACTACCAACGTCGAATCGGTATTCGAAATATTTCCTTTCTTCAATTGATCAAAAATACGTTTGCTTGTTGCCCGCTGGTTAATCTTGCTCAGCAGCACCAGATTTTGTTCCGTGCTTTGGGATTTGAATCCTTTCTGGCGGCTCACGTCATTTTCTTTTTTCAACAGCCGGACTCTTTTCATCAAGTCAATGGCCGGATTAACCCCCGGCGTTACAAAAGCCTCGAGAAGCAAGGTGCTTTCTTCCATCATCTCGATCTGCACCCCGACACTTTGTCCCGGCTTGATTTTTATCTCTTGCTTTTTGTAGCCGACAGATGAAAAAATAAGCGTCGATTCTTTACCTGTGTGCCGAATTAAAAAATATCCTTCTTCGTTCGTTTGAACGTTTTTCAATGAATTCTTGAAATGGACATTTACGTTTGGAATAGGGCTTTTGTCGACAATATTCAACACCTGCCCAACCACTACCGTTTCTTGCGCAGACATAGAAGTTGCTGCTAATAACGTGAGTATTAGCAGGAACCTGGAAGCGTATTTCTTGCGGATTAATCTTTTATTTTTCAATTTTGTTTATGTTCAATTCAGGTTCAGTCTGTTTCTTTTTGCTCAGCTTTTTTGTGTTGATAGAACGGATGACATTCCAACACTGTTTGCCGCAGAAAATGCACGTCAATGTGGGTGTAAAGTTCAGTTGTGGTGATCGACTCGTGACCAAGCAATTGCTGGATGGCACGCAGGTTAGCACCGTTTTCTAATAAATGCGTGGCAAACGAATGGCGGAATGTATGCGGACTTACATTTTTCCGAATCCCAGCCAATGCTGCCAACTCCTTTACGATTTTAAAAATCATATCGCGGGTCAACTTTGAACCCCGTCTGTTTAAAAAGACAGAATCTTCGCTTCCTTTTTTTATATCGAGCAAATTCCGGTCAATTTTCCACAATTCGATTTGCTTCAAGGCTTGCGGCGACATGGGCACAAGGCGTTGTTTGCTCCCTTTGCCCTCCACCAGCATGTAGCCTTCCTCCAGATAAAGCTTAGACAGTTGAAGTCCAATCAGCTCCGAAACACGCAGGCCGGAACCATAAAGCACTTCGATGATAGCTTTATTGCGTTGCCCTTCCGGTTTTGAAAGGTCAATAGCTGCCACAATCTCATCGATTTCCTGCAAGGACAAAACCTCCGGCAGCCGCAATCCTATTTTAGGGCTTTCAAGTAGTTCGGTCGGGTCGTTATCGCGAATATTCCGGTAAATCAGGAAATGATAAAACGATTTTATGCTCGATAAAATTCGTGCCTGCGACCGGGGATGCACACCCAGGCTGCTTATTTCGATAATAAAATCACGTAAAATTTCTGTTGTAGCCTCTTCCGGCTTGACATGAGCATCCGACAAATACCTCCACAATTTTTGCAAGTCTCTTTCGTAAGCTTCTATCGTATTGCCCGACAGGGCTTTCTCCAGCTTTAAATACAAATGATACTCATCGAGAATTGGAAGCATTTTTTCAATTAGTTATTGTTCTTTAACACTTTGTTTAAAACGACTTGCAAAGATATAAAAAGAAAGTTGAAATATTAAATTGGGGCTTTCCTGAAGTTCGAATGACAACTGAAATTTTCGTACCAGATTTGAATAAATATTCTATCTTTGTTGTCAAAAAAAGAACAAGTGTTATTTTAGTATTACCATTTATTATTAAGGAGTTTTTTATGAAAATCAACAGACACATTCTCACACTTTGCCTATTAGGGCTTACTCTTTCTCTTTCGGCATACGATGCTGTCGGGCATCGGATTGTTGCAGAAATTGCGTATCAAAACTTAACTGATAAGGCGCGTACCCAGGTTGATAAAGTGCTTGGCAAGCACGGAATTGTTTATGAAGCATCTTGGGCGGACGAAGTGCGCAGCGACAATAAATATGCTTATAGCTATCAATGGCATTATCAGGATTTGGATGATAACATGACTTCTGCCGACATAAAGCATCTGCTGGACAACCCAACAGCGGAAGGAGAGCATTTATTTTTTGCCCTTGACACACTTACCGCCCGGTTGAAAAAAGATAAAAATGATGCTGAGGCCTTAAAATTCATTGTTCACCTGGTGGGCGACTTACATCAACCTTTGCATATGGGACGCAAAGATGACAAGGGTGGTAATAAAGTGGATTTTAATTGGTTTGGAAAGAAGACAAACCTTCATTCGGTGTGGGATGGTGCATTGATTGAAAACAAGAAAATGTCTTATTCGGAATTTAGCCAATATCTAATGGATAAATACGAACCCAAAAAAGCAGAATTCAAGAAACATAATATTCTTCAGTCGGTCGAAGCAGCGTATGCAGTCCGGAATATGATTTATAGTTATGATACTTCCGATACCAGCAATTACCATTACGTGTATTTCTTTGCCGACAAGCTCGATGAAATGCTTTACCGTGGAGGCATCCAACTGGCCAATGTGCTGAATGCAATCTATAAATAAGAATTAATCTTACAGATAAAGAAACCGCTTGCTATCTTGGATGGCAAGCGGTTTTTTGTTGTTGGTCAATTGGCATTGCAATACCTTACGATTGCTTCCACATGAATTTTGGTGGTGTTTAGCATCGGAATACCGGCATAAGTTCCTTTATCCAGAATTAAGGGAAACTCTGTACAGCCCAGTATCAAAGAGTCGATATGCTGTTCCCTGACCATCTTTTCGATGATCGCGATCAATAACTCACGGGTATCGTCTTTAAAGATCCCAAGTTCAATTTCGCTGAATAGCTTGTCATTAATCAGTTCTTTGTCTTCACTGCCGGGCATAATAACCTCAATATCTCCTTTTTTGAATACATCAGAAAAGAAAGATGCATTCATGGTGAATTCCGTCCCGAATAATCCGACGCGTTTTGCTCCTCTTTTTTTAGCTTCTTCGCAGGTGGCTTCAACAATGCTGATCAATGGGATTGTTGATTTTTCCTGCAGCTGGTCGAACAGCAAATGGGGTGTATTGGCACTCAACGCTGCAAATTCTGCTCCGGCTTGTTTCAGGTTTTCAATCTTTTCCGACAAATAAGCGGTAGCCAATTCATATTTTTTGAGCCTCATTAATCCTAAGAGTTCCGACATGTTTACGCTATATACAATTATTTCGGGGTAATTTAAATCATTGCTTTCATGCTTGAACGAGTCGATGATTCCTTTGTAGTAGTCAATGGTGGCTTCAGGGCCGAGGCCTCCTATAATTCCAATTTTCTTCATTTCTCTCTTTTTATTGTGTTTAATGGGGTTTTGTTCCCGAAGCATTTACCACGCTGACACTATATGTTTACTGTTGCCTGGTAATTTCATTTCCAACTATTTGAGCTGCTATCGCTACGCAACGTGCGCATGGGCGTAGTGCATAATACCGGGCGTTTCGATCAGATGGTTCAGGATCTTCCGGTTGACGCTTTGTTTTAAGCAAGTCGGCACAAATATATGAACCCATCTCTGCTTTGAACTCTTTGGCGGTGCGTTGAACTGCATCGTAATTTTGGGTTTTAGCAATTTTGTCTTTTGTATCAATTGCTGGATAATGCATGCCCAACACCAAAAACATGCCACTCACTGCTCCACACACTTCTCGCAGCCGCCCCATACCACCGCCAAAAGAAGTAGCCAGTTTGGCTGCTGTTTCTGTGTCAATGCCATAAATGTCGGCATAAGCCATAAAAACGGCTTGGGAGCAATTGTAGCCTTCTTCAAAATATGAAATGGCTTTATTTACTATTTTTTCTAATTTTCCGGTCATTCTATATTCTTATTTTATTTGAGATGGGCCATAGCCCCGTGTCCCATTCTTTGTTTATCTATAAACATATCCGGGAGGACAGAGGTTTTTTAGCATCCCTTTTGCCTCAGTCCAGTAAACATCATCTTGTTTATAAATGAAGATGAACTTACCATCGGGAGAAATATCGAAGGAATCTTCATCGGCTGCAGTATTAAACCGATTTCCGAAATTGACAGGAGCCGACCATAAACCATCTCCTTTATTGTAACAAATATACACATCGTAGCCTCCTGTGCTGTGTTGTCCGGCCGAGGAGATGATTATATATTTTTCTTCCGGGTCAATAAATGGGTCGGTATCGCTACTGGTAACCTTAAACAGGATGGTTACTTTTTCGGGTTTAGTGTACCTGTTTCCCGATAATTTTGATTTATAGATACTCCCCGTTTGTTTTGAAGCGTCCCAATAGCAAAAATAGACGGTACCTTTTTTTGATACACTCGGATGAAATTCCAAGATGTCAGGATTTGGAATATCTATTACTTTTTGAGGCTTGCCCCATTTATGATCCACTTTTTCGATCCTCCAGATAGCATATTGTTTAATGTCTTGCATCCCTTTGCTCGACGAATAATACAAATACTTGCCGTCGGGTGAGAATGCTGGTTCTGTAGCATAGCAGTCGGACGAAAATTCAGCTACTTCCGGTTTCGACCACTGGTTGTTGATTTTTTTTACTTGAATTATTTTACACTCGGGCCAGCTTTTACCTGCCGAAAAGAAAACCTCATCGCCATCAGGCGAAATGGCCAACGATTTTTCTTTGGAATCTTTCAATGAAACGATACCTGGAGCAAAAAGCTCAATTTTTTCTCCCGGGCTGGCGCTGCCAAAATAGTCGAATGTTCGATTTTGTCCAAATCCTATTAATGTGAAAGGCAGCAATAAGCTTGCTATCGCAATTGTTTTCATAACTAGATATTGAATTTAAAATTGATTATTTTCGTATGTATTGGTCTGTGACCAGTGCTTCTTTTTATTTGTCCCTCCGCTGCCGCACGATTATACCTAAAATCCGCAAGTATTGGTACAAAAGACTTGTAGAACTTTGTAAATAAAGATATTGTCATTTGCTAGAATACACTTAATTTAGTGCAAACAAAAATAGGTGGATGAAAGTAGTAAAAAGTTC
>Ga0318567_10000510_pt1 | contig 16088 bp, 16 predicted proteins | sample GRESIP088b5f20_FD_203691 | JGI IMG/M metagenome (GOLD analysis project Ga0318567, IMG submission 203691) | Tropical soil microbial communities from Luquillo Experimental Forest, Puerto Rico - GRE.SIPMG.088b5f20 | ecosystem: Environmental > Terrestrial > Soil > Tropical forest > Bulk soil...
GATGGCCAGGCCGCTGGGGATCACCCGGGCCTCGACCACGTCGTGCAGTCCCAGCGCCAGGCCCAGGGCGTCGAACCCGGGGCCCAGGTTCGCGCTGGTCGCGGGCACCCGGACGGTGACCGGCGCGCCGGCCCAGTCCAATTTTTCTGCTGGCCTCCGGGGCGCTTCGAGGCCCTTTGGCTCGGACATGTCTCAGACCAGGCCGAGCTCGGCCGCGGCGGCAGGCGCGTCGGCCCGGATGGTCACCGGCTTGGGTGCCGCCGACACCGCCCAGTCCGGTTCCTTCAGGCCGTGCCCGGTGATCGTGCAGACCACCCGGGACCCGGCCGCCACCTGGCCGTTCCCGCAGGCCTGGAGCAGGCCGGCCACCCCGGCCGCGGAGGCGAGCTCGGCGAACACGCCCTCCTTCCGGGCCAGCAGCCGGTAGGCGGCCAGGATCTGCCGGTCGGTCACCGAGTCGATCAGGCCGCCGGACTCGTCACGGGCCGCCTCGGCGAGCCCCCACGACGCCGGGTTGCCGATCCGGATCGCGGTAGCGATCGTGGTGGGCGCGTGCACCGGCCGGCCGGCCACGATCGGCGCGGCCCCGCTGGCCTGGAACCCGAGCATCCGGGGAGCGTGCGTGGCCCGGCGCAGGGTGACGTACTCGGTGTAGCCCTTCCAGTAAGCCGAGATGTTGCCCGCGTTGCCGACCGGCAGGCAGTGCGCGTCCGGGGCGTCGCCCAGCGCGTCCACGATCTCGAACGCCGCGGTCTTCTGGCCCTCGAGCCGGTCCGGGTTCACCGAGTTGACCAGCGCGACCGGGTAGTCCACCGCGAGCTTGCGCACGAGTTCCAGGCAGTCGTCGAAGTTCCCGTCCACCTGCAGCAGCCGCGCGCCGTGCACCAGGGCCTGGGCCAGCTTGCCGAGCGCGATGTTGCCGCGAGGCACCAGCACGGCGCAGGTCAGGCCCGCCTTGGCCGCGTAGGCGGCGGCGCTCGCGCTGGTGTTGCCGGTCGACGCGCAGATCACCGCCGTGGCGCCGCGGCCGAGCGCCGCGCTGACCGCCACCGTCATGCCGCGGTCCTTGAACGACCCGGTCGGGTTGCCCGCCTCGACCTTGAGGTAGACCTCGCATCCGGTCATGGCCGACAGCGTGGCCGCCGGGACCAGCGGCGTGCCGCCCTCGCCGAGCGTGATCACCGGGGTGTCCGCGGTCACCGGCAGCAGGTCGCGGTACTCGGCGATCACGCCTGCCCACATTGCCTTCCGCTCGCCTCCGGGGCGCTTAACCCGCCTTCTTCCCTCGTCGCTCGGTCGCTCGTTCCTCGCTCCCTCGCTCCTCAGTCCAGTCGGCGGCGCGCCCCTTTGGCTCGCGTCAGGTGACGCCGCGCGCCTTTGGCTCACTCGCCCTCCTCGCCTTCCACGCGCATCACGCTGTCGACGGCGCGGACCGCCTCCATCGCGGACAGGTCGGCCACGGTCGCGGCGAGCGCGGACTCGCGGGCCGTGTGGGTCACGATCACCAGGTAGGCCTCGGCGCCGCGGCCTTCCTGGCGCACCGCCTTGATCGACACGTGGTGCCGGGCGAACGCCTCGGCGACGGGGGCGAGCACGCCCGGCCGGTCCGCCACGTCCAGCGCGACGTGGTACCGGGTCAGCGCCTCGGCCATGGGCAGCAGGGGAAGCTCGGCGTAGCTCGGCGCGTCCGGGCCGCGGATCCCGGCGACCCGGTTGCGCGCGACCACCACCAGATCGCCGAGCACGGCGCTGGCCGTGGGCCCGCCGCCCGCGCCGGCGCCGTAGAACATCAGCCGGCCGGCCGACTCCGCCTCGACGAACACCGCGTTGTAGGCCTCCCGCACCGAGGCCAGCGGGTGCTCCCGGGGGATCATCGCCGGGTGCACCCGGGCCGAGATCCCGCCGTCACACCGCTCGCAGATCGCGAGCAGCTTGACCACGCAGCCGAGCGCCCGGGCGCTGGCGATGTCGGCGGCCGTTACCGCCGCGATCCCCTGCCGGTAGACGTCGTCGGCGGTGACCCTGGTGTGGAAGGCCAGGCTGGCCAGGATGGCCGCCTTGGCGGCGGCGTCGAAGCCGCCCACGTCGGCGGTCGGGTCCGCTTCCGCGTAGCCGAGTTCCTGCGCCTCCTTCAGGGCGTCAGCGAACTCCGCGCCCGAGGAGTCCATCTTGTCGAGTATGTAGTTGGTGGTCCCGTTGACGATCCCGAGCACGCGGCGCACCGCGTCGCCCGCGAGCGACTCGCGCAGCGGCCGCAGCAGCGGGATCGCCCCGGCCACCGCGGCCTCGTAGAACAGGTCCGCGCCGTGCTCACGGGCCGCCGCGTGCATCACCGCGCCGTCGGCGCCCAGCAGCGCCTTGTTGGCGGTCACCACCGACTTGCCGGTCTGCATCGCGGCCAGCAGCAGCGAGCGCGCGGGCTCGATGCCGCCGATCATCTCGACCACGATGTCGACGTCGGGACGGGTCACCAGGCCCATGGCATCGGTGGTGATCAGTTCGTCCGGGACTCCGGCGGCCCGGGCCCGGCCGGCCGGGTCCCGCACCGCCACGCCCGCGACCTGCAGCGGCGCGCCGACCCGCGCGGCCAGGTCGCCCGCCTGCTCGCCGAGCAGCCGGAACACCTGCGAGCCCACCGCGCCGCAGCCGAGCAGCGCCACCCGCAGTTCTCCCATGACCGTCCTCCTACCGCCTGGTGCGTCCCGACCAGGCTATCCAGCGCGAGCACAGGCCGAGCCGGGTCAGGCCGCCTCAGCGCAGCCGGCTGGCGCCGGCCGAGGGCCAGGCATCGAGGAACCGCGGCGGCGGCCAGCCGTGGCCGGCGAACGCGTCGCTGGTGCTGGCGCGGACGCTCGCGCCGTAGCGTTCCTGGACCAGCGCGATCACCGACCCGCCGAATCCGCCGCCGGTCATCCGTGCGCCCAGCGCACCGCCCGCGACCGCCGCCTCGACCGCGACGTCGGCCTGCGGCCAGGAGACCTCGAAGTCATCGCGGAGTGAGGCATGGGAGGCGGTCAGCAGCGGGCCGCAGTGGTCAACCTCGCCCAGCCGCAGCAGGGCGACGGTCTCCAGGACCCGGGCGTTCTCGGTGACCACGTGCCTGGCCCGGCGCCGGAGCAGCGGATCGGTGATCTGCTCGACCGCTTCGGGATGGTCCGTTACGTCCCGCAGGGAGGGTACGCCGAGTAGCCGCGCGGCATCCTCGCAGGCGCGGCGCCGGGCTGCGTACCGCCCGTCGGCCAGGGCGTGCTGCACCCGGGTGTCGATGATCAGCAGCAGGAGCCCGGCCGCCTCGAGATCGAGCGGGATGTCGCTGGCCTGCCCGCTGCGGCAGTCGAGTAGCAGGGCCTGCCCGGCCTGGCCGAGCAGGGACGCGGTCTGGTCCATGATTCCGGTCGGGACCCCGACGAACTCGTTCTCGCCGCGGCGGGCGAGCGCGGCGAGCTCGGGCCGCGGCACGCTCAGCCCGGGCAGTTCGGTGAGCGCCAGCGCCGTTGCGCATTCGAGGGCGGCGGAGGACGACAGCGCGGCACCGCGCTCCAGATCCGCGTCGATCGCGATGCTGGCCCCGCCTACGGGATAGCCGGCTTCCCGGATCGCCCAGGCGGCCCCCGCCGGGTACGCCGCCCAGCCGGTGACCGAGCCCGGGGCGAGCTTGCTCAGCGGCACCGTGGCCGGCGAGGCCGGGACCTGGCGCGAACGCAGTTCAAGCCATCCGTCGTCGTGCCGGGATACCGCCGCGCGGACCCCCTGCCCGAGGGCGAACGGGAGCACGAAGCCCTCGTTGTAATCGGTGTGCTCCCCGATCAGGTTCACCCGACCGGGGGCGTGCCAGACGCCCTCGGGCTCGGCGCCGTAACACTCGGCGAACCAGTCGGCGGCCCGGTCGGCGACACCGGGCCCGGTCACCCCGCCATCACCCGGCGTCGTTCCTTGTCACCTTGTTATATTCCTGCCCGAGCCGGGCGAACGTCCAGGCGTCCGCGACCATGCGGCGCAGGTCGCATTCAGCGTGCCAGCCGAGGTCCGCGGCTATGGCCTCGGACGAGGCGACCAGTACCGCCGGGTCGCCCGGGCGCCGGGGCGCCACCCGCACGGGGATGTCCAGGCCGGTCACCTTCTGGCACGCGTCAAGCACCTCGCGGTTGGAGTAGCCGGCGCCCGAGCCCAGGTTGTAGACCGCGTGCGAGCCGGGGATGGTGGCCTCCAGGGCCAGCAGGTGCGCCCGGGCCAGGTCCGACACGTGGATGTAGTCCCTGATGCAGGTCCCGTCCGGCGTGGGGTAGTCGTCGCCGAACAACCGGACGTCCGCGCCGCTGCGCGCGGCCGCGAGAACGGTGGGGATCAGGTGCGTCTCGGGGTGGTGCCGCTCGCCGCGCCAGGTGCCCGCGGCGTCCGCGTGCGCCCCGGCGACGTTGAAGTACCGCAGGCTGACCGCGCCGATCCGGTGCATCCGGGTGTACTCGGCCAGGGCGGTGTCCACGGCGAGCTTGGAGGCGCCGTACGGGCTGGTCGGCCGGACCGGGTCGGTCTCGGTGATCGGGATCCGCTCCGGCTCGCCGTAGACCGCCGCGGTCGAGGAGAACACGATCCGGCGGGTTCCCGCGACGCGCATGGCTTCGAGCAGCGCCAGCGTGCCGCCCAGGTTGTGCTCCCAGTACCGGGCCGGGTACGCGACCGACTCGGCCACCAGCGACTTGGCGGCGAAGTGCACGACCGCGTCGATGCCGGTGCCGAGCACGGTCCCGGCGTCCTCGCGGATCGTGCCGCGGCGGAAATCGGTGTCCGGGGGTACCGCGTCCGCGTGGCCGGCGGACAGGTCGTCGAGGACTACCACGTCGTGGCCGCCGTCAGCCAGCTGCGCGGCCACGACGCTCCCGATGTACCCGGCGCCCCCGGTGACGAGCAGCCTCATGTGTCCTCCCGTAGCGTGGCCGCCGCGGCCTCGGGCGCGATGTCGTTGGTGAAGGCGCCCATGCCCGACTCGGAGCCGGCCAGGTACTTCAGCTTGCCCGGCGCGCGGCGGATCGTGAACAGCTCAAGGTGCAGCGCGAAGTCCTCCCGGCCCGCCCCGGAGGGAGCCTGGTGCCAGCCGGAGATGTACGGCGCCGGCGCGGCAAAAAGCCGGTCGAACCGGCGCAGCAGGTCTAGGTAGATATCGCAGAACTCGTCCTGCTCGGCCGCGGTCAGTGCCTGCAGGTCCGCCCGCCTGAGGCGGGGGTAGAGATGGACCTCGTAGGGCCAGCGCGCGGCGTGCGGCACGAACGCGACCCACTGCTGGCCGGCGATCACGATCCGCGACCCGTCGGCCAGCTCGGCCGCGAGCACGTCGTCGAACAGGTTCCGGCCGGTGTCCCGCCGGTAGGCCGCGCTGGTCGTGAGCATGCGCGATGTGCGCGGGGTGACGAAGGGGTAAGCGTAGATCTGGCCGTGCGGATGGGTCAGCGTCACCCCGATTTCCTGACCACGGTTCTCGAAGCAGAAGACCTGTTCGACCCCGGGCTGCGCGGCGAGCGCGGCGCTGCGATCGGTCCAGGCGGCCAGGACGAGGGCCGCCTGGTCGTGGGTCAGGTCGGCGAACGACGCCGCGTGGTCGGGGCTGAAGCAGACCACCTCGCAGCGGCCATCACCCGGGCGGGTGGGGAGCAGCCCGTCCCCGGCCGTCTCCTCGTGACCGGGCCCGGCCGGGGCGGTGACCAGCGAGGGAAACCGGTTCTCGAACACCACCACCTCGTAGCTGGGCGCGGGGATCTCGGTGAGCCGCCCGGGCCGTGAGGGGTCGAGCGGGCAGAGATCGGCCGGCGGCAGGTAGGTGCGGTCCTGCCGGTGGCTGGCGATGATGACCCACTCGCCCAGCAGCGGGTCGTAACGCACCTGCGATGAGGCTTCGACCCGGCCGATCTCCCGCCGGTCCGGGTACCCGGCCGCCCGGCCGGCGGACTCGCCGAAGTAGATCAGCTCACGGCCGTCGGCCAGGGTCACCGAGACCTTGGTCACCGCCGCGACCCTGTTCCCGTTCGTCGTCACCCGGCGTCCAGCCGGAGCAGGTCGTCGGCGGTCTCCCGGCGCAGCAGGACCCTGGTCGCGCCGTCGCGGACGGCGACCACCCCCGGCCGCGGCACGTGGTTGTAGTTGCTGGCCATCGACCGGCAGTAAGCGCCGGTGGCGGCCACGGCGATCAGGTCACCCGCGGTGACGTCGGCCGGCAGGTACGCGTCCCTGACCACGATGTCCCCGCTCTCGCAGTGCCTGCCGACCAGCCGGCACAGCGTGGGCTCCGCCGCCGACTCCCGCGAGGCGAGCACGCAGGTGTACTCGGCGTCATACAGGGCGGTGCGGATGTTGTCGCTCATCCCGCCGTCCACGCTGACGTAGGTCCGAAGCCCGTCCACGTTCTTGACCGTCCCGACCTGGTAGAGCGTGATCGTCCCGGGCCCGGCGATCGCCCGGCCGGGCTCGACGGTCAGCCGCGGCCGGGCCAGGCCGGCCGCCCGGCACTGGGTGTCCAGGATCTCGCGGAGATTCTGCGCGACGACCTTGATGTCGGCGGGGTCGTCGCCCGGCATGTAAGCGATGCCGAAGCCGCCGCCCAGGTTCAGCTCGCCGATCTCGATCCCGTGGGACTCGCGGATCCGGACGGCGAGCTCGAGCACCCGGTGCGCGGCCACGTCAAAGCCGGCTGTGTCGTAGATCTGGGATCCGATGTGCGAGTGCAGGCCGGCGAAGTCGAGCACTCCGTGGGCCAGGACCCGCCGGACCGCCTCGTCAGCGGCGCCCGACGCGAGCGAGAAGCCAAACTTCTGGTCGTCGTGGGCGGTCGCCACGAACTCGTGCGCGGCGGCTTCCACGCCGGTGGTGACCCGCACCAGGACCTTCGGCCGCGCAGCGTAACTGCGCGCGGCGATCTGTTCCAGGCGCCCGATCTCGTCGAAGGAGTCGGCCACGATGTGCCCGACACCCGCCGTCACCGCGCGGTCGAGCTCCTCGGGCAGCTTGTTGCTGCCGTGCAAAGTGATCATTTCCGGCCGGACTCCGGCCCGCAGCGCGACCTCGAGCTCGCCGCCGGTGCACACGTCCACGCCGAGGCCTTCCTCGCTGACCCAGCGCAGCACCGCCCGGCAGCAGAACGCCTTGGCCGCGTAGAAAACCCCGGCGCCGTCCCCGAACGCCTCCCGGAAATCCCGGCACCGGCCGCGGAAGTCTGCCTCGTCGCACGCGAACACCGGGGTGCCGTGCTGCGCGGCGAGGGCGCGCACGTCCACGCCGCCGAGCACCAGGGCCCCGTCGGCGCGGCGCGCGGTACGCGGCCAGATGGCCGGGTCGAGCGCGTTGACGTCGTGCGGCGGCAGCGGCGGGTGATCGGGCGGCAGCACGTCGGCGTGACGCGGGCCGGCGGGGTGCGCGACGCGGCTCATGGGACTCAATGCTAGGGGCGGGACGCCGCCCGTCCCGCCGGGCCGGGGATTAGGCTGCTCCTGCTCAGGGGAATCCGGACTTGGAGGTCTTATGCCGATATTCGGAAGCCGGCCGTCGGGCGACGCGGCCGCGTGGGAGCGTTTACCACATCGCGCACCAGTCGGCCATGCAGGCGCTGCGGCAGAGCGGCCAGAACCAGGAGATGATCCAGTTCACCCAGGGCGTCTACGAGGCGCGCGAGCTGGCCCTGACCCGGATGCAGGCCGAGGCGACGCGGACCCAGTCGTCGGGCATCGTCGGGGTCAGCGTCGCCGTCTCCAACCACGTCTGGGGCGAGCACGCCACCGAGTTCCTGACCACCGGCACGGGCATCCGCCGCCTGGCCGACCAGCACCGGCTGCCGGAGACCTCGCCCAAGCCCACCTTCACCCTGGGCCTGGATGCCTGACCGGCCTTACATCGGCAGCCAGGAGTGCACGGGCTCGTTGGTTCGCATGCGCTCGCTGTAGCCCAGCGTCATCAGGCGCAGCGCCTCCTGCCGGTCGGCGTGCCGCCGGTCGGTGAGCGCGCGGACGGCCTCCGCCTGCCAGGTGGCCCCAGTCCGGGCGGACAGGCACCGCTGCTCGATGATGCCGAGCAGGCGCTTGGCGTCGCACGGGTCCACGCCCCAGCTCTCGAGCCCGTCGAACGCCATCGGCAGCAGTCGGCGCAGCACCAGCTCGGTCGCGGGGACCTCGCCGAGCCCGGGCCAGTACAGCCGGGCGTCGATGCCGTGCCTGGCCCCCTCGGTCAGGTTGTCGGCGGCGGCCGCGAACGACATCTGCGTCCATACCGGCCGCTCGGCCTCGGCCAGCGCGCGGACCACCCCGCAGTAGAAGGCCGCGTTGGCCATGATGTCGGCGACCGTGGGGCCGGCCGGCAGCACCCGGTTCTCTACCCGCAGATGGGGCAGGCCGTCCATCACCGCGTATACCGGCCGGTTCCACCGGTAGATCGTGCCGTTGTGCAACGTCAGCTCGGCCAGCTGGGGCGCCTGCGCGTTATCGAGCGCCGCGACCGGGTCCTCGTCGTCGACGAGCGGCAGCAGCGCGGGAAAGTACCTCAGGTTCTCCTCGAACAGGTCGAACACTGACGTGATCCAGCGCTCGCCGAACCACACCCGCGGCCGGACGCCCTGCTCCTTGAGCTCGTCCGGCCGGGTGTCGGTCGCCTGCTCGAACAGCGTGAGCCTGGTTTCCCGCCACAGCTCCCGGCCGAACAGGAACGGGGAGTTGGCGCCGACCGCCACCTGCACGCCTGCGACGGCTTGGGCCGCGTTCCAGTAGCTGCCGAACGCCTCCGGGCTTACCTGCAGGTGACACTGGACGCTGGTGCAGGCGGCCTCCGGCATGATCGTGTCGATGTGGGTGAGCAGCCGCTCGGCGCCCTCGATCGAGATCTGCATCTCCTCGCCGCGGGCCGCGAAGATCTGCTCGTTCAGCAGCTGGTAGCGCGGGTTCGGCGACATGGCGGCGGCGCCGACGTCGCTCTCGCGCAACGTGGGCAGGATGCCGATCATCACCAGGTGGCTGCCCGCCTGGCGGGCGCGGAGCTCGGCGTGATCGAGGCTGGCCCGCACTCCCGTCTCCAGGCGGGCCAGGGCATCGCCGACCAGCGGCTGCGGCGGCACGTTGATCTCCAGGTTGAACTGACCGAGCTCGCTGGCCCAGCTCGGGTCGGTGATCGCGCCGAGCACCTCGGCGTTCTTCATCGAGGGCAGGCCGGCCTCGTCGACCAGGTTCAGCTCGATCTCCAGCCCGACCTGCCGCGGCTCGGTATCGAACCTGGACTCGCGCAGCATCCGCGCGAACACGTCCAGGCAGGAACGAACCTTCTCCCGGTAGGCACGGCGGTCCTGCTGGCTCACGCTGATGGCCGGGACATCCCTGCCCATCGGTCCCCTCCACTCACCAGGCCATGGGCAGCCTTTCCCAACCTTCCCACGTCACGGAACCCGTGACCAGGGCAGAGAAGGGCCGATCAGGGGCGAGTCAGGCGGGCCGGCCGTGCGGGGCTTCCCAGTCCAGCAACGGGCCATCGGGGACGATCCGGCTGGGGTTGATGTGCGGATGCGTGGTGTAGTAGTGCCGCTTGATGTGGTCGAAGTTGGTGGTGCCAGAGAACGCGGGCAGCGCGTAGAGGTCCCGCGCGTAACCCCACAGGTTCGGGTAGTCGGTCAGCCGGCGCAGGTTGGCCTTGAAGTGGTAGTGGTAGACCGCGTCGAACCGGGCCAGGGTCACCCACAGCCGGACGTCGGCCTCGGTGATCGCGTCACCGAGCAGGTAACGCCGGCCGGCCAGCCGTTCCTCCAGCTCGTCCAGGGTCGCGAAGAGCTTGGTCACCGCGTCGTGGTAGGCCTGCTGGGTGGTGGCCATGCCCGCCCGGTAGACGCCGTTGTTCACGTTCTGGTAGACGGTCGCGTTGATCGCGTCTATCTCCGGCCGCAGCCGCTCGGGGTAGAGGTCGTAGTCCCCGTGGGCGTACGCGCCGAACTGGGTGTCCAGGTCGATCGTGATGTCCGGGAAGTTGTTGCTGACGATGCGGCTGGTCTCCCGGTCCCACAGCACGGGAACGGAGATGTGCCCGTCGTAGCCCGGCTCGGTCGCCTCGTAGGCCTCGCGCAGCAGCGCGAACCCGTTGACCGGGTCGAGCGAGTAGCCCGGGCCCTCGCGGAAGGCCCAGCCCCGGCCGTCGCGGACTGGGTCCACCGCCGAGAGCGAGATGACGTCCTGCAGCCCGAGTAGCTGGCGCACGATCGCGGTCCGGTGCGCCCACGGGCAGGCCCACGAGATGTACAGGTGGTACCGGCCGGGCACGGCCGGGTACCCGCTGGAGCCGTCCGCCGTGATCCGGCCCTGGAACGGGTAGGCGGGACGCACGAACTCCCCGGGCTGGCGAGCCGCCTCCGCTGTCTGCTTGCGCCGGAAGTCCCCGTAGTCGCCGAAGGCCGCGAAGTCCACCGGGCTGGCCCCGCCCGTCTGCCGAGTCGTCGTCATGCCGGTGAGAACCCGGCCGCGGCGCCGGTCATTCCGCCGGGCCGGGTTACGATCCGCCGGCCAGTGACCGCGCGAACCAGCCGGGGGCGTCGAGCCGGAAGGCGTCGGGCGGCGTGACCTTGCGCAGGTCGGCCTCGATCGCGCGCAGCCGCTCCGCCCCGATGACCTCGGCCCAGCTGGCCCGCAGGTCGTCGAAGATCCGCGCTGACCGTTCGAGCGCGTCGACGGCACGTCCGGTCAGCCGCACGACCTTGCGCCGCGCGTCGGCCGGGTCGGGCCCTCGCTCGACGTAGCCAAGCTGTTCGAGCGCGTCGATGGTCTTGCCCGCGGCCTGCTTGGAGATGCCCAGCCGGCGGCCCAGCCCGGCCGCGGTGGTGCCGTGGAGACCGATCGCCTGGAACACGAACCCGTGCATCGGCCGCAGGCCGGGATGCCCCTGGCGGGCGAGTTCGGCGTGCAGTTCGTCGATGAGCACGCGGAAGCCCAGGAGCAGCCGCAGCGGCAGCTCGAAGCCGGGCGTCTCGGCCAGCACAGCCTCAGCCGGCACGACCTCAGCGGATACGGCCCCCCCAGATACAGCCGCAGCGGGCACCGCCCCAGCGGGCACCGCCCCAGCGGGCACCGCCCCAGCGGGCACCGCCCCAGCGGGCACCGCCCCAGCGGGCACCGCCCCAGCGGGCACCGCCCCAGCGGGCACCGCCCCAGCGGGCACGGCCCCAGCGGGCACGGCCTCGGCTGACCCGGCCTCAGTTGACATAAACGACAACCAGGTTTACTGTTTTGCTCATCGCACATTCGACAACCATGTTGTCTATCTTAGGAGGTTCTGCGATGCCTGTCATCCGCCGCGCCGAGACCCGCCGAACCGAGACCCCTAACGCGGTCATGACCACGCTCGCGTCGCCGATTCAGGGCGGCGCCGGCCAGGCCGTCTGGCGCGTGGACATGCGGCCCGGCCAGGCCGGGCCGCTGCACGCCATCGACACCGAGCAGGTATGGACCGTGCTCGACGGCGGCGCGACCGTCGAGCTCGACGGGCAGGCGCTCACCCTCGGGCCGGGCGACACCATCATCCTGCCGGCCGACGCGCCGCGCCGGGTGAGCGCGGACCCCGAGGCGGGCTTGGCCGCCATCGCCGTCGCGCCGGCCGGAACCCGCGCCTACACCCTCGACGGCACCAGAGTCGCGCCCGGATGTGCGGTACCCGACGGCGACAAGCTGGTCCCGGCCTGGGTCGCCTGACGGCGTCCTACGCGGCCCAGGCGATCGGCAGCCGCTTGACGCCCCGCTGGAAGTTCGAGCGCAGGTAGGACGGCTCGCCCGCGAGGGCCAGCACCGACGTGCGCCGGAGCACCTCGTCGAACAGCGCGCGCATCTGGGCGCGGGCCAGGTGCGAGCCGAGGCAGAAATGCGGCCCGTGCCCGAAGACCAGGTGCGGGTTGGGATGCCGCCGGATGTCGAACCGGCCCGGCTGGGCGAAGACCGCCTCGTCGCGGTTGGCCGAGGTGAAGGAGACCACCACCTTGTCCGCCCGACGGACCCGCTGCGCGCCGAGCTGGCCGTCGGCGGTCGCCGTCCGGCGGAACGTCATGACCGGCGTCCACCAGCGCAGCATCTCCTCCACCGCTCGCGGCATCAGCCCGGGGTCGGCGCGCAGTTCGTCCTGCACCCGCGGGTGCTCGAGCAGCGCGAGGCAAGCGCCCGGCAGGCCGTTGCGCAACGTCTCGTTGCCGGCCACGGCGAACAGCCAGAACATGTTCTCGAACTCCTCGACCGACACCCGGCCGCCGTCGTCGTCGACCTGCGCCAGGAGGATCGACATGACGTCGTCCCCCGGGCGGCGCCGCTTGGCGTCCGCCAGCAGGTGGGCGTACGCGTAGAGGTCGGGCATGCCGTCACGGGTGCGGGGGTCGGGCAGGCGGCCGTCGGGCCCCGGGACCGGCCGCAGCGAGACCGCCTCGGCGGCCATCGGCGTTCCGCCGGACGGGTCGAAGTCGGCCGACGACGCGTAGTCGGGATCCTGGTAGCCGATGACCCGGTTGGACCAGTCGAACAGCAGCCAGCGATCCTGCTCCGGCATGCCGAGGACGTCGGCGAGGGCCAGCAGCGGCAGGTCGGCGGCGACGTCCTTGGCGAAGTCGCACTCCCCGCGCCGTCCGGCGAAGGCCCGGTCGCACAGGGCGCGCGCGTGCGCGCGGATGCGCTCATCCAGCCGTGCGACCGCGCGCGGGGTGAACGACCTGGACAGCAGCTGCCGCAGCCGGGAGTGTTCCGGCGGGTCCATGTTGAGCATCATGTTGCGGACGTAGCCCAGCGCCGCCGGGGTGCCCGGGTCGCGGATCTGCGTCGCGCCGAGCCAGGAGGAGAACAGCCCCGGCCGCTTCATGACCGACTCGACGTCGGCGTGGCGGAGCACCAGCCAGAAGCCAGGCCCGGCAGGCCAGCCGAGGACGGGGATCTCGTCGACCCAGACGACCGGGCGGTCGCGGCGGAGCCGGGCCAGGGCGTCAAAGGGCACTCCGTCGACGTAGGTCGCGGGATCGAACACGATCTCAGTGTCGGGCCGGGCCATCACGGTCAGTCCCGCCCGAGGAACTCCTCGATGGACGCGGCGAGCGCCGCCGGGGTCTCGTACATCGGGTAGTGCCCCGCGTTGGGCAGCACGTCGAGTTCCGCGTTCGGGTAGAACGCCATCCAGGTCTGCTCCATCACCGGCGCCGGCAGCGCCGGGTCGTGCTCTCCGATGATGACCTTGACCACCGCCGGGTTGCCCTTCACCTGATCGGAGAAGTCGGTCTTCGCCCACGACTCGAGGTACGCACCGAACGCCCCGGCCGCGGAATGGTCGAGCGAGTGCCGTACGACATGATCGACGAAGGCGGCCGGCAGCCTGCTGCCTGTGGAAAAGTTGATGATCGCGGCCCGGTTGCCGCGGCTGGCGGCCGCGCCGGAAAACAGGGCCCACCCATCGGCGTCGAACGGCACCCCGGTGGCCGGGACCGGGTTGAGCGCCACCAGCCGCCGCACCCGGCCCGGAGCCTGCAGCAGCACGTGCTGGATGGCCTGGCCGGACATGGAGTGCCCGATGACCGAGAAGCGGTCCCAGCCCAGCTCGTCGGCGAGCGCGAGGCCGTCGGCAGCCGCCTCCTCCATCGTGAAGTCGCCCGCGACCTGCTGGCGGCCGCCGTAGCCGCGCAGGTCCATGAAGACGTAGGTGTAGGCCGCCCCGTCGAGGTAATCGGGCAGCGAGCCCCATCCCCGGGCCGAGCCGAACCAGCCGTGCAGGGCCAGGACATGGTGCTCACCCGAACCGACGGTCACATGCGAACTGGCCACGTCGACCTCCCCGCGCTAATCCTGATGGTTGCGAATCTAGTGGCCCCGCTGGCGGCCGGTGAACCCGTCGGCGAGCCGGGCGTAGCGGTCGGCGGCATCGGGCATGGCTGCTCCCCTCAGCCGGGGACCGCGGCGGCCATCCGCCGGACCGCTTCCTCCATCAGCTCCGGTGAGGTGCCCATGTTGAGCCGGGCGAAGCCGCGCCCCTGGGCGCCGAAGCCCGGGCCGCCGCTCAGCGCGACCCGGCCCCGGCTCAGGAACGCGGCCGCGGGGTCATAGCCGAGGCCGAGCGCGCGGCAGTCCAGCCAGGCCAGGAAGCTCGCCTCGGGCGGCACGTACCGCACCCTCGGCAGGTGCTCGCCGAGCAGCTGGCTCAGCCGCGCGCGGTTCTCGGCCAGCTGCGCGAGCAGCGCGTCCAGCCAGGGCAGCGCGTCGGCGAACGCCGCGACCGACCCGACCACCCCGACCTGGCCGGGGATCAGGGCCTCCCAGCGCTCCTCGAGCACGGCGGCCAGCCGCGGCGATCCGGCGATGGCGACCCCGCATTTGAGCCCCGGAATGTTCCACGCCTTGGAGGACGATGTGAACGAGACGGCGCGTTCGGAAATCTCGTGGTTCAGCGACAGGAACGGCACCTGCTGCGCGCCGGCCAGGACCAGCGGCGCGTGGATCTCGTCGACCAGCAGGAACGCGCCGCGGCTCTGGCAGATATCGGCCGCGGTCAGCAGCTGCTGCCGTGACCAGACCCGGCCGGCGGGGTTGTGCGGGCTGCAGAGCAGGTAGGCGCGCACGTCGCTGTCCGCTAGCGCTCGGTCGAGCGCCTCGGGATCCAGGTCGTACCGGCCGTCTTCCTCCCGCCGCAGCGGCGCCTCGACGACACGCCGCCCGGCGAGCCTGATCCGATAGAAGAACGGCTGGTAGACCGGGGGGTTGATCACTATTCCGGATCCTGGCGGGGTCACCGCCTGGATCACCTCGGTGATCGCGGTCATGACGTCGGGGATCGCGTAGACCCGGGCCGGATCCGGTGACCAACGCAGCCGCTGGGCGGCGAAGGCCGCGAACGCCTCGCCCAGGTCGCCGAGGTGGCCGTAGCCGCAGTCGCCGGCGGCCAGCGCGGCCGTCGCGGCCTCGACGATCGGCGCGGCCAGGTCGAAGTCCATCTCGGCCACGAAGGCCGGCAGCACATCGTCCGGGTACGTCCGCCACTTGTAGCTCTTCCGCTTCCTGAGCGCCTCCAGCGAACAGCTCCCGAGCATCGCGTCCACTCGTGGATGGTAACGCCGGCCGGATATGCCAGGATCATGCCGGGCAGTAGCCCGGCGGCTGCCCCGGCCGTTAGTCCAGTTGCTCGTAACGCTCGGTGGTGACCGAGGACCGGTCCAGCAGCGCCATGAACGCCTGGGTCACCGGGTCGGCCTCCCAGCGGGCGTCGCAGGCATCGGCGTCGGCGGCGGAGCGCCACAGGTCGATAACGATCCAGCCGCCGTCTTGCCCGCGGGCCGTCGTCCTGCGCAGCAGCCCCGGCTGGTGGCAGGCGAACTCCTCCTGAACCCGGGGCCTCGCCAATCAATACGATCTCGTATAGTCTGTTTTCGTGGTGCACGAGCAAGACTCCGGCTCCCTGATCCTGGCGCTGCACCGGGCCACCCACGCCACACTGGACGCCCTCGCGGTCAGGCTAGCCGACCTGAACCTGACCGCCTCCGAGATCAACGTCCTGGCGAACCTGGCCGACGGCCGGACCCGGAGCATCGGGGAACTCGGCTCGGACACCGCGACCAAGCCGACCACGCTGACGAGCGTCCTGGACCGGCTGGTCCGCAAGGACTATGTGACCCGGGAACTCGATCCGGCCGACCGGCGCTCGTTCCGGGTCTCACTGACCGCCGACGGCCGCCGCGTCGCCGCTGTGGCCCGCGCCGCCGCTGAAGACCTGGAGCGGATGGCCCTGGCCACGATCAGCGATGCCGACCTGGCGGGATTCCGCGCCGTTACCCAGGCCCTGTCCGAGGTTCCCGGGTGACCCGCCCCGACGGAGGTGCACCGATGGCCCACGCCATCCCGGCCGAACTGACCGAGATCCTGGAAGAGATCGCCCCCGGCGGCGGGCCCGGAAGCGGGCCCGGGGCGTTCCGGCACCGCCAGCACGTCCACCTGGCGTTCATCGCCATCCGCCGCTACGGGCCGGAGCGGGCAGCCGAGCAGGTCGGCAGCTGGATCCGGTGCCTGACCGCTCACGCGCCGCAGAAGTACCACGCGACGATCACCCGCGCGTGGACCGAGATCGTCGCGTGGTAC
>Ga0318567_10000513_pt1 | contig 16023 bp, 11 predicted proteins | sample GRESIP088b5f20_FD_203691 | JGI IMG/M metagenome (GOLD analysis project Ga0318567, IMG submission 203691) | Tropical soil microbial communities from Luquillo Experimental Forest, Puerto Rico - GRE.SIPMG.088b5f20 | ecosystem: Environmental > Terrestrial > Soil > Tropical forest > Bulk soil...
GCCGGGGAACTTGAAAAACTCAGCGACGATATTCACATGTATTTCGGGCTCGGTTGCCGTAACGTGACGCAAATATTTGTTCCGGAAAACTATGATTTTGTGCCGTTGCTGAATGCAATGAAAAAATATGGTCACTTCGCGGATCATCACAAGTATAAAAATAACTACGACTATCAGTTGTCATTGCAGATATTGAACAACAAATTCTACATGACGAATGAAAGCATTTTGCTAATCGAAAATGATTCTCCGTTCTCCCCTATCAGTCAATTGAATTATGCTTTTTATAAAAATAAAGAAGACATTAACTCATTTAAAAATGATGAGAACATTCAATGCCTCGTAGGTGAAGGATTCACGCCGTTTGGTGTTGCCCAGCAACCTTCATTGACAGACTTTGCAGATGGAGTGGATACGATGGCTTTTTTGAAGTCGTTGTAGGGAGTTATGAGTTATGAGTTTTGAGTTTTGAGTTTTGAGTTTTGAGTTGGGGTTTTGGGTTGGAGCTGCAAAAAATACTTAACTTCAACAAATAAGAAGGTCATGTTCCATTTTAGAACATGACCTTTTTATTTGTTGAAGTTAAGATTGACTTGACTTTTCATGTCTCTCCAAACTCAAAACTTAGAACTCACAACTCACAACTTTACTTTATCGAATATTCGATCACTTCGCTGACAATAACAGTAGTTTCATTTCCTAAGCCGTCAAAAACATGTGAATCAACCTTTACAATACCGATGTTATTGGCGATATAAAAGTCATACACAGCAAGCGTGATTTCTCCGTAACCGGGAATTATGTAATTTAAACTTACTTCGCTATGCGTAACGTTTGTATAGCTTTTGCCTTGTATTTGCTTCGTAATATTTTTTTCAATGATTTCGCCCGGCATACTTGCTGTAAAGCTGCCCCCGACTCCTGCAGTGCGTGTCCATTTATATCCAACAGATGCAGTATCATTGAGGTAGATAAAATTGACGTCAACAGTTGCACCTGTATTCGGACTTGCGGCCTGTATCTTTGTGTATAGATTATGGTCCTTATACCCAAATTGCTGCGTTTGGCCCGACTCCTGTTCTTTCCATGTCACAAATGGGATCCCGTCTATTGTACTTGTTTGCCCTGTAGATACAAGCGTTGAGATTCTGTCTGCCGCACCGGGGGTAATCACTTTCATCTTCAAATAAGTATCTGTTTTGGAAGGCTGAAAGTTTATTGATCCGACAGGGTCACTTCCAGGATTCGAGGGATCTGCCGGTTCAACAGACTTTTCCTTTGTACAAGAAGTTGCAACGAGGGTAATTGCTGTTAATAGGGTAAGCAGCTTTTTCATGTTGTAGAGGTTTATTTTGTGGTTAAGATTTCTAATGGGTTGTTTAAATCGATAAGGTAAAAGTAAAAAATCAAAATTCAAAAGCCTGCGAAGCAGATGTGCCAAACATTTTAAAAGAATAGAATAATTTAAAAGGCCTCGATCCGTTCGGCGTTACCTGGACATTTCGAAGCCTTTTTTATTAGAATAATTCCGGCATTCCGTTGTCTTCTTTAGGATTGGGCTTCCACTCCATTTCAGTATTTTTTGAGTAGTCAGCCAGTTTATTACCGACAGCTTTCCATCCCATTACCTCCACAAAATCGGCGATCTTTATCTTCTGGGTTTTCATCTGTGCACCCTTTCCGGTATAGATCAACACTACAGGATCACTTGCAGTAGTTATCAATTCCAATTGGTTTGCCTCACCTTCTTTAATGAACAGGAACTTACTTTTTAATGTAGTGGTTTCAATTTTGAAACGTTTTACATTGTATTGTTCCTTATCACCGTCGTAATAAATGGCCGTTAGTACTTTATTCGGACTGAATTTTTCGATGAGCAATACTTTGTCAACATCGAATCTTTGCGTCAGTTCCTGATCGGTGATTTCATACGTTCCGTCAGTAAACACCACAAGAATTCTGTCTTCCGCATCAAACCCACCGAGATAAATTCCTTTCTCTTCAGCGCTCAATCTTCCAAACTGATCATCGTACCAAAGTTTACGTGTAGCCAGTGTTGAACGACCCGCTTCTTTAAACTTCACCGATTTGATAGGATACTTGGTAACCTGGTTACCCATTGTACCACGTGCTTTGATATCAAGTTCTTCAAAGTAAAACTCAAGCTCTTTATTTCTTGCGCTACAGTTAGGACTCAGCGTGATTTTAACTATCTCCGCCTCACCATTTGCATTGGCTGTGAAATATTGCACCTTGCTTTTCTCAGCGCCCTTCGTAAGATCATATTCCTTATCACGGGTAATGCCGGTTACATTGAAACGCTTCGCAAAACTTATCCCTGATTTGCCATCCACATAGATCATGTTGTAGGTGGTGCGCTCATCGTTTTTCTGGAAAACAGCCGCATGAATAATGTCCTTGCCGATAAAAGATTTATCAGCCACACGAACGATCTTCATCTTGCCCGCTTTCGTGAAAACAATGATATCATCAAGATCAGAACAATCGGCGATCAACTCATCTTTCTTCAAACTCGTACCGATGAAACCATCTGCACGGTTCATGTAAATTTTGGTATTGGCAATCGCCACTTTGTTTGCCTGGATGGCTTCGAAAGGTTTGATTTCTGTTTTTCTTTCTCTTCCTTTTCCGAATTTCTTCAACAGATTTTCGTAGTACGCTACCGCAAAATCCACAAGGTTTGCAAGGTCATGCTTCACTTGTTTGATCTCCGCGTTCAATGCTTTGATCTGCTCGTTCAGTTCGTCAATATCCAGTTTGTAAATACGGCGAACAGGTTTTTCTGTCAGCTTTACAATGTCTTCTCTTGTAATATCGCGACGCAATTGTTTTTTGAAAGGAACAAAGGCTTTGTCAATTGCCTCCAGCACTTTCTCCCACGTTTCATGCCTTTTCTCCAGCTCCTTGTAGATCTTTTCTTCGAAGAAGATTTTCTCTAATGAAGTGTAGTGCCATTTTTCCTGCAGCTCATTCAGCTTGATCTCCAACTCGCGGCGCAACAATTCTTTTGTATTGTCTGCCGATGCTCTCAGGAGTTCTGAAACGGTGAGGAACATTGGTTTTTTATCAACGATCACGCAGGCATTTGGAGAAATGCTCACTTCGCAATCAGTGAAAGCGTACAACGCATCTATTGTGATGTCCGGAGAAATTCCCGGAGCCAGGTCGATCTTTAACTCAACATCAGCAGCGGTAAGATCCTCTACTTTTTTGATCTTGATCTTTCCCTGATCGTTGGCCTTAATAATGGAATCCTTCAGCTGCGTAGTGGTTACACCATACGGCACATCGCGGATCACCAACGTCTTTTTATCAACCTCTTCTATCGTTACACGCACTCTTACTTTACCACCGCGTTTTCCATCGTTATAGTTGGAGGCATCCATTGCGCCGCCAGTTTGGAAGTCAGGATAAAGCTCAAATTTCTTTCCTTTTAAATATTTTATTGATGCGTCGATCAGTTCGCAAAAGTTGTGCGGAAGAATTTTTGTTGCCAAACCAACGGCAATACCTTCTGCACCCTGCGCTAGCAACAAAGGGAACTTCATTGGCAATGTTACCGGCTCGTTTTTACGACCGTCGTAACTTAATTGCCATTCCGTTGTTTTATTGTTGAACGCCACTTCCAGCGCAAATTTGCTGAGACGCGCCTCAATGTAACGCGCCGCGGCGGCGTCATCACCAGTTCTTATATCGCCCCAGTTGCCCTGTGTTTCGATCAGCAGATCCTTTTGTCCCATGTTTACCAACGCATCGCCAATGCTCGCATCACCATGCGGATGGTATTGCATGCTCTGCCCGATGATGTTTGCCACCTTGTTGAAACGGCCATCATCCATTTCTTTCATGGCATGTAAAATGCGGCGCTGCACGGGTTTCAGGCCGTCTTCCACAGCCGGTACCGCACGCTCCAAAATTACATACGACGCATAATCGAGGAACCAGGTTTTATACTGTCCCTGCACACCATGTTCGTTCTCTAAAAATTCCGTTGATTTATTCTTTGTGCTCATAAATTCGCGCTTCTACTAACGTGTCGCCCCTCTGGGGCTTGTATTAATTTTGATCTGTCCTTCTACTAACGTGTCGCCCCTCTGGGGCTTGTGTTGCGTTCACGTGTTTCTTTTCCGAGCCCCAGAGGGGCGACACGTTAGTAGACCACGTAAACCATTTTTTTGTTTGATGCGAGCCCCAGCGGGGCGACATGTTAAACCAATTGTTCGCCAGAACAATTAACGGTACGTCTAATCTTCATAAAATTCGAACAAATATTTCTCGTTGTATTCTATCTCGAATTTTTCCAAGAATTCCAGATATTCTTCTTTAAATGTTTTCTTCCGATGATGCTCTTTCTGGTTAATAATATAACCAACCACTCGTTGCGCTTGTGATTTAGAATATGAAAACGCTCCAAACCCTGCTTGCCAATTGAACTGGTGACCTAAAAGAAATTGCTCATTCAAATATCTGCTCGAATTTGCCTTCACATCTCTGACTAAATCAGATATGGATATGTCCGGGTTCAAACTCACTAATATATGTACGTGATCCGGCATGCAATATATGGCATATAACTTCTGTCCTCTTCTCTCAATAATGCCTGCCATATACGCCTGCACCTCCTCCCTAAATCTCTCCTGTATAAAACATTTCCTTCCCTTAACTGCAAATACTATTTGAATATATATCTGCGTATATGTGTTTGCCATAGATGAACATTTACTTCACTTTTTCTTCCCAATCACGTTAGATCGCGTGAAATCGAAGCAGGTTAAGTATTTGTGTCCATAGTCAAAGAACAAATTCCGAACAAACCGGCAGGTAAATCAGGTTATTTTTTCTCTATTTTATACAACGAAAAACAACCGGATTTCGTAAAAGTAACAGCTTTCAAATCATTTGAATCAATATTTTTTTCAAACTCACCTACCGGTACTCTTTTTTCATTTAGTAAAAAATACACCGGCACATGTTCCTCGTTTATAAGTTGCTTGTTCAAAGTTTCCGTATATAAAAACCGAACATTCAGCGTGTCAAATTTCATAAAGTACCTGCTGAGATCCCTGTCCATTTTATCATCGGTGTACACCATTGCATCTGTAATCTTTGCAGGAAATGTTTTTCTTATCAACGTTCTGTGATCAAAATACATCACATTATTATGTTGATAGATGTCGATCAACGGCCGTATTGAAAGGAGACAAAGGAAGCAAATGGCGAAAACCCAAAATGACCTTTTATCCGCGATCAGTTTTACCACAAAGCACCAGGCAAATAAAAACACACCGATCAGGCCATAAAAGTATTTCATATTTCCTGCTTTGATTACCATGAGCAACAACGCAGATAAAATAAAAAAGACGGGCAAGCCAATAAATTTAAGCGGCTCCTGATAAAACTTTTCGAGTAAAAAACTTCCGGCTAATATCGAAAACGGCAGCAGAAACAAGAAGTGCCGCGGGTCATGACACAAAGGGACATATCCATTGTATGACACTGTCATAAAATTTGAGCATAGCAGCAGTATAAAAAAAGTACTCAGTATGTGCATTTCCCTTTTCTGTAGCTGCAGTCGTTTTCTATAAACCAATGCTATTATTCCAAAGATCAAACATATGCCATCACCCGATTGCCAGAACGCGTTCCACAATAAATACGTTACTCTTTTTATGGTTTCTTTTGCAGGCAGCAAATCGTACCGGCAGATGTTAACGTAGTTATTGCGCATTAGCACATCCATGCGATAAAACCAGCTACCTGTGGCCATTTTAAAATATAGCAGATAACCGAATATCAGCGCAGCTATTGCAAAAATCGCTGTTAGCCAAAATGTACGCAGCTTTGCATTTCGCAAGTCTTTTACCATCCACCACAAGTAAAGCGGCAATATTAAAACGATGCTTTCCTTTGTAATGATGGCCCCGAAATTTATCACGCCAAATAACAAAGGCAGCCACAGCGAAAAATTTTCATCAAATTTGTAACGGCTATAAAAATAATACGCCGCCATTACGCATAAACATATTCCAGGATCAGGCAGGAGCCTGTAGGAATAAAACAAAAGCGTGTAATTCGAAAAAAATAATATCAGCGCCAGTATAAAGTATTTGAATGATTGCCTTTTTGACAAAAGCACCATTATCCAACCTGTACCAAGCAATGATATAAAGCTATATGCCGTAGTTGAAAAATCATTTATTCCAAAGAGCTTGTAAAAAATCCCGGTTATCAAAATGCACGCCCACCGCAAACCGTATTGGCTGCTACTGATAAACGAGAACTTATTTTGCGCCAGCGATGCCGCATATTCTACATAATTAATATCATCATTGTTATAAAAACCGAGAAACGAAAATTGGTGGTGAATGAACCATAAACAACAGGCCGCAAAAAAAATAATGAATCGCAACCTGCTATTGTCTCTTGTCTCTATTTGATGCATTAATGCGCTAAATTTTGAAGTCATATCAAATGATCTTACGAAGCCCATTTTAACTTCATTTCATTGTTCCCTACGCACTAAACAATCAGCAATTTATGATTGAGTAAAATGTCCGCTCTATATTACACGCTTTGTTCGTCAGGCACGGCCTGCGCAGTTTTAGCTTTCACTTCAAAATCTTTCATGTTCCTTATTTCACCCTGCACATCATATTCACCCGCCGCCAGCATTTGTTTCAAGCGCCATAATATATAAGCATCCCCGGTGGTTTGCTTTGCCTTCGTCAAAAACTGGTTGATGATTTTGCTGGCTTTTTGCCAGTCAGCAGTGATGAACCTTTTCAATTCTTCATCGTAAAAATCATAGCCGGCCTGCGATAATTTTTTACCGCCTTCCAGCAAACGAACGCCCCTGTTTTCGCTGCAAAGCTTTGCCCACTCGTCCGGGTCAACCTCAAATTCACTCAGCGTAATAGGCCTTGCCAGCTTTTTTGCCTTTAAAAATTCCTTTGGCGGAATAGTTGAAAGCCAGGTAGGATAAAATATTTGTCCCTTCTCATTTATGAAAGGCAAGTTGTTTAAATACAAAATGAACACGCGTCCCTGGAATTCCTGCATGTATTTCAACAACCAGTAATAACCCGATACATCATGTTTATTTTGCGCGGCCCATATCCAAATCTTCTCATCTTCATTTCTACGCATCGTACCCACTAACTCGGCGATCGTTTTATAATCGTCCACTTCGTCAGTGTCTACTTTGCCATCATAATCGCCTCCGGCAAGCACTTCGCGCCACCAGTTTTTGCGGGCTTCTTTCCCTTCACCTATATAGATGTTCTCCAATGGGCCCACTGCATAATCATCCTTTATTTGTATAACATCGCCCTGCAAGCTTTCATCTAGCTCAATCGCTTGCTTTAAAACAGCAATATCTGGTTCATTAAAAACTAAGTGAAGCATTTGAATTAATAATTAATAATTAATAATTAATAATTAATAGGGCGAGATGCCGCAATTAATCAGAATTGTTTTTATTTATGATTGCGGTTAATATTTTTAATATCTCCTCGCAGTCTTCTATTATTGAATTTCCAAGTCTTTCTTCTACAATTTCTGTTGCCAAAAATAACTTTAACCAATATCGGGTTTCTCTGGCTTCCCTATACGCAATCTTCAATTTATGATTAAAGTCTTTTTTTGAGGACCCTCCCATCGCCTCTTCTGTGTTTGCACCTATTGAAGTACCACTTCTCAAGAGTTGCCCGATTAAAGCTCTATCAGTCTTCTTTTCTTTTAAATATTGAAATAGCTTAATAATTCTAATTGAAAAACTAAATGTTTTATCAAGAATAACGTTGTCTTGCTTCATTTACTGACAGCAAGTATTTTTAGGTCATGGCGAATTAATAGCTAATTATTAATTATTCCGAGTCTTGCCAAATATGAAAAACTCCTCAATGATCGATCATTTGCCACTTTCGAAAAAACAACGACTGGCACCCAATTAATTATTAATTATTAATTGGCACTGGCCACCGCTTCTTCCACCAAATCCAACTCCACTCTCAAATTATCAATAATAAACTCTTGTCTCTCTTGCGTATTCTTGCCCATGAAATATTCCAGCAATTGCTGAATATGCGTTTCAGGCATGATCATAACCGGTTGTTTGCGCATATCGTTGCCGATAAAGCGCTTGAACTCGTCCGGACTGATCTCTCCTAAACCTTTGAATCGGGTGATTTCCGGTTTACCGCCTAGCTTTTTAACAGCAGCCTGTTTTTCTGTTTCGTCGTAACAATAGATAGTTTCTTGTTTGTTACGAACACGGAACAATGGCGTCTCCAGAATATAAACGTGGCCGTTCTTTACAACATCAGGGAAAAACTGCAGGAAGAATGTCATCAACAACAAACGGATGTGCATACCGTCCACATCGGCATCGGTTGCTATTACGATGTTGTTGTAGCGAAGGTCATCATAACTTTCTTCGATATTCAATGCGTGTTGCAATAAGTTGAACTCTTCGTTTTCGTACACTACTTTTTTGGTAAGACCAAAACAGTTCAACGGCTTACCGCGCAAGCTAAACACAGCCTGCGTTTCCACGTTACGTGATTTCGTGATGGAACCGCTCGCACTATCACCCTCAGTGATGAAGATTGTGCTTTCTTTCTGTTTCTCTAAAATTGCTTCTTTATCTTTTCCTGTTGCTTCGTCGTTGTAGTGATAACGACAATCCCTCAATTTACGGTTGTGCAGATTTGCTTTCTTCGCTCTTTCGTTCGCCAGTTTTTTAATACCTGCCAGCTCTTTTCTTTCACGCTCACTTTGCTCAATTCTTTTTTTTACAGCTTCGGCTGTCGTTGGATTACGGTGAAGGAAGTTGTCCAACTCTTTTGACAGAAACTCGCTCACGAAGTTCTTCATCGTTGGGCCGCCTTCATATACGTTTAGTGAACCAAGTTTTGTTTTTGTTTGCGATTCGAAAACCGGCTCTTGCACACGCACAGACACTGCCGCACAAATGCTCGAGCGGATATCGGCCGCATCGTAATCTTTTTTATAGAAGTCGCGGATGGTTTTTACAAACGCCTCTCTGAATGCCGCGAGGTGTGTACCACCTTGTGTAGTGTACTGGCCGTTTACGAATGAATAATATTCCTCTCCGTATTGGTTTTCGTGGGTAACAGCAACTTCAATATCCTCTCCTTTCAGGTGAATGATTGGATAACGGATCTCATCTTCATTTGTTTTGCGTTGCAATAAATCCAGAAGTCCATTTTTGGAAACGTATTTTTTTCCGTTGAAATTGATGATCAATCCAGCGTTCAAATAGCAATAGTTCCAAAACTGGTTATCAAGGTATTCGTGTACAAAATGAAAGTTCTTGAACACGTTGTTATCAGCAATAAACGAAACCAGCGTTCCGTTTGATTCTGTGGTTTTTGCTTCTTTATGTTCTTTGGTTAAAACACCTTTTTCAAACTCGGCAGTTTTCTCTTTTCCATCACGGAAGGCTGTAACTTTAAACCAGGAGCTCAACGCGTTCACTGCTTTCGTACCCACACCATTCAGACCAACGCTTTTTTGGAAAGCCTTGCTATCGTATTTCGCACCAGTGTTTATTTTACTTACAACATCCACCACTTTTCCCAAAGGAATTCCACGGCCATAGTCGCGAATGGTAACGGTTTTGTCATCTATCGATACCTCCACATTTTTGCCATAACCCATCGTGTGCTCATCGATGCAGTTGTCCATCACCTCCTTCAGCAACACATAAATACCATCATCCGGACTGCTTCCGTCTCCTAATTTACCGATGTACATCCCCGGACGAAGGCGGATATGTTCGCGCCAGTCGAGGCTTCGTATCGAGTCTTCCGTATATTCAAAATTCTCTTTCTTTTCTTCTGCCATAGTTTAATCTGTTAAAATGGTACTTTTTCCAACCGGTGCGAATTTAACGGATTGATTATAAAAGGAAAAACCCTTTCCCAAAATTTTTAGTTTTTCGGGAGGATTTTTATTGTTGAAGTGGGGATATTTATTTTGTAAGGAATTGATTATGCGGATGTTATCTAGTGTCTAGTGGCGATTGGGTGCTGTGTGCAACTTTCTTTCCGGAAGCAAAAATCCCTGCTGCCCAACTTCCTTAAAGTTAATTTATTGGAAGAAGTTCCCCACTGAAAGCCCAACAACTACCAACTATCAACTAACAACCTGCCCTAATACGGATCCACGTCCGGCGTGATCACCACACTTTTAAAGCGGGCGTCGTTATGCAAAATGGCAGTTTGCTGCTGGATCATATGTTTGCACGCATTGATGAGCTGGGTATCTTTCGGCAGCTTCAGCATCATTTCCATGAGGTATAAATTCCTGATCTTGTTGATGATAGGTTGCGCGGGACCAATTATATACTGGCCATAAAGGGACTGCATTCCCTGCGCAAACGTGCGGGCGGCATGCGCCACCACATCCGGTTTTTTATGCTTAAAAGTTATCTGAAGCAAACGGGTAAACGGCGGATATTGAAATTGTTTGCGGCTATCAATCTCCGATTTGTAGAAATTCTGAAAGTCGTGTTGCTGCACAAAAAACAGCACAGGCTGGTTAACATTTCGCACCTGGACAAGCACTTTTCCCTGTTCGTTTTTTCGTCCGGCACGACCGCTCACCTGCTCCATTAACTGAAAACCACGTTCGCTTACGCGAAAATCGGCGAATCCAAGAATGGCATCTCCGTCCAAAATTCCAACCAGTTGAACGTGTTCGAAATCGAGGCCCTTCACCACCATCTGCGTTCCAACAAGTATGTCTATGCGCTGTTGTTCAAAAAGCTGTATCAATGCATCGTGCCCATGCTTGCCCTTGACCGCGTCCATATCCATACGTGAAACTTTGGCATCGGGAAAAATTTCCTGCAACTCTTCTTCCACCCTTTCCGTTCCAAAATTTTGCTGCGCAAAATGGTGATTACCGCAAGCTTCGCAGGTATGCACGGGAGGATAATTTGTGCCGCAATAATGGCAAACAAGCCTGTTGCTGAGTTTGTGAAAAGTCAGCGACACATCACAGTTATGACAATGGGGTATCCATCCGCAGGTTTGGCAAACTTGGTATGGTGAATATCCGCGGCGGTTCTGGAACAAGATGACCTGTTTTTTCTTTTGCAGGCTTTCTGTAATCGCCTCCTGCAAAGGAACAGACAGGATCACTTTTCCCTTTTCTTTTGTAAACAGTTTTTTCGTGTCTACAATTTCTATTTTGGGTAAATCAACATCGCCAAAGCGGGTAAGCAATTCGACCAGCGCATATTTGCCGATACTTGCGTTATAATAGCTTTCGAGCGAAGGCGTAGCGCTTCCAAGTATCACATTTGCACCAAACAAAGAAGCGAAATAGACCGCTGCATCGCGTGCATGATAGCGTGGCGCAGGATCCTGCTGCTTGTAAGATGAATCGTGTTCTTCATCGCAAATAACCAGTCCGAGATCGCGGAAAGGCAGGAACAGCGCCGATCTTGCTCCGAGTATTATTTTTGCTTCGCCGGTTTTTACTTTGTTCCAGATCTCAATGCGTTCGTTTGAATTAAACTTGGAGTGATAAATCACAATGTGTCCGCCAAAATATCTTTGCAAACGGCGTATAACCTGTGCCGTGAGTGCAATCTCAGGCAGCATGTACAATATCTGTTTTCCTTTTGCCAACAACTCCTCTATCAACTTCACATAGATCTGCGTTTTACCGCTGGAGGTTACACCGTGCAGCAAAGCCACTTGTTTGTGCTGCTGTGATGCTTTCACTTCGTCCAGCGCTTTTTGCTGCGCGTCGGACAACGTGAAATCTATATTGACATTCTTAGGCAGATTTTTTATCCTGTCGACCGAGCGTTTTTCAATGATCAAAATGCCTTTGTCGGCAAGGCCCTTCAACTGCGCTGCGGTTGCGTTCGATTTTTTTAAAAGCTCCGTTTGTTTTACTTCACCTGTTGTTTTCATGAAATGGAGAAACGCCAGCAACAGCTCCATTTGCTTTTCCGCCTTCTGCAATTTTTTATCGTTGGATAGTAAATTGGACAAAGCCTCCTCCGTTGCGAACTCAGGATGAAGAATGACGAAGTTTTCTTTTTTCTCGGTGTATTTATTCTTCAGGTCTTCCCAAACAAAACAAACACCTTTTTCTATCAGTCGTTTGATAACCGGATAAACGTGCGATACTTCCAGTATTTGCTGCACTTCCACCAAACGCAATTCCTTTTTCAACAACAACGCTTCAGCAACCAAAAATTCTTCATCGTCCAAATGAGCGAAATCATCACCGGCCTCATCGTTGTACATCAGAACCGTTTCGCTGCTCAACTTGAAATGCGTGGGCAATGCAGCTTGAATCACTTCGCCTTCGCTGCACATGTAGTAATCAGACAGCCATTCCCAAAGCTTCAGTTGATTCGCAAAAACAATGGGCTCGTCATCCAGGACATTTAATATCGGTTGCGGATTGAATGCCTTGGGTTTTTCTGTGTGAACCAACTTTACAACACCAGCATACTTTTTATTTTTCAAAACAACCTCAACGCGGCAGCCGGGCCGAACTTTCTCCAGCAAATTTGCCGGAACGGCCCACGTATAATTTTTTGGCAAAGCCAAGGGTAACAATACTTCCGCGAAATGGGTCGTAGTGTCAGTGAAAAGATGTTGTGTGTAAGTAGCCCCGCTCAAATTATTTGATAGTTAGGAGTCTTGATGAAATATTCTTGCAATCTACGTTATTGGGTGCTACGAGTTTTAAATATTTGTTTTGACAACGGAAATAACAGCGAGAGGTACACAAGAAATGAAAGTGTTAAAACGATAATAAATTCATCTTTTATTATATTCCATTGGACCCAAACTTCGTTCTCACCTTTTGTAATCAGAAAGAGTATTTCTTTGACAAACCATAGCGCCGCTAAGAACAACGACGTAAAAATAGCATAGGTCAAAACGCTTCGCCTTCTGTTTTTTAAAACATCATTACCAAAGAATTGAAGGATGGAAAATACAAAGGGTATTGCGACGATGACGCTTTCCAGTACAGAACGACTGTTTCTGAATCCTGCAAAAAGCAAACTGAAAACCGAAGAGAACGATCTGTCGTAACCGTAAAAAGTATACTCAGGGCTTGGAAAGAAAAATTCAAAACACAAAATGACACCTTTGCTTATCGTCAATATCAAAAAGGCTGAGATAAATAATATCAGGATTGTTTTTAATTGATTCGCCATGGGAGTGTGTTATAAATATTCCTGAAAATAACAAAAGTGGACCAAATGATCCACTTTTATCAGCGTCGAAAATTATCAGTGTCTTCTAACAACTAATAACTAACAACCATCAACTATTTTCTCAACGGCACACTCACACCAAGATTCAGGATCATTTCGTAGCAACCGAAATCCTGTCTCGCTGTACCTTGTGCAACTTTTAAACCCCAGTAGTTTGCATACACGAGTTTGTTGCAATATTCGAGGTAAACATATTTTGCAAATGTCATTCTCAATGCAGCTTCGAAGCCAACATCCATACCACCTACCTGGAAGTGAGGATCATTTGATTTACCGAAAATGGTATTCTCTACGTGCGGAACTACCATACCCACACCACCTTTCAGCAACAATGATGCATCAAACCAATCTGTTTTAAAACTTGTAAGATGCTTGCGGTGAACCAAATTAAACAACAGGAAGTTCGCTCCGTTATTCAGGAAATATGTCAAAGGCTGTGAAGCTGTGCCATATGGTTTTGTGTTGTCATAGAAAGCATCCACTTGTTTGCCGTCCATTGTTCCCTTCGCATGTAACAACTGTTCTGTCGCGACAATGTATTTAGTATGGTCAAAGTTGATCTCAACACCCCAGTTATCTTTAAAGAAATAACCTATACGATAGTTATATTGAGGAATACTGATCGCCCTGTTGGTGATACCTTCGTTCCAACCCGGGTGGTCGGAGGCGTATACGTTAATAAATTTGTAGTCGTTGCCAAGCGATGGCTGGTGAATGTGAATGTTGCTTGGAGTGTACCATTCCTTGTTGTAACCCCATGAAATGTAAAATTCTCCTTTTCTGCCTACTTGCTCTGCTGTTGTTCTTTTCTTTTTCTGTGCAAAAGCCGAACCTAAAACGAGTGTTAATGCACTCAATAGCATCAAATGCTTAAATCCTTTATTTTTCATTTCCACGATTTTTATAAAGCCGCAAATATAGAAGGCGGCGGGTCAATCCCAGGCTGATAAAAATCAGCCTCCTTTACAGCGTTATTTTGTAAAGGAGGCAAAGGTAGGGAAAAAGGTGAAAGTCAAAATTCAAAAGTAAAAAGTCAAAAATGGTCCCAGACAACAAGGACTTTCCTCCAGTTGATGAGTTCTGTTTTTGACTTTTGAATTTTTACTTTTTACTTAAATCGCCGGTTCCTGCTGACTCAGGCAATGAAAACTACCCAAGCCCCAAATGATTTCTGTAGAATCAATGCCTACCACTTTTCTATCTGTAAAGCAGCTTTGAATGACTTGAAGTGCCTTATCGTCTTTGTCACAACGGAAAGTTGGAACGATCACGGCGTGGTTTGCTATATAAAAATTTGCATAAGAAGCAGGAAGGCGCTGGTCTTCATATTCCACCGGATCGGGCATTGGCAGCTCAACGATGTTCAATTGCTTGCCATTGAGCAATCTCATTTGCGATAATTGCTGCAGATTATGCTGCAAAATGCCATAGTTCTCGTCATTCTTATTTTCTTCAATAACGGTAAGAACGGTGTCTTCATTTACAAAGCGAACAGTGTCGTCAATGTGGCCATCGGTATCATCACCGATGATTCCTTCTTCTACCCACAAGATCTGTTCTACGCAATAGTAGTTACGCAGATAAGTTTCAATTTCTCCCTGGTTCAATTGCGGGTTCCTGTTTGGATTCAGCAAACAAGCGGTTGAAGTTAACAACGTGCCTTTTCCGTTAAACTCCACTGAACCACCTTCCATGATGATGTTTGGATAGAAAACGGGAATGTCATAATGTTTCCCAACCAGCGTTGGTATTACATCGTCCAAATCGTAAGGAGGATATTTTCCGCCCCATGCGTTGTAGTTCCAGTCTACGATCACTTTCTTTTGCTCTGCGTTTGGATTGATCAAAAACGCCGGACCGTGATCACGGCACCATGCATCGTTTGTTGGATGCAAAAAGAATTTTACTTTATTAAGATCTACACCTGCCTTTTGCAAATGGGCGGTAGCAAAGGCTTTCATTGCTTCGTTGTTTGCATTGATGCAAACCGTTTCGCTAACTGTAAGCTCTTTAATAAATTGACAATAGTATGGGTATATAGCATCGATCTTTCCCGGCCAGCTTGCTTCTTTGTGTGGCCAGCTTAACCAGCAAGCAACATGTGGAGCGAATTCTGCTGGGAAATAGTATCCGAGTTCTTTGGGAGTCATTGTGAAAATTAGGAATTAGAAATTAGGAATTAGGAAACAGCGGCCACGGATCGAAAATATGGTAAAGGGCGAATTCAATTCGCCCCTACAATCATTTTCAACTTTCAATTTTCAACTTTCAATTAATCCACGTCTATATATCGCTTCGTAATTGGTTGGTATGAATCGATCCTTCTGTCTCTGAGGAACGGCCAGTGCGTTCTGTAGCGGTCGCTCAGTTTGGTGTCGATCTCTACAACGGTTGTTTCTTCATCATCGTGAGAAGCGAGGTACATAAGGTTACCAAACGGGTTGGCAACAAATGATCCGCCCCAGAATTTCATAGCACCACCCTGCTCAAAGCCTACGCGGTTCACGCTCACAACGTGTACGCCATTAGCAACGGCGTGACTGCGCTGGATGGTTTGCCACGCATTATATTGCTCGCTGTTGGTATGTTGATCCTGTGAAGTGGCCCAGCCAATTGCTGTTGGGTAAAACAGTATCTCCGCTCCCATCAGTGCGGTAATTCTGGCAGCTTCAGGGTACCACTGATCCCAGCAAATGAGGACACCAATTTTTGCAAATTTTGTTTCG
>Ga0318567_10000515_pt1 | contig 16004 bp, 17 predicted proteins | sample GRESIP088b5f20_FD_203691 | JGI IMG/M metagenome (GOLD analysis project Ga0318567, IMG submission 203691) | Tropical soil microbial communities from Luquillo Experimental Forest, Puerto Rico - GRE.SIPMG.088b5f20 | ecosystem: Environmental > Terrestrial > Soil > Tropical forest > Bulk soil...
GCAAAGATCTCACTCTATAGCAACTATCATGCAAATTAAAATAGCGGAAAGTGAGAAGGAACGCAGATTCTCATGATTTACACAGATTATTTTAGTTGATAGTTGTTGGTTGTTAGGCTTTGTATGCATCTTTCCTCCTAATAACTAACAACTATCAACCAACAACTTTGCAATCGGCGATTTATTAAAGACGCAAGTACGTGGCCAATTGCAGAATATTATTGTTCACATAACTACTCCCCTTACCCGAAACATATTGGTTCATATAGCCAATCTCTGCATCAAAGCTTTTTACAAAACGATAGCCAACAGAAATGTACGCTCTGTTCTGGTCAAAAAATTTCCCATTCACATTTGACTTGTCCCCAAGATTGACGAAAATTTCATTTTGTACAGAAGCAAATACTCCCTTGGCAAATTGTTTTTGTCCGCTAAAAGGAATTACGTCGCGGAAGAAATAACGAAGCCTGTTCGCATACATATAGTCTCCGCTTGAAATTTCTCCGCTCTTTAATTCAGGTCGGGCGATAAAGCGCTGCTCCAACCGTAGCCGGTGCTGTAATGTGGTAAAGGCAACGGGCTGGCTAAAAATAAACTGCTCCCAAATGCGATGCTCCGGAGTATAACCATTTACACCGTCGATTGTTCGTCTGTGAGCAACGTAGGCGTAGCCCACAGTGGCAATCATCTTTTTGTTGATGTGGTAATTTATTCCCGGCCTTATTATATATGTGCCAAAGTGTTCCCATTGGTGTGTGGAACGTGCTGCGATATCTGTGTGCAGACTGAATTTTGAATTTAATTTAACGGTATTGAATGATGCGAACCATCCGGAAAATGTAGATTGGGTAAAGCCTGCATGAGAATAAGTAAGCGCAACAAATACGATCAATAAAATCTTCTTCATTGATAAAAATGGTATAGTATTAGTAATAGAGTTCCGTATCCTTCTTAATATAAAAAAGTATGGCAAATTTCAAAATTATTTACCTAAAAAATCGTAAATTTCTTATCAACAAAAATCATGGTTTTCCTTGGTTTTTAAGGAATGCACGACCCGCGAGACTTGTGGAATTTTCCACTTGTTTTTTCCACAACCTGTTAATATTTAGGACTGGATTTTCTCAAGGTTAAAAAATACTTTCGTCTTCTCCCCAAAAGGATATTGGACTAAAACTTACTTAAACTTCTAAAGACTTTTCATTATGGCAAATAAAAAGCAATCTGTAAAAGGACTGCAGTTCAGCCGCCGCTTCACAAAAGACGAAGTGAGCGTGTTTGACCAGTTCGAATACGATTACCGTACATCGGTAATTCGTAACCCAAGCGGCGAAGTAGTGTTTGAAATGACGAATGTTGAAGTCCCGAAACAATGGAGCCAGATTGCAACAGATATTCTTGCCCAAAAATATTTCCGTAAAGCTGGTGTTCCTCAGGCAGACGGTTCTTTAGGTCGCGAAACATCTGCCAAACAGGTAGCTCACCGTATGGCCAACTGCTGGCGCGTATGGGGCGAACGTTATGGGTATTTCGCGTCAGAAAAAGATGCGCAGGTTTTCTACGAAGAGCTTGTGTATAGCATATTAAACCAGGCATGCGTTCCGAACAGTCCGCAATGGTTCAATACGGGCTTACATGAAAGCTATGGCATCACAGGTAAGCCACAGGGTCACTACTTTGTAGATGCAAAAGATGGAATGTTGAAAAAATCAACTTCTGCATACGAACGTCCTCAACCACACGCTTGTTTCATTTTAAGCGTAGATGATGACTTAGTAAATGATGGCGGTATCATGGACCTTTGGATCCGTGAGGCTCGCATTTTTAAATATGGTAGTGGCGTTGGCACCAACTTCAGCAGCATTCGCGGCGAAGGAGAAAAATTAAGCGGCGGTGGTACATCCAGCGGCTTGATGAGCTTCCTGAAAATTGGCGACCGCTCTGCAGGTGCCATCAAAAGCGGCGGTACTACTCGCCGTGCAGCGAAAATGGTTTGTCTGGACCTTGACCACCCTGAAATTATTGACTTCATCGACTGGAAAGTAGAAGAAGAAAAGAAGGTTGGTGCATTGATCGCTGCAGGTTACCCATCCGATTACGAAGGCGAAGCATATAGAACCGTAAGCGGACAGAACTCCAATAATTCTGTGCGCATTCCCAACGAATTTTTCGCAAAACTTGAAGCGGATGAAGATTGGGAACTGAAAGCAAGAATGGATGGTCGCGTAATGAAGAGAATAAAGGCCCGTGAGCTTTGGAACAAAATTGCATACGCTGCATGGCGCTGCGCAGATCCGGGCACTCAGTACGACACTACCATCAACGAATGGCACACTTGCCCTGAAGGCGGCCCGATCCGTGCTTCTAATCCATGTTCAGAATACATGTTCCTGGACAACACGGCTTGTAACCTGGCTTCTGCCAACCTGATGAAGTTTTTTGATATTGATACCAATGTTTTCGATATTGAAGGCTACGCATACTCTTGCCGTTTGTGGACAGTTGTATTGGAAGTGTCTGTGTTAATGGCGCAGTTTCCTTCTAAAGAAGTTGCCCAACTTTCTTACGACTATAGAACACTTGGCCTTGGCTACGCAAACCTTGGTACTATGCTGATGGTAAAAGGTATTGCTTACGATAGTGAAGAAGCAAGAGGAATCGCTGGTGCCATCACAGCGATCATGACCGGTGTTGCTTATGCGACTTCTGCGGAAATGGCCGAAGTGCTTGGCGCTTTCCCTCGTTATGAAGAAAATAAGGAACACATGCTTCGCGTAATGCGCAACCACCGCGCTGCTGCATACGACGCGAGCGGAGCATACGAAGGCCTAAGCCTGACTCCGCAAGGTATCAACGCAAAATATTGCCCTGAAGATCTGTTGAAAGCTGCAACCAAAGCATGGGACGAAGCCGTTCAACTGGGTGAAAAATTTGGTTACAGAAACGCACAAACAACAGTTATCGCTCCTACCGGAACCATTGGCTTGGTAATGGATTGCGATACTACAGGTGTTGAACCGGATTTCGCATTGGTGAAATTTAAAAAACTGAGCGGCGGTGGATATTTCAAAATCATCAACCAAAGCGTTCCGACTGCATTGAGAAATCTTGGCTACAACGCAAAAGAAATCGATGCGATAGTTAAATATGCTGTTGGTGCTGCAAACTTTGCGGGCGCTCCACACATCAATCACCAATCATTAAGCGAAAAAGGCTTCATAGCAGAAGAGATTAAAAAACTTGACGCGGCAGTGAGTTCAGCTTTTGAAATTGGTTTTGTATTCAACGTTTATACTTTGGGCGAAGAATGTTTACAACGTCTTGGTTTCAAACCTGAGCAATATTTCAACTTCGAATGGAACTTACTGGAAGCACTGGGCTTTACAGACGAGCAAATTGAAGAAGCAAACGACTATGTATGTGGAACAATGACTGTAGAAGGTGCTCCATACTTAAGAAATGAACATCTTGCAGTATTTGATTGCGCAAACAAATGCGGTAAAAAAGGCGAACGTTACATTCATGCTCACGGTCACATTCGCATGATGGGTGCTACGCAACCTTTCATCAGCGGTGCGATTTCTAAAACAATTAACCTTCCAAATGAAGCGACTGTGGAAGAAATTGCGGATGCATATATGCTTAGCTGGCAGCTTGGTCTTAAAGCAAACGCTTTATACCGCGATGGAAGCAAACTGAGCCAACCATTAAGCACTAAGAGCGATAAGAAATCAAAAACAACAGACCCTGAAGAAGCGAAAGCTGAAGAAGCTGCAGCACCCCAAGAATCTGTAATTGTTGACCTTGGCAAATTAACAGTGGAAGAATTACTCGAGGAAGTTCAAAAACGTGTGCAGGCATCTCCTGATACTAAATTGAAACGCCAGCTTTCACGCATTGTTGAAAGAAAAACACTTCCGGCAAAACGCAGAGGTTTCACACAGAAAGCTAAAATAAACGGACAAACATTATTTGTACGTACTGGCGAATACGGCGATGGTACTGTAGGTGAAATCTTCATTGATATGGCGAAAGAAGGAGCTACTATGCGCAGCATGCTGAACTGCTTTGCTATAGCTGTTTCTATCGGTCTGCAATACGGTGTTCCATTGGAAGAGTTTGTAGAGAAGTTTGTATTCACACGTTTCGATCCAGCCGGCATGGTGGATCACCCGAATATCAAAACCACTACTTCTATTGTTGACTTCCTGTTCCGTTCGCTGGCTTACGAATACTTAGGCAGAACGGACCTGGTGCACGTGCTTGACAGACCAGAAGTGGGCAATACAGGTTCTGATGATTGGGATGAAATTCCTACCAGCTTGGAGTACGATAAAAAAACACCAAAGCTTAGCGATGTAAGAATCGTTGCAGCAGCGAGTGCGAGCGCACCTGCTCCACAGCATTCTCATTCACACAAACCACAAAAGGCAGCGATTAAAGTGGAAAGTGGTTTGGATGCAGTAAATGCGGCGGCTAAAAACATGCAGAGCGATGCGCCTTCCTGCAATGTGTGCGGACACATCACCTTGCGCAGCGGCACCTGCTACAAATGCCTGAACTGTGGCAATAGCATGGGTTGCAGCTAAATTGATCTATCTTTTTCACAATAAACCAACCAAAAACTCATCCCGGTAGTATCCACTATCGGGATTTTTTGTTTTAGTGATTGACGCTGTGATTTTTCGCTTTCTTGACAATATTTAATTTTAATTAATAAAATTAAATTTGAAAACTTCAAACTGCGATGTAATTTTACACCCTTAAGAAATCTATGCTGCAGCATCCGGCAAGTAAAATTTCTTTAATATTCTGGCATAAAGTTACAGAAGGTGCTGACTGGAAGTGTTTAACAGATATTAAGAAAGATTTCGGAAGTGTTGATTTTGTTGGGAACGATCGTTATGTTTTTAATGTTAAGGGAAACGCTTTCAGACTAATTGTAATGATTCACTTCAGCACAAGAACTGTATATATCCGTTGGTTTGGCACTCATGCTGAGTACAACAAAATAGAGGAAATTGACAATTTGTAGATGGATCACCCTTTTTATTGTTATTGCGATGAGTAAACCGCACAAAGTTGTAACCTATTAGAATTATGAAAAAGACAGCTATAAAAACAGAAAATGATTACGAAGTAGCCATTGCGCAGCTTAACGTATTTCTTAAAAAAGGATTTACTAACCTTACCACAAAGGAAACAAAAGAGCTTGAAAGTATTTCACAAGCAGTAGCAGATTATGAAAAGGAATATTACCCTGTTCCAAAACCGGAAACAATTGCGGAAATGATTGAGCTTAAAATGTATGAACTTAAGTTGACACAAAAGAAACTTGCCGAACGCTTAAAGATTACGCCGGACAAACTTTCACAAATTCTGAATGGGAAAAGAGAACCTGATGTTACATTTCTCAAAGCGGCCTATCTGGACCTCAATATTGATCCCGGATTCCTTTTAAGAAATGTATAGCCTCTAGTATTTGTCGACCTCAGGAATAAAAATTGCTGCATTCACCTTATCCCTGTAATTTTTTTTCACACTTAAAAATGTCGACAATGAAAAAAATACTAACAGTTCTTCCAGCTTCCCTGCTGCTACTCGCTTCCTGTAACAAGATGGGAATTGACAATCAAGCTGCATCCACTCTCTCTCCCGCAGACGCCCACAACATATCTGGCATTAGAACAGCTATGCCGGCTTATTACGATTCTACGTTTTTCAAGATTCAGTTTGTTGAATTCTCACCACAGGCGGAGGCAAGCCATATCGCCCATGACAAGAGCATCAATTTCATTTATCAATCTGATCCCGGATTGCCCAATAAGCAGCCTTTCATTAGCGTGATAGATGCTATACCCGGCGATGGTTTCAATCCTATCTGGCGAGAAGTACAGATTATGTTCAACCAGGGGATCACTCCACGCCAGTTGTACAGCGATAATGAGGTATTGGCTTTGGCTTATGGACCGAATCCTCAAATTACGCTCGACACCACCAATGAAGTTTATTGGTGCCCGGTTATTGGTAAGCCATAAAACTGAATGTACGAACACCTTGAAAAAACATTTTTTGCATTAAACCCTCTATTACTTCTGCCTCTATACTAGTAATATATCTGACACCATAAAAAATTACTACTATTCTCTAAAATGCGCCAGGAAGAAGAACAGATATACTATTCGCATTACTCCCTTCGTTCTTACATTATTCCCTCATTAAAAATCCGAAATCTTTCATTTTTCTTTGTTTAAACCTCAAATTTCAATCAATTGAAAACCAACGAACTAAATTATCCGATCACTCAATTATTCATTTCTTCGCCCCCGGCAGGCAACCTTTTTTTGTACCTTTCGTATATACTTTCAAATAGCACAACACAACAAGAATTTTGATAGGCATTGCACAAATAATATCGGGTTGCTTAAAGCAAGACGCAAGGAGTCAAAAGGCTCTTTATGAGAAGTATTACGGCTATGCCTTGAAGATAGTGTTCCGCTATATATATCACTATGACAAAGCGGTGGACGTGGTAAATGATGGGTATGTGAAACTGTTTATGAAGTTCTCAACCTTCAGATGCGACAATGAAGAACATTTAGAAAAAATGTTCATGGGATGGTTGAGACAAATTATGGTGAACACAGCAATTGATGCTTTACGTAAAAATGACCTTATGCCGGAAATCGGCGGTATCGCTGATCATGTATGGGAGGAACCCGATAAAAGTGCAAATGCCGATCAGCGTGTGCTCTATAAGGAGCTGATGATTTATGTAAAAAAGTTACCGCCGGTTTACCGGATTGTGTTCAACATGTTTGTAATAGACGGCTTCACGCACCACGAGATAGCAGAGTCTCTTTGTATTTCTGTTGGAACTTCTAAATCTAACTTATCGAAAGCAAGGGCATTACTGCAAAAATTTATTAACAAAGACAGTGGGGCAATAGAAATATGCAGTATTTAGATGACAATATGGACGAACTGTTTAGAAAGGCTGCTGAAGAGTATCCTCTAAGAACACCTGAACCAGACTGGAGCAGAATTGAATCTGCCCTGCAATCGGGGAACAACATTCCTTTGCCTGCAGGAAGAGACAAAAGGGATAACAGACGGTTCCTTTGGTTCCTGGTGCTGCTGCCGCTCGGTTTTATTTTTACCCATAACATAAAATCCGGCAACGGAGCAAAGCAAGCAAATACAGTCGTAGCAAACAACAGAGGAGATGAAAAAAATAATACTCAAACAAACAAACAACTAGTTACATCGAATAACAATATCCAATATCCAGAACAAACAGAAGCTTCTAACCAAAATCCAATTTCCTTACAAAGGAAAACCAATGACAATCCAATCTCCTTGAAAAATGAAAAACAATCCGGAAAACTATTTAATCACCCTAAAACAAATACAAATGACTTAACAACAAATACAGGCAGTTCTAATCCAAGGAACGCACAAGATATTACCTATGATAACCAAAGACTGAAATCCAGATCCAGGAAAAATCCAAAGTCCGGCATAATATCCGTATCCGATCAAAACCAGAAATCCATATCCAGAAATGACCGGCAATCCATATCCGACAAATCCGTATCCAGTAAGTCAATATCCGATAATGATCAACCATCAATATCCAACAATGATCAACCGTTGACAGCAAATACTGATCAACAAAATGTATCCAATATCCCGTTAAAAAACACAAATCCGCAACCAGATTCTTTAGTCACAAAAAATAAAGATTCGATTGCAATCAACAACACCGTTGCTGCTTCAAAAAAGAATGAGATTAAAGTAGAGAAAGGCAAACAGCATGGGATTTACATCAGTATATTAGGCGCCGCTGATGTAAGCACCATCAAAATGCAAACAATAGAACATATGGGTTTTGGAGCAGGCATACTGGTGGGTTATCAGTTCAATAAAAAATGGGCAGTAGAAACCGGCTTGTTCTGGGACAAAAAACAATACTACAGCGATGGAGAGTATTTTGACAAAGGCAAAACCGGCATCAACCCTGCTGTTGAGATTTTAAATGTGGATGGCAACTGTAACATGTTTGAAATACCTGTAAGCGCACGTTATAATTTCTCTTTCAAGAAAAAAGGAAACTTTTTCGCAACAGCTGGGCTTACCTCTTATCTCATGAAAAAGGAGGAGTACTACTATTATGCAAAGCACAACAATTACTACTATGGCGCAGAAAGGACCTATCACAATTCAGGCAACAACCTGTTTTCTGTTATGACCTTAAGCGCAGGTTACGAGTATAAACTTGGCAAAATAGGCAGTTTAAGAACAGAGCCATATTTAAGACTTCCGTTAACCGGAGTTGGTATTGGCAATCTCCCCATCTCTAGCTTAGGATTGCAAGTGGGAATTACGCACCACTTCTGATATAATCATTATCTACAGTAACATTTAAGCATATGCGAAAAAAAGTGCTTTTTCTCGCAGCGGGCATTGTGTTGCTATGCTTCGCCGCCTGGGCCTGGTATGCCTATCAAAAACCACACACAGATGCGAGAGATATCGCGCCTTCGGCAAATGTCTCTGCTGCAACGTTGTTCAACGCCTATCTGTCAAATGAAACAGAAGCAGATAAGCAGTACACCGGAAAGGTAATAAGCATCAAAGGAACAGTGAACGCCGTTCAGAAAGACAGCACTACCATAAACATTTTGCTTAGCGCAGGCGACAAAGCTCCGGGAGGAATCAACTGTAGCTTTTACAATGCGCAATCATTGAAAGTTCCTGCGATCAATTCACCCATAACCATAAAAGGCAGATGCACCGGTTTTCTGCTCGATGTAAATGTGGTGGATTGTGTTATTGAATAATACGAATCAAAAAGAATATTCTATGCGTAAGTACATTTCATCCACGTTAGTTGTTGCTGCAGTAATAACGTGCATTGCAAATGCCTGTTCCAAAGCCAATGAAGCAAGTTTGAATGATGGCCTTACCTGCGACACAACAGCAGTAAGTTATAGCACGGACGTTGTTAATATACTTTCTAACCACTGCTATGAATGTCATGGTGCCAACAGCAACGCGGGTAGCGGCGGTATTGATCTTAGCACCTACGGCAATCTTTTGGTTCATGCAGAAGCCGGCCACCTGGTTGCCGTTATTACACACGCACCCGGATTCCCTGCAATGCCCTATGGCAGGCCTAAACTGGATGATTGTTCAATCAATAAGATAACCGCATGGGTTAACCAGGGAGCAAAGAATAATTAATGATAATGATAAGCGAAAAAAATACGACGATGAAATGAGAAGCACATGAATCTTGCCAAACAAAGAAATGATCGTTTCATGCGAATTCCCCATCCAACCGGTCATCCGGGCGGGCATCTGGCCAAAATAAAATAAAAAAGATACAGATGAAAAAGATCACCATCTTCCTTATCCTTCTTATCAATTGCTATTGGGCTCAAAGCCAGCAGTACATGACACGTTCCGGCTTTATAGGCTTTTATGGCAAAACACCATTGGAAGATATCAGGGCAGAAAACAAACAAGTGTACGCCATCATCGATGCAGGAAAAAAAGAAATGGCCATTACGTTATTGCTCAGAGGTTTCATTTTTACCAAAGAACTAATGCAACAGCATTTTAACGAAAACTATGTGGAGAGTGACAAATATCCTAAGGCAAGTTTTACAGGAACTTACACGATCAATGTGCCGCCTGGAAGTGACAGCATTTACAAAATAACCATTAAGGGAAATATGACGCTGCACAATGTGACACGCCCTGTGGAAATACCGGCTACATTGCAAATGCAACAAGGGCGGGTGCTGGGAAATGCTGAATTCAAAATGAAGCCTGAAGATTACAATATCACTATCCCTTCTCTTGTACGTGACAAAATAGCGAAAGAGATGAACGTGGTAGTGAAACTGGATTGCAGCGCGAAATGAATGATGAGTGATGAGTGACGAATGATGAATTGGGCTCACTACAATTCATCATTCGTCTCATCACCCGTCATTCATAATTGATCATTCATCATTCATAATTGAATAAAATGTCTCTAAAGAAAATCATTTGCCTGCTAGTCATTATCATAACAATCGGTGATTTGCACGGGCAGGATTCTTCGCTTTTAAAATCATTGAACGATTCCATGCAAGCCAGCAATGGTATCAATTACACCACCGGTACATTCAAGGCTTTGCACGTCATCAACATGCAAACGATCGAGGCGCCGGGAGCAGGTGTATTGAACTTTATAATACAGCACCGTTTTGGGCAACTCAACAGCGGCGCTTACAATTTGTGGGGATTGGATAATGCTACCATACGGCTCGGTCTTGATTATGGCATTTCGTCCAAACTCGCCGTTGGTATCGGCAGAAGTTCTTATGAAAAAATGTTTGATGGTTATGCGAAGTATAAACTGCTGCGACAATCAACCGGTGCAGTGAACATGCCGGTGTCTGTTAGTTTGTTGGGATCCATCACCTACTTCACACAGCACTATGATGATAAACCTTATTTAAATGCTACTTACCGCACAGCTTATACCGCGCAAATATTGATCGCAAGAAAATTCAATCGCAATATTTCATTTCAGTTGGTTCCAACTTTTCTTCACTACAACATTGTTCCGACGGCAGATGATAAAAACAATGAGTTTGCCATTTGCGCAGGCGGCCGTGTGAAGATCACCAAGCGAATGAGCATAAATGCAGAATACAATTATTTGCTACCCAACCAGGTAAACTCAATGGATGTTTACAATTCATTTTCTCTCGGCTGGGACATAGAAACGGGTGGCCACGTCTTCCAGTTAGTTTTTTCAAATTCACAAGGAATGGTTGAAACGCAATACATTGGAAGAACATTGGGTAAATGGGGAGACGGTGCAATTTATTTTGGCTTCAATATTTCGCGGAGCTTTAATATAACCAAAAAGGCTAAGAACAGGGCATCATGGTGATTTCAATCACTCACTATAAAATACACCTCAAATATTTGATTAACGGGTTATTCTTTGAGTAAACTTTATCTTTTTTTATACTATTTCAACCTATATTGCGTTACAGTTATCGTTAATCAAACATTAATCCAAGTACATGAAAACAGCCATCACCCTAGCAATTGTAGTCGCATTTCTGTCGTCGTGCGCCCGGACACTTACAACTTCGGAAGCTGCAAGTGGTCGTTATAAACGTTGCCACAATGTGAGATAATAACTTTTTCATTGAGCTTTTATAGCCATAACCGTAACATTACGATTATGGCTTTCTTTTTTTATAGTATAAACGCTTGTAAATAAATCATCCATATTGTTCGCGATTCTATTCATCGTTAATAGCTATCTTTGCGAACTTAAGAAAATCGAATGGACTTAAATTTCAATCCCGACAAACAACATACGCTTGGTGCAGAAGTTAGCATTTCAGGTACAGGACTACACACAGGAATTAGTGTTGATATGACTTTGAAACCTGCAAATCCAGGTTTTGGCCTTCAGTTTCAACGTGTTGATTTGCCCGGACATCCTATTATTAAAGCAGATTGCGACTTAGTAACAGATACTTCCAGAGGTACCACGATTGAAGACAATGGTGCAAAAGTGAGTACAGTTGAGCACGTTTTAGCAGCTCTTGTGGGCTTGGGCGTTGACAACTGTCTTATCGAAATCAACGGACCAGAAACTCCTATCATGGATGGCAGCTCTCAACCATTTGTAGAAATGATTGAGGAAGTGGGTGTATTGGAGCAAGACGCTACAAAAATCTGGTACAGCATCGATGAAAACATTCATCATTACGACGAGCAAAAAAGAGTAGAAATGGTAGCTATGCCTTCTGTTGGCTACCAGATCACTACATTAATAGATTTCAATTCTCCGGTATTGGGTACTCAGCATGCAGGTTTGAAACACATGCGTGATTTCAAACAGGAAATTGCTCCCTGCCGTACATTCTGCTTCCTGCATGAGCTGGAAACCTTGCTGGCGCACAACCTTATCAAAGGTGGCGACATCAATAACGCGATCGTTGTTGTTGACAAACCGGTAACTGAAGCGGAAATGGCAAGACTTGCGAAAGTTTTCAAGAGAGACAAAATGGAAGTGAAAAGCGAAGGTTATTTAAACAACCTTGAGTTGCGCTATCCAAACGAACCGGCTCGCCACAAACTTCTTGACATTGTTGGAGATCTGGCGCTGATCGGTTATCCTATCAAAGCAAGAATCATCGCTAACCGTCCTGGTCACAGCACAAACGTAGAGTTTGCGAAAAAAATCAAACAATACATCAAGAAAAATAAGCACGTAAAGGATATTCCTATTTACGATCCTGCAATGCCTGCGGTTTACACCACTCAGCAAATTGAAAAAACTTTACCACACAGATATCCGTTCTTACTGGTAGATAAAATTATTGAGCTGACTGACAAACGCATCATCGGTATTAAGAACGTAACTTTCAATGAACCGTTCTTTACTGGTCACTTCCCGGGAAATCCAGTTATGCCGGGTGTATTGCAGATTGAGGCGCTCGCACAAACAGGAGGCATTTTGGCTATCAATGCATTAGGCGGCGGCAGCTACGATACGTACTTTATTAAAATCGACAACTGTAAGTTCAAACAAAAGGTTGTACCGGGCGATACAATGATCCTGAAAATGGAGCTGGCTGCACCGATCCGTCGTGGCATCTGCGAAATGAAAGGAACTGTATATGTAGGAAATAAAGTAGCTACAGAAGCTGATTTAGTAGCGCAATTAGTAAAGAGAAGTTAACATTAGCAAGTTCTTAGTATCAATTAAATAGGTTATATGGTTTGGCAAACCTACTTTTGCAAATAAATTTTTATTGAGCCAGTTCAAAACTGGCTCTTTTATAATGTCTTTATGATTCACCCGCATACATATATTCATCCTAGTGCGAAACTAGCTCCCAACGTAAAAGTTGACCCATTTACCGTTATCCATCCTAATGTTGAAATTGGCGAAGGAACCTGGATCGGTTCTAACGTTACCATCATGGAAGGCGCAAGGATTGGAAAAAATTGCAGAATTTTTCCCGGTGCCGTTATCTCTGCCATTCCCCAGGATTTGAAATTTGAAGGTGAAGATTCATTGGTTGAAATTGGCGACTTTACAACCATTCGTGAATTTGTTACCATCAACCGTGGTACAAAAGAAAGAGGTAAAACATCGGTGGGTTCTCATTGCCTTATCCAGGCTTACAGCCACATTGCACACGACTGTGTGATAGGAAATCATTGCATTCTTACCAACAATACACAAATGGCCGGTCACGTAGTAATGGGCGACTGGGCTATTCTTGCAGGTATGTGCGCGGTTCACCAATTCGTTCAAATTGGTCAGCACTCATACATCGGAGGTGGTTCACTGGTAAGTAAAGATGTTCCTCCTTTCATTAAAGCGGCGAGAAATCCGCTTAGCTATGCAGGTGTAAACTCTGTAGGTTTAAAACGTCGCGGATTTACAATTGAGCGCATCAATCACATTCTTGATATTTACAGGGTTCTTTATAACAAAGGCCTCAACACTTCTCAGGCGCTTGAGTTCATCGAAGAAGAATATCCGGCAACTGATGAGCGTGATGATATTTTGACATTTGTGAGAGAAAGTGGCCGTGGCATTATTAAAAGATATACCAAAGGCAACAATGATGACGATCTCGCTATCTGATGCAGGAAAACGGTTCAACCGGGATTGGATCTTTCGTCACGTCAACTACACATTCACAGGCGGCAACGCTTACGCCATAGTGGGACCAAATGGTTCCGGCAAATCCACATTACTACAATGCATTGGAGGCGCTACAGCTTTCAGTGAAGGGAAAATAGAAGTTTCGGATTTATCGGAAGGTAAATCCGGAACCCAAAGGCCCACTTCCATCGACGATCAACACCTTTACAAACATCTTTCTATTTGCGCTCCATACCTTGAGTTGATTGAGGAAATGACGGCGACAGAATTTCTTTCTTTCCACCAAACATTCAAGCCGTTGCTCGACGGTTGGAACGAAAAGAGAATCCTTGAATATGTTGGCCTTGAAAAGGCTGCCCACAAGCAGATCCGCTACTTCAGCAGCGGCATGAAGCAAAGAGTAAAACTCGCCCAGGCCATTTTTTCAAACACTCATCTATTATTGCTCGATGAACCCTGCACCAACTTCGACGATGCAGGTTACGAGTTATACAAACGCATGATCAGCGAATTTGGAAACAATCGCATGATCATTGTAAGCAGCAATGACATTGAGGAATACGGTTTTTGCACCGCAAAAATTTCCATAAACGACTACAAGTAGCAGAGCTCAATTTGAAAATTTGAAGATGTGCTAATTTGAAAATGGAACAGTGCACCTGTCCAATCGAGTGCTTCATTCTCGCGAGGTAAGATGTTTAAATTATCCATTACAAGCCGCACACAACGAATTTTCAAATTTTCAAATTTTCAAATTTAATACATTTGCTTTATGACCATCCATTTCAACTACAACAAGAAACAGGTGATACAAGGCTTGCGATATCATTTCTTCACAAGACCGGAAATAAAATTTTTGATCATCATCATCAACGTGTTTGCGTTGCTGTCTGCAGGTTTATTTTATTTCAAAAAAATACAACCGATATCTTTCCTTGTCTTTTCCCTGTTGTGGCTTGTATTAATGGTGGTGATATGGAGTGTACTGCCGGCCAGTATTTACAAAAGGGCGCATACATTCCAGGATGAATTCTCTGTAGACTTTAAAGAAGATGGTCTGACACTCTCTAATGACCGCGGTTCAAAAAAATGGGAATGGGAACTCTTTAGTAATTTACTGGAAACGCCTTATTTCTTTCACCTTTATTTCGATGCCCGCTCTTTCTTCTTAATTCCCAAAGACGCATTTAAAGACATTACTGACATGCAGAGTGCAAGGAGTTTGCTCAAGGAGCATATAAAGGCATAATTTGAAAATGTGCTAATTTGAAAATTAAGCCGAGCGACTCCCTAATTGAATGTTGATTAAAATGGTTGAACTAAACAACGAATCCAAGAGTGGCACGTTTACGCGGCCCATAAAATCAAAAAACCGTCTGCAAACAATGCAGACGGTTTTTGATTTTATAACAACCATTGTGTAAATCATTTAATGGTTTTGTCTTCTGTCATCTCCTTTGTGGCGCCATTCTTCATCCGCCTCATGCTGGTCATGCCAGTGGTCGCGGTAGCGATCCTCGTTGCTGTTGCGAATAAACATTTGTCCGTTCGCATTTCCTTTGTAGTGGCCATATTTGTCTCTGTCTTGATCGTAATGCAAATAGGGTTGTGGTTCATTCATCACTACTTTATAGCTGTGGAACAAATCGAAATCCCGGTATTGGTGCGGTAATGTATTAGAAAATGTCCATCGGTTCCCGTTCAAATAAACGAACTGATGTGAAGGCACATAATAGTAGCATTGAATGTCGGGAATGTAGTAATAATCCACATGGTCATAGCCTGTTGGCCCCCAGGCGGGCTGGGTCCCGATGTTTACAGATACATTTACCTGAGCTTCTAACTTGTGGGTACATGCTGTAGCTATTAACAGTACACCTGCAACGAAAAGTTTCTTCATAAAAGATCAATTTTTTAAAAGATATGCTTCTGACTATAATGATACGTAGTAGTTTAAAGATTTGAATCAGAACAACATGCCGTTAACATGTTGTATACAGGAACATGGGGAATTTGAAAATTTGAAGATGTGCTAATTTGAAAATGAGGGAAAACAATTTGAAAATGGTAGAATGCAAGTCCCTAACTGAATTCATTATCCTCATGGGGTGAAATGTTGGAATTAAATATTGAAAGTCTCAAACAAAGCATTTTCAAATTTTCAAATTCCCACATCACTGTTGTCCGGTAAAAATAAAAAAGGAATAAAAAAGGAGACCGAAGTCTCCTAAATAAGTAGTTTTAAGTTACCACACCAAAAACTATTTAATGTCCAAATCTACATTTTTTACCGGACAGC
>Ga0318567_10000521_pt1 | contig 15857 bp, 8 predicted proteins | sample GRESIP088b5f20_FD_203691 | JGI IMG/M metagenome (GOLD analysis project Ga0318567, IMG submission 203691) | Tropical soil microbial communities from Luquillo Experimental Forest, Puerto Rico - GRE.SIPMG.088b5f20 | ecosystem: Environmental > Terrestrial > Soil > Tropical forest > Bulk soil...
GTCCGTTATCATACGGAGATTTTTTTCCATCGAGTCCAACACTGGTAATGTCTTTGTACAATGAGAAAGCTCAAAACGAAGAGATTAAAATTTCTTATTTGAAAGGAAACGTAGAGCAGGTGTGGTTTCCGATCAAATTGAACTTTACCGGCTGGCGAACGATCAGGGTTCCTTTTTACGACATGCAGGGAAATCCTCCTAAGAAAGGCGAAGCGGTAGACTACAATACTTTTAAAGTAAGTTGCAGTGCTGCAACAAGTAAAGGGAAATTATTTTTTGACGATATCGTATATGCGCAATATTTGGACAACCGTTCTGCCGATCCGGATTTGATTGTGCCTTTTGTCAAGAAAAATTCAGCACCAGAAAATCATTCCTTATCCTTTATTGAAAAATTCAAAAGACTGCAGGAAATTCCTTTGAAGCCGGTTTCAGACGAGCAACAAAAAGAGCTTGCTGTTATTAAGAAACGCATCGACGATACCTATGCCGGATATGGTGTTAAGACTGATAACTTATCAAAAGCAAAGGATGAATATGCTAAGTTGAATTTGGTAACTAAAGAAACCGTTACAGGGATTCCTTTGGTTCGCTTGATTGCAAATGTTTACTTTGATAAAGATGATGCAAACCGGAAAGCTTGCCTTGATGTGCGAGACTTTGGTAAAATTCTAAAGACAATAGCGTCTCTCTATCTTCGAAGCAATGATGATAATAAGGCGGAGATAGAGGAAATGTTTATTACAGCAACACGGTACTTTTTGGACCAGGGCTGGCAGGCTGGTTCATCAGCCGGATCAAGGGCGCTGATGGGTTATAGCACAAGGGAATTTACAGAGGCTTTTTATATTATGAGAGAGCCGTTAAAGAAAGCGGGTTTGTTGAATGACATAGAAAATAGTTTGCAATGGCAACTGGGCCTTGGTAACATCGTTGCACCCGAGGAGGAATTCATGCCCGATATTGATTATTTCAATACGGAATCCATTTATCAGTTAATGGCCATTTTAATGTCTGAGAAAGTGGAGAAACAATCTGCTTTGTTAACTGCCTATTCAAATTATATTTCAAAGACATTAGCGATGGACAATGGGGTGGGCGTGTTTAAAGTTGATGGTACAGGATGGCATCATGGTGGCCATTATCCTGCTTATGAAATAGGCGCTTTGTCCAGCGTACCTTCAGTAATTTTTTCACTTTCACATACCCAATATAGGATTGATGAAGCGGGCCATAGTAATTTTAAAAAAGCACTTTTAACCTCACGCTTGTATAGTCAATTGTACGATGTTGGATTTGCAAATGCAGGACGTCATCCCCTTGAAGAAACTTCTATCAGGTCACTAAAAAATGCATTTCTGCTCACGGCCCGTTCAGGAAATCCTGAAGGCACTTCGGAAATTGATAAAGAAGTAGCGGCGGCTTATGTAAGATTATGGGGCGAAAGTGACAATGCGAATAGTAAGTTGTTTAAAGAGTTTTATAATGTAGGAGAAGATAGTCTGCCGGGCTATCACGTGCTGCCGTATGCAGCCACAGCTATTCACAGAAGAAATGATTGGGCCGCCATAATTAAAGGATATAGCAAATACGTTTGGGCATCGGAGATATATGTTGATGCAAACAGATACGGCCGATATCCTGCAAATGGAAGCATCCAGATAATCAACAGTAAAGGAGAAGCAGCCAGTGGTTTTAAACAGGAAGGCTGGGACTGGAACAGGTATCCGGGTACAACGGTGATCGATCTACCGTTTAAAGAATTGGAACCTAAAATAGAATTACTAATGTTTAGGTCAGACGAAACTTTTGCTGGAGGGGTGACACTGGGAGATAACGGTGTTTTTGGAATGAAATTAAATGAATCCAAAGGCGCCAATTCAGACGGAGCAAGGGAAAAGACAGGTTTTCCGGGAAAGCTAAAAGCCAATAAATCGGTATTTTCTTTTGGCGAGAAATTGATTTGCATAGGCACAGGCATTTCAAGTGTCGACAGTGTAAATCCTGTTCAAACGAATTTGTTTCAAAACTATTTGGAGAAAACTTCAGCGCCTGTTGTTTCATCCGAAGGAAAAAGTATTTCAACGTTCCCTTATCAATCATCAATGGAAGTGGTTGGTAATTCAGGGAAATGGTTGATTGATGCTTATCAAAACGGCTACTACATTTTATCGCCCGGTAAAATTGAAATTAAAAAACAGGCGCAGGAATCATACAACAATGCATATTCTACCAACACAGGCAAGATGAATCCAAAAGCAAAGGATGATACAGTAACAAAAGGAAATTATGCTTCTGCCTGGATCGATCACGGTAAGGCCCCAACGGCAGCATCTTACGAATATGTTATCTATCCCGGACTAGAGAAAGGTGACGTTAAATCTTTTGAAAAGAAAATTAAGACAGATAAATCTTATCAAATTGTAAGAGCTGACAATGCCGCTCACATCGTAAGAGATAATGAAACATCGACAACAGGATTTGTAATATTTGATGCGGCCAAAGATGTAGACGTAGATGTTTTGAAGAGCGTTTCTGTTCCTTCGCTTTTAATGATTAAGAAAGAAGCGAAAGGTATTACGATAAGCGCTGTACAACCCGATCTTAATTTTTCGGACACTAAAGATTTGAATGTTAGCGGATATAGCATGCCCGTTGAATTGAGCATTGTTTTAAAAGGGAAATGGAAACTCAATGATGGCTCAACAGTGAAATCTATTTCGGTTGCAGACAATAATACACAGATAACCATTACATGCAGACATGGATTTTCCAGTCAAATTAATTTAGTTAAAGAATAATATAATCGCCAGGAACTTGGTGTTTCTGTGGCGCAGGCTGTCTCATACTTTCTGAGACAGCCTCTTTTTTAGAAGAACATTAATGAAAAACAAAAACACCCCACTATTAAGATATTCTTACCCCTCAAATTAAAGCTGAAGAATAGAAATTCGGTGTTGTAATTGATTGCTTGTTTATCGCCCTTTTCCTGTTGGCGTGTTACGGCATTCACTTTCCATCCTAATTCAAATTTGTTCCAAAACATAACACTCAAACTGCCATGACAATCAAATCAAAACAGAAATCAGTGCATTGGGAATTGAACAGGCTGCGCTTGATAAGCAAACTTTCGTTGCTTGTGCTCACAGCGCCTGCTTTAACTTATGCAAATCCCGGAGGAGAAACTAAAGTACCTGCTAAGTACCGCCAGTTAAAGGATGGTACGATAACAGGAGTGGTAACAGATGAGGGCCAGAAACCTCTTGCCGGTGTTACGATTACCGTAGCGGGCTCAAAAAAATCTGTAGTAACCGGAGAAGGCGGTCACTTCAAAATAGACGGCGTAAAAGAAGGAGATGTTATCGAAATCTCTTCTGTCGGATTTAAATCCACAACGCTAAAAGTAGCCTCCGGTCAAACTCAATATTCAATAACACTTTCACGTGCCGTATCTACTTTAAACGACGTTGTTGTTACCGCCCTGGGTGTTAAAAGATCTGCGAAATCGCTGACCTATTCAACAGATATAGTTGCAGGAGAATCAGTAAACAGAGTGAAAACGGATAACCTGATGAACGCATTAACCGGTAAGGTAGCCGGACTCACTATTTCTCAAAACTCATCGGGGCTTGGTGGATCGGTGAAAGTTACGTTGCGTGGTAGTAAATCAGCTTCCGGATCCAACCAGCCGTTGTATGTAATTGATGGCGTGCCTATGCTTAATACAGCCAACGCGAATGGCTATGTTAATACATTGGGAACTAACGGTGTTGTGGCGGACGGCGGTGATGGTATTTCAAACTTGAACCCCGACGACATCGAATCCATGACCGTTCTTAAAGGTGCCTCTGCCGCGGCTTTGTATGGCAGCCAGGCGGAAAACGGCGTTATTATAATTACGACCAAAAAAGGAAAAGCAGGAAAAGCGCAAATCAATTTTTCAAGCTCATTCATGGTTTCCAAAGTATATGATTTGCCGAAGTTCCAGACAACTTACGGGCAAACCAGTGCCGGTTCTCCGCAAAGCTGGGGTAGTAAAATAGACACAGCATATAACTCAGATTATACGGGTATGTTCTTCCAAACTGGTCATAACCTTACCAATGCCATTAACATGTCATGGGGTTCGGAAAATGTACAGACTTATTTCTCTTATGCCAACACTTCGGCCAATGGAGTAATACCTCAAAATACGCTTGGAAGAAACAATGTTACGCTGAGAGAAGTAGCGAAATTTTTAAAGAACAAATTAACGCTTGATGGAAGTGCAAGCTATATCAGCCAAAAGACCAACAATGCTTTGATCAGTAACGGATCTTACAACCCCCTGGCATCAGTGTACCAGGTGCCTCGCGGTTTGAATTTAGGTTACTATAAAGATAACTACCAGGTGCCTAGTGCTGCGCGAAATGGTTTGCTGGTACAAAACTGGGCGCTGCCGGTTGGAAATACTGCCTTCCAGAATCCATGGTGGATGTTAAATAAAATGACGAATGTGAGCCAACGCAATCGTTTCCTGGTTACCGTTAGTGCCAATTATGAAGCGTCAAAATGGTTGAACCTGCAGGCACGTGCAAATATTGACAGAACAGCCGATAACTATCAGAATAATCTGTGGGCGGGCACATTTACTACAATATCCGCTGCGAGTGGTCAATTCGTTGCCAACACATCAACAGTACAACAGAGCTATGCAGACTTTATTGCAAATGCCAAACTATTTACAAAAGGAAAGTTCAAATTAAATGCTCTGGCAGGCGCCAGCATTACAGACGGTAGACAACAGGGTTATACCATCGGCTCAAATCAACCAGGGCTGGGTCTGTTTATTCCGAACGTATTTACTGTGCAGAACATGATCGTAACAAACGCCAATAATGCGGTGGCTGTAAGCAGCAACGTTTCTTCGCTGCCCGAAAACCATAGCCAGACACAATCTATTTTTGCGAGCGCAGATGCATCGTATGCAGATTGGTTGTTCCTTACCGTTACCGGTAGAAATGACTGGTCCTCCAATTTATCTTATACGCCAAACGGAAGTTACTTCTATCCTTCAGTGGGCCTTTCTGCCGTGTTGAACCAGGCATTGAACCTACCTCACTTCGTAAGCTATGCTAAAGTAAGAGGTTCATTTGCAGAGGTAGGTAACGCAGTTCCGCTTTATGTAACCCATCCATTGAATAACCTGGGAGCCAATGGCGGCGTTACTTTCCCTTCGGTAGCTCCGTTCCCGCAGCTTAAACCAGAAATGGCAAAGTCGATTGAAGTTGGTACGGACTGGAAGTTTTTCAACAACAGATTGGCTTTCGATTTCACCTGGTATAAGAACAATACAACACATCAATTTTTCCAAATTACTACTTCACCCACCAATGGTTATGGAAGCGGTTATGTGAATGCAGGTAACATTCAAAACTCGGGTGTAGAGATGACGCTGTCCGGTGATGTAGTAAGACATTCAAAATTTGTCTGGAACACTTCTATAAACTATGCACGAAACAAAAACAAGGTATTGGATGTAGCATCTGACATGGGCGTGAACCAGTTTTTGATCACTGCGCCAACGGGTATTGCTTTTGAAACCGCTGTAACCAAGGGAGGGCAATATGGAGATATGTATGGCCAGAAAATTGCCACGGATGCACAAGGAAGAACAATGTTGGGACCAACAGGTTTGCCAATTTTAGTGAGTGGCTACTATTACATGGGTAATATAAATCCAACCTGGCAAGGTGGATGGAGCAACTCATTTACTTACAAAAACTTTGCACTGAATGTGCTGGTGGATGGAAGATTTGGCGGTCAGGTTTACTCGCAGCTTCAGGCGAGCCTTGATAACAACGGTGTTTCAAAAGCAAGTGGCGACGCAAGAGATGCAGGTGGTCTAAAGATCAACGGGGTAGATACAGGAGGCAAATCAGTATCGATAATTGATCCTTTTAAATGGTATTCAATTGCCAGCCAAACCAATCAATACATTTACAGTGCTACAGCTGTACGCTTAAGAGAAGTAACATTAGGATATACTGTGCCTTTGAAAAGCAGTGTAATCAGCGCCCTGCGTATCTCTTTGATCGGTCGCAATCTTTTATTCTTTTACAAGAAGGCGCCACAGGATCCTGAAACGGTTGCCACATCTGGTAACGGGCTTAGCGGATGGCAGACTTTTAACATGCCATCACAGCGGAACTACGGGATCAGCGCAAACTAAGTATGAAATCTATCATAAATAACTTGCATGCAAAGATGCTTGTGGCGGGCATAGCAATCTGCGGAATTGCCTGCACGAAGAACTTTGAATCATACAACAGAAATACAAATGGTATCAGTTCTGATCAATTGGCGGCGGACTACAACATAGGATCTTTTTTCAACAACATACAGGCTTCAGTCTTTAAAGACAGGGGCAATTACCAGATCACCCAGAATCTTAATGCCGATTGTTTTGCAGGCTATATGATGTCTGCAGATCCATTTAATCCAAGTGTAAACAACCTGAATTACAATATGACGGATCGTTGGAACGCCACCGCGTTCTCCAGCACATACACAAATGTGACAGGAACGGTTTACAATTTAGGTCTTCAAAATCTCAGAAGCACCAACCCCGATTTTTGGGCCATTGCTTTGATATTGGACGTGGTGCAGATGGACAGGACCACTGATAAATTTGGACCATTACCTTACAGCAAAGTAGGCACTGATCTTCTTTACACGCCTTATGATAGCCAAAAGGATATTTATAACCTGTTCTTTTTGCGTTTAGACACTGCCGTTAGTAATCTCAAAACTTTCATTGCGGCACATCCCGGTACAACACCATTCAAAAAGTTTGACCAAATGTATGCGGGAGATTACACCAAATGGCTGAAACTTGCCAACTCCGTGCGTTTGCGCCTTGCAATGCATATTGTAAAAGTTGATCCGGTAACGGCCCAGGCACAGGCCCAGACTGCATTGGCAGACGCTGGTGGCGTGCTGACACTGCCAGGTGAAACGGCGACTATCGCTGCGAATTCAACTGGTAACCCGCTTTACGGGATTACTGTTAACTATGCAAATGACATTTCTATGGGTGCGGCAGCGGAGTCGTATTTGAAAGGATTTAAAGATCCAAGACTGCCGAAATATTTCTTACCCGCGACAGATCCGTCTGCAGCTGGTCAGTACAAAGGCATAAGGATGGGTTTACAACTCACATCAAAATCCGTGTATCAAAATTTCTCCCAGGTTAACTATCAAACATCTTTTACCGTGTCTGCTCCAATGATATTGATGACAGCGGCGGAAGTATGGTTCCTGAAAGCTGAGGCGGCACTAAGAGGCTGGTCAGGTGCAGGAAATGCACAAACCGACTATGAAACAGGCATCAATACTTCCTTGGCACAATGGGGCGTTGCTAGCGCTGGTTATATCACCGATTCTACCAGCGTTCCGAGCGATTATGTTGATCCGAAGAATACGGCCAATAACATATCAGCAGCTTCTTCCGTTACCATTAAATGGAACGCCAGCGCTACCAACGAGCAATTACTGGAAAAGATAGTGACCCAAAAATGGATCGCGATGTTTCCGGAAGGACAGGAGGCATGGACAGAGTACAGACGCACAGGTTATCCTAAATTGTTTCCGGTTGTAGTTAACAATAGCAACGGCACAATCAGCACTCAAATCCAGGTTAGAAGAATAGCCTATCCTGTGAATGAGTATAACACAAATGGCGCTGAGTTGACTAAAGGTATTCAGTTGCTGAACGGTCCTGATAATGGCGGCACGCGCCTTTGGTGGGATGTTGACAAAGCTAATTTTTAAGAACCCAAAAGTTAATTCAACCTATAGTAGAAAAACCTACAGGAAATATGGCGCTTATTGTAGCGCCATATTTCGTTTACACAAATGAGCAGATGTTTAAGCACTTGTAATGTGAAGCTCATTTTACTGATGGCGACATATTAACTTTAGCGGCATTAATTATCACTCATGAAATTTGCCCAATCAAAATACATCTCACTGCTTACATTGACAGTTTTGCTTTTTGGTGTTCCAATAATGCTATCGGCACAACAAAAACTAAAACGCATATTGGTGTTTTCAAAAACAGATACCGGTTATCGTCATGCTTCCATCGAAGCAGGGAAACAGATGTTTATCAAAATGGCGAAAGAGAAATTTTTTAAAGCGGATACAACAGAGGACGCATCGCATTTCAATGATAACGAGCTTAAGCAATACGATGTAATTGTTTTTCTAAGTACACGCGGAAACATACTGGACACATTTCAGCAAGAGGCATTCCAACACTTCATTCATCGCGGTGGGGGATTTGTTGGCATTCATGCCGCTACTACCACTGAATACGATTGGCCGTGGTACAACAAACTGATAGGCGCTTATTTCGATGGACATCCGGAGCCGCAAAAAGCTACTTATAGAAAGATTGATCACAACTTCTTCCCAACTAAAACATTCCCCGATACATTGCAATGGATGGATGAAATATATAATTTCCGTTCTGTGCAGGATTCATTGCATTATCTCATAACTGTTGATGAAAAGAGCTACACCGGCGGCAAAATGGGAAGCTTTCATCCGGTATGCTGGTATAACATGTTCGAAGGTGGGCGCATGTTCTACATTGCACTTGGTCACTTTGATGGCGCCTATAGCGACCCTTTGTTCACAACAATAATCTACAACGGCCTGCGATGGACAGCGGGTGAAAAACAATAAAATATTTGCTCAGTTTATGGTGACGAAAAACAAGTTTCGCACTTAATAAGATCATTTCACTATCACTTATTTTTTTGTCTTCCTCATTTTATCATGTAAAGCAAACAATGTTTTTGGCTTTCTAAAAGCGCCCTAAAAATTACACAATCGTTTGTGCTGATTACTCCCGAAAATTACACAACCGTTTGTGCAGATTATTGTTTGCAGATCGAACTATCTTCATTCCAGCAAAATAATCGCGTCTATTTTTTAGCCTTAAAATATTTCTATGTTCGATATACTCAAACACTACAATATTGAACCTTCAGATGTGGTGATTCAAAAATTTGGAACGGGTCTCATCAACCATACCTGGATCGTGACGAAGGGGCAGGACAAATTTATCCTTCAACGGGTAAACGAAAATGTGTTTAGTAAGCCCCATGACATCGCACATAACATCGACAGTCTTTCTGGTTTTTTTCGGGAGCATTATCCCACATATCTTTTCGTTTCTCCGGTTGTAGCCAACAATGGGCGTTCGCTGGTTGAAAATCAGAATGGTGAATATTTCCGGCTCTTTCCTTTTGTGGCAGGTTCTTGTTCTACAGATGTTGTATCCACTCCTGCACAGGCATACGCGGCTGCCGCACAGTTCGGAAGATTCACCAAGCTTCTTAATCCATTCGACACCGCAAAATTAAAAACCACCATTCCCGATTTTCACAATCTTTCGCTGCGATACAATCATTTCTTAGCCGCGCTTGAAAATGGTGATCTGCAAAGAATACAGCAATCCTCCGCGCTCATCGAATTTTTAAAAGCACAGTCGGGCATAGTTTCCAAATACGAAGAAATTGTTTGCGACGAAAATTTTCAACTGCGCGTTACACATCACGATACCAAGATCAGCAATGTATTATTTGATGAAGGAGGAAACGGTTTGTGTGTGATCGATCTTGATACCGTGATGGCGGGATATTTCATCAGCGATATAGGAGACATGATGCGTACTTACTTGTCGCCTGTAAGTGAAGAAGAAAGCGATTTCAGCAAAATAGAAGTGCGTGATGAATTTTATTACGCCATTGTAAACGGCTACTTCGCAGAGATGAAAGAAGTGATGACACCAAAGGAAATCAGTTCCTTCTTTTATGCAGGATTGTTTATGATCTACATGCAGGCAATAAGATTCCTGACGGATCATATTTCAGGCGATCCCTATTATGGTGCGAAATACGAAAACCACAATCTCGTAAGAGCCAATAACCAGGTGGTTTTGCTGCAGCGATTATTGGAGAAGCAAGCTTTGTTTGAAAACAAAATAAACACGTCTATTTATGCATAAGAAATTAGTATTGGTTACCGGTGGCCTGGGTTATATCGGTTCTCACACAGTAGTTGAGCTGATACAGGATGGTTTTGAAGTAGTGATTGCCGACAACCTCAGCAATTCAGAATTATTTATACTGGATCGCATTGAACAAATCACCGGCGTTTTGCCAAAGCTGCACAAAGTAGATCTTTGCGATGCAGATGCGATGGAGCAATTGTTTAACGAACATAAGTTTGATGTTGTTATTCATTTTGCCGCATTAAAATCCGTGGGTGAATCAATAGCAAAGCCATTGCGATATTTTCAAAACAACCTCAACAGCTTAACAAATTTGCTGGAGTTGATGATTGCCAACGGAGTGCCGAATTTAATTTTTTCATCATCGGCGACTGTCTACGGACAACCTGAAGAATTGCCCGTTACAGAACAAAGCCCTTTTGCAAAAGCTTTATCTGCCTACGCAAGCACAAAACAAATGGGAGAGGAGATACTGGAGAAAGTTTGCGATGCCGGTAAGATCAATAATATTTCGCTTCGTTATTTTAATCCGGTAGGCGCACATGCTTCTGGGCTGATAGGCGAGTTGCCTAAAGGTATTCCAAACAATCTGTTTCCATATTTAATGCAAACAGCGTCGGGCAAATTAACGCAGCTGACAGTATATGGCAACGATTATCCAACACCAGATGGAAGTTGCCTGCGCGATTACATTCACGTAGTGGATCTTGCGAAGGCGCATGTGCAGGCTTGCAAGCGTCTTGTGAACAATGCCGGCGGGAGCGGCTTTGAAGTATTTAATCTTGGCACCGGCAATGGTACTTCTGTATTGGAGATCATTAAGGCATTTGAAAATACAACAGGGCAAAAACTGAATTACAAGATTGGTCCAAGAAGGCCGGGCGACGCGATGGCAGTATATGCCGACACCCAAAAAGCCAATAGTCAGTTACAATGGAAAGCTGTGCATAATCTGGAAGATATGATAAGGTCGTCCTGGAATTGGGAATGTAAAAGCAGTGTGAAAAGCGACGGTTGATTTTTTAATTTGATCAGAGACACCTCAATAAAAAAAGCGCTAAAAAAATAGCGCTTTTTTATTGCATTCAAATATGGCTAGCAGCGGGCTTTTATTGTTTTACTCTCTCTAAATTCAAATCCTGGAAGTCAAAGCTAAAATCAATATCAGGTGAAATGCCTTTCATCTTTATGCTTTGCGCTTTGCCTTCTTCATCTAAACTAAATATTGCAAACGCATCGCAGGCCATGTCCTGGTATTCCCATTTAATGGCAAACGTGTTTGCTTTGTAAAAACTCATTGGTCCATTCAGCTTTGGAGAACGGTATGACTTGAACCACAATTGGCCACCCTTCATGAAAACCTCTACTTTGCCAAACCATTTATCTTCATAAATACCGGTATAATCTGCGGTGTTGATCTTAGTATTTTTTGCGGCGTCAACGGTTTGCCAAACTTTTGTCACAATCGAATCCGCTTTGTTTTTTCTCGACTGATACATTGCGCTATACTTTTCTATCCAGTCATTATTGTTTAAGCCGATGTAACTGTCGATAATGGTTTGCGTAATGGCGCTAAATGCCGCGCCGCCACCATTTTCAGTATTGGTTAAGACGATAACGCCAAGTTTCAGATCGGGGATCATGCTTACACTTGTGATCATACCCGGCAGGCCGCCTGTGTGGCTTACTTTGAAATTTCCTTTTACATCACTTAGAAAAAATCCCAGGCCATAACCGCTGAAATGGTTGTTATACCTGGGGTTTGGGTTCGAAGGTATTACTGTATGAATCCTCCACATTTCTTTTTGCCGTGCTTCGGAAAAAAGCTGTTTTTGCAGTCCATCCCCATATTTCCCTTTGTTCAATTGCATTATTATCCATTTGCTCATGTCATCCACATTCGATAAAAGTCCACCCGCCGCTCCATTCATCTGGTCCTCAAACCGTGCAATTGTTTTGATGGCTCCGGTTTCTCCTGAATGCGGGGTTGCAAGATTTGTTTTGTCTTTCATAGCAGCAAGCTCAGTAAAAGAATAGTTCATTTGCAGTGGCTGCAGAATCCTTGTTTGCACAAACTGTTCCCACGTTTTTCCCGTTACTCTTTTTATCAGTTCTCCGGCAACAATGTAAAGCTGATTGTCATAGTCATACTGCGTTCTGAATTCAGAAGCCGGCTTAAAATATTGGAAATTGGTAAGAACATCTTTAATTGTAAAATCGGTGCCATCAGGAAATTCCATCAGGTCGCCGGCACCGAGGCCAAGGCCGCTGCGATGGCACAACAGATCTTCCACCAGGAAATTGTTTGTTACATAATCATTGTACATTTTGAATTCAGGAATGTACGTTTGCACTTTGTCTTTCCACGACAACTTTCCTTCATCAACCAGTATCGAAAGCGCCGCTGTTGTGAAAGCCTTGCTGTTGGAGGCTATTTGAAAGTTTGTGTGACTGTCAACCGGTAGTTTTGTTGCAACAGAACGTACTCCATATCCTTTTTCATGAATCACTTTTCCGTCTTTTACAACCGCAACAGCAATGCCGGCCACGTTAAATTGCTGCAGGGCCCGTTGTACGAGCGAGTCTATTTGCGGAGAAGAAAGCTGTGCGTAAGTGGAGGTGTTTGCTAAGAAAGTAAACAGTGACAATACAATGATTAAAGCTGTCTTTTTGGTCATGATACAATTTTGTTTGGAGGTTGGGGTTAGGGTTGGGGTAAAGCCCTGGCAATGAACTTATAGTTTTTTTCCTGAAAATTGAAATTATTCGCAAAGCCGGTCGCTATTTTCATTCCGGTGCAGCTGCGAATATTCTTTCCGTGCTTCGATTCGCACTTTCGCAAATTGATTGTTTTTTTTCGCAAAGTGAAATCAGAAACATTGCATCGGTAAAGTAAATTGCTTTAGTAAAATTCATGCTTGTTATGGCAACCGGCAACGTTGCTCTTCAAGAATTGAATGATATTTCTAACAATTGCAAACCAAGAAAAATGAAAGAACTTACGTCTGTATTAGCCTTCGATCTCGCAGATTATAATAGCCCCGTTTCCAATCTTTTCCATCAGCCAACAACTCCGGAAGAGTGGAAACAATACATGCTTTCAGAAGAGCAGGTCAACTCATTCCAGGAAAATGGTTTTATTTCAGGGATCCGCATTCTGACCAACGAGCAGGTTGATCAGTTGAACGAGGAACTGGTAAAGCTGCAGAACTTATCACCAGAAGAAAAGAAATTGTTTTACCATTATGAGAGCAACGAATCTGTCGATCCGCAAAAAGTTCTTTTTCATGCAATAGGCGGATGGCGAGTTACTCCGGGTTTTCACGATCTCATTTGGTCACCGGCGTACCGCATGGCTGCGTACCAACTGCTTGGCCAATCTTTCAGGCTTTTTCATGATCAATTATTCTGCAAACCGGCAAAGCACGGCGGTGTAGTTGCCTGGCACCAGGACTTCTCTTACTGGACATTTACCAAACCAATGCACCATCTTACCTGCTGGATCGGTTTGGATGAAGCTACGACGGAAAATGGTTGCCTGTACTACATTCGCGGCAGCCATAAATGGGGTTTGCTGCCTATTACCGGGCTCACCGGAGATATGGATGCAGTAACTCAAATTCTTACCGAAGAGCAGAAAGAAGCATTTGACAAAAAGGTGGCAAATGAATTGCCCAAGGGACATGCGAGCTTCCATCATCCATTGACCATGCATGGATCATACGCCAATTATTCCGATCGTCCGAGAAGAGCCGTTGTCATTAATGCGATGGCTTCCGATACGCTCGGTAATACCGCAGGTTACGAACGTTTAGATGCATTGCACAGCTTTCCTTCCATGCCACAGGATCAGGTATTGGACAGTAAGTTTTTCCCGCTGTTATTTGAAGGTGATAAAGAACTGGAATCATTAACCGACATTCCCAAAGTGAATTCGAAATTGTATAAACATTAAACTCAAAACTCACTACTCAAAACTTTCTTTACGGCAACTGTTATTTTTGAAAAATCTCTCTAAAGTTCATTACTTTAGAGAGATTTTTTTGCATTGAAAACAAAGCAGCCAAAACTTGAAAAAAAAGCAGAAAGTAGCCGTATTGCTGGATGTAGCCCGGGCTTATGACAGGGATATTTTAACTGGAATTACCAATTTTAACAAGATTCACGATAAGTTCATTTTCTTTTTCTTTTCGCCAAAATATGTCCAGGGCGACACGCAGACGAAGCTGATAGAACGGCTGATAGACTGGAAACCTGATGGTATTTTGACAAGGGAAATTGATGAATTTAAACCGTTGCTAAATTTGAATATTCCACTCATTATATTCCCACATACTAATTTGTATAAGGATAGGGTAAACGTGTGGGGTGATAACAAGGGAATGGGCAAAATTGCAGCAGATTATTTTATTGCAAAAGGATATAAGAACTATGCATTTGTAGGATTTAAAAATTTTCAATGGTCCTTCGAAAGGCAGGAAGGTTATACTGAAGAGATAAACAAGGTGGGACATAATGTAGATACATTTCTTTTTGACAATACACAATTGTTGTGGGAACGCCTGCCGGTAATGCTGATGGAATGGCTTGAGACGCTTCAAAAACCTTGTGCAGTTTTTTCCGTAGCGGATGAATTGAATGTGCACGTGTTAAATGCAATCAATCAGACTGAATCGAGAGTGCCCGATGATTTTTCTATTTTGGGCGTTGACAACGACGAGATGCTTTGCGATATGGCGAGACCTACTTTATCAAGTATTGACCAGAATGCGAAACAGTCGGGCTTCGATGCAGCCGCAGCTTTGTGCAGATGGATAGAGTTCGGGGAAAGACCTTTGCACGATATTATATCGGAACCGGGAACTGTCATTACACGCGGCTCTACAAGTGCACTGGCAATCGACGATGCACAGGTTCGCGCTGCACTGTACTACATCACTAACACTGCTCCCTCCAAAGATATTTCAGTTGACGACGTTGTTAATGTTACCACATTGTCCCGCCGCAATCTCGAGAAGAAGTTTCAATCGCTCATAAAGAGCTCCGTGCTGGAAGAAATCATGAAAGTAAGGATTCAAAGAATTAAGTTCCTGCTTGAAAATTCTGAACTCACTATCCAGGAAATTGCTGACGAATTAAATTTTAGAAACTTCGACAACATCAGCAGATACTTCAAACAATATACCGGGATCAATCCAAAGGATTATCGTAATCGATTCAGGTGAGAGGAATTAGGAATTAGGAATTAGGAATTAATGCCGATTCCTTAAGCTATTCAGCGTTTGCCATATTAATGTCCTACGGACAATGGATTACCTGGTGTTACATTTTCTATTGATATGGATGCCCTACGGGCAAGGCTTCCCCGTAGGGGAACAATATCGATAGAAACGATTCAACAATCGGTCATATGCCCGTAGGGCATTAATTCGAATGCAATCGCATCTTAAGGAAACGACATTGATTCTTAATTGACTTTTTCGCGTTCGCAAAATGAATGGTTTTTTTCGCAAACTGACAGATGTCCGCGAATAGCATAAACTAACTTGCTCCTACCATTTATTGTCATTCATTAAACTAACGATCAGGGAATAATGTAATTAATAAGGCGCGATACTTTTTATCATTCTTGAGTGTTGTTTAAAAAAAGAAGCTATCGCACACAAAGAGTTCCTAATTCCTAATTCATTACGATTTGCATATGAAAAATTCCACCACAGCCACTGCAGAACTATTGGAGGTTACACCTATAGAAAGCGCAACGGAAATTATCGATAAGAAATTTATTATTCTT
>Ga0318567_10000522_pt1 | contig 15854 bp, 14 predicted proteins | sample GRESIP088b5f20_FD_203691 | JGI IMG/M metagenome (GOLD analysis project Ga0318567, IMG submission 203691) | Tropical soil microbial communities from Luquillo Experimental Forest, Puerto Rico - GRE.SIPMG.088b5f20 | ecosystem: Environmental > Terrestrial > Soil > Tropical forest > Bulk soil...
TGGAAAATCCTACACAGAAATTGTAAGTCTGCCATACATACGTTGGTTCGCATCTCCGGTTAACAGGAACGACGTTGTCGTTTTCAATTTCCCGACAGGAGACACTGTAATCAACAAAGAAGAGTTTCAGTCCAAAGATCCATATTACGATGTGGCCCGCCGTTTGGGCAATGGCGACATCAATATTGGTAGAAATATCATTCTGAACGACCCTGAAACATATCCATTGGTTATTCGCCCGGTAGATAAAAAGGAGAATTACATAAAAAGATGCGTGGCTGTTGCAGGCGATACTTTGGAAATAAAGGACGGTATTGTTTATATAAACGGCAAACAGAATTTCATTCCGCCACAATCCGAAATTCCTTACGAAATTGAAACTTCCGGTCAGCCGCTTGATCCGCAGATCATGAAGGATGAATACAATATTGACATCGAAAATCCGGAAGAATATCAACCAGCAGGTGCCAACAAATTTACCATGTTGCTTACGCAGGAAGCAGTCGATAAAATGAGAAAGAATGGCCTTGCAAAATCTGCAAAAGCGCAGTTACAAGGGCCGTCAGATATTCCGGCGCAAATGTGGGGACAGGTGACCTGGCCATACGACACCCTGCACAAATGGACAGTGGATGATTTTGGTCCGTTGTGGATCCCTGCAAAAGGCGCAAAACTTACTTTGACGCCGCAGAATTATGCATTGTACGAAAGAGCCATCCGCACTTACGAAGGCAATAAACTGGAAGCGAGAAATGGCAAGTATTACATAAACGATACAGAAACCAGCCAATATACTTTTAAAATGAATTATTACTGGATGATGGGCGATAACCGCCACGGTTCACAGGATTCCCGCTACTGGGGCTTTGTTCCGGAGGACCACATCGTAGGTTCTGCATCATTGATATGGATGAGCTGGGATAAGGGCATCAGATGGAAGAGATTGTTTAAAACGATTAAATAGTGAGTGATGAGTGATGAATTATGAATGATGAATTCAGGAGCCATCATTCATAATTCATCACTCATAATTCATCATTCAAAAAATCATGGAGCAAAAACACATAAACCTCGTCTTCGAAAAATACAATTCCATAAACGAGTTGCAACCCGATGATGCTTTGTTATTGCAAAAAGCAATCGAAGCCACCGGTCTGGCATATGCTCCATATTCAAAATTCAATGTAGGCGCCGCCGCAAAACTTGCAAATGGCGAAATTATAGTAGGGGCCAACCAGGAAAATGCTTCATATCCTGTTGGCATATGCGCAGAACGGACTTTGCTATCAACAGCATCGTCTTTGTTTCCCAATGTAGCAATCGACACAATGGCCATAAGCTACAAAAGTACAGAGTTGCAAAGCGATCATCCCATCACTCCCTGTGGCGTTTGCAGGCAAACATTACACGAGTTTCAACTGCGGGTAAAACAAAGAATGCGATTGATTCTGGCCGGTGAAACAGGTGAAGTTTACATATTATCCGATGCGGATATTTTGCTGCCTTTATCATTTTCTGCGAACGATTTACAATAAACTTTCAATTTTTACGTTACGGGTATATCCAATAATCTTCCCTTCCCTTTTAGCCGTTAATAACTATCTACTTCTATAATTGAGTTGTTTTTAAAAGCTCATGTCAGTCCTGTGCAAAAACTGGCTTAAAAATTGTTTAGCGTGATATACCGTTATTAATTATGAAAAAAATAATCATTCTTTTAATCACAGTAAGCCCTCTGTTATCGTTGGCTCAGCCATTTCATATTACGTTGTTTGGTGGACTGGCAAACTACCAGGGGGATTTGCAGGACAAGCGATATACATTGAGTGGATCCAAAGGTGCATTTGGTTTGGGCGCACAGTACGATTTGAATAGCCACCTTTCTGTGAAAGCGGGAATGATGTTTGGTAAAATAGGTGCTGATGATAAGAACAGCTCTGATCCTTTCAGAAAAGCACGCAACCTCAATTTTCAAAGCAACATAACAGAAGGAAGTGTGGTCGCGCAATGGGATTTCATGGATCTTTCTGAGAGTAGATTTAGCCCGTATGTGTTTGCAGGAATTGGTATTTATCATTTCAATCCTTACACCTACGATACTTTGGGCAGAAAAGTTTTTCTACAGCCATTGAGCACCGAAGGTGAGGGTCTTTCGCAATATCCTGGCAGGAAACCTTATCATCTTACGCAGTTTACCATTCCTTTTGGCTTTGGGCTGCATTTCAAGCTGGCGGAGAATCTTGTACTTGGCTATGAAATGGGCTTCAGACCAGCAATGACAGATTATCTGGATGATGTAAGCACGACATATGTTGACCACGACGCATTGCTGGCGGCAAAAGGTCCGCTGGCGGTTGAAATGGCTTATCGTGGCGGAGAATTGAAAGGAGGCGATCCAACATATCCTGCAGCTGGCACACAAAGAGGTGGTGCAAGCAGAAAAGACTGGTACTATTTTTCAGGCTTCTCGCTTAGCATAGGCCTTAGCAAAAACGGACGCACACCGAGAGGGTTGGCGTGCCCGACGAAAGTTTATTAATAATTGAAAGTTGAAAATGGAAAATTGAAAATGAACACTGGACAATCGCCAAATCATTTTCAACTTTTCACTAAATAAAACCTTATCGCAAAAAAGTCAATGAAGTTTTTCATTGACTTTTTTTATGGTGAAATGCGAATGTACTTCGGATGTCGTTCAGATTTAAAGGGCTAATGGAATTCGTGTTCAAAGGGCGAATGCAATTCGCCCCTACGGTCGCCAATCATTTTCAACTTTCAATTTATAGAACGATAAACAACATTCCCGACATCACCGGCGTGCCGTTTTGCAGATCGATTACGTACGAGTAACCGCCCATGGGGCAGGGTTTGCCCTGGAACTTGCCGTCCCAGACTGGTGAATCTGCGCCGATTGCAGAAAAAACGCATTGTCCAAACCTGTTATAAACTTTCACTGTAGAAGTCGGGTACACCGCAAGCGATTCGAGGCGCCAGTAATCATTCACGCCGTCGTTATTGGGAGAAAAGGCGTTAGGGATCATCAGTTTTTTAAATACTTTGACAAACACATCATCAGTAGCAGTTGGACAATCGTGTGCCGATGTTACCACGAGGGTATAAGTCGCATCCTTAGCGGGGTTCACAGTTGGCTGCAAAGTACTGTCGCCCGAAATGTCTGTAACAGGTTGCCAGCTATAACTGATATCATCACCCGAAGCCTGGCCGTTTAAGGTAATGTATTGCCCCTGCAGAATTTTTTTATCCGGACCGGCATTTGCTGTTGGGTTTTTCCAAACCGTTACAATAACATCATCTGCGCCGGTGCATCCATTTGCATCGGACGCGGAAACGTGATAGGTAGTCGTTTGCGTGGGCGATGCCAGAGGATTTGCGATACTTGTGCTGGACAACGCAGTAGGTGGCGTCCACAGATAATTTGCTCCACCGGTCGCCTGCAGGTTGGTTGATTCGCCATTGCAAATCGCAACATCTTGGCCCGCGCTAATTACTGGCAGCGGATTCACCACAACATTAACGGCGCCATTTGTGGAGCAACTGTTATTGTCGGTATAAACAAGATTATAAGTTCCCGCATTAACGGCATGTGCCGTCAACGTTGGGTTTTGATCAGTTGACGTGAAACTGTTTGGCCCCGTCCATGCGAAAGTTTTACCGGCATTGGCGGAGAGTTTTATGGTACTGTTGTCACAAACCGGGCTATTCGACGCAATGCCTGTTTGCGGAGTGGTGTTCACAGTAACAGTTACTACATTTGACACAATTCTGCATGCTGTTGAGTTGATATTTCCTAACTCAGCACATGCCATACGATACAAGACAACACCTTTTCCTGATGGGGTAAAATTATATGTTGTAGATGTTGCGCCCGGTATATCGGACCAGGTGACGCCATTGTCCGGGCTTTTCTGCCATTGATAAGTAGGATTGTTGTAACCCGCGGTAACGGTTGTCTGCAACTGCACCGGCGCCAATGCATTCTCGCATTGATTCACGCTGGACGAGTGAGTGGTCGCGTCTCCGGCGTTCAGCATCGGGCCGCAGGCACGAAAAGTAATATCGTCCAGGGCAAGATCATTTCCGCAACCGCCATCAGCGATGTTTGTCATGCGGATCACCACCTGGTTCACATTGGCGGGTGTTTGAAAGAAAAGGCCGTATTGTTTCCAAACAGGCGAAGTGGTGGATGGAATTTTCCCCGTGGAGTAGGTGCTCAGCACTGTTCCTGTAGTGGTTTCTATGCTGAAAGTAAGATTGGGCTCCTGTTGAACACCGGGTCCACCGCAGGCCGATAGTTTAAGAATATTTACCACCCATGCTGCAAACTCGTACGTAGTGTTGCCACAAAGTCCGGTAACCGTTTGTTTATAAAAATCGCCGTGTTGAAGAGACGCATTTACCACCATCATGTATCCGTTTGGATCGTTGGGCGTGTGGTTGTTCAGCGTGTGCCACGAATCATTGAAACAACTTACAATGGAATTGCTTATTGTATAAAGGCCGTCGTTGGGACAGCTGTTATTTGGCCAAAATGTATAAAATGTAACTGAGGGATCCAAAGCCGGGCCGGGATTGACGGTGCCACTGCCGAAAGTGATGTTCACAACCGGATCGCCAAGGCTGCCATTGCATAATTGCTGGGCAAATATTTGCGGACTAAAAAATGCGATAAAAATGCACAGTAGAAACGGTCTTTTCATGGCAGCGTGTGGTCGGGTGTAATAGACAAACTTAATTTGAAAATTTGAGAATTTGAAAATTTGAAAATGAAAAGGCAGAGTTTTTTTAATAAATACCTTGTTTTGTTATATAGTAGTTAATTGGCAGTGTTGGCGAGTATAGTTGGACGCTGCACATGTAGCGAGGGAAACGGACCGCAGATTTTCATGATTGTCATGATTTGTTATGATTTTTTGATAGCATTTCAAGAATTGATGTTCTTAATTTTCAAATCTTTTCCGCTAAGATTTTTTATGCTCTTGATGCCAGTTTCCTTGCATCGGTGTTCCCTTTTCATTCATATCCAAAATCAAAAAAATCTTGACAAATCATGACAATCATGAAAATCAGCGTTCTCTCTCAAACCTCAAATCAATAATCTTAATAAATCATGACAATCATGAAAATCTGCGTTCCTTCTCTCCATACATTTGCAGCATGGCATATAAAAATCAGCAGGAATTTATACAGGCGCTTGAAAGTGCGGGAGAATTGATTCGAATTAAAGAATACGTGAACCCCGCACTGGAAATAGCAGAGATCACAGACAGGATAAGCAAAAGCGGCGACGGCGGTAAGGCCTTGCTGTTTGAAAATACGGGGTACGATTTTCCCGTACTCATGAACGCTTACGGCAGCGAAAAACGCATGTGTATGGCACTCGGTGTAAATCACCTTGATGATGTGGCAAAAGAAATTGAGGGGCTGTTTAAAATGCTTTCTGCTCCGAAAGAAAATATTATCGACAAACTGAAGCTATTGCCAAAGCTTAGCCAGTTTGCCAGCTGGATGCCCAAAGTAAAAAGCGGCAGGGGCGAGTGTCAGGAAGTGGTGATGACCACTCCGGACATCACGAAACTGCCGGTGATCACATGCTGGCCGAAAGATGGCGGTCCGTTTGTAACGCTGCCGGTTATTCACACAAAAGATCCCAACACAAATGCAAGAAATGTGGGAATGTATCGCATGCAGGTGTTTGGTCCGACGCTTACCGGCATGCACTGGCACAAGCATAAAGTGAGTGCAAAGCATTTCAGCGAATATAAAAAGTTGAATAAAAGAATGCCTGTTGCTGTTGCCTTGGGCGGCGATCCTGCGTACGCATACAGCGCGACCGCGCCGTTGCCGGAGAATGTGGACGAATACATGTTGGCCGGTTTTTTACGCAAGAAAAAAGTAGAGCTGGTGAAATGTATCACCCAGCCGGAAATAGAAGTGCCTGCCGATGCAGACTTCATCATTGAAGGTTACGTTGATCCGGGTGATGAGTTGATCTGGGAAGGTCCGTTTGGCGATCACACCGGTTACTATTCTTTGCCGGACTGGTATCCGCGTTTCCATATCACAGCGATAACGCACAAAAAGAATGCTGTTTATCCTGCCACCATTGTTGGCATTCCACCACAGGAAGATGCATGGTTGGGAAAAGCAACAGAAAGAATTTTCCTTGCACCAATCAAAATGACGATGGTGCCTGAGATCATTGACATGGATATGCCGATTGAAGGTGTGTTCCATAATTTGGTGATTGCTCAAATAGAAAAATCATATGCCGGCCAGGGACAAAAGGTAATGAACGCCATGTGGGGGGCGGGGCAAATGATGTTCAATAAAATTTTGGTGCTGGGAGATCAGCACGTTAAAATACAGGACTACAAAGCGCTGGCGAAATATGTGTTTGCCAATTTAGATGTGGCAAACGATGTGATCATCAGCACCGGTCCGATGGATGTGCTCGATCATAGCTGTAACAAACTCGGTTTTGGCGGCAAGATCTGCATTGACGGTACGAAAAAAATGGAAGAAGAAATTGAAGATTGCAATTGGTTGACACCGGCTGCATTTGCGTTGAATGAAAACACGCTCCTTCAATTGTATCCAGAAATAAAAAGTGTGAACACGGCGTTGCTGAAAGATGGCATTGGCTGCATTATTGTTTCTATTGAAAAGAACAGAAGGAATCATGTGAAAGAAATGCATGAGCAGCTGTGCAAACTTCCTGAAATGGAGGGCATCAAAATGATTTTATACGTAGAACATACAGTAGAAGCAAAAGATTTGGCGACTGCATTGTGGCGCTTCTGCAACAACCTTGATCCAAAGCGTGATTCGTTTTTGGTAAAAAAAGATTCGCTCACTCAAGCGGGAAAAACCTTTGCCTGTCTTGGTTTGGATGGTACGCGAAAAACCAAAGAGCTTGATGGTTTTCAGCGTGACTGGCCAAACATTATTGTTGCGAATGACGAGACGATTAAAACTGTGGATGAAAAATGGGGAAGCCTTGGTTTGGGCGCATTCATGCCTTCACCATCGTTAAAGTACAAAGGTCAAATGTATGGCGAAGAGGCTGCGGTAGAATAAGGAAGCACACAGATGACGCGGATTAGACGGATTTACACGGATTTTTTCGATGTGCTTACTCCTTGAGTTTTGTCAAAAGTTGTAGATATAAAAAGGGATTAAAAATTTGGAGAGTTGCTCCAAATTTTTAATCCCTTTCTTATTTGGTGCTTCGCTAAAACAGCAGGATATGCCACAAACAAAAAATCCGTGTAAATCCGTCTAATCCGTGTCATCTGTGTGCTACCTGGTTGCCATCGCGACCTGTGTGTTCTTGTTAATCGGTGCGTGCTTAACAGGCGTTAAAACATACCCCTGTTTCTTCAACAAATTGATCACACCCAAATCTCCCGGAAGATGCGCTGCGCCCACGGCAAAAAGACATGGTGTGGACTGAATGATATCATTGATTTTTACTGCCCAGTTTTTATTGCGGTTGTACAAAAGCAGATCGAGTGATTGATTGATATCGTCTTCCTTCATCACCATTTCCTGAATTTTGGTGAGGTCCTGGCTGCGGTACACATTCTCCAATTCACTATCGTCATCGCTTTTTACATCGATGCTATCAATCATCTTCACCAGCTGATCCGCCTGCGTTTTGTAGGGAATGCTGTCAAAGATACTCGCCTGGTACGCGGCCGTTTCAAGCCCTTTTATTTCCTTGCCATGTTGCTTTGCATAAGTCATGATCACTTGCTCCATGCCATCTTTTTGCGGGCAGTCCATTTTCTGTTCAGACAAAAGTGATGCAATAAAATATGGTTTGAATTTTTCCATCATACTAAATGGAATCATGGCGGGATTTTTCGCAAAATAATCTTTCACTTTTTTGTAATCGCTCTCGCTCAGCAGATCCGCCAATTTCTGATTGCCATTCATGCGAATGTATCTCAATGCCCCCATCATCTCCATCATATTGTCCATGTCAATTTCGAAATAGACTTTATCCGTCGTTCTGATAACATACTCCAGCGAGTCACTCAGCTGCGCATCATCTGCACATAAAATATGCATCGTGCCAAAAAGGTAAGAAGGATGGGAAAGCCCATGGCCGCTAATCTTCCAAAGCAATGAATTGGCTAACGGTGCATTTGCAGGAGCGGCAGATTTATTGTTAGATTTCTGTGCGCACAACCCTAAGGTAACAGCACAAAAGAAAATGAATGCGGTCAGTTTTTTCATACTCCTAATTTAAGCAATTTGAAAGTGTGCTAATTTGAAAATTTGAAAATGCTCCAGGCTAAACATTTTTTCGGAATTCTGTTATCCTGTTATTCAATTGATTAATGTGCTGGCAGTCGTGGCCTCCCTCATTTTCAAATTTTCAAATTATTCATGCCTCATTCCCTCCGCCACTTTAAAGATATGCAGTACATAAGGAAACAGCGCTTGCATGGTTTCCTCCGCGCCGCGGGTGGAACCGGGTAATGTTATGATAAGCGTATTTTTAATGAAGCCTGCAACACCCCGTGAAAGCATGGCGTATGGCGTGCGTTGTTGACCATAACTGCGGGCCGCTTCCATAATGCCGGGAATGGCCCGGTCGAGTAGAGGAGTAATGGCTTCAGGCGTTACATCGCGGGGTGATAAACCCGTGCCTCCGGTGATGAGAACAAGGTTGTAATTTTCTTCGCTTAGTTGTAAAACTTTTTCCTGGATCAGGGAGAACTCATCAGGAATGACACCGTAGTAATTTGTTTGCAAACCGTGTTGTTGAAGTATTTGCATGATTGCTTTACCCGCACTGTCTTTCTTTTCCTGTGCAGCGACACTGTCTGAACAAACCACCACTGCACACAATAATTGCTTATTCAGGCGATCACTATAATCTGATTTGCCGCCTTTCTTGTTCAATAATTTTATATGGGTGATCTCAATTTCTTTATCAATCGGTTTCAGCATGTCGTACATCGTTAACGCCGTGAGAGCCGCGCCATGCATCGCTTCTACTTCCACGCCGGTTTTGTAAATGGTGTGTACTTCCACTTCAATGATAATGTTGAAACCGTCAATTGTATAAGTAATGTTTGCAAACTCAACCGGCAATGGATGACAATCAGGAATAAGATCGCTCGTCTTTTTGATCGCCAGTAAACCCGCCGCTCTGGAAAATTCAAACACATCTCCTTTGGGAACTTGTCGGTTCTTGATTGCCTCGATTGTTTCTTGCTGCGATACGTTCACAACTGCCTGGGCAATGGCTTTGCGGAGACTGTTGACTTTATTCGTGATGTTTACCATGCTTATTTATTTTGCTTCCATTGATAGGTTTCGTTTTCAAATATTTCTTTCCCCCACACCGGCAACTCTGACTTAATCCGACTAACCACTTCTTCGCAAGCATCGATTGCTTCTTTTCTGTGAGCAGAAGAAGTGAATACAAACAAACATATTTCTCCGGCGTTTACAATGCCAAGACTGTGGTAAATATGCATGCAGGTGAGCGGATATTTGGCGAAAATTTCTTCACGGATTTCATGCATTTTTTCCAGCGCCATGTCTTTGTAAGTTGTGTATTCAATCGCCGCGACCTGTTGTTCGTTGATCATATCTTTTCTTACCTGACCCAGAAAAATGCTGTGCGCACCAATCTCCGTTTTTGTTTGATGCTTAGCAATGCTATCAGCGATCATAGCAGGAGGGATGGCTCCTTCAATAAAAATATCTTTCGGTTTATGCATGATCAATTTTATTTAACATGAACCAGTTGTTGATGCCTCCACGCAGGCTGACAACATTCTTGTATCTTCTCGAAAGCAACACTGCTGCTGCTTTGCTTCTGTGTCCGGATTTACAAACGACAATAATCGTTTCGGCGTTTGGCAACTCTGCGTTTTCATCAAAAGCACTGAAAGGCATTTGTATACTTTCAAGTATTGGGGTTTCATTCAATTCGTATTCTTCGCGAACGTCCACAACAATCGTTTCGGCTGAGTTGCGCAATTCATCGAAAGACGCAACATCTATTTCGCGAACAGAAAATACATCGCAGACGTCTCCATAGTCCATGCCCTCAAATGCGACCTCATTGGCTGGTAAAAACGTTGCTGCCAAAGGATTTGCGGTTATATTGAATTCATAGAAGCTGTTGTGCAGCATGTTGTAAGTGATCAATTTTCCCGAAGCAACTTGTCCGATTCCGGTAATTATCTTAATGGCTTCCGCTGCTTGCAAACTTCCTACAATGCCCGGTAATACACCAATTACGCCGGCCTCGTTGCAATCGGCCACTTCGTTTTCTTTTGGTTGTTGGGGAAACAGGTCCCTGTAAGTAATGTTCGTGTTGTAATTGAAAACGGCAACTTGTCCCTCAAATCTTAGAATGCTTCCATAAATCAGTGGCTTCTTTAGCAGATAACATGCATCGTTGATAATGTATCGCGTTGGAATATTATCTGACGCATCAATCATTATATCGTATAAGCGAACGATGGGCAAAATGTTTTTGTTGTCAACTCTTACAATGTGTTGATTGATTTTTACATTACTGTTCATTTGCTTCAATACTTCTGCGGCAGCTTCTACCTTTAATTTGCCAATATGATTTTCTGCATACAAAACCTGCCGATGCAGATTATTAAGCGCTACAACATCATCATCTGCAATGCCGATCTCGCCAACACCAGCCGCCGCTAAATATTGTAATACCGGGCATCCCAGCCCGCCGGCACCAATCACCAAAACCTTTGCCTGCAATAGCTTTTGCTGCCCGGGTTCTCCGAGTTCCTTTAATGCAGTTTGTCGTTCGTATCGAGACGGATAATCATCCGTCTGTACTTTTAATGCAGTTTGTCGTTCGTATCGTAAGGTGCTGGTCATTGAAATAAAAAATCAAAATTTAAAATCGCGTAGAGACGCATGATAATGCGTCTCCGGCGCCCGCCGAATATTATTCATCCACCCGAAAATGGCGGCAGCAATGCCACCGTCGATGTTTCGTTCAGCAATGTATTTCTGGTTATCGTGTTCTTATCAACCGCAATTGTATAACGAACACGTTGTAGTGCCGGAAATGTCTTTTCCAGCGAAAGTTTCAGCGCATCAGTATCCGATACAAGATCAAATGAGAATGTATTGCCGGTGATTTCCGCTATCTGCCCGAATGCTAAAATTGACAATCCCATACAATTGTTTTATTGAATTCTTTTAATTTCAATACTTGCCACCGATTTGCTGAAACGCCTTCCCGTATTGTAATCGCTTGTCGTAATGATTGCTATCCTGTCTTTCATTTGCGAAAGCGGCTGTCCGTCTTTTTCAGTGATGATGTATGTTGCATTTCCAGTCGGCGAATTAAATAGTTCGTTCCAGGAATAAACCACTGTATAATCATCCGTACATTTTACAATGATGGAAAACTCGCTGAACTTTTTAAAATTGGGTTCGTCCAGTTCTGCTTTCGTCAATATATCCTTTAGCAGCACACCCTGCACATTAATCAACGTATCCTTCGGTTTGCCTTCATGATTTTTTATCACTACGTTTCCCAAAGTTACTTTCTTATATGCAGAAAGCGATGCAGGTGTAATAACCATCGGTGTTTTGATATTTCCCTTTACTACAATGCTATCGCTGCTTGCAAATGTGTTTTTCTGCACAAAACTAAATGATGTTGTTGCCAACACTAAAGAAAGTGCCACTACCAGGGTTCTCATTCTTAATTGTTAATTATTAATTATTAATTTTTTTCTGGGCAGCCGCATAATTATGCGGAGACGCATGAAAATGCGTCTCTACGCTTTTGTAAATAACAATTTATAAGCCGCAATTGCCAGGGCACACGATAAAATGCCCCGCAAAATGCTTTGGTCAAATTTCTTCGAACCCATGTATGCGCCTGCAAGTCCGCCTGCAAAAGCAATCGCTACGTACAGGTACATGTCCTGCGTAAACTGAATTCCTTTTGTAAGTTGTCCCATCAATCCTGATACCGAGTTTACGAAGATAAAAATGGCACTAACAGCAGCCGCTTGTTTCTGATCCGCCCATTTCAACAACAATAGTACGGGTGACAAAATAATCCCGCCGCCAATGCCAATCATTCCTGACAACAGACCAATCACTCCGCCAATCAACAGTGAAAGGCCGATGCCGTTTTCTTTTGTTTCTGTGTTTTGTATTTTATTAAAAAACGCAAACCTGATCACAGGAATAAGCAAGAGCAAGCCGAGTATTCGTTTATAGGAAGTGCCATCAACCGACATCAAGCCGCCAACGTACGAAAGCGGAATGGACGCGAGTGCAAATGGCCAGAACAAGCGCCATTTAAAGTGTCCGCCGCGATAAAATTGTATGAACGAAACCATCGACACGAACAGATTCAGCAACAGGGCGGTGGGTTTCATAACGGCAGGAGCGAAGCCAAACACCGCCATCAAAGCGAGATAGCCGCTGGCACCTCCATGACCAACAGATGCATATAAAAAGGCAACGATAAAGAGTACGCTGTAAAATACCAGTATGAGACTTTCCGACATTCTTGTTTTGGTTTACTTATATGGGTAACAAATGGATTTCAACTAAAGATCCTTTTTTATAGACGGTTTCATTTTCCGCAAGGCGAATGAGACAATTGGATTTTGCAAAAGACGACATTCTGTAAGATTCCTGAGCGCCGCAGGGAGTAACGGTTTGATCGTTGTAAATTCCTTTCAGGAAAAATGTAAGTCCGCTTTTTTTATTTACATCGTCAGTAAGTTCTACGGTTCTGGTAGACAATGTTTGTATTGCATTCGATGTCAATTTCGAGAGGGCCAGCGTTACATACTCATAAAAACATGTGAGCACAGAGGCAGGATTGCCGGGCAGTCCAACAAAAATTTTATTCTCTTTCCTGCCGAAGTACAAAGGCTTTCCGGGCTTTTGTTTGATCTTGTGAAAGAGTTTCTCTACGCCTAAGTTGGCAAGCGCCTGTGTTACAAAATCGTAGTCGCCAACACTTACACCGCCCGTCATCAGAACCAAATCGGCCTGTGCTGAAGCGCGTTCTACAACATTCATCACATCAATAATATCATCGCTTGCATAAAAAGTAATTACGTTGTGAATGTGCAATTGTTGCAATGCAGCTTTCAAAGCAAATGAGTTGGATTCGTACACTTGTCCTTGTGTAAGTGTTGCACCAGGCTTTTGCAATTCGTTGCCGGTAACGATGATTGCGACTGTAATTTTTCCATAGACTTCTACTTCCGCAATGCCCATGTTCGCAACAAAACCAATGGCGGCAGGAGTGAGGCGTGTGCCTGATTCCAGCGCCAATGAACCTTTCGCAATTTCGGAACCTTTTAACCTTACGTTCGCGCCTTTTTGCAAAAGCTCATCCTGAATATTGAGCGATTTATTTTCTGCGATTACTTTCTCCTGCATCACCACTGTATCTGCTCCCGGAGGAACGGGTGCTCCCGTAAATATTCGGGCAGCATTTCCTTGTGCGAGTGTTTCAATAGTTGTTGCGCCTGCAGCAATCTCTCCGGTTATTGGGAGCTGATTGTTTTTCCAACTGTCAAAATGAAATGCATAACCGTCCATTGCCGACTGATCGAAGAAAGGAACATCAACCGGTGATTGTATATCGGTAGCCGTTATGAGCCCAGCCGCTTCAGCGATTGGTAGTTTCGCCGCAGGCAGCGCCTTAACGTTATCAATTATTATTTGTTTGGCTTCTTCAACCGAGATCATTCTTTTTTGTTTTTTTATAACGTGAAGGGCTCAGACCTGACAGGTTTTTTAGAACCTGTCAGGTCTTGCCTCCCCGATAAAATGCTAAACACAAAGCATTCTTAATTCCTAGTTCTTAATTTAAGTTTCGCTTTCACTACTCACAACGCGTTTCAGCCTTTCCACATCGAGAATTTCAATACTCTTTCCCGACGCATTGATCAATTTATCTTCGGTAAAATCTGACAATACTCTAAAGACAGTTTCATATGTGGTGCCGGCATAGGAAGCAATGTCCTGCCTGCTTAAAATAAGGTCAATAAAGCCTTCTTCGTCTGTTCCGAATTTACTGTGCAATGAAAGCAATGCGTTTGCAACACGACCTTTCACGGACATGTGTGCCATGTTGCGCATATTTTTTTCCGACTCCTGCAGTTCGTTTGCGTAGAACATCATGAGGTTAAACATCAGGTCGTGGTTTACTTTCAGCGAAGCAAGCAGGAATTCTTTTTCTATGTAACAAACAGTAGTTGTTTCTAACGCTGTGGCGGAAATAGGATACACGGTATCGTTGCCCAGGCCGCGATGCCCGAAAATACCGCCGCTCGTGGCAAAGCGAATGATCAGTTCTTTATCGTCCCCCCATTTCTTATGCACTTTTACTTTCCCCTGGTAGATAAAATAAATACCCACTACCGGATCGCCTTCCTTAAAAATTACTTCGCCTTTCTTATACTCGAGATTTTTCTTGTGTTCTTTTACCGCCGGAAGCCATTCTTTCATACTTAATCTGCACAAAAAACAGCTTTCAACATCACATTCGTGTTTACTTTTTTTCATTCGCTTTAAAATTATTCCTGCCTTTAAGTTATACGAATTTGAATATTAATTATAGAACCACCATCATAAATTTCAAATTCTTCCTGTCGATGTTGTATTGCTGTATGATTTACATTTCGGTCGATTATTGCCCTACGGGCAATGTTGCCTTTGCGATTTGATTTTCTATTGATATCAATGCCCTACGGGCAATGAGTGCAATCTGCTCGTAATTCTGCGGATACTTTTGCCTTCGGAAGTTTTTAATTGCCCGTAGGGCAACAATATCAATAGAACAAATCACGAGCAACGAATTTGCCCGTAGGGCATAAATATCATGAACACGCAACAACCAGATGCCCTGTCAATTATTCAATTATTCGCCGCGTTTAACTTTAATCAATTCTTTCACTGCTGTTTTCTCCACAAACGACGGATGCAGCGTCACGACCTCGCCCACCATTATAATTGCAGGGTTTGTGATCTCCGCATATTGTGCCCGGTAAACAATGTCCTTTACTTTACCTATAACGATCTTTTCATTCGGCAATGTGCCGTTTTGTATAATGGCAACGGGTGTTTCAGCTTTACCGTTCGCGGTGAAGATGTCCATGATTTCTTCCAGCTTGCTCATGGCCATTAATATTACAACGGTGGCGGAGGATTTCGCTGCTAAGGCGATGTCATCCGAGATCTTGCCTGATTGTGTTGTGCCCGTCGTTACCCAAAAGCTTTCATTTATGCCGCGGCAGGTGAGGGGAATCATTTGCGAAGCGGGTACCGACAAAGCACTCGAAATCCCCGGGACAACTTCCACATCTATTCCATGCTCTCTTGCAGCATCTATTTCTTCCTGTGCCCGGCCAAATACAAACGGATCGCCGCCTTTCAGGCGCACCACATTTCCATGAGCCAGGGCATTACTAATAATAAGGTCATTGATTTCTTTTTGCGACAATGCGTGGCAGCCATAACGTTTACCCACAAATTGCTTTATCGCATTTTGCGAAGCATATTCCAAAAGTTCCTCATTTGCCAACGCATCATATAATATTACATCGGCGTTTTTTATAGCTTTGATCGCCTTCAAAGTTATAAGCTCTGGGTCGCCCGGACCCGCACCTACAAGCGTTAGTTTTGGTATTTTCATATATTATAAAAATAATTATGTGTTTATTTTACCTGATTACTGTTTGTAATATGAAAGTAAATTACCTAAATTTATAGTAGAAATCATAAAATGACTGCCAAAAAATAAAATTTTATGATTAAAAATATTACATATCATAAAGTGTAAT
>Ga0318567_10000534_pt1 | contig 15593 bp, 18 predicted proteins | sample GRESIP088b5f20_FD_203691 | JGI IMG/M metagenome (GOLD analysis project Ga0318567, IMG submission 203691) | Tropical soil microbial communities from Luquillo Experimental Forest, Puerto Rico - GRE.SIPMG.088b5f20 | ecosystem: Environmental > Terrestrial > Soil > Tropical forest > Bulk soil...
GATCGAAAACTGGCCAGAATTTGTCGCCGAATCAATGAAAGACCACGTAAACGACTAGCCTACAAATCCCCCCAGGAGGTACTTTGTGAATTACTCGGCCCTTCGCACTTGCTGCGTTAATCTACCTGCAAAGAACTTAGCTTCACTTGCTCACTTCCACAGCAATTTCAAACCATGAGGAATAAACTTACCAAAGTTACTATCTTTGCTGACCATCGTTAGTTTTCTACCAATTGCCTGCCAAATCAACATTCGATCAAACGGATCGAAATGACTATTCTCTTCCAGATTTCCATACGTAATTGCTTCGGTGGGAGTTAGACCGATAAGCTCGAACCCCATTTTCTCAGAGAGTCCAATCAATTCACCAGTCTCAACATCACCAAGATCCAACTTCCCTAGACGATTCTTGATAGCAATTTCCCACAGACTGACAGAACTCACGTAGACGTCATTGTCTGGATTTATGACGGCCAATTTTGTTTGCTCGGGAATATTGTCCGATCCGGACACGGTCCATAGGAAAGTGTGCGTATCTAGTAAATACTTCATTTCAAACCCAAGAATTCTTCTTCAGTCATCTTGAAATCTTCAGAAAACTTAATCTGAGTCTTTCCATCGAGAATACCAATCTTACGTTCCAGTTTCTTCTCTGCATCAACATACGGAACAATCATGGCGATCGGACGCTTCTTCTTTCCGTAAAGGATTCCAAAGGACTCTCCTTGTTTGACTTTTTCAAGAACTTCGGAGAATTGAGCTTTAATCTCGCCGACAGGTAATGTTTTCATGCGATCAGTATACGTCACGAGGTTCTTTTTGTCAACTTGACAAGAACCAACCGACTACATTGAGATCAACAGACCATATCAAGTGCCCGAAGGGTCCATCGAACGCCTAGTTAACCTGTAATTTCGGCACGAAATTATCAGGTTGAACTAGATGTTAGATGTCTTCTTCTTCCGATAGGCTGTTTACTTGGAACTTCATACTTCTTGCCAGCTTGTTCATTTCCTTGTCAAAAGTAAAAAAGAAGAACTCCTCCGCTGATACAATTTCGCTCATCTCCATTGCGGTTGCGACATGTATAGCATCAAGGGTTCGACATCTTCCGAGTTCTTTTCTGAGGAAGATGATTTTCTCAATATCCTCATCGACAACTCTGATGTTCACCTCTTGGAGATATTCTTCAAGTTCCTGCGATTTCTTTGTCGGCCACGAGGATTCTAGCTTTTGTTTATTATGTTCGAACGTCCTTCGAATAACTGTGATCGTCTCGAGTTTGATCAAGATAGAGCTGACTCTGACTGATGCCGTATTCCAGAGAGACAGTGCAGAATCCTTTCTCTTTTCATCGAGGAGGATTGCCAATAGCACACTAGAGTCAAAATAGTACAGCACTAGTCTCGGTCCCGATTTTCCCGATAGACGGAAATCCAATCAACTGATGGTGTACCACCGTCACTGGACGCTACCGAAATATTTCGTTTTGCCTTCTGAAGTTTTCCAGATGCCGCCAAGCGTTCCAGTGCTTCTTCGACAGAATGTTCCTTCTGGCCTTCTCGCGGCAGAGAAATTTCAGCAATTATCCGATTGTGCTCGGTAATCAACACTCGTTCACCGTGCTTCACATATTGAAGATATTGAGAGAGTTGGTTTTTTAGGTCACGTACACCGACTGAAATCATATCCTAAGTATATGGCCACAGTGGCTACATTGTCAACCAATCTTATTTCCTCTGCCCGAAGGGTCCATCGAACGCTGTTTCAACCTGACTTAGTCACCTGTCACGAGTTTTGCATGCGCAAAACTCGTGACAGGTGACTAAGTCAGGTTGAAAACTTGGTTAGGTTTCTTGGTAACATCCTTTGGCCTACTCACCCAAAGGCTCCAAGCCTATATAAAAGAAGCCTGCATGTCTCATAGCAATCACAATACTGTTGTAATCCACCACATCTTGAGTTAAATATATCTTCATTTTTTTAATTGAGGGTTGACTCGACATGAGTTCGACACGGGCAAGATGACCATCCGAGAAGATCGGTTTTTTGGCCACAAACGGAACGGTTCTTTTTGTATCTTCTAGATTAATTATGTTGTCCCTGAGTATATCAACTTCGACTCTCAAGTAGGAAAGTATATTGATCAACTTCATCCGACATTCAGCATCACTCAGGCTGATCACATGTTCGACAGATGTCCAGCCAAACTCAGATCCCACAATCGGATCTCTCGTCAGATCAGAATAGGCAGGAGGAGAGTCGCTACGAAGTACCTCGGCATCGACCTGAGAAGGCTTCCGAGGGATGACATCGTTTGTCATTTCAGGGTCATAATAGCGGTGCTCGTAGGTCTCGTTGAAGTGATCCCAAAACCCGGATCGCGGGATGCCGAAGTTCCAAAATAGCATTGCTGTTGCTGTTGAGTCGGTCTGAAGGTTTACGGTCGGTCGAGGTGAGTAGACGACAAATGTGGGATTTGTCTGACATCCAACAAACATCAACATCCATAGCATTATCGAAAGCAATCTTCTCATTTGTTTCACAATTTTGGCATCTCCCTTCCTCCGCCCGAAGGGTCAACCTAACGCTGATTTAACCTGCGTTTTGGGTGGCGCGGTTGTTGCGCAAGCAAGAACCGTGACGCCCAAATAAGTCAGGTTGAAATCAATGTTAGGTGCAAATTCTTGATGGATTTCAACTTCCTATTCCTTCGAATATTCTCATATAACGCGCTTTCTGAACGTTAGCAATCGCGAGAAAGAAACCCAGGACGGTCATGGGTACCAGCAGAAGAATGAAACTTTTAAGAAACTCGGCATTGTCCCAAAACCAAGCAGCCGGAATTCCAGCGAAAGGAACGCAAACTGACAGAAAAAGGATGAGGCTAGGGATTGGATCAAAGCGCCCCTCGATGTCCAGTAGTCCGGCGTTTGAATCATACTTTATTCGAGAATGAATTACAGGAGTATAGTATCTCTTTTTCATTCCTTCCGTCCAGAATAGAGTAATCTCTTCGCGGAGCAGAATGGTTGCATTGTTCCAACATCTGTATTCAATAGAATGGAAAAATGTATCATCGTTCGTTGTGAGAAGTTTCCAAGTGTCGATTTCAATTCCGACGGATATTTTGCGCAGGCTCCTAAAATTCCTGAATCCTAGTCCGAAGTAGGGTCGAACCCAGAATGCGCGAAGCGATAGATCAAGTGCGAGAGTTCCAAAGAGAAGTGTGCCAAAAATTAGTGGAGCGCTATCCATCTTCTGTTACTTCAAAATTAGTCTTAGTATGCCCTGATGCTCCGAACAATAAGGCAAAGTAGTTTTTGCTGTTTCCATCTTTTCTCCTCTGCCCGAAGGGTCCACCTAACGCCAAAGTTAACCTGTGAGGCGTACATGGCGCGACTTTTGCGTACGCAAAAGTCGTGACATAGCCGAATCAGGTTGAACTTTTTGTTGACTTGCGTTTTGGTTGGCGCGGTTGTTGCCGAAGGCAAGAACCGTGACGGCCAAATAAGTCAAGTCGAACTAGATGTTATACGCTTCTTGTCTCTTCCAAATCTATTCCAATGTATTCTTGATAATTCCTAAAGTCGTTATCTAGACTCAGGATCTTAAGACCGTTATTATGCGCAACTGCACAAATCAGAAAGTCAATATGAGAACCTTGAACTCCATTCCTTCGACATTCATTATAGAAAACTGCCGCTAATTCGTAGTCCCTAGTATGAATTTCAAAATCCCGGAAAATAGAAATTTTGTCTTTGAGTTCTTCAAACTTGGTCTTATCTGAAATCCCACTTAGAATTTCTTGCCTAATTGGTCCAATCATGACCAGCTGTATGTCTCGGATTATTTCAGAAAGTCTTGAGATGAGAATTTCTTCAGATTGACTGCGCTCCTTCTTCCGAAGTGCCAGTGACCATACAGAAGTGTCAACCAAAATCCGAGTCATCGACTTCTCATTTTCTTGTAGTCATAGGTGTCGTCAAATTCAACTTTCCCAAACAATCCTATTACATCTTCAGACTTTCTTCTTTGGATGAATTCTTCCAATGCAGCATTTACAGTATCCTTCTTTGAACGGTAGCCTCCGAGTTCAAGAGCACTTTTCAGAAGATCATCGTTGATCGCCAAATTTGTAGCCATGACTTTCACCTCTAAAGTGAGTCTACACATTGACCTGTGTAAAGTCAATAGAGTCAGTCATCTTGTTACAAAGGTGATAGTTACTATCTCCTCCGCCCGAAGGGTCCGTATAACGCGGTTTTAACCTGCGTGGCGCTTGGCGCGGTTTTTGCGAATGCAAAAGCCGTGACAAGCGACTAAGTCAGGTTGAAAACTTTGTTCGACGTCTCTCCCCTTCCTCAAAATAGAAAGTCTTTCTGAGGCTCTTGAGTGTCAAAAACGAACCCAGCAAAGTCAAGAAACAGTATACTCCGAAGAACCATGCCATGTCTGACAATTTGTCGGCTGGGAACGTTTTCTTTGTTGTTAACGAATTGGCAATTCTAAGGGTTTCAAGAACTAACCCAGTTGTAGCGGTTACGGCAAGTGAATTCGAAATCGCGGAAATGTTTGACCGCAAGCCCTTCCACAAAACTAGTCCGATAAAGTTTGTCTTCTTGAAGACAAGAGTTTCATTCTTCAGAACGAATACGCTTTCAAGGTTTTTTGATGCGAGAACTTGGTAAGAATCTGATTTGTTCCTCACATGGAATGTGAAATACCCAGTATTCAGAGGATCTTGCTTTTTGAACCTTTTTACCAACGCAGCTTGTGCGTCATTATGATTCTCGCGATAGAACACACTCACGTCAATTGTGGGAATTGCATAGCGATAAGGCTCTCTTGAGACGACTGTAGCAATTCCGATGTTCTCGGCCCATACCGAATATTCTTTTGAAATTTTGCCGCTCCTATGCTCCAGTTTGAACAAAGAATACCACGCGCCCGTAGGGTCCGTCGAACGCGGTTTTAACCTGCGTTTTGGGTGGCGCGAGGGTTGCTTTAGCAAGCCTCGTGACGCCCAAATAAGTCAGGTTGAAAACTTTGTTCGGCGTCTCTTACTCGTGTTGACATACTTGATATCATGGATAGAACAAAGCTCCAAAACCCGTTATCTTTTTTGATTTTGGGTCACTATGCATTTTGCTTTTTATCCAAGAATATCCCTCATAGAATTTCGGTCCGTCAAATTCCTTGTAATCGCGACCTTGTCGCATAATATTATACGCGAACAAGTCAGCCACCTGAATTAGGTTATTCTGTGTTGAATCTACAAAAACGATTTCTCTTGGAATCCTGTCATAGTTCATCTTGCTTCTCGTTTTCCATGTCCGATAGAGGGGAGAGTTTCCCAATAGCAAGTTTCTGTGTTGGTTGATTAGCAGCCGCTTCCACTCGCGTCCTGTTTTGTTCTTTCCGGTCATGTCGTCGAAAACGATTCTTGTACAGTCTGCCTTGAACTGCGTAAGAAGATTAGCAATCCGCTGCAGAAGTAACTCGTAAGACACTGGACTTGCGTCAAACACGGTCTTAGTATACTTCGCCTGCAATCCTGACTTGGAAATTACCGATCCCAGTCCGCGTATACTCTTGGTGTTTAGCAAATCAAACAGACTTCTGGAAAAGTCATTGAACTCGTCCTCCGACTTGCCAAATGGTATCAGGTAGTTCTTGGACTTATGTTCAGGAAGACGAAACCACTTTGACTTCAACTCAACCTTTGTGTTTCCAAAAAAGCCCAACTTTAGCTGATCCACGGCCTCAATGACTTCTGCTTCTTTGTCTTCGGGTATAGCAATTCCACAGTATCCAAAGATATCTGTCTTCGAGTCAGTTTTCTCTTTTGTTCCAGTGTCGTCGATATAGAAGTTGATGACCACTAGTATAACTCCTACTCTTTTCCTCTGCCCGAAGGGTCCGCCGAACGCCTAGTTAACCTGTAATTTCGGTACGAAATTATCAGGTTGAACTAGATGTTAGATCGCTCTAGCAAACCTGTCAATCACATGTCGCTGAGTAGCCCTTCCCTGCACCATTCCGACATAAGTGTGCAACAATTGTAGGCAACCGCCATCGTTCATGTGGTAGCCTTGGCGCCAAGGAGGTTCAGATGGAGTTTCTCGAGAAGATGAACTCGGCTATTGAGTATATCGAAGAACGGCTTGAAGCAGACATCGACTATGCCGAATTGGCTTCTTTGGTCGGATGTACCGAGTATCACCTGTCGAGAATCTTTCCTTTCATCACGGGTCAGAGTTTGAGTCTTTACATTCGAAGGCGAAGACTATCGAGGGCCGCAGAAGAACTACATCAATCAGCCCTGAGCCTAATAGACATTGCTGTGAAATACGGTTACTCGTCTGTTGATTCGTTTAGTCGTGCATTTCGCGAGATCCATGGCATTAGCCCGGCTCAGGTCCACAGTAGTCATCGATCCCTTCGCCAATATCCAAAACTGACCTTCACTGTCAGCATCAAAGGAGCAGATCCCATGAACGTTCGCCTAGTAGAAAAAATGCAATTTTGGATCGTCGGAATTAAGAAGAATGTCCCAATCGTCTTTAGCGGGCCCAACAAGGATATCGATGCGATGTGGAGAACCGTATCGATGGAGATGGTTCAGCGTTGGAAATTGAAGTCGGACATCGAGCCATCAGGCATTGTCAGTGCTTCGACAAGTTTTTCAGAGGACCGAATGTTGGGTACGGGAACCTTGGACCACTACATTGGTGTGGCTACGAGTTCACCAACTGATTCAGAGCCGGCAATGCTATTGGTTCAGGCCGGAACATGGGCAGTTTTTGAGTCAGTCGGCAACTTTCCTGAAAAACTACAGAACACCTGGGGCCGCATTTACTCTGAGTGGCTTCCATCTGCCAGCTACCAGATCCGACTGGGACCAGAGATCCTTTGGAATGAAGGTCCCGATACGAAGAAACCCGATTTCCGAAGCGAAATTTGGATTCCAGTTGAATCAAGGAATTGACCCAATCTACTGAGTCGATCTAACGCCGCACTTAACCTGCGTTTTGGGTGGCGCGAGCCTTGCTGGGCAAGGGTCGTGACGCCCAAATAAGTCAGGTTGAAGTGCATGTTAGGTTCGTGCGCATTCTATTTTTCGCCTTCAACAGAGAGGGCGGTTGCATAGCGTCCTTTGGAGTCAAGCGACTTGTATTCCTGGTTGTCCCAAACAATTGCCTCTCGCGAATATCCTTGGTCCCACGAACGAGCTCCAGCAACCAGCAGGTGGTCACCCAAACGAGCAAATGAACGAGCTTCAAAACCTTGGTCTGTAGTCACGTTCCCAGGTAGAGGAATGTACTTGCCGTTGAGCCAGAAACAGGCTCTATTGTCTGAACTGAATCCAAGAATCCACGTCTGACCGTCTTGGAAGAATACGCCATTTGCGCTTGTCGACATGGGCAGAATTTCCAGCTTGCCCACATTCCAGAGGAATCCTTCCGTCTTCTTGTCGAGCCGTACTTTTCCGACGAGTACGACGCCGTCGTTCTGGACGGAAAGCCCTAAAATCGCTGATTCTCTTGCTCCGTTGGCTGGGCCATTGTGGAACTCATCATCGATCCAATAGCAGGCTTTTGCAAAACCTTTTTCATAGAAAAATCCGTATGAATACACTCTGCCGTTCTTGAGAAGAACGCCGATCAAGATTGTTCCGAGGGAATTCTTGCTTCCCGGGGACTCTAGGTCGTGGCGAACACCGTTCATCCAGTAGCAGGGCAAAGTAGTTGAATCGTTCGTCCAGAATCCGCCAATAACCCAATTCTCGCTTTCAACGGTGACGGAAGTTGCATTTCCTCCACGAGAAGGTTTTTTTGTCGGGCCAATGGGCAACTCACTCTGAACTCCATCAATCCAAAGGCAAGGTGTGGCCTTTTCATTAAGCCACGCGGTCCCGCTGATGTAGGTATGCCCGCCACCAAATGCAATACCTGTGGCTTCGGATCGAGTAGTACCTTTCGGCACCGGCAGAACAGATCTCGCACCGTCCAACCAGTAGCAGGCGACAGTCTTGCCGCCGACGGCCGCTGCACCAGAAACCATGACCTTTGACTGTGCCCCAATACTGGGACTCAAAATACCGAGAAGGAGTACTATTGGTAGTGCAAGTTTGCTGTTCATTTCCTATGCCATTCCTCTGCCCGAAGGGTCAACCTAACGCGAGGTTGACCCGCAAGCCCGTTCGCGAAGCGATTGGCGCGTTGATTGCACGAGACTTCGGGCAATCAACGTGACAAAGGGCGCAGTCGGGTCGAACCTGATGTTAGAATCGCGTTCATCTACTTCAGCGTCAATCCCTAACGAAAGCCCATCAAATCACGGGCCTTGCGAACCCCACTTCACACCCTACCCCAAAAACCAGGATCAAACTGCCCGCGCTGGCCATGCGTTGGCGGGTAATGCGTTGGCCTGACAAACTTTAGCTTGCGCTGGCAATTCAATGCCGCTTCCGTGCGAACTCCACTTCAAAGCTATCCTGCCAATTCACTTTCACAATACCGGCCGGCCCTGCGAACTCGTTTTCGAACCTCTCCAACACAGATCGCTGCGAACTGCCCTGATCGGCCAGGCGTTGGCCATTGCGAGGCGCTGGCTGATGCGTTGGCGGAACTTCGCACGCGTTGGCTCTTCTGTGTAGGCCATCGCGCAGGCAAACCCTTTCTTCGAACTCTCTTTCTCTTTCATTCCGGGCATTTTGCCCGGAACGTCATTCTAACGCGAGGTTGACCCGCAAGCCCGTTCGCGAAGCGATTGGCGCGTCGATTGCTCAATCCTTTGAGCAATCGACGTGACAAAGGGCGCAGTCGGGTCGAACCTGATGTTAGAATCGCGTTCATCTACTTCAGCGTCAATCCCTAACGAAAGCCCATCAAATCACGGGCCTTGCGAACCCCCACTTTACACCCTACTCCAAAAACCAGGATCAGACTGCCCGCGCTGGCCATGCGTTGGCGGGTAATGCGTTGGCCTGACTAACTTTAGCTTGCGCTGGCAATTCAATGCCGATTCCGTGCGAACTCCACTTCAAAGCCATTCTGCCAATTCACTTTCACAATACCGACGGGCCCTGCAAACCCGTTTTCGAACCTCTCAACGCAGATCGCTGCGAACTGCCCCGATCGGCTAGGCGTTGGCCATAGCGAGGCGCTGGCTGATGCGCTGGCCGAACTTCGCTCGCGATGGCTCTTCTGTGTAGGCCATCGCGCAGGCAAACCCTTTCTTCGAACTCTCTTTCTCTTTCATTCCGGGCATTTTGCCCGGAACGTCATTCTAACGCCTAGATAACCTGTAAAAAACGAAGTTTTTTATCAGGTTGATCTAGATGTTAGCTTCGCCCTAGGAATCCTCAGGCAGGTAGAACTTGTGATGTTGATCGAGAAAGACAACAAAAAAAGTGTTCTCAGCCGCCACAGAGAAGCCGGGGACATTTGCCGGCAAAAGAAACCCAATGAGTCTCATGTCACTTTCAAGACGAAATCTTGCCCAGCGAGCATCGATTGGTACATGCTTTGGCTTGGCAAACTCGGATCGGGATGGGAATTCTCCGTAGATCTCAAGAACCTTCAGTGATCCTGCGCCGACGCGCTGAGTTTGCCAAAACTCTTTGGTATTGCCTGAATAGTGTTGGAGCTTATGAAGGAGTTTCGAGAGTTGTTCGTGCGACCAGTCTTCGAAATTCTGACTAACCGGCTGCGAATAGTCAAAGAAGGACAGGCTGAAACGAAGATGACCATTAAGGCGAGAAGCAAGTGACTCAACTGTCGACTCGGGAAACGACTGGATAAAGCGGTCTTTCGCCGGATTGTTGCGAGGACTCACAGTTTAGGGACCCCTCCAAGTCGGCCGCTCCTATACAGAGGTTCTATCGGGCGATCGTTTCTCACTACTTCGGGAGGCAGTTCATCGAGCCTATAGCAATACGAAGCTCCGTCCTCCTTGTTGAACAGCACTGTTCGGTATTTTCCCATCCTATCAAGGATGTCCGAATTGTGTGTGGAAAAAACAAGTTGCGCCCGTTTGGGATTTGACTCCACGTTCTCGAAAATATCCAGCAACTTGGGAAGAATATCCGGATGCAAATTGATGTCAAACTCATCAAGGACTAGCACGCCACCATTGCGAATAGTTAGGAAGTAGAATGCCAAATGAATGTAGAGTGACTTAGTACCGCTGGACTCAAAGTAATAGAGAAGACTTCCAGTCTTGTCGCCATTTACGTGGGTGAATACTGGATAGAATCGCTTCTCACTCTTCTCGTTATCATAGGACTGAATTGAGATATCAACAACACCGGTATCAAATTCCCTAATCTTTGCCTTAACGAACTCAAGCACATCGGGATGTTTAGTGTAGTACTCAGACAAGACAGAATGGTCGAAGAAGTCATGTCGATGTCCAGAGTAGTTAACGTTGCAGACGAAACTGTCAAAGAAATGATAGATTGGGTCGATCTCGGAAATCTGATACTGCCTGGCCGTACTAATGATTGAAGCGTTCTTTCTGAATGTAATTTCCTTCTTGCTATCGAAGAGGACGTTCTTCACGATCTCCGACTCGGTCCTTTCCAATACGAGAGTTTTTCGTTTCTCTTTCCGATACAGTTTTTCGGAAAGAACCGAAGAGTTGGTGACTACAAGCTCATAGGTGTAGATCAAGGTGCCAATCGAAAACTCTACAAAAAACTCCACAGGATCCTTGTTCTCAAAGTAGCTATCGAGTTGAAGCTCTTCGTCCGGTTTTCTATCGAATGACTTCGTAGCAAATGAAGAAATGAAAGAAAGTATCTTGAGAGCGTTTGTCTTGCCAGATGAGTTTGCACCTTTTAGGCAAAGCACCTCAGCAACATCGCCTTTGGTGCGGACATCATCAGGAACCTTTGAGTTGAAGGTTAGGTCAATTTCGACCCAATCCTTGAAACAAAAGAAGTTCTTCGCCCCGAAACGCATCAACATGTGAACACCTCGACTACTGAGAGTATACGCCTAATGGTCACTTTTTGTCAACTTTTGACATCAAAATCGATTAAGTAGCTGATCTGGGTCAAGCTAACGCCTAGTTGACCTGCGTTTTGGGTGGCGCGGTTGTTGCCGAAGGCAAGAACCGTGACGCCCAAATAAGTCAGGTCGAACTAGATGTTCGACTGCACCTTATTCTTCAAGTTATTGTTGGACAGAGTATAATAAACGTCTCAATATCTATTTTTATTTTACTTGCATTGAGAAAAATGAACCTTACTGAACCCCCGCTATTTTACAAGATGCGCCTCCAGTAATTTTCGGCTTTTTTCCTGGTATTGCCTTCACCAATACTACATCATCATTCCTGATAAGGGGATCAATTACTAAATAAAAATAAAAGGGCCCATCAAGGCTTGCCAGTGTTCCGCTGTATCCAAGAAGTGTTGTTTTGAGAGGAGTTTTTCCATTAACAGAAATATCGAAGAATGCCTCGTCTATTTTATTGGGAGTATCAGCAATAGAACCATAGGCCCCATCATCTTTCCAAGAAACATCAACTTCAATCGTAGAGGGAGATTTACCGTCCAGATAAGATGGATGATCATTGTATGACACTGCGTCAATTCGGAAGAATCGATCTTGATCCGTTAAGCTGCAACCGGAAAGATAAGCAATAAAGAACAGCGATACGGCTATTGATTTGTAGATCGAGGAATGTCGAAACAGAGAAAAACGCCTTGAATTGCTTGAAGTCATCTCAATTTCCTTTGTCAGTCGAACGCCTAGATAACCTGTGGTTTTGCGTAGCAAAAGCATCAGGTTGATCTAGATGTTAGGTAGTTCCGCCTTCTGTCAGTGTTGAAAAAGCTTCATAATTGTCACCAGGCAGATAGCATTTAACTGGATGCCTCTCTGGTATAGTACAGAAATCAAGCATGTTTTGTCTCAGAGCGTCGTTCAGGTTTGTTGTTATTCTTGCAACCTGAACGATCGATTCAATTTTCAGGTCCTCGATGCCAATTATAAAGCGCAGTAGATTATTTTGACGATCAAGTTCCACTACGTGGCGTTGTGTCCATTCAGAAAGAAACATCGATATGCCCAGTTGAGTCCGCTTTTCCTTAATCGCTTTTGTAATTTCAAGATTGTCAAAAGGCCATACTTGGATTCCTGCTTTGAACTCTTCTCGGGAAATCGGTCGGTTTTCGAGACCGTCAGATTGAAAGACGAGTGAAAGTCCGTGCTTGTACTGCAGATATAGATACTCGAACCTAGTGTAGAAGTCCTGCAGTCTAGAAAGATCAGAAATGGTCCTATCAATTCGAGCGGAAATGTTATGATGTATTTCAGCATCCGGATATGATGCTCCATCAAGTGGAAATCGAAAGAAGAACATCTCCTGAAAGTTTGACCTATCGATTTTTGCCGTCTTAACAAAGTTCGAGATCTTTCCCGCCTTGTAGTTTGCTATTCTTCCGACAAACATTGGAATGTCCTGAGCACAATAGATCAATGCGAAGAGATCTTCAATGTTCTGGATTGCTTCTGCCAAAGCCTGAACTACTACTCCAGCGTAGTACTGTCTTTGCGGAAAATAATCGGTACTAGAATGAAGGCATAGGTTATTGTCAATTAATTCTTCAAAAATTGTGAACTCGTTAATTATCTTTTCGGCAGTGAGAATAGAAAACAACCGCCACTTAGAAAACTGACTGGTGAGGTAAATTGAAGTTTGTGCCTTTCCAGCATTTAGTCTTTCTTGTTCCGTCATGCCAATTTAGCCTTTTCTTCAATCTACCTAACGCCTAGTTGACCTGCAGCCGTGTCCGCGAAGCGGTTGGCACATAAATTGATATCCCATATCAATTTATGTGCCAAAACGGGTGTCAGGTCGAACTAGATGTTAGGTCGTTCTCTATACACTGCAACCGCCATGTCCCAAAATGCGAACACCGAAAGTCAAATAATTCCTAGTTGGTTTTCATTCTGTCGAAATATATCACTGAGAGCAACCAGAGTAGTTTCAATCGTAGATAGCATTTGTGCGACAAATCTATCGCCGTCTATTTGAAGCACACCGACTTTGAAACTGAACTGCAGAAAATCATTGGCCCTTGTGGAAAAGTGTTCGATATTCTCTGGAGTCTTGTCAATAGAGTACAATTCCATTTGCAATTCACCTGTACTCCGGATGATTTCCGAAAAACTCTCTGCATTACTGATGCCTCGATATTTTTGAAAAAAACAATAAGCAAAATAGTCGCACCAACTTTCAGTGTCTCTCTCGCTCATGGACTGTCGTGTACTCGGATTGTTAAAACCAACAATATCGTGAAGCCAAAGATGTCCAATCTCATGAGCGACTACCATTTCGAACACATTAACATTGTTTGGATTCAGGCCCTCATGCAAGAAAACTCGAGTAGCCGGTAGACCATGTCTATGTGGAATCAAAGTCACAGCCAATGGTGAACTGTTGAACCGAGTCTCCTGGTCAAAAATGATGCTCGGATCACCCCAAAATATGTCATATTGATAAATCTGACTTCCAAGTACGATATTGAAGGCTAGCATGAGTTTTCCAGAGTTACTTCGTTGGTATTCAATCAGTCTTTCTCGGAAGGCTACTGGACTCACCTGTTACCTCACAAATGTCGTAAATGCAATCACTCTAGAAAAAAACTATTCTTAATCGACCTAACGCGAGGTTGACCCGCAAGCCCGTTCGCGAAGCGATTGGCGCGTTGATTGCACGAGACTTCGGGCAATCAACGTGACAAAGGGCGCAGTCGGGTCGAACCTGATGTTAGAATCGCGTTCATCTACTTTAGCGTCAATCCCTAACAATAGCCCATCAAATCACGGGCCTTGCGAACCCCACTTCACACCCTACCCAAAAACCAGGATCAAACTGCCCGCGCTGGCCATGCGTTGGCGGGTAATGCGTTGGCCTGACTAACTTTAGCTTGCGCTGGCAATTCAATGCCGCTTCCGTGCGAACTCCACTTCAAAGCTATCCTGCCAATTCACTTTCACAATACCGGCGGGCCCTGCGAAGTCGTTTTCGAACCTCTCCAACGCAGATCGCTGCGAACTGCCCTGATCGGCCAGGCGTTGGCCATTGCGAGGCGCTGGCTGATGCGTTGGCCAAACTTCGCTCGCGATGGCTCTTCTGTGTAGGCCATCGCGCAGGCAAACCCCTTCTTCGAACTCTCTTTCTCTTTCATTCCGGGCATTTTGCCCGGAACGTCATTCTAACGCCTAGTTGACCTGCAGCCGTGTCCGCGAAGCGGTTGGCATATAAATTGATATCCTATATCAATTTATATGCCAAAACGGGTGTCAGGTCGAACTAGATGTTAGAGGTCCGCCTCTACATCAGAAATCGCAATTGGTCAATTGTAAGTATCATCTGGAGAGCCCTTTGCCAAGTATATTTCGACACTTCCGTTACGCCGTGAGTAATTGGATGTCTGCTCGCCGGGGCCGAAGAACTGTCTGGATCAAAGTCCTCAAAAATTGAGCGCTCAATGTAGGACACAAAGTCGGAGGGAAACATCAGAGTTCGAATAGAATCGTACTTTGAAACGCCTTGAGCCCCTAATTCTTTGAGAAATGGTTGAATTTTCCTACCTTTTGTTTGCGGATAGGCAAATCGTAGGATACCCTCAATCTCAGAAACGAGTACTTTGATGCAACTGATGTACCCCGCGTTATCGCCCTTCAAGTAAGAGTCAACGCCGACCTGGAGCAACTCGCGCTTCTCCGAAAAAACTTGTGAACTCCACCATGTGTCGGTACATTTTTTTATCAAGTCAGCATTGAAGCTTGTTCGCAACACTTCAAGGTCCGCGGGGTTCGCTTGGTTGCCTTGATAATAGCTTACAAGAAATTTCATTGAATCAAATCGAATAAGGCCGGCAAATGGAAACCAGCCATCGGCCTCAAATTTTGTGCGGAATGGCGAGCGGTCAAGAAAATTATAGACCTCGTAGTAGTCCAAAATTTTGTGAAAGTATCCCAATTCTCTTTCTACTGTAGCCAACTCGTCCGTCTTCGTTAGGTTAAAATACAAACCAAAACTCCAACGAGAGCGGAACAGGTAAACTATTTCGTCGCCATTTTCAAAGTCAAAGAACGCAATATCATCTTCAAAGGTAACCGACTCAATGTCGTTGATCTCATTTTGAAACACAACATGACCACTCTCCTTGGGTCCGATTATTCGAACACGCAGAGCGAGTGGAAAATCGCGATAGATATATGCGGTGTTGTCCGATTTGATGTGGATCAGCAATTGATTGAGTTGATGAAGAAACGGATGAGCAATGAAGTGTTGGAGAACACTGTCAAAAAAATGCTGGAAGTCATAGTCGTAGGAGGACAGCGCGCCTTTTGTAGTAAGTTCAACTTTCTCACCGGCCAACGCGGACTTGAGTGTTATTCCGTCAATAAGTACGTTCTCCCGAATCTCAGGTGAATAGGCTTCAGACAGTTTTTTCTTCGTCATCATTTCCTCAAATTTCTCGGTACCTCTAACGCGAGGTTGACCCGCAAGCCCGTTCGCGAAGCGATTGGCGCGTTGATTGCACGAGACTTCGGGCAATCAAC
>Ga0318567_10000536_pt1 | contig 15554 bp, 9 predicted proteins | sample GRESIP088b5f20_FD_203691 | JGI IMG/M metagenome (GOLD analysis project Ga0318567, IMG submission 203691) | Tropical soil microbial communities from Luquillo Experimental Forest, Puerto Rico - GRE.SIPMG.088b5f20 | ecosystem: Environmental > Terrestrial > Soil > Tropical forest > Bulk soil...
CGTTATCCTCGACCAGCAGCACATGAGCGCCCTTGATGGCGGCAGCGGCGGCGGCGTCCAGTTCCGAGGCGGAGGGCTGTTGGGGCATGCCGTCGCCCCCCAGCACCCGCACCGAGGCGTCGAGCAGGGCAGTCGGGCTGACCGGCTTGATGAGGAAATGTTCGATGCCGAGATTCTCGGCCTTTTCCATGATCTCTTCGCGGCCATAGGCGGTGACCATCACCAGATGCGGCAAGGTGCCCTTGCCCCGTAGCTCCAACAGCTTGTGCGAAGTCTCGATGCCGTCCATGCCCGGCATCTGCCAGTCGATGAAGACGATTTCATAGGGGCTGGCCTGGGCGAGGGATTTTTCGACCATCTCCAGGCCTTCCTGGCCGGATGGGGCCTCGTCCACCACGAAGGTGAAGCCGGTCAGCAGATCGGACAGCACGGCGCGGGCCTGCGGGCTGTCGTCGATCACCAGAACCTTGCGGCCCGACAGATCCACGGTCGGCATATGGCGGCTGGCGGTGGCGTTGCCGGGCTTCAGCTCGACGGTGAACCAGAAGGTGGAGCCCTTGCCGAACTGGCTTTCGACACCGATCTCGCCGCCCATCAGCTCGGCCAGCCGCTTCGAGATAGCCAATCCCAGCCCGGTGCCGCCATATTTACGGGTGGTCGAGGCGTCGGCCTGCGAGAAGGCCTGGAACAGGCGGGCGATCTGTTCTTCGGTCAGACCGATGCCGGTGTCGGTGACGGCGAAATAGGCCTTCAGCCCGCTCTCGCTGGTTCCCTCCAGCCGGGCCTTGACGATGATCTCGCCCTTTTCGGTGAACTTGACGGCGTTGTTGCAGAAATTGATCAAGATCTGACCAAGGCGCAACGGATCGCCCTGCAGGCACAACGGCAGGTTCTGGTCGATGTCGAAGATCAGCTCCAGCCCCTTGGCCGAGGCCTTGTCCGAGATCAGGTTGGTGACATTGTCCAAAAGGTCGCGCAGCTCGAAATCGACGATCTCGATGGACAACTTGCCGGCCTCGATCTTCGAGAAGTCGAGGATGTCGTTGATCAGCGCCAGCAGATGGTTGGCCGATTGCTGGATCTTGCGCAGCTGGTCGGATTGGCGGCTGGTCAGGCTGGTCTTCATCATCAGATGCGCCAGACCGATGATGGCGTTCATTGGCGTGCGGATTTCGTGGCTCATATTGGCCAGGAAGTCCGACTTCATCTTGGTGGCGTCCTCGGCCACTTCCTTGGCGCGCAAAAGTTCTTCCTGCTCGCGCTTGCGCTCGGTGATGTCACGGAAGACGACCACGGTGCCGACCATGTCGTCGTCCTTGAAGATTGGCGTGGTGGAATATTCCACCGGGAAGCAGCGGCCATCCTTGCGGAAGAAATATTCGTCGGCGGCGTTCAGCTCTTCCTGATAGCCGGGCGGCGGAGTCTGGATGCGGTCGCGCAGGCTGGAGCCGAGGATTTCCTCTTCGGCATAGCCCAAGGTCCAGACGGCGGCGGGGTTGATGAAGCTGATGCGGCCTTCCAGATCCAGCCCCAGAATGCCGTCGCTGACCGAGCCCAGAATCTGGCGGGAATGTTCCTCGGCCTGGGCCAGCGCCAGTTCCGCCTGCTTGCGCTCGGTGATGTCGCGCGACACCTCGATGACGCCTTCCAGCCCGCCGCTGGGACCGATGAAGGGGGTGCGGGTGATTTCCAGTAGCGCCTTCTGGCCGTCGACCGCATCGACCACCCGCTCGACCGTATGAGGGGTGCCGCTGTCCAACACGTCTTGCATCTCGGCGGACATGGCGGAGCGGACGGAGTCCTCGGCCTCGTCATGCAGCTCGGCATAGGCCGAGTTGGCCAGCAGGGTCTGGCCCTCGCGGTCGCAGACCAGGATGGGATCGGTGATGGAGTCGATCAGCGAACGCAGCAGCGCCTTCTCGCGGCCCAGTTCATCGGACTGCTTTTCCACCTGCCGGGCCTGATTGACCATGGCGTCGTTCAGTTTTTCCAGCTCGGACTGACGGGCGATCAGCTGGCGTTCCGACTGGGCCAGGGTGGCGGCCTGTTCCTGGGTCTGGTCCAGCAGCTGACGGGTCTGGACGTTGCGCACCAGAATCTGGATCGACAGCGCCACCGGGGGCAGCAGGTTTTCGAGTAAGGAGAGGTGCCGGGGCTCCAGCGGCTCGGCGGTAGCCAGCTCCAGCACGGCGGCGATGGTGCCCTGGTTGATCACCGGCACGAAATAGAGATGGCCGGGCCGCAACACGCCCAGGCCGGTCGGCACACCGACGCCGTCGGCATTCTGGGGCTGAGCGGTGAGCATGCGCTTCTCGGCGGCGGCCTGACCCACCAGCCCTTCGCCCAGGGCAAAGCTTTGGGGCTGGTCCGGGTTTTGGATGGCGAAACCGCCAACCCGTTCGAAGCGGGCCTGAGCGGATTCGGGCACGTAAAGCGCGCCATACATCAGCCGCACCGAATTGCCGATGCGCGACAGCAGGGCGCTGGCGAAGCTGGCGAAATCTTCCGAGGATTGCAGTTCCTCGGCGGTGGCGGCGACCTCGGCCTTGACCCAGCTTTGCGTCTCGCGCTCTCGGGCTCCCTGTTGCAGGGTATCGAGGGCGCGGGTGATGGCCCCCACCTCGTTCTTGCGCTCGCGGAAGGGGATCGGCTGGTCCAGCTTGCCGTCGGCGACGTCGCGGATGCTGCCCTGCAGAGTCTGCAGCACCAGCACCACTTCTTTTTGCACGATCCAAAGGGCGATGCCGATGGAACCCAACAGCCCCAGGGCGATCACCGCCCAGGTCAGGGCCACGGCTTCGGTGGTCTGTTGGGTCGCGGACTGGCTGTCATTGCCCAGGCCCAGACGGATTTCATCCACCAGCATGGCGATCTTGGCGCGGGCTTGCTCCAGATCGGAAGCGCCGCCGTTGCGCAGCTGGCTCAGGGCGTCGGCATGAGCGCCGCTCAGAGCCTTGGCGCGCAGGGGGCGCAGCTTGATGATGCCTTGCTCGAACTGGGCGGAAACCTCGACCAGACGCGGCTGCACGGCGATGGGGGCCTGAGCGCGGGCGGAGTCCAGCAGTTGTGCGGCCTCGCGCACCGCCTTGTCGATCTCGCCATCCAAGAGGGCGGTGCGGTCGGCATTGTCCTCGATGGCCTGCTTCAGCATGGTCTGGCAGATGAAGGCGATGCGATCGCTGGCCTTGTTCAGCGACAGAGTGCTGTTCAGGCTTTGCTCGACCATGCCGTTATAGCGGTTGTCGATATGCGCCATCTCCATCGAGGCGTAAAGCCCCGCAGCCATGACCATCACCGCCAGAGGGATCAGGGCGATGATCAGTTTGGTGCGAATGCGCAGATCGGCGAACAGGCTCATGGGTCTTCCAGCCGGCTAGGGTGCGGACAAATTCCAGACAGGCGAAGACTATGCCGCAAATAGGGAAATTCCACTACGGCTTATGGGAGCAGCGTTTATTTCTCGTCTTCGCTTCGGCGGATATGCAGGAACTGCCCGAAATTGCCAAAATCCTTGGGGTGCGCCCCGGCCTTGATGGCGGCGGCCAGACCCTTGGGATTCTTCACCACCAGCCCGCCCAGCACCTCGACGCCATAGGGATAGAGGCGGTCGGTCATCGGCGTCGAAGGCCCCACCAGCGCCACCCTTGATCCCTGGGCCAGTCTGAGGATGCGCGGCAGGTTGCGGTTGATCAGGGTCGAGGAATTGACCACGGCAGCGGCGCAGCCGGGCAGCAGGGTATCCATGGCGACGGTGGGATATTCGCCGGGCCGGGGATCGGTCTCGATCACCGCGCAATGGGGCAGCACCGACCCTAAGCCGGGGAAGGCGCCGACCGCCACCACACGGCCTTTTTCCTGGGCGAACAGATGGGCGCCGTTGCCCATCTGGCCTTCCAGATCGGCGCGATTGTAATGGGCGTTGATGGCGGCGATGCCCAAGGCCATCTCGACCGGGTCCCAGGAGGACGATAGCTCGGCCAGTTCGCGCAGGCTCTGTTTGGCCAGGCCGGGCAGGCGGGGCAGCAGTTCCTTGGGGTAACGGGGCAGATAGGCGAGGCCCGAGCCCTGTGGCCCCTCGACCATGATCCAGCGCTGACCGCAGGCGATCTGGCGCACTTCCGCCTCGGCAACGCCCAAGGCCAGATCACGATAGAGCCGTTCCGGCCCCCACCAGCGCCACAGGGCCTGCAGGCTGGGTGGGATGATGGCGCCGTCCTGTCCGGCGAAGTCCAACCAGTTCTGGATGGCCCCGCCGGTGATCGAGGTCAGCACCGGCATGCCCTGGGCCGGGCTTTCATCGACGATGGCGCGCAATCCCTTGGCCGCCCGCTCCATGGCCTGGAACTGGCTGATCACCACCAGATCGGCATCGTCGCGCATGGCGGTGCGCATACGGCTGGCGGCGGCGGTAGCGCCGGTCAGTTCGTCGTCAGGCAGGCTTTCGCCGGTGGCAAGATCCAGCAGTCCGCCGCCGTCTTGGGTCTGGACATAGCCGGCGACCGAGAAGCCGCGATCCCGCACATCCCTGGCAAAGGCGGCCAATAGATCGTCTACCGGCATGGCGGCTTCATGCACAACCACGCCGGGGCGTATCCAAGGAGCCTTTGCCGGCTCGAACATGGGGCAAGCCTCCGTGCCGAGAAATCAGGGGTTCACTCAGGCTATTTTGCGGATGCGGCTCGGTCTACGTCAAGGCATGTGGGCCATATATCGGTTTTTCCCTTCCATCTGCATGGGGTGTTTGGGTTTGGAATTCCCCAACGTGTGGTATTAAAACCTACGTTATGCGCCTATATCCATAGTTTTGGTTGGTGTAACTAATGCCTTGATTGTTTTGGTGTAGCCTTCAGGGAGATGATGAATTTGATCTATGCCAGGGGATGGCTTGTTTAAAGATATAATGAGCGGGGAATAAAATATGTCCGTTGTGACAAGCCTGCGGTTGCGCGCCAGGATTTCCCTGGGATTCGGCCTCATTCTGTTGCTGCTGCTGGCTTTGTCGGTGACGGCGGTGGTCGCCTTCAGTTCGACTAAATCCGACGTGGAAACTTATGTCCAGCGGATGGAGGTCCGGGGGGCCTCGCGGCAAGTGGATCGGGATGCTCTGGTGCTGCGCCGCTATGTTCGCGAATTCGGCAATGTCGGCAATCCGCAAGACGCCCAATCGGCGCAGGATGCCGCACAGGTAATGCATAGCCATCTGTCCAAGGCTCTGGACCTGATCAAAAATCCCGAACGTCATGCCACCATGACGACGGTCAGCAAGGCTGCCGATGGTTATGTCGATAATTTCGGAAAGATGGTTGGCGCCAGGATGGAGCAGGACCAGCTGATTTCCCAGGTCCTGGTGCCGAAAGGCGGTCGGACGGTGGAGATATTGGGACAGCTTCAGACCCAGGCCTACAAGGCCGGGCATCTGGATGCGCTTTATAAATCGACCCAGTTGCAGAACCATGTCTTGCAGTTACGCATCTTCGTCAATCTGATGGTCGCCAAGCGCGATCCCGCCTATACCGCCAAGGCCGAGGAGGAAATGGCGAAGGTCGAGGAGCTGTTGGGCAGTTTTGCCGGTGACGGCATCAGTGACGAGACTTCGTCCGAACTGAAGACCCTGATGGGGGACTATGGCGGGGGTTTCCGTCGTTATGGCGCGCTGAGCCTGCAAGTGAACCAGCTGATGAACCAAGCCATGGTCGATCAGATGGCGGTGATCGCGGACAGCCTTAAGTCGGTGACCGACAGCATCGCGCAGGATGCCTTGCAGATTCAGACCGAAACGCAGGACACTATCGCCTCGACCCGCATGTTCCTGATCGGAGCGTCGGTGGTGGGGCTGCTGGCCGGTCTGGGACTGGCTTTCCTTTTGGGTTCCGCCATTTCCAATCCGCTGATCGCCATGACCTCGGCCATGCGTCGGCTGGCGGGCGGCGATAATGCAACGGACATTCCTGCCCGCAGCCGTCATGACGAGATCGGCGAGATGGCCGGGGCCGTCCAGGTGTTCAAGGACAACGCTATCCGTATGGAAGCGATGCGCCTCGAGCAGGAGGAGCAGAAGGCCAGGGCGGAACGCGACCGTCAGACTGCCCTGCGCAAGATGGCCGACAATTTCGAGGCTCAGGTGGGCGGCGTAATTGACGCGGTCACTGCGGCGGCCGTGCAGCTTCAGGCCTCGTCGAAGCAGATGTCCTCGACCGCTCAGGAAACCAGCGCCCAGGCCACCGCCGTCGCCGCCGCCGCCGAAGAGGCGTCGAGCAATGTGGAAACCGTCGCCACCGCCACCGAGGAACTGTCGGCATCGATCAACGAGATCGCGGCGCAGGTGGAACGCTCGCAGGCGGTGTCGGTGCGCGCCAATGAAGAGGCGGTCCACACCACCGATCTGATCCAAAAGCTGTCCGAGAATGTCGGCAGCATCGGCGAGATCGTGGCCTTGATCAACGATATCGCCAGCCAGACCAATCTGCTGGCCCTGAACGCCACCATCGAGGCGGCGCGCGCCGGCGATGCCGGCAAGGGCTTCGCCGTTCAGTCCGGCACCAGCGATGCGGTGGCCGCCATCGTCTCGATCTCGAAGGTCATCACCGAGGTCAGCGAGATCAGCTCGACCGTGGCGTCTGCGGTGCAGGAACAGACCGCCGCCACCGGCGAGATCGCCCGCAATGTCGATCAGGCCTCGTCCGGTACCCAAGAGGTGTCGCGCAATATCGGTCAGGTCGAGGTTGCCGCCCGCGAGACCGGCAATGCCGCCGAGCAGATCAACGAATCCGCCACCGAATTGTCGCAGCAGGCGACCTTGCTGAAGGGCGAGGTCGGCAAGTTCCTGTCCACCGTTCGCGCCGATCATAAGGATATGCGGCTGTTCGCCTGGGATCATGCCATGGATACCGGTTTCGCGACCGTGGATAAGCATCACCGCGAGATGTTCGAACAGCTGAACCGCTGTTTCTCGCATATGATGGCCGGCGATGGGGCCGAGGCGGTCCGTGGGGCGACGGCGATGATCGACAGCGCCATCCGCCCGCATTTCGACGAGGAAGAGCAGATCATGCAGCGCAAGGGCTATCCCGGCCTGTCGGCGCATCGCACGGCGCATCAGGCCTTCTTCACCAGCTTCGACCGGCTGAAGCCGCGACTGGATGCCGGCGACGAGAAGGCTCCGGCCGAGATGTTCGAGTTCCTGGCCGAATGGCTGCGCAGCCATATCATCAATGTGGACATGCCCTTCGCCCAATTCGTCCGCTCGAAATAGCCAAGGCTGTGACATTATACCGCCGCATCATTGCCTGCGGCGGTAAGGGGTGAAATCCTCCTTCCCCGCTATCGGCGCGTTCTGGTGGGGCGGAGGCATGCCATCCATGTTCAGCAAGGCTTTGGTCGTTTGCGGGTCCCTGTTGGCGGGCATGATCTGGTCTTCGGCCTCGGTTAAGGCCGCCGAGGCCGAGTTGCGCATCGGCACCGATGGTTCCTTTAGCCCCTTCGTGTTCCAGAAGGACGGGGCTCCCGCCGGTTTCGACGTGGATATCTGGGATGCCGCCGCCAAGATCATGGGGGTCCGCTATAAGCTGCTGACCGTCGATTTCATCAGTCTGATCCCGGCCTTGCAGACCCATAGCCTGGACGGCGCCTTCGCCGGTATCTCCATCACCTCGGAACGCAGCAAGCTGGTGGATTTCTCCCAGCCTTATTATCAAAGCGGCCTGTCGGCGCTGGTGCGGCGCGACAGTAAGCTGACCTCGTCGGCGCAGATCGACGGGGCCAGGGTCGCCACCAAGCAGGCGACCAGCTCGGTGGAATATCTGAAGGCCCATGCGCCCCGTGCCGAGATCAACAGCTTTCCCAGCATCGATGCCGCCTATCAGGAGCTTCTGGCCGGGCATGTGGATGCGGTGGTGTTCGACAGCCCGGTGCTGGCCTATTACGCCGCCACTGTCGGCAAGGGGACTGCCAAGCTGTTGTCGCCGCCGCTGACCTCGGGCGAGTTGTACGGTTTCGCCTTTCCTCAAGACAGCGATCTGGCGATCCGCTTCGATGCGGCCTTGAGGTCTATGCGGGAGAATGGTCAGTACCAATCCATTTACGAAAAATGGTTCGGCAAAGCCCCGTGATCGCTGCTGCCCGAATGGATCGGTCCTGCTTTCGGCTTATCCCCAAAATCTGTGGATAAGTCTGTGGGAAGCCTGTGGGAGGCAGTGTCTCGCCCTTGTCATCTCTTCGTTTCGAACCCTCTGCCTCTATCTTGGGCAGTGGCTTTTTCCCTGGGTGTAACTTAATTTACATTTGCTCAAATTTGTTTTTTTATTTCACAAATCGGTAGTTAATGCCGTTTCATCTCTTGTGGACAATTGGTGGGACTCAAGCATTCGCGCTAGCCTATTTGCGGCTGCACAAAATGCCGGGGCTCATCCTTTCGGACAAGATGCAGTAAAGTCATTGGGTTGGACTGAAGGCGATGCCACGACCCTTGCAGAGAGGGGCTCTTGGTGGTGGAATGAGGCCATGACCCAGCCTGCAACCATCGAGTTCTGGTACGAGTTCGCCAGCACCTATTCCTATCCGGCGACCATGCGCCTGGAGCAGCGTGCGGCGGCCAAGGGCGTGGTCGTGCGCTGGCGGCCCTTTTTGCTGGGGCCGATTTTCAAGGGGCAGGGCTGGAGCGATTCTCCCTTCAATCTGCAGCCGGTCAAGGGGCGCTATATGTGGCGCGATCTGGAGCGTCTCTGTGCCCGCGATGGGCTGGACTGGACGCGTCCGTCGCTATTTCCCCGCAATGGACTGCTGGCGGCCCGCATCGCCATTCAGATCGAGGGGGACGGTCCGGCGGTGGCGGCCTTTTCGAAGGCGGTATTCCGCGCCAATTTCGTCGAGGATCGCGATATCTCCGATCCCGCCTTGATGGCGGCCATTCTGGCCTCGCAACATCTGCCATCGGATCTGCTGGCGCGAACCTCCTCGCCCGAGGTCAAGGAGGCGCTGCGCCGCCGGGGCGAGACGGCGCTTGATCTTGGCATCTTCGGCGCGCCCAGCTTCGTGGCGGCGGGCGAGTTGTTCTGGGGCGGCGATCGGCTGGACGATGCCTTGGACTGGGCGCTCTGCCATGCGTGATCCCGATCCCCGCAACATTCCCTGGCAGGTTCTGAGCCAATGCGAGCGCTGCGGCATTCGCGATCTGGTGCTGTTCGCCGATCTGACGGAAGAGGACTTCTCGCTGATCCATTTGCCGGTGGACGATATTCTGGTGCCGGCGGGCGAGGCGCTGTATCAGCCGGGGCAAGAGGCGTCCGCCGTCTTCACCGTGCGCGAAGGGCTGCTGAAACTGGAGCAATATCTGCCCGACGGCACTCAGCGCATTGTCAGCCTGCTGGGCCAGGGCGACGCCGCCGGGCTGGAGGCGACGGTGTCCCAGACCTATGAGCATGCCGCCATCGCCCTTCGCAATGTCCGGGCTTGCCGCATCCCGCGCGAGGTGGTCAGCCGCCTGTCGCCCAAGCTGCACCGTCAGTTGATGAACAAATGGCATGACGCGGTGAAGCGGTCCCACGACTGTCTGCGCGATCTGTCCACTGGCAATGCCCGCCAGCGAATGGCGCGGCTGTTCCTGCTGCTGGCCGGGCAGGGGACTCCTTGCAAGCTGTTCGGGCGCGAGGATGTGGGAGCGCTGCTGGGCGTGACCACCGAAACCGCCAGCCGCACCGTGGCCGAATTCAAGCGGCAAGGGCTGGTGCGCGAAGTGTCGGCCAATCTGTTCGACTGCGATGTCGCCGCGTTGGGAAGCATCGCCGAATCCGATTAAATCCCAGCATTATCAAAATTATCCCAAGGTTTTGAGAATTATCATTGTGTGATATAAGCCCCCAGTCCTAGGCTATTTCACAAGCCTGATCTGTTTAAGGAAGAACGAAGATGACCGCCGCCGTCGTGCCGCCGCCGCCCTCCGAGGGCGTGCCGTTCTATACCGAAAAGGGCAATGCCAAGCCTCGCGCCGTTAAGGGGCGCTATCGGAATTTCAAATGGTGGCTGATGGCGGTGCTGCTGGCCTGGTGGCATCTGGCGCCCTTCATGCGCTGGGATCGCGGACCAGGGGTGCCGGATCAGGCCATCCTGATCGATATGGCCGGACGCCGTGCCTATTTCTTCTTCATCGAGATCTGGCCGCAGGAGGTTTACTACCTGACCGGCCTGCTGCTGATCGCCGCCATGGTGCTGTTCATGATGTCGGCCATGGCCGGGCGCATCTGGTGCGGCTTCCTCTGCTGGCAGACGGCTTATACCGATCTGTTCGTTTGGGTCGAGCGCAAGATTATCGGCGAACGCAATGAACGCATCGCCTTTGCGAAAGAGCCCCTCAGCGTCGGCAAGCTGGCGAAACTGGCGGCGGTCAATCTCTGCTGGCTGGCGATTGGCGGGGCCTGTGGCATCGGCTTCGTGCTGTGGTTCGGCGACGCCTTTCAGGTGATCAAGGACATCTTCACCGGCGAGGCTGCGACCGGGACTTATCTGTTCATCGGCATCATCGGCGGCTTCTGCTTCCTGCTGGCCGGCTATGCCCGCGAGCGGGTCTGCGTCTATATGTGCCCCTATGCCCGCTTCCAGTCGGCGATGTTCGACGAACATTCGCTGATCGTGTCCTATGAAGCCTGGCGCGGCGAGCCGCGCGGCCATGTCAAGGGCACGCCCGATTTCACCGGGCGCGGCCATTGCGTCGATTGCGGCATGTGCCACCAGTCCTGCCCGACCGGCATCGATATCCGCCGCGGCACTCAGCTGGCCTGCATCGGCTGCGGCCTGTGCGTCGATGCCTGTAATACAGTGATGGACAAGTTCGGGCTGCCCCGCAACCTGATCTCTTACGACTCCACCTACAACATGATGGCCCGCAGTCAGGGGCTGGAGCCGAAGCTGCGCATCATCCGCCCGCGCACCATCGTCTATATGGTGGTGGTCAGCGTCGCCAGTATCGCCATGCTGGCTAGCCTGCTGCTGCGTTCCGACATCCGCGTCGATGTGCTGCATGCCCGCGCCCCGCTGGCGGTGGCGGTGGGCAGCAGCAAGGTGCGCAACGGCTATGACTATAAGATCCTGAACAAGGCTCTGGCCGAGCGCCAAGTGACCCTGGAGGTCGAAGGTGATCCCGACAGCGTCATCACCGTGGTGGGCGGCGAGACCGGCCATCAGGTGAAGCTGACCGCGGCTTTGGACAATGTCGCCACCTATCACATCTATGTGACGGCGGCGAAGGGAAGCGAAACCGGCAACCGTCCGCTGACCTTCCTGCTGACCGAGCCCTCTTCCGGCAAGACGGTGCGCAGCACGACCTTCTTCGCCCAGCCGGAATAGGAAGGCGAGCGGAAACAACAAGGGCGGAGCCTACATCAGGCTCCGCCCTTATCTTTTGCCTTAATACGTGCTCGGCACCTTCATGCTGTCCGGCACCGGATGGCGGACATAGTCGGGGCTATGCACTCGCTCGGGCAGCACGATCTGCGGATGTTCGACCACGTCATATTCGATCTGCTGCAGGAAGTGCGAGATGCAGTTCAGGCGGGCGCGCTTCTTGTCCACCGCCTCGACCACCCACCAGGGGGCCTCGGGGATGTGGGTGCGATGCAGCATGTCTTCCTTGGCCAGGGTGTATTGCTCCCAGCGGCGCCGCGACTCCAGGTCCATGGGCGACAGCTTCCACTGCTTGATGGGATCGACGATGCGCATCTTGAAGCGGAAGTTCTGCTCCTCGTCGGTGATCGAGAACCAGTATTTCAACAGGATGATGCCTGAGCGCACCAGCATGCGCTCGAACTCCGGCACGGCGCGGAAGAACTCTTCCACCTCGTCCTCGGAACAGAAGCCCATGACGCGTTCGACGCCGGCGCGGTTGTACCAGCTGCGGTCGAACAGCACCATCTCGCCCCCGGCCGGCAGATGCTGGATATAGCGCTGGAAGTACCATTGGCTCTTCTCGCGTTCCGACGGAGCCGGCAGAGCTGCGACGCGGCAGACGCGGGGATTGAGCCGCTGGGTGATGCGCTTGATCACGCCGCCCTTGCCGGCGGCGTCGCGGCCTTCGAACAGCACGACGATCTTCAGCTTCTTGGCGACCACCCAATCTTGCAGCTTGACCAGTTCGCCCTGAAGCCGGAACAGCTCCTTGAAATAATGGTGCCGCCCCAGGGTCTCTTCGTCCATTTCATGTTCGGGCAGGCTTTCCAGCATGGCGGCAAGGCGGGCGTCGCCTTCGTCATTGAGTTCCATCTCGAATTCTTCATCGAAATCGTCGGCCCGCTCGTCGCGGATACGGTCGGCCAGGCGCTTTTCGGGGGACGGGGAACCGGAACTCATGGTGGTTGCACTCCTGGTGAAAGGTCCGTCTGACAGGCTAGCGCGTCGCCGCCGGCTTTTCTATGGAGCTTAGGTTACATCTTTCGCCGGCTTGTGGCATGCCGAACAATGGGCGGGGCGCAAAGAGAGAGGCCGTCGGCCTCTCTCTCCACCGCTTCTGATTAGCGGTAGGCGTAGCCCAGGAACACGAAGGCGCCCTCGGCGCCCTGGTTGGTGTCCTGACGCAGGACGATATCCTGGCCGTTGAACTGGTTCATGGCGGATTCGACGCTGCCGCCGTTTCCGGACTTCAGGCGATCGATCTGCGGGGCGCCGGGAGTGGTGGTGTAGCACAGATAGATGAAGGCGCCGCCCGAGCCGGCATTCAGATCGACGTTGATCTTCTGCCAGCCGGCCGGGGCCTGAGCGTCCTTGCCGGTGATCATGCGCAGGCCCGAGATCGGGTCGCCGGCAGTGGCGGCGCGGTAGAAGATGAAGACATATTTGCCGCCGGCGCCCTGATTGAAGTCCTGGACGACGTTCTGGTTGTTGCTGACGGGAGTCCAGTCGTTGCCAGGGCTGACGGTATGCCAATCTTTGGAATCGGACAGCTTGACGGTGACTTCGGTGACGTAAGACATCGGTGTTTTCCTTTTGATGTGGTTGCAGGGCATCAAATTCCTTCGCCCATATGCGGTGTGTTGATCTCATAAAAATCAATTTAAAATAGTGCGAAGGGATTCCTGTGAGAGCCAGCCCCCTTGGACGTAATGCCTGGCCTCGGTTGTCGCATGTCAGACAATTGACGCGACAATGGGCGGCTGGTCCCTGGGAGAGAGGGGTGGAAAGGGCGGATTCGTACCATTTCGTCATCTGGCCCGAGGCTTGCATCTCTGCTTTTGCGGATAGCAGTTGGAGGGGCCCATGCTGAAGCAGAAGGTCGCAGACGTCTTCAACGAGCCCGGTTGTTCCACCAACCAGGGCAAGTCGGACAAGCAACGGAAGGCTGGTTGTTCCAAGCCTCTGACGCCGGGCGCGGCGGCGGGTGGCTGTGCCTTCGACGGCGCCAAGATCGCGCTGCAGCCGATCGCCGACTGCATCCATATCGTGCATGGCCCGATCGCCTGCGAAGGCAACGGCTGGGACAATCGCCACGCCAAATCCACTCATTCCCAGGCCTTTCGCACCGGTGTCACCACCGATATGAGCGATCTGGACGTCGTCTATGGCGGCGAGAAGAAGCTCTACAAGGCGATCAAGGAAGCGATTGCCCGCTTCGACCCGCCGGCGGTGTTCGTCTATCAGACCTGCGTGCCGGCGATGATCGGCGACGATATCGTCAAGGTCTGCGAGGTGGCCACCGAGAAGCTGGGCAAGCCGGTGATCCCGGTGAACGCTCCCGGCTTCGTCGGCTCGAAGAATCTCGGCAACAAGCTGGGCGGCGAGGCGCTGCTGGAATATGTCATCGGCACCGAAGAGCCCGAAGTCTCGACACCCTACGACATCAACATCCTGGGCGACTACAACATCGCCGGCGAGCTGTGGCAGGTCGAGCCGCTGCTGAAGAAGCTGGGCATCCGCGTGCTGGGCCGCATCACCGGCGATGCCCGCTATCACGATGTCACCGTGGCGCACCGGGCCAAGGTCTCGATGATGGTTTGCAGCCAGGCGCTGATCAACGTCGCCCGCAAGCTTCACGAACGCTATGGCGTGCCTTATTTCGAAGGCTCGTTCTACGGCATCACCGACACCTCGAACGCCCTGCGCACCATGTCAAAGATGCTGGTTGAGCAAGGCGCTCCCGCCGATCTGATCGACCGGGCCGAAGCCCTGATCGCCTCGGAAGAAGCCCGCTGCCATGCCCGTCTGGCGGTCTATAAGCAGCGGCTCGAAGGCAAGAAGATCCTGCTTTATACCGGCGGCCATAAGAGCTGGTCGGTGATCTCGGCCCTGCAGGATATCGGCGTCAAAGTGGTCGGTTCCTCGGTGCGCAAATCCACCGCCGAGGACAAGGAACGCGCCAAGGAGCTGATGGGCGATGACGGCCTGCTCTATGACGCCATCCCGCCGCGCGAGATGTACCGCATGCTGAAGGAGCGCGAGGCCGACATGATGCTGTCAGGCGGACGCACTCAGTTCATCGCCCTGAAGGCCAAGATGCCTTGGCTCGATATGAATCAGGAACGCCACCACGCCTATGCTGGCTATGAAGGCATGGTGGCGCTGGTGTCGGAAATCGACAAAGCGCTGTTCAATCCCATCTGGGATCAGGTCCGCACCATCGCCCCCTGGGATGCCATTTGCGCTCCCGCCCCGCAGAAGAAGGAGGCGTGAGATGGCCGAGGTGATTCATCCCCGCAAGGCGCTGTCGATCAATCCTTTGAAGATGAGCCAGCCTTTGGGCGGCGCCATGGCCTTCATGGGCATCGAGGGCTGCATGCCGCTTTTGCATGGCAGCCAGGGCTGCACCGCCTTCGGGCTGGTGCTGCTGGTGCGGCATTTCCGCGAGGCCATTCCCTTCCAGACCACCGCCATGAACGAGATCACCACCATCCTGGGCGGAGTGGAGAATCTGGAACAGGCTTGTCTGAATATCTACAAGCGCACCAACTGCAAGGTGATCGGCGTCTGCACCACCGGGCTCACCGAGACTCGCGGTGAAGACCTGAAGGGCGATATCAAGCTGATCCGCCAGCGCCATCCCGAACTGGCGGATGTGGAAATCGTCTATGTCACCACCCCCGACTTCGCCGCCGCGCTGGAGCAGGGCTGGGGCAAGGCGGTGACCGCCATGGTCGAGCAGATTGTTCAGCCCTATCCCGGCGCGACCGAGGGGCAAATCAACATCCTGGCGGGCAGTCATCTGACGCCGGGCGATATCGAAGAGGTCCGCGATCTGGTCGAGTCCTTTGGACTGACCCCCATTGTCCTGCCGGACTTGGCCGGATCGCTGGATGGCCATGTGCCGGATCAGTATATGGGCACCACCTACGGCGGCACCACCGTCGAGGATATCCGCGCCATGGGCCGATCCGAGTTCACCATCGCCATCGGCCAGCAGATGCGTTACGCCGCCGCCGCTCTGGAAGCCAAGGCCGGCGTGCCCTTCGAGGTGCTGGACCGTCTGACCGGACTGGCGGCGGTGGATCGCTTCGTGCAGTTGCTGCAACAGCTGTCGGGCCGCTCGGCCCCCGCCAAGATCCGCCGCCAGCGCAGCCAGCTTCTGGACGCCATGCTGG